>Ga0335078_10017903_pt1 | contig 10537 bp, 11 predicted proteins | sample Lox_Sample_32_FD_206711 | JGI IMG/M metagenome (GOLD analysis project Ga0335078, IMG submission 206711) | Soil microbial communities from Loxahatchee National Wildlife Refuge, Florida, United States - Lox_Sample_3.2 | ecosystem: Environmental > Terrestrial > Soil > Wetlands | place: USA...
TGAGATTTTTCCATTCGTACGAATCGGGATTGCAGCCGCCGATGCAATCGATTGTATCGGTGATGGAACCGTAATTCAGATAACGGTAGGAGAAATCCACCTTGAAGGTATCGGACACGTTGTAGGTCATGCCGGCGTAGACGGCCCAAGCCGGACTCCATGAAGCAGAGTTGCGGCCGATGCCCGCGCCGGATGTGCCGATGCCAATGTCGGTCAGGTCGGCCATCGTGTTGTACGCACCGCCGATGCCGGCGCCGACATATGGCGTCAGGCACCACCAGGTGCCGAGATCGACGTAGCCATTGGCGAGGAGGACCACCGATTTCAGATAGCCTTGGTACTGATCGCCGAAGGTCCCGCCGCCGAAGGTGTACTGGCCGAAGGCGTTTACCTGAGTCCTGGCGCGATATTCGGCGGTCGCGTCGAAGCGCAGCCAGTTGTTCAATTCATAGCCAATGCCGCCGCCGATGAAGTCCGTGTCGGCCATCGACGCGTGGTTAATAGCGAAGTTGCTCGAATTGAGCGGATTTTGTTCGAACACCAGATCAGAGGTGTTCATGTTGTTCATGCCGATGCCGATGTCGCCGCGCAGATACCAGCCGCTCTGCGAAACAGGCGCCGGCTGATACTGCATGGGGGGCGGGGGCGCGCCGAGATCGGCTGCATAAGCCGCAGTCGAGAGCAGTACCGCCGCACCGGCGCTGATGAGTGATTTAACGCTGACCATAGCTTCGTCCTCTCCTCGAAACGGCCATGCGGAACGCCTGCCGTTGGTGGAAGTCCGAGGCGAAGATGCCAGCAAATGCTTAAACGGCTCTTAACCTTAACCCTTAACCCTAACGTTCAGTGCATGCGTCGATTATGTGAGCTGATAACGAGCGTCCACACGGCGCGAACATTAATATTTTGATGACGATTAAGGCCGCGCACGGGCGCGACGACGCGCGCGACTAATGCTCGTCCTCGTCGAGTTCGCCGATATGGTGCTGCGCGTAGAGTTCGAGTCCAAGCTTGGCGACAAGATCGAGCTGAGTTTCGAGGAAATCGATGTGCGCCTCTTCGTCGTGCATCAGCTTCTCGAACAGATCGCGCGACACGTAATCGCGTACCGAGTGGCAATGAGTGGCGGCTTCCTGGTAAAGCGCGCGTGCCGACATTTCCGCGGCGAGGTCGCAGTCGAGGACCTCCTTGACGTTCTGCCCGATGTGCAGCGGATCGAGCACCTGCATATTGGGAAAGCCGTCGAGGAAAATGATCCGCTCGACGAGCTTGTCGGCGTGCTGCATTTCCTCGATCGATTCCTTGCGCCATTGCTTGGCGAGCGACTTGTAGCCCCAATTATCGAGCAGTCGGTAATGCAGCCAGTATTGATTGATCGCGCTGAGTTCGTGGCGCAGCCCCTTGTTGAGATAATCGGTAACTCCGGGATCGCCTCTCATGCGGTGCTCCTTAAGCTCGTGCCCGCGCTCGCATTGTTGTCGAGCAGTGCGGCCGTCGAGTAGAATAATAATAACCTGGATTTCGACCGGCAAAAGCCGGTGCGGCAGTTGCCGCAAAAATGCCTCTTCGCGACTGTGGAAAGCTTAGGAACGGCAAGGACCGCTGTGCGAGGACGTAGAAGCCGCGGCGGCAAGCGCCTCATCCATGATCCGGCGGATCGTCCGCGCGCAACGCCCGCACTGAGCGCTGCAGCCGAGGCAATGATAGACTTGGCCGGTCGTGCGCGGGGCGGCATCTCCCGCAGCCAGGGTGGCGCGCACATCATGGTCGGAGAGCACGTTGCAGGAGCAGACGATCATTGCGGACAGGCCGGACGGGCCATTGGTTCGATCTGAAACTATCCCTTAGCGCGGTCGGTAACAGCGTGCAAAGAAAAAATCTCTCTTTATAGCTGTTCTAATCGTCGCGCGGCGAAACGGTTCTGCGGCGCATATGCGTTGCCGCCGTTCCGCGAACGTTATGCCGCCGCCGATTCCTCGGACTCGTCGGAGCGTCTGCGACGGCGCGAACGCAGCCGGCAAAGGCGTGACGGGATGAAACACAGATCGTCGAGGAACCCGGCGAAGCGTTGCCCGCGGGCGAGCGCGCGGTCCAGCGCGGCCATGGTGCGGGCAAGCCCCGGATCGTCATCGCGAATCCACGTGCGCAAGACCGAGGAATACAGCATTGCGAGTCCTTGGGCGTGCAGCGCGCCGCGCGGACCCGACGCGTTGATGCCGGCCGCTGTCAGCATCCACTTCTGCGAGCGCACTGCCAGACCGTTGAGGGCAAAGGCAAGCGGCGCATTGCGCCGCGCGGAACGAATGAGCGAACGGACGGCCTCGCGATGCGGCGCCAGCTTTTCGAGCCGCCGCATCAGCACGTCGAACAGACGCTCGCGCGCCGGCTCTTCCACCATGTCGCTGAAATCCTCAGCGAGTACGGCGCGATCGACGTCCTTGAGGTAAGCGGCGACAATGGCCAGCGGCGAGGGGAATGCGCCGCGCAAGTCGGCGAGCGATACGCCTGCCTCCTTGGCGATCTCCGCCATGCCGATCTGCTCGATCGATTTTTCCGCCAGCAACGCCAGCAGCGCCGCAACGATTTTATCGCGCTCGCCGCTTGGGGCGCCGGCCGGAGCGGACGCCGACGGAGCCGATCTGCGGGCGGCACGGGCTGGACGTCTGGGTCTGCGGGCCATGACCGAACTCCTGTGAATGCTACTCCGCGAGCTTTCGAAGGTCGAAACAAGCCTAATTACTCCAATGTAGGCTTGCAGCCCGCCGCTTCCAAGGCGGCAAAGGGCTCAGCCGGCGAGTTGGCGCGAGCGCGCGGTCGCGGCGGCGACCGCCTGCTCCAACAGTTGCGCTAGACCGTGCTCGCCCATCAGCAGCGTCAGGGCGGCCGCGGTCGTGCCGCCGGGCGAGGTGACGTTCTGGCGCAAAGTCGCGGCATCAAGCGGTGATTGATGAAGCAACTCGCCGGATCCAGCGACGGTTTCGCGCGCGAGCTTCATCGCAAGGTGCTGCGGCAATCCCGCCGCCACGCCGGCTTGCGCCAAAACTTCGGCGAGCAGGAATACGTAAGCCGGACCCGAGCCCGACACTGCCGTGACCGCGTCCATCAAACTTTCGTCGCTCACCCACTCGACCTCGCCGATCGCGGCGAGCAGGTTGGAGGCGAGTCTACGCTGCCGCGGCGTAACTTTCGCGTTCGGGCAGGCGACGGTAATGCCGCGGCCGATCGCGGCCGGCGTATTGGGCATGGCGCGTACGATGGCCGCGCCTTGGGGCAGCGCCCGTTCGAGAAAGCCGAGCGGACGCCCGGCCATGATTGATACCGCGAGCGTCGGCTTAGCGACGAAAGGCGCAAGCGAGGCGACCGCTTCTGGCGCGTTTTGCGGCTTCACCGCGATAACGACCGCGCTCGCCGGCGAAGGTTTGCCGGGCGGATTAAGCACAAGGCCGCGCCGCTTGAGCGCCTTTACGCCGGTCGTTGGCTCCGGCTCGATGACCGTGATCTTCCTCGGGTCAAGCCCGCGCGCCAGCCAACCGGCGAGCATGGCGGAGCCCATTTTGCCGGCGCCGAGCAAAACAAGGCGCCCGGAAAATTTTCGCAGCGGTTCGCCAGCAGTCTTGTGGAGCTTCTTGGTGCGCTCTTTGGCTCGCTTCATGGCGAGATCATATCGCCATTTGTGAGGTCGCGCCTCACCCGATTTGACGCTACGCCTCGCCCGACGTTTCGAACATCGCCGAATCCATCGCTTCGCGCGCCGATTTGCCGGCCCAGATCACGAACTGGAACGCCGGATAATAGCGCTCGCAGGAATCAAGAGCCGTGCACAGCACCGCCTCGCATTGGCGATCCGACGCCGCGACGCCGCCGGCGAGCACGAGCGCGTGGCGAAACATCACCATGCCGTTCTGCATCCAGACGTCGAAATGCCCGATCCACAATTGTTCGTTGATGAGCGCGACGAGCGCCTGCACCTCGTTCAGCCGCGGTTCCGGCACTTTCATATCGAACGCGCACGCCAGATGCAGCGCTTCGATGTCGCTCATCCAAGTGAAGGAGATTTGGTAATTGGCCCAGCGGCCGGTCACGTTGAGCGCGAGTTCATCCTCGCCGGCGCGTTCGAACGGCCAATCGTTGGAGGCCGCCATCCGTTCGACGACCTCGAGTGGACTAAGGCTATCTTCGCGGACGATTTCGACGATGGACATGCCGCCTCCACAGTTTTGCTTCGAGTGGAAATGCGCACGCCACTTCACCGCGTTGAGTCTCGGCTGCGATTTGACGCAGGGAGAACTGAGGCCCGCCGGTTGACTCAAAGCTGCGAATCAGTCGGCACGCCGAATATAACGGTTCCGATTCGCCGCGCCAATTTCCAGGAAGGCCGCCTGCTGCAAACATGTTTGCAGTCATGAAGTGATTTGCCCGCGCCGCACAATGCTGCAGGTGAATCCGTCCACAGCAGAGAATGCAGGGGGAACTGCGACAAGTTGACTCGGGGGAGTCCTTCCGCGGACCTGCGATCCAGGCGGATTCAATCGAACAGGCTGGAAACCGATTCTTCCGCTGCAGTCCGGCTTATTGCCTCGCCGATCAGAGAAGCGATGGACAGCACGCGAATATTTTCGGATTCGTTGACGGCCGCGGTCGCCTGGATTGAATCGGTGATCACCAGCTCTTTGAGATGAGACTTGCCGACGCGGGCGACGGCGCTGCCTGAAAGGACGCCGTGGGTGACATAGGCGTAGACCTCGTCGGCGCCCTTTTCCAGCAAGGCCTCCGCGGCGTTGATCAACGTGCCGCCAGAGTCGGCAATGTCATCGACCAGCACGCAAATGCCGCCGTCAACTCTGCCGATGACGTTGGCGACCTCCGACTCGCCGGGCCGCTCCCGCCTCTTGTCGATGATGGCGAGCGGCGCGTCGATGCGTTTGGCAAGCCCGCGCGCACGCACCACGCCGCCGACGTCGGGGGACACGACGATGACCTTGCCGAGGTCGAACCGCTCGCGGATGTCGCGGGTCATCACCGGCGCGGCAAACAGATTGTCGGTCGGAATATCGAAAAAGCCCTGGATCTGGCCGGCATGCAGATCGAGCGTCAGCACGCGGTCGGCGCCCGCATGGGCGATCAGGTTGGCAACGAGCTTGGCGGAAATCGGCGTGCGCGGACCGACCTTACGGTCCTGCCGCGCGTAGCCATAGTAAGGGATCACCGCCGTGATGCGCCGCGCCGAGGCGCGACGCAGCGCATCGATGATGATCAGCAATTCCATCAGGTGGTCGTTGGCCGGAAACGACGTCGACTGGATGACGAAGACGTCGGCGCCGCGCACGTTTTCCTGGATCTCGACGAAGATCTCCATGTCGGCGAACCGCCGGACCACGGCCTTGGTCAGCGGGATACCGAGATATTGTCCGATTGCGCCGGCCAGCGCCGGGTTGGAATTGCCGGCAACGAGCTTCATCGCTCCATTATTGCTCGCCATTCCGTTCTCCCGTGCGCGCGTTCTTGGCGTTCACGCGGGTCTGATACAAGCCGCTCTTGGGGCTGGCAATACGATTCAGGGCCTTGTCCCCTTGCGGTTTCCACTGCAATGCCAGTGGGTTCTACACTGGGGATAGGCAGCGGCTCGTGGCGCATAGATTCTTCGTAAACGCTTTCCGCCGCTCGCTGCGCTATTCCCCGGCCAGAGCGATTGCATTGACGTGTCGGCCGTAATCGTCTTCGGCACGGTGCGTGGCACGGCGGTGGCTGAAAAACAGACGGGACTCGGCATAGGTGCATAGCCCCACATCCTCGATGTGGCGGATGCCGGCCCGTCGCAGGCGCGAGGCGACGTAGCCGCCGAGGTCGAACAGGGCATGGCCCGGGCGTGCCGCCGGCGTGAAAAAGATCTCGCTCGCAGGGTCTTCGGCGGCAAAACGCTCGATGAGGTCAGGCCCGACTTCGTAATTGGGCTGGCGGATCATCGGCCCCAAGGCGGCGCGGATTCGGTCGCGCGCGGCGCCAAGGCCTTCCATGGCGGCGACCGTCGCCTCGACGATGCCGGCGAGCGCGCCGCGCCAGCCGGCATGGGCGGCGCCGATGACCCGTGCCTGCGGCTCGGCAAACAGAACCGGCCCGCAATCGGCGGTGCTTACTCCTATGGCGAGCGCCGGCGTGCGGGTGACAATACCGTCGGCGCGCGGGCGCGCTTCGGGCGTCCAGGGCGCCTCTGCGACCACAACACAGGGCGAGTGGATCTGGTAAGCGGTGATAAGGCAGTGCGGCTCGACCGCGAGTGCGGCGGCCATGCGAGCGCGATTCTCGGCGACGCGCGCGGCGCTGTCGGCCGATCCGATGCCGCCATTGAGACTTTCGTAGTGGCCCGAAGACACCCCACCTTCGCGCGTGAAGAAGGCGTGACGGACGCCCGGGATCGCCAGGCTGTCGGCCTTGACCATCATGCCGTTTCAAATCCGGGAAGCTGATCGAGCTTCGGATCGGCAATGGCGATCGCTTTACACAATTCGCCCATTCCTTTGGCGCCGCTTGCGGTCAGACGCGACAGCGCTTGGTCGATTTCGACTGTCTTGCCGTAAGGCGCGTGGGCCTTTAGCGCCGTCGAGCGCTGATCGATGCCGAGGCGGCGCAGCCAGTCGCGTTGCGCAATCGGACCATGAATGCGCGCACCTATGCTCTCCGCGCTCTGCGCCAGTGCTGCGAAATCGACGTGCGCCGTCAGATCGACTTCGCCCGGCGAGCGCAGCGGATCGGTGAATGTGTGTCCCGATACGGCCTGAAATGTCTCGCCCAATCCGTACCAGGCGTGACCGTAGTCGATGATCAGAGCCGCGCCGTCGTGGCGCACGCGCCGTCCGATTTCAAGCGCAGTGGCGTCCGCGCGCCATTCGTAGATTGAGCCGTCCGGAGAAAGGCGAATTCCTTGCGGCAGCGTGGCCTCGAAATGGGGCAGGGGTTCGGGGGCAATGCCGACGGCGAGCGTGTCGTCCGGCGCAATGGCGACAACGCGTTCGTGCCAGCCGTCGGGCTGCTTGACGGCTTGATATACCGGCAGCGCATCAATGAATTCGTTGGCAATGATGAGACAAGGCCCGGCCGGAACGTCCTCCAGTGCCGAGTGCCATTGCACGGCAAGTCCGAGAGGCTGCAGCCGTTGCTCTTGCACCTCCCGCAGCGTTGGGCTGATCTCCACCAGATGTAGTACGAGGGCCGCCTGAAAACCCGGCACGATCCTGGCCGCGCGCAACGCATCGAGCAGCATCGTTGCGCGTCCTGGTCCGAGTTCGATCAGGCGCACGTTCTCCGGCGCGCCAAGCTGCTGCCAGACCGAGGCGAGCCAAGCGCCGATCAATTCACCGAACATCTGACTGATCTCGGGGGCGGTGATGAAATCACCGCCGGCGCCGAGCGGGTCGCGGTTCATGTAATAGCCGTACTGCGGATGGGTCAGACACAGCCGCATGTACTCGGCGATCGGCATCGGCCCGGCGATGCGGATGCGCCCGCGGATTTCGCGTTCGAGCGGGGAATATTCGTCAGCCATTGGTCGGCTTCATGTTACAGCGTGCCGCATAAGCCAGTATGCCGATGCCGGCCAGCATCAACGGAATGCAAAGCAGCATACCCATGGTCAATCCGCCCCAAAGAAAACCGAGCTGCGGGTCGGGCTCGCGGAAAAATTCGCAGGTAACGCGCGCAATCCCATAGCCGAGCGCAAAACTTCCCGTCACGACACCAGGCCGCTTGAGTGCGCCTAATCGTATCAGAACGTTGAGGACGATGAACAGCACGATGCCCTCAAGCGCCGCTTCGTAGAGCTGACTGGGATGACGCGGAACCGGCCCTCCGGTTGGAAAGATCATGGCCCACGGCACGTCGGTTGGCCGGCCCCATAATTCGCCGTTGATGAAATTGGCGATGCGGCCGAGAAACAGCCCGATCGGCGTCACCGCGGTGGTTACGTCGCCGAGCGAAAACATCGGGATCCTGCGCTTCAGCGCGAACAGAATGATCGCCACCATGCAGCCGAGGAAGCCGCCGTGAAACGACATGCCGCCGTTCCACAGCTCGAACATCTGCAATGGATGTGCGGCAAACAGCGGCAGATTATAGAACAGCACGTAGCCAATCCGGCCGCCAAGGATGATGCCGAGCGTGATCCAAATAACGAAGTCATCGAAGTCGACGACGGTGAGCGGCGCTGGTCCGCCCCACAAGCGCTCCGACGCGATAATGCTCCGCGCATATACCCAGCCAGCGAGAATGCCGACGATATAGGCGAGCGCATACCAGCGGATGGCCAGCGGCCCGAGATGAATCAACACTGGATTGATGGCGGGATACGGCAGGATCGGCAGAACGAACATTAGGTGGACTTCCCTCAAAGGCGCATCGTGCGCCACTTGCTTGCCGCTCCGCTTCGCCCCACCGCGCGGTGCCGCCCCTTGCGGCTGCGGCGCACCATCGCCATTGTGACCAGCTATAGCAAGCGTTCCCGGCCGGCCTGCGACATGCGGGTGCGCGCGGACGTTTCGGAGGCGATCATGGTGCAGACGACGAATCGTTTCTTCGACGAAATGGCGCGCTTGATGAATGACGCGGCAGGGGCCGCGCAAGGGGTCCGGCGCGAGTTCGAGACCATGTTCCGCACTCAGGCGGAGCGAATTTTGCGCGATCTGGACGTCGTCCGAAGAGACGATTTCGAGGCGGTCAAGGACATGGCCCGCATCGCGCGCGAGGAAAACGAAGCGCTCAAAGCCCGCGTGGCGGCGCTCGAAGCGGCGCTCGGCAAATCGCAAAGCTCGCCCGAGGCGGCGGCAAAGCCGCCGGGAGGTGCTTCAGGAGGCATCGACAGCGGGCCAGTCGCCGGCTCAGCCTGAAGCGCGTCCGCATCGGCTTTCCTTGTTTTTCAGTGATCGCGCCGCTATAGAAGCCGCGGCTGCGGCTCCACCCCTGGAGGCTGCCCGCAGCATTCCTTTGATCAAGACAGGGCTAGAACAGGATCAGTCATGGCGACCGTTAACACTATCAAGGCCGCAGCGCGGCCGCGGGCCGGCAAGGGGGCCGCCCGGGCCGAGCGTCGCGCCGGCCGCGTGCCGGGCATTATCTACGGCGATGGCAAGCCGCCGCTGCCGATCTCGCTGGATTATGCCGACCTGCACCACCGCATCTATGCGGGGCATTTTCTCACCACCATTCACGACGTCGAGGTCGAGGGGGTTAAGCACCGCGTCATTCCCCGCGATTTCCAGCTTGATGCCGTGCGCGACCTGCCGCTGCATGTCGATTTCATGCGGCTCGGCGAGGGCGCGTCGATCAGGGTCAAAATTCCAATCCACGTCAAAAATGCCGACCAGTCGCCGGGCGTCAAACGCGGCGGCACGGTCAGCATCGTGACCCATACGATCGAGGTGCGCTGTCGTGCGGACGCCATTCCGACCGCCATTGAGGTCGACGTCGGCGGATTGGAGATCAACCACTCCAAACACTTGAGTGACATCACGCTGCCCGAAGGGGTGCGCGTCGTGGCCGGCCGGGATATCACCTTGGTGACCGTCGTGCCGCCGTCCGGTTATGCGGAAGAGATGAAGGCTGCCGCCGAAGCTGCAGCCGCCGCGGCTGCTGCCGCTGCCGCCGCAACTGCCGCCGGCGTACCGGCTGAGGGTGGCGCTGCTCCGGGTGCCGCGCCTGGTGCGGCTCCGGGTGCCGCTGCGCCAGCCGCGGCCGCGCCCGAGAAGAAGTGAGGCGACCGCCTTTAGTGGAGCATGGTCTTTTCGGAAAACCGACTTCCATCCCAGATCGGGCGCGGGACAGGCTTTCCGTAACATGCTCTAGCGCGGGACGAGGCCGATGCTGCTCCTGGTGGGATTAGGCAATCCAGGAGCGCGCCATGCCGGCAACCGACACAATATCGGCTTCATGGCGCTGCAGGCGATCGCCAAGCGTCACGGCATCGGACCGTGGCGCCGACGCTTTCAAGGCGTCGCCTGCGAGGGGCCGATCGGCGGAGCCCGCTCGCTGCTGTTGTTGCCTGGCACCTACATGAATGAGTCGGGCCGCGCCGTCGCCGAGGCGGCGCATTTCTATAAGCTCGCCGCCGGCGACATCACCGTCTTTCACGACGAAATCGATCTCGCGCCCGCCAAAGTCCGGGTGAAGGTCGGCGGCGGGATCGCCGGCCACAACGGCCTGCGCTCGATCTCCGAACACGTCGGCAACGACTATCGCCGCGTGCGCATTGGCGTCGGCCATCCCGGCAACAAGGATTTGGTCTACGCCTATGTGCTGAGCGATTTTGCCAAGAGCGAGCGGCCGTGGGTCGACGCGCTGACCGGCATTCTCGCCGACAATGCCGAGCTTCTTGTCCGCGGCGAGGACGCGAGCTTTCAGAATAAGGTTCATCTCGCGATGACGGCAAAGGGATTCGGCGACACCAACAAAGACAACGGCGATAGCGACAACAACTGAATATCCAACAACGTGCAAAGCTGATCAGCGAGATCTGAATTCCCATGGGCTTCAAATGCGGCATCGTCGGGCT
>Ga0335078_10017904_pt1 | contig 10537 bp, 11 predicted proteins | sample Lox_Sample_32_FD_206711 | JGI IMG/M metagenome (GOLD analysis project Ga0335078, IMG submission 206711) | Soil microbial communities from Loxahatchee National Wildlife Refuge, Florida, United States - Lox_Sample_3.2 | ecosystem: Environmental > Terrestrial > Soil > Wetlands | place: USA...
GATGCCGCCTGGCTCGCGGACGTTCCGGAACCTGTGGAACCACCATCCGATCCACCTGCCGGCGCACCAGCAAGTTGATCCAGATCCGTCCGGATTTCCAGCAGCTGCTCGAGGCTGTTAATCTCGGTGAGCTGCGACAGGAACTGCGTGCCGTCGGTAGGATCGAGGGGATCCTGGTTCTGGAGCTGCGCGACCAGCAGGCTGATGAACTCTTCTTTGGTGGCCTGTGGATCGTTGGATGGATCCGTTGGCGAACCGGCGCCGGAAGTGGAGCCGGTCGCCGCGGGCGCGTTCGCGCCGTAGTTTACTGGACTGGTGGCCATGACACTGCTCCTGTAAGTGCTTCGCTGAAACCTGGATTCAAATTCCCCGCTGAGTTTTCGGACTCGCGCTGCCGCCGTCCGTCACGAGGATAACCGCCCGAGCCCTGGTGCGAACCGCCCTGCCAGGCCTGGCTGCCGGTGCGCTCGTAAGACTGCCCCCGGCTTTCGTGACCCGCGGCCGAAGTGTGCATTTCAACCGGGCTCCACGCTTCCGCGTCGAGACCTTCCTGGCTCAACCGCTGGGCCAGTTCCGGCAAATTGCCGCGAAGATCTCTGGCCAGCGAGCTGTCGTCGGTGCGCACAACGACGTGCACCGTTCCGGCCCGATCACTCAACTGAACATCCACGCGCGGCCCGCCGAAATTTGGCAACTGAATGGAGATGTCCCTCGCGGCGGGAGGTGCGCTACCGACCGTCGGCGGCTCTTTCAGTTCATTCACGACCGGGGGATCCGAGACAGGCGATCCTCCCGCCGAAGACTGAGACGGGATCTGGGCAACCCCGGTGGCGGCGGCGTACGCGGGCGCCGGCGAGGTTTCCGGGGAACCGCCGGATGGGTCCTGCGCCGCGTCGGCAATCGCGCGCCAGCCGGCCCCACTGCCGTGACCCTGTTCGCTCGTCCGCGGCTTGTCGGTGGGCGTGCCCGGCCGGTTCGGTGCATCGTCCCTCGCATCGTTTCCCTGATCTGATCCTTTTGCCGGGGCTCCCGCAGGCGGCGCATCGTCAACGCGCCGGCCCCTTTGCTGCGCAACGGGCGGCAACGCTACAGAGCCGGTGGGCGCCTGCGAAGGCGCTGCGGCAGGATCGACAGGCGCGGGATCAACCGAACGGGAATCCGTTTGAGCGGCGCTGTCCGCATGTTCCTGCGGCCGGGATGTATCTCCGGCCTGGAGAAGGACCTCAAAAGCAGTTTGATTGGGCGGCGCCTGGGCCGGCGCAGGATCCGTCGTTCCGTCGGACCCGCAGGCGATGGGGCGCGCAGCCTGCGCCAGAGCACCGGCGGATGCCGAAACCGGTGTTGCCGGAACGGCGATTTCACGCCCATCGTTCCCCGCCTGCTCGTTGTCCTCTGCCGCTACGCCCGGGCGAAGGGACAGGCACAAAAGTGAAACAGAGACATTCGGCAGAGGCTCGGGATTCGACTGCGGAACGGCGAATGCGAGTTCATTGATCTTCTCGCCGGATTTGCCCCTGGAGTGGACGGCCGGTTTCGCCGCCAGCCCCATAGCGACGGGCGCGCCGGAGAACGCCTCCGGCTGGCCACCGGTAACTTCGGATGTCGCTTCATCTCCCAAACCGGTCAGCAGCAGGGTGAGAAAGTCGGGAGCAGAACAGATCCGCGGTTGAGCGTCAGCCAACGCGGCCACGGCGCCGTCCCTTACCGATGGCGCCGCCGAATTGACGCTGACCGAGCCGGGCGATGTCGTGGTGCAGGCAACGTCAGTCACACCGCGGCAATCGCAGGTTAATCGCCAAAGCAGCGAGAGTCTTTCCATTGCGCTTATCCGCGGGGAAGGATTAAAACGACACACCGAGTTCCGGAGCGGCACTGTTCTCGCTCGGCATCGTTCCAAATCAGAAATGGCGGTCCGCACTTTCCAGTGCAAATGACCTGATTCCGTAGCGGAATTTGAATTGCCAGAGAGAGAGGCGATGGATGCTTTAGCGACGACGGCGGCAAGCGGGATGCGCGCGCGCATGGAGAGCCTGGACATACTTGCCAATAATCTCGCCAACGCATCCGCGGCCGGATTCAAGGCCGATCGCGAGTTCTACTCTACGTATGTTTCAGCCCGGACGCTCGATGCGAACGAAACCGCGGGGGATTTGTCGGCACAGTCGCCGGTAACCGAGCAGCGCTGGATCGACTTTTCGCAGGGCGCGCTCACGCCCACGGGAAATGGGCTCGATCTGGCCCTCGAGGGGGAGGGATTCTTCGTCGCCCAGTCGCCTCTCGGGCCGCTGTACACGCGAAGCGGCGACTTCCATATAGACACCCGCGGTGTTCTGGTGACCCGAAACGGCGAAGCAGTGGAAGACGGCGAGGGCAACCCCATCCACCTGGATGCGTCCCAACCGATCGAGGTCTCGCCATCGGGGCAAATTCTGCAAAACCAGGTACCGGCCGCCCAGTTGAAACTGGTGCGGTTCACTTCGCCACAGGCACTCAGCAAGCAAGGGAACAATGCATTTCAGCTCTCGGCGTCTGCGCTTGTCCCGATTCCGTCCAGTGCAACGGTGCATCAGGGAAGTGTTGAGAGCGGCAACGTCCAGCCTGCCGAAACGGCCGTCCGGCTGGTCAGCGTGATGCGTCAATTCGAGATGCTGCAAAAGGCCATGTCGCTGGGAAACCAGATGAACGAACAAGCCATTCAGAACGTGGCGAAAGCGGCCGCATAAGGAGCAGACGCGGAGAGGAGGAGGAAATGATCCGAGCACTCTACAGCGCGGGCAGCGGAATGTCCGCCGAGCAGATGAACCTGGACAACATCGCCAACAATCTGGCCAACTCCAACACCACAGGTTTCAAGATGCGGCGAACGCAGTTTCAGGATCTTCTCTATCAGAATCTGATTCAACCTGGCGCCGCTGCCGGCGCACAGACGGTGGTGCCCAGCGGGTTGCAGATTGGTCTGGGCACGCGTCCAGCCGGGAATGAAGTCATCTTTTCTCAGGGGAATTTCCAGGAAACCGATAATCCACTCGATGTGGTGATTCAGGGCAAGGGCTTCTTCCAGGTGCAAAGGCCGGACGGAACGTTGGCCTACACCCGCGCCGGTAATTTCCAGCTCGATCGGGACGGAAACCTGGTCACCGCCGATGGCAACCCGGTGCAGCCGCAAATCACGATTCCCGCGCAGGCGCAGTCGATCACGATCGCCGCCGATGGCACGGTGAGCTACACCCAACCGGGCCAGACGGCCGCGCAGATTGCCGGCCAACTGCAAATCGCCAACTTTCCCAATCCCGGGGGGCTCAACGGCATCGGCAACACTCTGTTCACGCCGACCGACGCCTCCGGCGAGCCGGTCCTTGGAGTGCCGGGCGGGCAGGAGGGCCTCGGCACTCTTCTGCAAGGGTACATCGAACAATCCAATGTCAGCGTGGTCGATGAGTTCGTCAACATGATCGTCACGCAGCGAGCCTACGAGGCGAACTCGAAAGTGGTAAAAGCCGCCGACGAAATGTACCAGGAGGTGAATAACATACCGCAATGAGATACCTGTTGCTCATTGCCCTCGCGGCGGTGGAAGCCGCAAGGTGCGCCTGCATCGCCGTCGACGGAGAAGAGATTCGCGCCGCGGATCTCGCCCGCGCGATTCCGGAGTTCGCAACAGCGGATGGCAGCGCGATTCTGGGGCGCGTCCCTGTTGCCGGGGTGCCACGTGTCTTCACGCCTCGGGACCTGCTCACGGCCGCCAGCCAGACAGGCCACCCCATGCCGGCGTTTCAGCTCAGATCGGTGTGCTTCGAGCGCGCCGCCCGGGTTCTGTCGGCCGATGACTTCAGGGCGGCCATGCTCGCTTCGCTTGCCCATGAACACGCTGAAATCGCCATCACGGATTATTCTCGATACCCGGTTCCAAAGGGAAGCCTGGTGTTCCCTCTGTCCGGGCTGAGCTCGCCGCCGCCCGCGCAACCGGACGCGCCGGTGTTTTGGCGCGGAAAGCTCGTCTACGGGACGGGACGGAGCATGGAGATCTGGGCGAAAGTCCGAGTCGCCGTACGGGGAAGCGCCTGCGTGGCGCTCGTCGATCTTCCTGCCGCCAAACCGATCCGAGCCGATCAGGCAGGCATTAAGGAAGTCGCACGATTTCCGCTGCCGGAGAATCTTGCGATCGGAACCGTCAGCGATATCGTGGGCCGTCTCCCGAAGAAGTTCATCCGAGCGGGCCGGGAAATCCTTGCGCGCGACATCGTCGAGCCGCGCGAGGTCCGGGCGGGCGACCGGGTTCATGTTCTCGCCGACTGCGGAAACGCGCGCGTGAGTATGGAAGCCATTGCACTGGGCGATGGCCGGAAAGGAGACAGCATCGTTGTACGCAATCCATCCACCCGCAGCGCCTTCCGCGCGGTAGTGGAGACGCGGGGCAGCGTGGTGGTTCATGCCGGCCGGGGAGACCGATCTTGAGCAAGCCGATCAGAGTTTTCGTTGCGCTGTTCTGGGCGGCATTAGCCGTCGCGGCCGATCATAAAGCAAAGAAAACCGAGCCGGCGACGTCCACCCAGATTCTGCCGCCTCCGGTGGCGGCGGCGCCTCTGCCGGGATCACTCTACACCCCAGCCGGGAGACTGGCGGATCCCGCTCGCGATCCGCGCGCCAGCCAACTCCACGACCTGATCACGATCGTGGTGGCTGATCAGGCTTCGGCGGTTACCACGGGAGCGACGAACACATCGAGAAAATCCAGCGTCGCCAGTTCCATCACAGCTCTTGGCGGGGTGACGCGCGCGGCGGGACCCCTGGCAAACCTCGCCAATACAAGCAACAATCAGCAGTTGCAGGGAGCGGGAACCACCAGCCGCACCAACACTCTCAGCACAACGGTGAGCGCCGAAGTAAGCGGCGTTACCGCAAACGGCAATCTCGTCATCGAGGGCAGGAAGGTAATCACCGTCAACGGCGAAAAACAGGTAGTCGTAGTCGGAGGAATCATCCGGCCGGACGATGTTTCCCCCACGAACTCGGTGAATTCGGCGCAGATTGCCGGTTTGGAAGTCAGCGTGAATGGGCGGGGCGTGGTCGGCGATTCGATTCGCCGACCGTTTATCCTCTACCGGCTCCTGCTGGGACTGCTGCCGTTCTGATCATGATCCGTTTCGCCACTCTCGCGCTGACGTTCGCCATAGCCGGAGACGCGACCAGGATTCGTGACCTGATCAACATCGAAGGCGTTCGCGACAACCAACTCGTCGGATATGGACTTGTAGTTGGCCTGAACGGCACCGGCGACAAGGTCACCACGGTGTTCTCGGCGCAGACGCTGACCAATCTGCTCACTCGAATGGGGGTCTCGGTGCAACCGTCGGCAATTATGGTGAAGAATACGGCCGCCGTAATCGTGATCGCGAACCTGCCTCCGTTTGCGCAACCCGGTTCGCGCCTCGATATCACCGTTGCGGCGGTCGGAGACGCCTCCAATCTTCAGGGTGGTTTGCTCGTAATGACTCCGCTGAAAGGCCCGGACAATCAGGTCTACGCCATGGCCCAGGGATCGGTAATCACCGGAGGATATGTGGCGGGCGGAGGCGGAACGAGCAAGACGGTGAATCATCCGACTGCGGGACGCGTCCCGGGTGGAGCGATCATCGAGCGACCAGCGCCCTCGGTTGAACCCTCGAGGAAGCTGCGCCTGCAGCTCCGTACCGCTGACTACGCCACGGCGGCACGGATCAGCAAGGCGATTGACGGCCAGTTTGGTGACAGCGGCACTGGGGTGGCGCATGCCGAGAACTCCGCGCTCATCACGGTTGAGGTGCCCGCGTCGTACTGGAGCCACCCGGTGGATTTCATCGCCGCGATCGAGGAACTTTCCGTCGACTGCGATCATCCGGCGCGGGTCGTGGTGAACGAGCGGACGGGAACTGTCGTCACCGGCAGCGACGTGGTCATATCTCCCGTGACCGTCCTTCACGGGCCGCTGACGGTGGAGATCGAGACCACGGAGAATGTCTCGCAGCCCGCGCCGCTGTCTGCGGGCCAGACGGTGGCCACGCCCAGAACCGCTGTGGCCACAAAGCAGGAGTCGATGAAGAGCGTCAATCTGAAGCATGGCGCCACGGTCGAGGAGCTGGTCCGAGCACTGGTGGCAACCGGATCGACGCCACGTGACATCATCTCGGTGCTTCAGGCTCTTAAGGCGGCTGGCGCCATCGACGCCGAGCTGGAGGTTATATGAGCGGTGTCCCGCGTGCGGAGGCGCCGCTTTCGGCCGCCCACGCTCAGGTTGTTTCTCCCGGGGGTCTGCAACACGCCGCCGAACAATTCGAAGCGTTGTTTGTTGGGCAGCTCCTCCGTTCCGTTCGCGAATCGGCAGCTGACGAATCGGAGAATGACGATCAGACAAACTCAACATTTCTGGAGCTGGCGGAGGAGCAGATGGCGCAGGCGCTGGCGGCCCGGGGCGGCCTCGGAGTGGCTACAATGGTCATGAAGGAACTGGGGCAAACGAATTGAAGATCGGCAACACAAGTGCACCGGTTTCCTCCGGCGCGGCGGCTTCCGGGAAGAAAGTGCGTTCGGAGCCCGGCCCCGCCAATCGGTCCGATCAGGTTCAGCTTTCCCAGTTGCCTTCTTCAGCCGCCGCGGACGCATCCCGATCGGCGAGAATCGCCGAGCTCGGCATTCAAGTGCAGAACGGGACCTATCGGGTGTCGGCGGAGGACGTCGCAAAGAGCATAATTGACGACGCATTGGGCCATCCGCGGTCCTGAGCGGGCCGCACAATCAGCCGGCGCAACTGATGGGCGTGTAGGCGGTTTCCTCTTGCTCACCAGGCCGCCATTGGGGGAGTGGCTCGCAACGCTGCCAGGCATCCTGCAGCGTGCTCATCAGGTTTTCGGCCTCTTCCAACGGCCCGTCCGCCTGGCGGCAATTCGCGTCCACCAACAAACGCTGGATGTAGTCGTACAGCTCGACCAGACTTCGGCTGATCGTGCCGCCCTGACTGTGATTCAGGGACAATGCGAGTTCCGCAAGAATTCTGACTGCTCGGGTGATGGCCTGTGAACGGCCAACGATGTCGCGGGTGGCAAGACAGGCGCGGGCCCGGGCGATTTCATTGAGCGCCCCGCGGTAAAGCAGGCGAACCAGCTGAAGCGGGTCGGCAGACAGGATTTCGTCGTCCTGATAGCTCTGGTTGGCGTGGTGCTGCATTCAGTCTCCCGAGAAACATATCGGCCGACGCCTCAGGATTTGCGCCTCAGTTCCTGAGCCAGTTGCAGGACGTATTCAGGAGGGATCTGAAACACCACCTCTTTGGTTTTCCGGTCAATGACGCGTACGAGGGCCTTGCGTGTAGTCCGGTCGAGCACGAAGGTCAGTTCATTGTTCTGGCCGAGCAATTCGCTTTTGTTGACCGCCCTCACCGCCTGGATGAGTTGCTGGCGCTGAGCCAGTTCGTCCGGGGGAACGGGCTGTTGCGCGGCGATTGGCAGAGGCCGCTGTTGATCAACCGATGAGATTTCCATGGTAAGTGCGGCGCGCGGCTACCGCGCGTCTTCCCTTCCACATGCCTTATCGGCGGCGTGCAACAACTCTTGAGGGATTCTCGAAATTGCTTCAGGCCAGATTGAGAACCTTCCGAACGGTTCCCCGCTCGGCGTCGATCTTCTTCTGGAGCAGCATGATGGCGTAAATGAGTTGCTCGGGCCGGGGTGGGCACCCGGGGACGTAAACATCCACGGGGATGACCTGGTTCACCGGAATCAGCGCGTAGTTGCTGAAGACACCGGTTGAAGTCGCGCAGGCGCCCATCGAGATGACCCACTTCGGTTCGGGCATTTGCTCGTACAAGCGGCGAATTACCGGCGCCATCTTGTTCGACACTCGCCCGGCGATGATCATCAGATCCGACTGGCGCGGCGATCCGCGCATCACTTCCGCCCCGAAGCGCGAGATATCGAAGCGCGATGCGATGATCGACATCATTTCGATGGCGCAGCAGGCCAGACCGAAACTCATCGGCCAGATCGAGTTTCGGCGCGCCCAGTTTACGGCCTTGTCGAGCGTGGTTGTGAGCACGCCCTCACCGAGCCCCTCACTGCCCTCGGCATCGACCCGGGCGAACAGTTCCGGCGGAAGACTGAGATCGAACCGGGGCTCCGGGGCATCGGCCATAGCCTGATTATCGCATGGGGGCCGCGAACAAACTGAACGGGAAGGCTCGAATCGAACGATAGAATGGGACAAACTCGATGTCCTCGCCCCTGGTCCCCGCGTGGGAATCCCCTGACTTTCGCGATGCACTCAATCGAGCCGCGTCTGTCTGGAACGTCGAACGGGACTACTGGGATATTTTCGGTAAGCGGCATTTCGCCAGTCCGGAGGTTCTCCAGGCGATTCTGCATTCACTTGGCGTGGACAGCTCGAGTACGGCGTCGCTTGAAGCAGCGATTCTCGCTCGAAGAAACGATGAGGCAGCGCGTCTGCTGCCGCCGGTCATGGTGATTCTGCCGGGCGAGCCGGTGCAGGTAGCCGTTCCGGCCGAAGCCGCAGCCGCGACCGCGGAGATCGGCATCCGTTTTGAGGATGGCACCGAAAGGGCCTTCTCGGCGCCACTCGAAGTTTCGTCCCTCGGGCTCCCGGCCGATCTCCCACTGGGATACCATCAGATCACCCTTAGAATCGCCGAGCACGGACTTTTCGCGCAATCCCGGCTGATCGTCTGTCCGGCGAAGGTGTATGTGCCCGACGACGGGAACTCGCGGGCGGCCGGCATCGGAGTGAGTTTGTACGGTTTGCGCTCGGGGCGCAACTGGGGCTGCGGCGATTTCACGGACCTGGCCGGTTTCGGCGCCTGGGCGGTCGACGCGCTCGATGTCGCCTTCGTGGCGCTGAATCCACTGCACGCCATTGCCAACCGCGCTCCGTACAACACCAGCCCCTACCTGCCCGTTTGCAGCTTCTACCGGAATTTCATCTACATCGATGTCGAAGCGGTCCCCGAATTCTCCCGTTCGATATGGGCTCGGCGGCTGCTGGCGTCCGATGCCGTGCAAGGCGAGATCGCCAGCCTGCGCGAGACCAGCGAGGTGGAGTACGAGCGGGTCAGCCGATTGAAACTGTGCTTTCTGCGCCTCGCGTTCCGGGAGTTCCTCAAAGGCTGGCGTGCCGGCTCGGAACGCGCGGGCCAGTTCAAGAGCTGGGCCGGCCGGGAAGGCGACCTGCTTCACCGTTTCGCAGTTCATGCCGTGCTCGATGAAGCGATGCACCGCCGCGACCGAAACGCCTGGAACTGGCTGGCATGGCCGGAGCCCTTCCGCTCCCCGAGTTCGGCAGAGACGGCTGCATTCGCTCGGCGCCACTGGCGCAGTGTGCTGTTTTATCAGTACGTGCAGTGGATTGCCGACACGCAGCTTGCCGGGGCACAGGAGCGCGTCCGGTCCCTGGGGATGCATATCGGCCTCTACCACGATCTGGCGCTGGCGACGGACCGCTTTGGCGCGGACACATGGATGCTGCCCGAGTTCTTCACTGGTGGATCCCGTGTTGGCGCTCCTCCGGACGATTTCTCTCCCAACGGCCAGGATTGGGGTTTTCCGCCACCGAACTCCGACGCCCATTTCCGGAACGGCTACCGCCTTTTTGCCGAGTCGATTCGCAAGGCCTGCCAGCACGGCGGCGCACTGCGCATCGACCACGTGATGCGTTTCTTCCGTCTTTACTGGATTCCCGATGGCAAGGAGGCGGTTTCGGGCACATATGTCCGCGAGAGGCACGAGGATCTGCTGCGGATTCTTGCGCTGGAAAGCGTTCGCAACAGGGCCGTCATCGTGGGTGAGGACCTGGGCACGGTTCCGGACTACGTGAGGGAGAATCTGGCGCGCTATGGAATTCTCAGCTACCGTCTTTTCCTGTTCGAAAAAGACGCCCGGGGGCAATGCAAGGCGCCTGCCGATTATCCCGAAATGGCGCTCGTCTCAGCCAGCACACACGATCTGCCCACTCTGGCCGGCTTCTGGCAGAATCGCGATATCGAGGCTCGCCGCCAGGCCGGCGTTCTGCCCGACGACGAATCCGCGCGGCGGGCGATCGAGCATCGCATGGAGGAGAAACAGAAGATCCTCGACCTGCTTCACCGTTTGCGGCTGGTTCCGCTCCATTTGCCGCGTAACGCTGCGCAGATTCCGGAGTTGACGGGAGAGCTTCAGAACGCCGTGGTGGGCTTGCTGATGAGCACGCCATCGCGGCTTTTGCTGCTCAACCAGGAAGATCTGTTCAAAGAGACCGACCAGCAGAACCTGCCTGGAACCACGGCCCAATATCCCAACTGGCGGAGAAAGATGCGCTATTGCATCGAAGAACTCGGCTCATCGCCTGCGAGCGATTTCGCGGCGATGTTTCGATCCTGGGCGGAGCGAACGGGACGGGCCGCGGCCAACACTACTTCGGGTAGTAGGTAAAAGAGTTAATTCCTACTTCGTCTCTACCGCCAATGTGGAGCCCGAAGCGTCCCTTGTCGAAATTGCCCGTGGAATCGGTGACTGGAGAC
>Ga0335078_10017905_pt1 | contig 10537 bp, 7 predicted proteins | sample Lox_Sample_32_FD_206711 | JGI IMG/M metagenome (GOLD analysis project Ga0335078, IMG submission 206711) | Soil microbial communities from Loxahatchee National Wildlife Refuge, Florida, United States - Lox_Sample_3.2 | ecosystem: Environmental > Terrestrial > Soil > Wetlands | place: USA: Florida...
GCGCTGATCGTCATTGCCGTGGTGCTCGTGGCCGGCGTGGGCAACGCACTGATCGGCCGTCTGGTGCAGGTGAGCGGATTGTCCGGCGTGGACCGTTCGCTCGGGATGATGTTCGGCCTCGTGCGAGGCGTCGTGCTGGTGCTGATCCTCGTCGTCCTTGGCGGCCTGACCGAGCTGCCCCAGCAGGACTTCTGGCGCCACGCGCTGCTGCGGCCTTATGCCGTGCAGGGCGTGCTCGAACTGAAACCGCTGTTGCCCGAGGCGCTCGCGGCCTACGTTCACGTCTGATCAGAAACTGATCGGGCGCGACGAGAGGCGGGGATTCCCGGCAACGCTGCCCATTCGCGGCGCTCGGCCGGGGCTCATGAACCCCGACCGGCCGCCGCTACCGATTTCGCTTTTTTGAAGGACCTGCCATGTGCGGCATCGTAGGCGTAGTTTCCCGCTCTCCCGTCAACCAGCTCATCTATGACGCGCTGCTGCTGCTGCAGCACCGTGGTCAGGACGCGGCCGGCATTGCCACCGCGAACGGCAGCACGTTCCACATGCACAAGGCCAACGGCATGGTGCGCGACGTGTTCCGCACGCGCAACATGCGCAGCCTGCCTGGCACCACCGGCATCGGCCAGGTGCGTTACCCGACGGCCGGCTCGGCGTCGAGCGAAGAAGAAGCCCAGCCGTTCTACGTGAACGCGCCGTTCGGCATCATCCTCGCTCACAACGGCAATCTCACGAACTGGCAACAGTTGAAGGAAGAGATGTTCCGTGTGGACCGCCGCCACGTCAACACCAACTCCGACACGGAAGTGCTGCTCAACGTGCTCGCGCATGAAGTGCAGCTCGCGAGCACGGGCCTCGAGCTCGACCCGGCGGCGCTCTTCAAGGCTGTCTCGGGCGTGCACCGCCGCGTGCGCGGGTCGTACGCGATCGTTTCGCTGATCGCCGGTTACGGCCTGCTCGCGTTCCGCGATCCGTTCGGTATCCGCCCGCTGTGCATCGGCAAGATCGAGACGCCCGAAGGCACCGAATGGATGGTGGCCTCGGAATCGGTGGCGCTCGAAGGCATCGGCTTCGAGTTCGTGCGCGATGTGAAGCCGGGTGAGGCGGTATTTATCGACTTCGAAGGCAACCTCCACGCGCAGCAGTGCGCCGAGGCGCCCAAGCTCAACCCCTGCATCTTCGAACTCGTGTATCTCGCGCGTCCGGACTCGGTGCTCGACGGTGTGCCGGTGTACAACGCGCGCCTGCGCATGGGCGACTATCTCGCCGAGAAGATCAAGCGTGAGCTGCCCGACGTGAAGATCGACGTCGTGATGCCGATTCCCGACTCGTCGCGCCCCGCTGCGATGCAGGTCGCAAACAAGCTCGGCGTGGAATATCGCGAAGGCTTCTTCAAGAACCGCTACGTGGGCCGCACCTTCATCATGCCGGGCCAGGCCATGCGCAAGAAGTCGGTGCGCCAGAAGCTCAATGCCATGGGCATCGAGTTCAAGGGCAAGAACGTGCTGATCATCGACGACTCGATCGTGCGCGGCACCACCTCGCAGGAAATCGTGCAGATGGCGCGCGACGCCGGCGCGACCAAGGTGATCTTCGCTTCGGCGGCGCCGCCGGTGAAGTACCCGAACGTCTATGGCATCGACATGCCGACGCGCGGCGAACTCGTGGCGCACGGCCGCACCGACGAGGAAGTCGCGCGCATCATCGGCGCGGATTATCTCGTGTATCAGGATGTGGACGCGCTCAAGCAGGCCGTGCGCGACATCAATCCCGAGCTCGAGGAGTTCGAGGCATCGTGCTTCGACGGCGCTTACATCACGGGCGACATCACGAGCGCTTACCTCGACAACGTCGAGACGGCGCGCCTCGCTCCTCAGGCGCAGTCGGACCGCGACGCCGCGAGCGACGCGATGGACGGCGGCGCTCGCTCGCAGCTGCACCTGCAACTCTCGGTGGAGTGAAGAAGGGCGCAAGATGTGCGACGCAACCTGCGCGGCGGGAAACGCGAGTGCGTTTCCCGTGTTAGCATAGCCGCTTGCGTCGATTTGATCTCAGCTTGCGGACGCGGGGCAACCCAAAACAGCTAAAGCGAACGGTGCATCCGTGCCGGCCGCTCAATCGCTGCAGCGCCCCCGAATTCCTCGAAAGCCCGCTTTCTGCCGACGCAAAAGCGGGCTTTTTTGCGCCTGCGCGCCGCGCTTGCCGCGCGTGAAGGCATGAAGCATGACGGTTCTGAATACGGAAAACACGAACATGGACGACACCCTCAACTTCGACACGCTGGCCGTTCGCTCGGGCACGCTGCGCAGCGAGTTCAACGAGCATTCGGAAGCGCTCTACCTCACGTCGAGCTTCTGTTTCGGCAGTGCCGCCGAAGCGGCCGAGCGCTTCAAGAACTCGGAAGCCGGTTATACGTACGCGCGTTTCACGAACCCGACCGTCACCATGTTCCAGGACCGGCTCGCCGCGCTCGAAGGCGGCGAGGCCTGCATGGCCACGGCCTCGGGCATGGCCGCGATCATGTCGGTGGTGATGGCGGCGCTGCAGGCGGGCGACCACATCGTGAGCTCGCAGAGCATTTTCGGCTCGACGCTCGGCATGTTCTCGCAGATCTTCAGCAAGTTCGGCATCACGACCACCTTCGTCGATCCGACCGATCTCGACGCGTGGAAGAACGCGGTGCGCCCCGAGACGAAGATGTTCTTCCTCGAAACGCCGTCGAACCCGCTCACCGAAGTTTCGGACATCGAAGCCGTGGGCAAGATCGCCAAAGCGGCCGGCGCGCTCTTCGTGGTCGACAACTGCTTCTGCAGCCCCGCGCTGCAGCAGCCGCTCAAGTTCGGCGCGGACGTGGTGATGCATTCGGCCACCAAGTTCCTCGACGGCCAGGGCCGCGTGCTGGGTGGCGCGCTCGTGGGTTCGAAGCAGTTCATCATGGAGAAGGTGTTCCCGTTCGTGCGCAGCGCGGGCCCGACGCTTTCCGCGTTCAACGCGTGGGTATTGCTCAAGGGCATGGAAACGCTGTCGCTGCGTGTGGAAAAGCAGTCGGATAACGCGCTTCAGATCGCGCGCTGGCTCGAAACGCATCCGGCAATCAAGTGTGTCTACTATCCGGGCCTCGAATCGCATCCGCAGCATGCGCTCGCCATGCGTCAGCAGAAGTTGGGCGGCGCGATCGTCTCGTTCGAAGTGAAGGGCGACACGCCCGAGGCACAGCGCGCAAACGCCTGGCGTGTGATCGACAACACCAAGGTGTGCTCGATCACCGGCAATCTCGGCGATACGCGCACGACCATCACGCACCCGGCCACCACCACGCATGGCCGCATCACGCCCGAAGCGCGCGCGGCGGCGGGCATCACCGAAGGGCTGATTCGCCTTGCGGTGGGCCTCGAAAACGCGCTGGACGTGCGCAACGACCTCGCGCGCGGGCTTGACGCGGGGCAATAGGCCGCGCCAGCCACGCCCGTATGATCTCGCGGGCCGCGGCGCCGGGCAGTGTCTTCGAGACCGCTCGACGCGCGGCCCATTGCTTTTAACTTGCTCGTGAGTTTGCTATGCCCGTCGTTCGTGCGTTGTTCGTTTATCCCGTGAAATCATGTGGCGCGATCGCACTCGATCGCTCGCAGCTCGACGTGAAGGGACTCCAGTGGGATCGCCACTGGATGCTGGTGGACGAGACCGGCCGCTTCGTTTCGCAGCGCGAATATGCGGCGATGGCGCGCATCGTGCCCGCGTTCGTCGAAGGTGGCGTGCGCCTCACGATGGACGGCATGAGCGAGGCGCTTCATCTGCCGTTCGAGCCGCACAGCGGCGACACGCGCATACGGACCACAGTGACGGTCTGGAAGGATACCTTCGAGGCGCTCGACGAGGGCGATCATGCGGCGCAGTGGTTCACGCAGGCGCTCGGCGTGCCGGTGCGCCTCGTGCGGTTTGCGCAGGACGTCACGCGTCTCGCGAGCAGGAAGTGGACGAACGACGAGGACGTGCCGACGCAATTCGCCGACGGCTTCCCCCTTCTCGTGACGAGCGAGGCGTCGCTCGCGGAACTCAATGCGCGTCTCGCGGCGAAGGGCGTGCCGCCTGTGCCGATGAGCCGCTTTCGCCCGAACATCGTGGTGGACGGCGGCGAGGCCTTCGACGAGGACTTCATCGATACGCTCACTATCGAATCCGCATCGGGCGGCGAGGAGATCGTGCTGCGCTTTGCGAAGCCCTGCGCGCGCTGCCCGATCACGACGATCGACCAGCAGACGGGCGAGCACAATGCGCAGTGGCCCGCCGAGCCGCTCGACACGCTCGCGGCATTTCGTGCCGATCCGCGCGTGGACGGCGGCCTCACGTTCGGTCAGAACGCGATGGTCGTGACGGGGGCGGGGGCGCGCGTTGCAGTTGGCGCGCAGGCGCAGTGGGAGTACCGCTTCGAGGACTGAGCGGGGAATGGGTGACGAGTAAGGGGCTAGCACGCGCAACGCGTACTACTGGCGCGTCGCGCGATCAGTGCGGCGGCAACGCGCGCCACTGCCCCGGCGCGATCCCGAACCGGCGTGTGAACGCGTGCGTGAACGCGCTCTGATCGCCGAAGCCCACTTCGAGCGCGACGTCGCTGAGGGAGCGGCGCGGATCGGTCAGCAGCGTGATGGCGGTGTCGAGCCGTAGCCGCTGGAGATAGCGATGCGGCGTCTCGCCGAACGCTTCGATAAAGAGCTGATGAAAGCGCCGCACGCCGAAGCCGCAATGCGCGGCCAGATCGGCAATGCGCAGCGGCTGCGCGAGATGCGCGCGCAACCACCGGTCGATGCGTGCGAAATCGAGACCCGCGGCCGCGCCAAACGCGGCGCTGGCGACAATGCCGGTTTGGGCGATCATCGCCGCGCACAGACGCGCCGAGGCGTCCCAGTGAAAGCGTCGCGCGCGCAGGTCGGCGCTGTCGTGGGGCGGCGCGACCACGGAGGCGCGCTGCGCGATCTGGCGCACGAGCTGCGTGAGCGCAGGGTCGACGCGCACGGCGCGCGCGACATCGAAGAGCCGCTCGGGCACCGCAAGCGTTGCGGCAGGCAGATCGAGCACGAGCTGGCGGTTATCGCCAATGCCCGAATAGTCGTGCCGCGCGCCCGCCGGAATGAGCCACGCGGAACAGCAGTCGATGCGCTCGCCCTGGCCGTCAACCGTCATCTCCATCTCGCCGTCGAGACCGAGCACGATCTGATGAAAGTCGTGCAGATCGGTTTCCTCGATCGCGCCGTAGCGTCGCAGCTCGACGCCGGGCGCAGTGACGGGAGCGTGATGGTGCGGATTCATGACGGCCGGTTGCTAGTCAAACGAGGCAAACACGAGGCAAGTGAGGCGAGCGCGCCCGGGCCTCAAACGTCGAGCAGTTCGACTTCGAACACGAGCGTCGCGTTCGGCGGAATCACGCCGCCCGCGCCGCGCACGCCGTAGCCCAGTTGCGGCGGAATCGTGAGACGGCGCACGCCGCCCACCTTCATGCCCTGCACGCCTTCGTCCCAGCCCTTGATGACCATGCCGCCGCCCAGCACGAAGGCGAACGGGTCGTTGCGGTCCTTGCTCGAATCGAACTTCTGGCCGTCCGTCAGCCAGCCGGTGTAGTGCACGCTGACGGTCTGGCCAGCCTTCGCTTCGGCGCCGGCGCCTTCGGTCAGGTCCTCGTACTTGAGGCCGGATGCGGTGGTCACGATAGACATGAAAAAACTCCTGAGTCGGTTGGAATCAACCCGTTATTGTAGGCGCTTTGCGGGGACCGGCGCGCAGCTATCCGCGCAGGTTTCCTTTCAGGCACGCGGGATGCGCGCTACCCCCTGCCTATAATGTGGGACCGCTTCGCCCGGTTCGAGGCGAAAAACGAGGAATCCGATGGAGCCGACTCCGCAAACCCGCACCGAACGTACCGCGCGCCTGTGCGCCGAAACCGCGCTTTTCATGCGCGACCTCGTGCTTTCGCGCGTCTCGCACGACCTGCGCAGCCCGCTCAATGCAATCCATAGCTGGGCCTACGTGCTCGAACGCAAGGTCGACGGCGCCGACGCGGCTGCGCTGCGCGCGCTGGGCGGCATTCGCACGGGCGTCGAGCAGCAGGTTCGTCTGCTCGAAACGCTCGTCGATACGACGCGCGCCGAGACGCGCAAGCTGCATATCGAGCGCGCGCCGTTCGCGCTTGGCGCGCTGATCGGCGAGGCCGTGGGCGATGCGCGCGCGGCGCTGGGCGACGCGCGTGGCGTGACGTTCGCGGTGCAGGACACGACCGGCGCGGCGATGCTCGACGGCGAGCGCGAGCGCATCGCACAGGCGCTGTGGCTGATGCTGGTGTTCGCGGCGGAGACGAGCGCGCACGGCGCGAGCGTGACGCTCGAAGCAGGCGCGACGACGACGGCCGCGAAATTCGCGGTGAAATGGCGCGCAACGCCGCAGGCGCTCACCGACGACACCCTCGCGCACGTGCTGGAGCCGTTCGCGCGCACGCAGGCGAGCGCGCCGCAGGAGGCGGGCCGCCACGCCTGGGTGCTGGCACTGTGTCAGCGCGTGGCCGAGGCGCATGGCGGGCGCTTCGCGGCGCCGGCTCTCCTTGGCGAGGGCGAGGACGTGGCGCTCGTGCTGGGTGTGCCGCTGAGCGGCGCGCAAGCGCAGGCGTAAGCGTGTGCGGATGCGGACAGCGCGCGGCGACGGCGTTGCCGCCATCTCCATCCTTTCATTAGACTTTCGTGCCTTATACTGAGCGCTCCGCCTATCGGAGCCTCCTGTCTTGATCCAGCTTCTCGCGCTCATCGGCGCGCTTTTGCTCGTTGTGCTCAACGGTTTCTTCGTCGCGGCCGAGTTCGGGCTCGTCAAGCTGCGCGCGACGCGCGTGCAGAGCCTCGCGGACCAGCATGGCCTGCGCGGCCGGCTGCTTGCCAAGGTCCATGGCCAGCTCGACGCCTATCTCTCGGCCTGCCAGCTCGGCATCACGCTCGCCTCGCTCGGGCTCGGCTGGATTGGCGAGCCGGCTTTCGCGCAGTTGCTCACGCCGCTCTTCGAAGTGCTCGGCGTGCAGTCGCCGCAACTCATGCACGGCATTTCGCTCGTGTTCGCGTTCACGCTGATCTCGTTCCTGCACATCGTCGCGGGCGAACTGGCGCCGAAGTCGCTCGCCATCCGCCAGTCCGAGAAGATTGCGTTATGGACGGCCGCGCCGCTCTATGGCTTTTACTGGGCGATGTATCCGGCAATCTGGGTGCTCAACTCGAGCGCGAACGCGATGCTGCGTGTTGCGGGGCTTGCGTCGGAGCACGGCACCGACACGCACTATTCGACCGATGAACTCAAGCTGATCCTGCGCCGCCGCCGGGCTGCCGCCGAGGCAGAAGCGGAGGCTGAGGCCGAGGCCGAGGCGCGCCGGGCAGGGCTCGCGCAGCACAGCGCAAACGGCGTAAGCAGCACAAGCGGCGCACCCACGCAGCGCCCCGCGCCGGGCTCGAACACCTACAACGCCGACGAATGGAACGCGCTCGCGCATTCGCTCGACTTCTCGCGCCTCATCGTCTCGGACCTGATGCGGCCCACGCACGAGATGGTGGGGTTGCGGCGCGACCTGTCGCTGCGCGAGAACATGCAGATCGTGGCGCGCCACCGTTTCAGCCGCTATCCGCTGTTCGAGGACGGTTCGGGCGAGCGCGTGGCGGGCCTCATTCACCTGAAGGATCTGCTGCTCGCGCGTGAGGCGGGCAATGCGCTCGATGATCTCGGCAAGTTCGTGCGGCCCGCGCAGTATGTGCGGCCCGACACGCCCGCACTCGCGCTGTTCCGGCGCTTTCGCAAGGGCGCGCCGCATTTCGCTCTGGTGGGGCATAAGGGCGAGCGCCCAAGCGGGTTCCTCACGCTCGACAATCTGCTCGGCGCGCTCGTGGGCCAGATCCATGACGAGTTTCACCAGGCCGACACCGATTGGACCCGCATGGACGACGGCACGCTGATGGGCCGCGGCAGCCTGCCCGTGGTCTCGCTGGAGCAGGCGCTAGGCATCGACATCGACGAAGGGAGCGCGGAGTCGGTGGGCGGCCTCGTGATCCACGCGCTCAACGATCTGCCAACCGAGGGCCAGCGCGTTTCGTTCGATCACTTCGATATCGTCGTGAAGAGGATGAAGGGGCCACGCATCGTGCTCGTGCGCGTGTATCCGAAGGATCTCGAGGACGAAGGCGGCTGAGCGCGCGCTGCATCAACTGCGCGCGAGCGTGGACAGCACGGCCACCGGTAACGCCTGCAAAACGTCGCTCAGCGCGAACGCGTTGCCCTCGCGCACGCTGTGCGTCGCGTCGCTGAGCCAGTCGTGCAGCGGCGCTTGCGGGCATCCCCTGGGCAATTCGACCATCGTATCTTCCCAGCGCCCGGGCGCGACGAGCGGCGCGTCGCCGTCGAGCAGACCGGCCGCGAGCCGGGTGCCGATGACGACAGCCCACGCCTTGCCGTGCTGACGCGCGAATGCGATCACATGTCCGGCCCGTGCGCCGCGCACGGTGAGCGGCAGATACTCGCCTTCACGCAGCAGTTCCGGCGCCTGCGCGCGCAGCGCGAGCAGGCGCCGCACGGTGGCGAGCTTCACATGCCCGTTGCGCCAGCTCTTCAGCTTCGCCGCGGGCGCCTCGTCGTCGAGCGCGGCCGCGCGGGCCGCGTAATCGACAGGCCGCCGGTTGTCGGGATCGACGAGGCTGAAATCCCATAGTTCGGCGCCCTGATAGAGATCGGAGACGCCCGGCGACGTGAGCCGCAAGACCGTTTGCAGCAGTGTATTGAGCGCACCGGCGGGAGCCACGCGTGCGACGAATGCGGCGAGCGACTGCAGGAAGCCGTCGCGCTGCTGAGGCGCGAGGATATCAAGGAGAAATGCCTGGCACTCCGATTCATAGGTTTCGTCGGGCGCGAGCCAGTTCGTGCGCAGCTTCGCTTCGCGCAGCGCCTTCAATTGCCACCCGGCGACGCGCTCGGCGAGCGCGCGTACGCCCGCTTCGTCGCCCGGCTCCAGCTCGGGTGGCCAGCAGCCCACCAGCGTTTGATAGAGCATCGCCTCGGCGGCGGGCCCCGGCGACCAGGCGGCGCCTACCGTACCGCCGTTGCGGCGGTGGGCCTGATTCAGCGTCGACCAGGCGCGCAGCGTCGTGCCCCATTCGCCCGCCATCTCGCTTAGCACCGCGAGCCGCGCGCGCACGTCCTCGCCTCGCTTGTGGTCGTGCGTGGACGTAGTGAGGAAACCGAAAGGATGCTGCTGGCGCAGCCGGTTCGCTGCGTGAAAGTCCTGCGGCGTGCGTGCGAAATCGTCAGGGTCCGCGCCCACTTCGTTGCGCGAAAGCAGGCGGCCGTAGCGATAGAGCGCCGTGTCCTCGGTGGCCTTCGCCGCGAGCGGCGCGGTGAGCTGCGAGAACAGCGCCAGTGCCGTGCGTTGCGCAATGAGCGCGTGACTGAGCGGCGCATTCGCCGCGTTGTTGCCCGTGCTTGCGCTTGCCTGCGCGGCACGCGCCGGCTTGCCGGCGCCGCTGCTATTGGCGTTGGTGCCCGGGTTGACGTTGGTCGTTGCCGCCTCGGGCGCACGGCCGCCGAGCCAGGCGTCGACGAGCGTGAGCGCCGGGAGGCTCGCGCGTGGCAACACGCGTCGCGCGGCTTCGAGCGCGACATTGAAGAAGCGATTGTCGAGGGCGCTACGCAGGCCGCTCGCCGGATAGATTCGATAGACGGGAAAATACATGGCGAGATGCGCCACGACGCGATGCACGGCCGCATAGGTGGTGTCGCGCGTGCCCATTTGCTCGCGCGCGATGCGATGCAACGCGCGCGCCACGTGATCGAGCTCGGCGGCGAGATAGGCGGCCAGCATCTCGCGGCGCGCTTCGAGCGCGTAGCTCGCAAACGGTCGGTCGTCGCCAGCAATGGCGGCCCACGTTTCGGCCAGCGGCTGCGCGCCTGCCGGATCGTGCAGCAGGGCGCCCACGTCGTTCATGAAGTCGTAGCCCGACGTGCCTTGCACTGGCCAGTCATCGCGCAGCGTTTCGCCGTGCCCGAGGATCTTTTCGACCACGACGAAGGGTTGCATCGCCCGCAGCGAGACAAGCCGCTGCCGCAAGCGTTCGCAGTACTCGCGCGGGTCCGCGAGACCATCGATGTGGTCGATGCGAAGACCGTCGATCACGCCGTCGGCATAGAGGCGAAACACGAGCTTGTGCACCGCCTCGAACACATCGTGGCGCTCCACGCGCACGCCGGCGAGCGCCGTCACGTCGAAGAAGCGCCGCCAGTTCACCTCGTCGGTGGCGGTGCGCCACCAGGCCAGCCGGAAGTGCTGGCGCTCCAGCAGCCGATGCAGCCGGTCGCAGGCCGCCGGATCGCTGCTTGCATAGGATTCCAGAACGAAATCCATCGGCTCGGTGCCGGCGCGTTCGACGAACGCGCGCAGGGCATCGCGCCCGGCGGCGGCGCGTCCCTGGTCGTCGGGCTGCGTCGTGAGGCCCTGGAACGGTCCGGCAAGCGTGTTGAGATCGGCGCGATTCGC
>Ga0335078_10017907_pt1 | contig 10536 bp, 4 predicted proteins | sample Lox_Sample_32_FD_206711 | JGI IMG/M metagenome (GOLD analysis project Ga0335078, IMG submission 206711) | Soil microbial communities from Loxahatchee National Wildlife Refuge, Florida, United States - Lox_Sample_3.2 | ecosystem: Environmental > Terrestrial > Soil > Wetlands | place: USA: Florida...
AACGTGGAAAGCGTGGACCGTATCATCTATGCGATTTTCAGTCGCTTCAACGAGGATTGGAAAAACCACACCCTCAAATTATTTACACAAGCAGCTTGACGTCACCCATCGTTCCGCTTGGCTTGAATGGCCTTGTCTTCCGTCGTATGCTCTCAGAACCGAGTGTTCTCAAAGGAGAATTCTGGAATGAAGCGATGGATCTGTCTTCTAGCCATTTTTACGTTCATGCCCGTGCTGGCCCGCGCGCAACAGGCGTCGGCAAATCCGCTCACCGCCAGTCTTCGTCAGGTCTTCGACGACTACTCCAAGAATTTGGTGGCGACGGCCCAAATCATGCCCGAGGATAAATACAGCTTCAAACCCACCCCTGAAAATATGACCTTTGGAAAAACAATCGGCCACATTGCGGATGTGGACAACGTCATCTGCTCGAAATTCTTCGGGCCGCCGGCAACGCCGTTCGCCAAAAGCTCCGAAACCGATTCCAAGGAAAAATTGGTCGCGGCGCTGAAGGCATCCGTGGACTATTGCGGGGAGCAATTCTCAAAGCTAACGGACGCCAATCTGTCGGAAATGGTCCCATTTTTCGGCGGCAAGAAGATCACGCGCCTAGGCGTGGCCTTGGCGGTGCTCACCGATTTCGCGGATCATTACGCTGGGCTTTCGATCCATCTGCGGATGAACGGCTTGCTTCCGCCCACGGCGCAAAAGAAGGTATAGGGACGGAAAAAAGCCGGAGTTCGGAACCGTTTTATTTTTATGAGCCGTACCATCGATCGAAAACTGCGTTGACCGAAGCCCGCTGCGGTTGCATCCAGTGAAGAAGCTTTTCGGGAAACTCATGCGGATCCATCCATATCATCAGGGTCACCTCGCCGGGGACGAGCCGCAAAAGGAACGGAGGCGCCACCCATGAATGCAGGCACGTTTCGATTTTCCGGCGCGGCTTTTCTCGCGCTGGCCATGGCGCTGGCCGCTTCGCCCGTGTGCGCTCAAAAGAAATACGATCCGGGCGCGACGGACACCGAGATCAAGATCGGCAACCTCATGGCATATACCGGGCCCTTCGCGGAATATGGCGCCACGGGACGCGCCGAAGCCGCCTACTTCCAAATGATCAACGACCGCGGCGGCGTGAATGGCCGCAAGATTAACTTCGTGAGCGTCGATAACGGCACGAATTTCCGGGGATCCCTGGACCTGGCGCGCAAGCTGGTCGAGGAGGATAAGGTCCTGCTGCTTTTCGGCAACTTCGGCTACGCCACCAACCTGGCCATCCGCGGCTATTTGAACGAAAACAAGATTCCGCAACTTTTCTTGGCCACCAACGACTCCACCTTCGACGATCCCGCGCATTTTCCATGGACCATGGGCTTCGGGGCTTCCAAACGAATCGAAGGAATCGTCTACGCCAAATACATCCTGCAAAATAAACCGGAAGCCAAGATCGCCGTGCTTTACCCGAGCGACGAGTCCGGCCAGGATTGGCTCGAGGGCATCCATGAAGGGCTGGGAGAGAAATCCTCGAAGCTGATCGTCAAGGAAGTTTCCTTCTCCTATATCGATCCCGCGGGATTGGATTCGCGGATCGCCGAGCTCAAGGATTCCGGCGCGGACGTTTTCCTGAATATGTCGGTGGGAAAATATGCGACGCTGGCGATTCGCAAAGCCTACGACATGGGCTGGCGCCCTCTGGAATTCCTGCCCAACGCTTCCCTCTCGATCGCCGCTTTTTTGGAACCCGCGGGCCTCGAGAAAGCCGTCGGGATCATGACCAACGCGCGGTCCAAGGGCTGGGCCAGCCCGGAATCGCAAAGCGATCCCGCGGTGCGCGAATATGTCGACTGGATGAAGAAATACAATCGCAGCGGAAATCTTCGGGACGCCAACAATCTATTCGGCTATGAAGTCTCCGAAACGCTGGTCGAGGTACTGAAAAAATGCGGAGATAATCTGACGCGCCAAAACGTGATGGACCAAGCCGCGAGCCTCAATCTGGAGCTGGGGATGCTGCTGCCCGGGATCCGCGTCACCACCAGCAAGACCGACTATCAGCCCATCAAGCAGCTCTATCTCATCCGGTTCAACGGCAAGAGCTGGGACCCGATTGGCGGCGTGATCGGCGAGTGAAGCGCCGCGGTACTTTCCATGGGCCGCGCAATCAGACCGCCTATTTTGTCTTTCCTCAATAGCTCTTTCCGCGGCTTGGCTAAGCCCGCGCCGGTTTCGGTTCGAGTTCGAAGACTTCAATCAATTTTTGAAGCAGCAAGTTGCGGGTGAACGGCTTGGGAATAATGATGGCGTCGAAGTTGGCCGCTTCCTGCGAACTGAACCCCGTATATCCGGACATATAAGCGACTCGCATCTCCGGATATAGCCGGCCCACCCTTTCCGCCACGGCCCGCCCATTCATGCCGGGCATCACCATGTCCGTCAGAAGCAAGTGGATCGGGCCGGAATACTGCTTGGCGATCTCGATCGCCTGATCGCCGCTGCCGGCTTCCAGGACCGTATAGCCAGTCTGTTCGAGGAAATTGCGCGTCAGGGTGCGCAGGGACTCCTCATCTTCCACTAAAAGAATAGTACCGGCGCCGCGGGCAGGGGCCGCGGCTGGGGCTGCGGTGGCTCGAGGTGGCGCGGCCTGTTCTCGCACGTGCGGCAAGTAAATGGTGAAGGTAGAGCCGGCGCCGGGTTCGCTCTTGACCCAAACATATCCGCCGCTCTGCTTCACGAAACCATAGACAGTTGCCAGGCCGAGACCGGTCCCTTTTCCACGTTCCTTGGTCGTGAAGAAGGGCTCGAAAATATGAGCCTGCGTTTGGGCGTCCATGCCCATTCCGGTGTCCTTCACCAGGATCATCACGTACTCGCCGGGAAGCATGGGGGGCATAGCCTGAGCAGATACTTCATTGAATGATACATTCAGCGTCTCAATGAATAACCGGCCGCCGCCCGGCATGGCATCGCGCGCGTTGACGGCCAAATTCATGAGCACCTGCTCGATCTGTCCCTGATCGGCCTTCACTTGTCCCAGCGCCGGGTCCAACGAGGTTTCCAGGTCGATGTCCTCGCCCAGCAGGCGCTGCAGCATGCTGCCCATTTCCGCGACCACGGCATTCAAGTTGAGCGCCTTCATTTCCAGCACTTGCTGGCGGCTGAAGGCCAGCAGTTGCCGCGTCAGCGCGGACGCCCGGTCGGCCGCCTTTTTGATTTGCACGACGGGGTTGTACAAAGCGCCGCCGGCGCCGACCTGCTCCGATAGTAAATCTCCGTAGCCGATGATGACTCCAAGCAGGTTATTGAAATCGTGGGCGATTCCTCCGGCCAAGCGGCCGATGGCCTCCATCTTCTGCCCTTGACGCAGTTGCAGCTCCATGGCTTTACGTTCGGAAATATCCTCGACGAAGCTCTCCAGAAATTCCACTCCCCCTTCGCTGTCTTTCACCACGTGCGCGGCATACCGGATCGTTATCACCTTGCCGCTTTTGTGCTTCCATTCCACTTCCACTCCGCGAACCGACTCCCGGTCGCGGACCCACTGCATGGCCGCCTCGCGGTCGCCGGAACGGCAATACACATCCCTTCCCATATTCAGGCCAAGCACTTCTAGTTCCGAGGAATAGCCCAACATTTCCACGAGCGCGGGATTGGCTTGCACGATTCGGCCTTCCAAAGTCATTCTCAGAATTCCATAAGGGGCATTTTCCACAAACGATCGAAAACTCGCCTCCGAACGCCGGTGGGCATCCTCGATGAATTTCCGCTCGGTAATGTCGCGCAAGATGGCCGAACCTCCTATTATCCGGCCACTCGGATCCTTGAGCGGGGAAACGGTGATGGCGACGTGAAGTAGTTTTCCATCTTTTCTTTTCCGCACAGACTCATAATGCACCACGGTTTCCCCGTTCAATAATCTCGCATGGTTCTTGAGTGGCTCGTTGGCAAGCTCCACAGGGGCAATCCAGGAAAGGTTTTTCCCGATCATTTCGCTTTGGGAGTAGCCAAACATGCGTTCGGCGCCTGCGTTCCAATCCGTAATGAATCCTTCCAGGGTAGCGGCCATGATGGCATCGTCAGAAGATTCGAAGATCGCCGCCAACCGGCGAACGTCCACTTCCCGCGCCCTCCGTTCCTCCACTTCTTCCCTCAAGGTTTCCACGGTGCGCGCCAAATCCTCCGTGCGTTCCGCGACTTTCTTCTCGAGATCTTCATTCAAACTCCGCATCCCGAATTGAGCTCTTTCTCGCTCCTCCATTTCGCGGCTGAGCCGGCGAGTTACAAAGACCGCGATACACGCGGCCAGTCCAATGGCCAATAGGAACAGGGTCACGGAAAACCGCCGGACCTCCGCATAACTTAGCCTGGATTGCATCCTGGCCTGGTCCATCTGATCTTCCTCGTACTGGTTGAACGCGTTCACGGCGTCGCGACATTTATTCAACAGGGGGATGGTTTCGTTTGCCATCATTTCGCGCGCCTCCAGCGGCTTGCCCTGATCGACAAATAAATTCAACGTCCGATCGAGACTCTCGACGGCGAGGGATCCGACGGCATTGACTTTCGTGAGCAAGTCTCTTTCGGAAGCAGTCGCCGGTTCCGACTCGACCTTGGTCCAGGCCACAGAACCCTTCAAGCGAGTTTCCTTCAATTGCGCCACAAGCGCGGCCGTTTCCCGCTCGTCCTTCGGCGCGGTGAGGAATAGACGAGTGGCGATCTGGTAGCTGGAATTGAAATAAGAGGCCGCTTGGCGAATGCTGTACAGCTTTTCCCAATGTTCGTCGAAGAGGCGGCTGTCGGAGGCGTTGACCTGCCCCATGCGGCTCAAGCCCAGCCAACCGACGGCTATCAAGAGGGCCACGAGAAATCCGAATGCGATCTTCACTTTGATTCCCGTGGAATTCAAACGCATAGGCCGTGCCTCCCGCCGGAGCGCTCCCGGCAACGCTCCCCCCATGGCGGCGCATGGTGTTTTCGCGCGTTGGATCGGCTCTCTCCTTGCCATCCTCCGCCGCGCCATCTGAGAAGTTGTTCCATTTTCAGCTACATTTGCGCGGGGTGAAACGCTATAGAAAGTTAACGCGTCTGAAGAGTTACCCCGAAGGTATTAATTCGCGTAAAGATCGTTTATCTGTCAGGGTCCGGGACCCTGAAGTTTGAGGAGGCGGGATTTCCCGGCTTGTTTTGCAGTCCTGGCAATCTCGCGTGAAACGGTTTGACCCTCCCAGCCCTGCATGTTATAAAAGTGAGCTTTGTGCCGCCCCGGTAAGCGGTTCTGGGTGTTGTCCATTTTTGAGTGTGTTTTAAACGCACCGGCATGCCGTCGGACGGCCGGGACAAAGCGAGGCACTTCCGCCCTTCTTGAAGTGGCAACCTGTACCAAATCCGGTAAGCCATTCCATAAGCGCCCTGAGTGAAAAAACAGGGCGAAATGGTGTGCGAAAAACGGCCGGCAAAACGGCTCATTGCCCTGATGGCATGATTGCAACGGAGGATCACTGATGTGTACCTGGCTCGCGAGCCTTCGCTCGCTTCGAAGCCGAATCACCATGGCAGGCGCGGCAAGCGTGCTGCTGACTTTGCTCGGCGCGGTATCCGCTTCCGCGCAAGAAAACCCCGCCGGCGAAGCGAGCCTGAAACTGCCCGACCTTTCGCAGGTCACGTTTCTTGGGTTGGATGGGCACAGGCTGCTGGAGATCGGTATTTTGTTTTGCATCTTCGGACTGATTTTTGGGCTAGCCATTTATAGCCATCTGAAAAATTTGCCGGTGCACCGCTCGATGCGCGAAGTGTCCGAATTGATTTACGAGACCTGCAAAACATATCTCTTCACGCAGGGGAAATTTTTGCTTTTCCTGTGGGTCTTCATCGCCGTCGTGATCGTTCTGTACTTTGGCGTGCTGTCACCGGTTCCGCCGGTCACGACGACGCTGCCGATCATTCTTCTCTTCAGCCTGATCGGAATCGCGGGGAGCTACGGGGTGGCCTGGTTCGGCATCCGCGTAAATACGTTCGCCAATTCGCGGACGGCCTTTGCCGGTCTGAAGGGGAAGCCGTACCCGATTTACCAGATTCCGCTGCAAGCGGGCATGAGCATCGGCATGATGCTGATCAGCGTGGAATTGCTGTTGATGCTTTTCATCTTGCTGTTTGTTCCCGGCGAGTACGCCGGGCCGTGCTTCATCGGATTTGCCATCGGGGAATCGCTGGGCGCGGCCGCGCTGCGCATCGCCGGTGGCATCTTCACCAAAATCGCCGATATCGGCTCGGACTTGATGAAGATCGTTTTCAAAATCAAGGAAGATGACGCGCGCAATCCGGGCGTGATCGCCGATTGCACCGGAGACAACGCGGGCGATTCGGTCGGGCCGAGCGCCGACGGTTTCGAGACGTACGGCGTTACGGGCGTGGCGCTCATCACCTTCATCCTGCTGGGCGTAAAAGACCCGGTCGTGCAGGTCCAGTTGCTGGTGTGGATTTTCGTGATGCGCATCGCCATGCTGGTGGCCAGCGCCGCGGCGTATTTCATTAATGGCGCCTACGCCAAGGCTCGCTACGGCAATGCCGGCGAGATGAATTTCGAGGCGCCCCTCACCACGCTGGTGTGGCTCACTTCCTTCATTTCGATCGGCATGACGTATGCGATTTCCGCGATCATTATTCCTCAGCTTGGCGGCGACTCGACGCAATGGTGGAAGCTGGCTTCCATTATTTCCTGCGGCACGCTCGCGGGCGCGGTGATTCCAGAGCTCGTGAAGGCTTTTACCTCCACCGAATCGCGGCATGTGAAGGAAGTCGTTACCTCGGCGGAAGAGGGTGGCGCGTCCCTTGGCATTTTGTCCGGCTTCGTATCCGGAAATTTCTCCGCGTATTATCTGGGCATCGCCATGGTTTTCCTCATGTCCATCGCCTATCTGTTCGCGCGCCTGGGCCTCAGCAGCCTGATGATCGCCGCGCCGGTCTTCGCGTTCGGTTTGGTCGCTTTCGGCTTCCTGGGGATGGGGCCGGTGACGATCGCCGTGGATTCTTACGGGCCGGTCACGGACAATGCGCAGTCGGTGTATGAATTGTCTCTCATCGAACAGGTTCCCAACGTCCGGGAGGAATTGAAGAAGGATTACGATTTCGACGCCAACTTCGAGAGCGCCAAGGATTTGCTTGAAGAGAACGACGGCGCCGGCAACACCTTCAAGGCCACCGCGAAACCCGTCTTGATCGGCACGGCGGTGGTAGGCGCGACGACCATGATTTTCTCGATCATCATGGCGCTGACCAACGGCCTCACGCAAAACGTGGAAAAACTTTCCCTGCTGCATGCTCCTTTCGTGCTCGGCCTGATCACCGGCGGTGCGATGATTTACTGGTTCACCGGCGCATCGACGCAGGCCGTGACCACGGGCGCCTACCGCGCCGTCGAGTTCATCAAGGCCAACATCAAGCTCGAAGGGGTGGAAAAAGCTTCCGTCGAGGACAGCAAAAAGGTCGTCGAAATCTGCACCAAATACGCGCAAAAGGGCATGCTGAACATTTTCATCGCCGTGTTCTTCGCTACTCTGGCGTTTTCCTTCCTCGAACCTTTCTTCTTCATCGGCTACCTGATGTCCATCGCCATCTCGGGCTTGTATCAGGCTATCTTCATGGCCAACGCCGGCGGCGCCTGGGACAACGCCAAGAAAATCGTGGAAGTCGAGCTGAAGCAAAAAGGGACGGCGCTGCACGACGCCACCGTCGTCGGCGACACCGTCGGCGATCCCTTCAAGGACACTTCCTCCGTCGCGCTCAATCCCGTCATCAAGTTCACCACGCTCTTCGGCCTGCTGGCCGTGGAGCTGGCCGTGAAGCTCACAGCAACGTCCGGAGGCGCGCTGACGCGCACGCTCGCCGCCGCCTTTTTCGCCGTCTCCTTCGTCTTCGTTTACCGGTCGTTCTACTCGATGCGCATCCGCCAATCGAATTAGTGCCTTAACTGAATGGAAATATTTAAATCAGAAATCAGACATGCAGCGTGCGCTTTGTTAATATCCACCCGTGTCTCTCTCATGGAATGAAATCCGACAACGCGCAATCGCCTTTTCGAAGGAGTACCAAGGGGTCAAAAGTGAACAGGCGGAGAAGCAATCCTTCTGGAACGACTTCTTCAACGTATTCGGCATTCGGCGCCGCGTTGTGGCGAGTTTCGAAGACCCAGTAAAGAAAATCTCCGGTGAATACGGCTACATCGATTTGTTTTGGCCGGGCGTTGTGCTTGTTGAGCACAAGAGTCTAAATGGCAGTCTCGATAAAGCGGAGTCGCAGGCATTCCGCTACATCCAAGACCTTGCACGGGAGGGCAGACAGGATGAAATTCCGCGCTACGTAATTGTTTCCGACTTCGCCCGGATCGCCTTGCATGACTTGGAACCTGACGACCAGCGCGTCTTTCCACTCTTCGACAACAGCCGTGTCGTCACGACCCCATTTCCACTAGCTGAGTTTCACAGACATATTCATCTGTTCGCGTTCGTTGCTGGATACAAACAGCACAAGTTTGAAGACCACGATCCAATCAACATCCGGGCCGTTGAGATCATGGGCCGGCTCCACGATGCGCTGGAAGCCGGCGGCTATTCCGGGCACAATCTTGAACGATTCCTTGTCCGCATACTATTCTGTCTGTTCGCCCAAGACACGGGCATTTTCGAGCCCGAATCATTCAAACTCTATCTGCTGAATCGGACGGCAGAAGATGGTTCTGACCTTGGATTGCATTTGGCGGCCCTCTTTGACGTTCTGAATACACCGCCTGACAAACGACTGAGGAACCTCGACGAGACGCTTGCGGACTTTCCGTGGGTCAACGGCGAATTGTTTGCTGAGAATTTGCGCTTCGCGCATTTCAACCGCGAGATGCGCAACGCGCTTCTAGGCTGTACAAACTTCGACTGGTCGCGAATATCTCCTGCCATTTTCGGCTCACTCTTTCAGGCAGTCATGGAGCCGAAGGAACGTCGGCAGATCGGCGGTCACTACACCAACGAACGTGACATCCTAAAGGTTATCCGGTCGCTATTCCTCGACGACCTTCGGGCGGAGTTTGAGCGCGGCAGGAATAACAAAGCTGAACTGAGACGCTTCCACGAAAAGATTTCAGCGCTCCGGTTTCTTGACCCGGCGTGTGGCTGTGGGAATTTCCTTGTCATCACTTACCGCGAATTGCGTTTACTGGAAATTGAAATCTTGCGGCTTCTCAACAAGTCCGACCAGCCAAATCTCGACATTCAGCGGTTGTCTTTGGTCGATGTGGATGCCTTTTACGGAATTGAAATCAGTGAGTGGCCTGCCCGCATCGCTGAAGTTGCGATGTGGCTGATGGATCATCAGATGAATATCAAACTTTCGGAAGCGTTCGGGCAATACTTCGTGCGCTTGCCGCTGAAGAGATCTCCCACAATTGTTTGCAAGAACGCACTCCGTCTCGACTGGAAAACAGTTCTGTCGCCCGAACGATGCAACTACATCCTCGGGAATCCACCCTTCGTGGGCGCGAAATACTTGGACGCAGGCCAGCGTGACGACATGGAACTAGTCACAACTGATGTTCACAATGGAGGGCTGCTCGACTACGTCACGGCATGGTATTTAAAGGCGGCGGATTTCGTTCAAGGAACGCGCGTCCAAGTCGGATTCGTATCTACAAGTTCTATCAGTCAAGGCGAACAGGTCGGCATTCTATGGGGGCCCCTCTTCCACCGCTACCATCTTAAAATTCAGTTTGCTCACCGGACTTTCTCTTGGGAGAGCGAGGCGCGAGGTAAAGCACATGTTCACGTTGTCATCGTCGGCTTCGGCGCGTTTGACACTACAAATAAGCGTATCTATGACTACGAAGGTGAAACCGCAACCGTTATCACTGCCAAGAACATCAGTCCGTATCTGGTTGAGGGGCCCGACCTAACCATTACGAATCGGCAAAAACCCATTTCCGATGTGCCCGAAATCGGGATCGGGAACAAGCCTATCGACGGCGGGCACTATCTGTTTACACCGGAACAGAAGAGTGATTTCCTGACAGTCGAGCCGTCTGCGGAGAAGTATTTTCACCGTTGGGTTGGCTCAGAAGAATTCATCAATGGAGCCGTGCGCTGGTGTCTCTGGCTTGGTGAATGCCCCCCGGACGAACTGCGCAGCCTGCCGCTCGCGATGGAACGGGTCCGAGCGGTCAGGGAATTTCGGCTGGCGAGTAAGAGCATCCCGACTAGAAAACTTGCGGATACCCCGACGAGATTTCACGTAGAAAACATTCCGAAAAAGAAGTTTCTCGTAATTCCCGAGGTTAGTTCCGAACGACGCAAATACATCCCAATTGGATTTGTTGGACCGGACACTCTGTGTAGTAACTTGGTCAAAATTATTCCAGACGCGACTATCTTTCACTTCGGAATGCTGACATCGGCGATGCATATGGCATGGGTGCGTGCGGTATGCGGTCGCTTGGAGTCGCGCTACCGTTACTCCGCCAAATTGGTCTACAACAATTATCCGTGGCCTGACTCACCATCA
>Ga0335078_10017908_pt1 | contig 10535 bp, 9 predicted proteins | sample Lox_Sample_32_FD_206711 | JGI IMG/M metagenome (GOLD analysis project Ga0335078, IMG submission 206711) | Soil microbial communities from Loxahatchee National Wildlife Refuge, Florida, United States - Lox_Sample_3.2 | ecosystem: Environmental > Terrestrial > Soil > Wetlands | place: USA: Florida...
CCGCGGCGGCCGGCGCGCAGCTGCTGCTCGTGCAGCGGCTGGACGGCAGCCTCACGATCGGCGACACACACGAGTACGCCGAGCCGTTCGCGTTCGACGTGCACGAGGACGCCTACGACCACCTGCGGGGCCAGGCCGAGAAGCTGCTCGGCGCGCCGCTGCCCCCGACCGAGCGGCGCTGGGCGGGCGTCTACAGCCAGGTGACCGGCCCGGAGCTCTATCACCGATCGCAGATCGCGCCCGGCGTCATCCTGGTCACCGGACCGGGCGGCCGCGGCATGACCTGCGCGCCCGCTATCGCCGAGGAGACGTTCCCGTGACCACCAGGCCCGAGCCCACGCGCATCACCGTCGCCTGCCTGGACATGGCCGGCACCACGGTCGCCGACGACGGCAGCGTGCTCGCCGCGTTCCGCGCCGCGGTCGAGGAGTTCGGCCTGCCCCCGGGCACGGCCGGCTACGACGAGGCGCTGGCCTACGTGCGCGCGACCATGGGCCAGTCCAAGATCGAGGTATTCCGGCGGATCCTGGGCGCCGAGGCCACCGCGCAGCAGGCGAACGCGGCCTTCGAGGACCACTACGCCCAGTCGGTCCGGGCCGGGGCCGTCGTCCCGCTGCCGGGCGCGGAGGCAACCTTCGCGGCGCTGCGGGCGGCCGGGATCAAGGTCTGCCTGGCCACCGGGTTCTCCCCGGCAACCCGGGAGACGCTGCTGGATGCGCTGGGCTGGCGGCCGCAGATCGACCTCGCGCTCTCGCCCGCCGACGCCGGCCGCGGCCGCCCCTGGCCCGACATCCCGCTGACCGCGCTGCTGCGGCTGGGCGGGGGAGCGGTGAGCGAGCTGGCCGTGGCCGGCGACACCGCGAGCGACGTGGAGTCCGGGCTGCGGGCCGGGGCCGGGCTGGTGGCCGGGGTGCTGACCGGGTCGGCCAGCCGCGAGGACCTGGAGCGGGCGCACGCGCCGGTGATCCTGGACGCGATCGCCGGACTGCTGCCGCTGGTCGCGTCCGGTCCGTGATCGCGGAGACGCGGCCGCGCGCCATACGACGGCGAGTCTCCACGATCACGAAGAGGGCGAGGAGCCCCCGTCCGGGACACCCAGGATCGCGCGCAGCGCGGTCAGCACCTCGGCGACGGCGGTGCCGGCGGTGACGTCCGGGTCGCCGAGCGCCAGCGGGATGCCGACTCCGTCGACCAGCGCGATCGTGAGCACCGCGACGCGCCCGGGCGGCAGCAGCGGCGCGAACCGGCCGGCGGCGCTGCCGCGCCGGATCACCCCGGCGACCAGGCGGCGCCAGGCGTCGTAGTCGCGGACCGCGTCGGCGCGCATCTCGGCGTCCCTGATCCCGAGGTGCCAGGACTCGATCCACAGCCGGCCCGACCCGGCCGGGCCCTGGTAGCCGGCCACCGCGCTGGTCACGATGCGGGCCAACTGCTGCCACGGGTCGTCCAGCGCGGCGATCTCGGTCTCCAGCGCCGCGATCTCGGTCCCGGACGCGTGCCGGAACGCGGCGACGAGCAGGTCTTCCCGGGAGCCGAAGTAGTACTGCAGCGTGCTCACCGGCACGCCGCTGGCCGCGGCCACGTCGGCGAACCGGGTGGCGTCGGCCCCCCGGTCCGCGATCACCCGGCCCGCCGCCTCCAGGACGGCCAGCTTGCGCCGCCCGGCCCGGCGGCGGCCCCGCCCGGCGGGGCGGGGCTCACCCGCCCGGCCGCCCGCTTCGGCCGGCCCGCCGCGCGCCGGGACCAGCGCATCCGCCCGCGTGACCGGGACTTGCCGTGCCGCCACGGGTCAGGCAAGGTGAGTGCTCGGCGGTTCACCGCGCCTGCGCGGCGAAAACTCACCGGGAGCCCCCCCGGCGCCCGGCACAGCCTCGCAGAGGACTCTCATGACGACCTACCCTGACGCGCCTGGCCGCCCGGCCGGCATCCGCGACGTCGCCAAGGCCGCCGGCGTCTCGGTCGCGACGGCGAGCCTGGCCATCAACGGGCAGCCCGGGGTGGCAGAGGAAACCAGGCGGCGCATCGTGGCCGCGGCCGAGCACCTCGGTTACCACGCCAACCCGCAGGCGCAGGCGCTGCGGCGGGGACGCACCACCACCTACGGCTTCGTGGTGCGCAACTTCGCCAACCCGTTCTTCCTGGAGGTGCTGAGCGGAGCGCAGCAGGTCGCCGCGGACGCCGGGGCGACCCTGCTCGTCCTGGACTGCCGCTACTCACTGCAGCGCGAGCGCCAGCACGTGCAGGAACTGGCGGCGCAGCGGGTGGCGGGCCTGGCCATCGCGCCGGTCGGGGCCGGCGAGTCGATCCGGCTCTGGCAGGACCTGCGCCCGGGCGCGCCGGTGGTCGCGCTGAACGCGTCGGCCGACGGCCTGGGCGGCATCTGCCGGGTCTACCCGGACAACGAGGCCGCGGTCCGGCTGCCCGCACGCCGGCTGGCCGAGCTCGGCCACTTCTCGGTCGCGTTCCTGTCGGCGCCGCGCCCGCTCATGGCCGACCCGGACCGGCTGCGTCATTTCCGGCGGCACGCCCGCGAGCTCGGCCTGCGGCCCCGGGTCATGTACTCGCCGCTCACGATCGCCGACGTGCAGCAGGCCGCGCGGGCCGTGCTGTCCGGCCCCGACGCGCCGACCGCGATCATCACCAACTCCGACTACACCGCGCACGCGGTCTACAAGGCCGCGCGGGAGCTGTCGCTGCCGGTCGGCCGTGGCGTCTCGGTCATCGGGCACGACGACCTGCCCACGTCGGAACTGCTCGCCCCGCCGCTGGCGACCATCCGGATGGACCAGCGGGCGATGGGCCGCGCGCTGATGATGCGGCTGCTGGAACCCGGCCAGGGCGGCGATTACGTCGCGGACGTGGAACTGGTCCAGCGGGCCTCGCTGCAGCCGCCGCAAGCCTAGCGTCGGGTGCCGTTTACCCCCTTGTCACCTGGCCGGATAGCCGCATTACGGTCGGCTGCGTCAACTCGGTAACGTTCCTTGACACTCGCGCGCTAGCTGGGCGAGCATACCGATGCTAAACGTTTTAGGCATTTCGGGGCCTATGCCGTTTGCCGGGGAGGGTCCGCTCACTTCGCCGTTTGCTGGGGAGGGTCCGCTCACGTCCTGACATGACCGTGCCCGCCGTCCCTGGACGCCGCGGCCACGACTTGGGGAAGCTGACAGGGAGGCATGCGCGTGAGATCGTCACATCGGTTTGCGCTCGCGGGGCTGGCGGCGCTGGGGCTGCTGGCCGCGGGCTGCTCGTCGTCGGGCTCGTCGTCGCCGAGTTCGAGCAGCGCGACCAACTGGGCCACGGTCACCTCGGCCGCCGCCGGCGGCGGCATGGCCAAGCTGGTCGCCGCGGCCAAGAAGGAGGGCACGCTGAACGTGATCGCGCTGCCGCCCACCTGGGCGAACTACGGCACGATCATCAGCACCTTCGAGAAGAAGTACGGGATCAAGGTCAACTCCGCCAACCCCGACGGCAGCAGCCAGGACGAGGTGAACGCGGTGAAGCAGGAGAACGGCACCGCGGCGGCGCCGGACGTCCTGGACATCGGCATGGCGGTCGCGCTGGTGAACACCAACCTGTTCGCCCCGTACCAGGTCAGCACCTGGTCCGACATCCCGGCCGCGCAGAAGGCATCGAACGGCCTGTGGGTCCAGGACTACGGCGGCTACATGTCCATCGGCTACTCCTCCAAGTTCGGCACGATCACCTCGATGAGCCAGCTGCTCGGGCCGAAGTTCAAGAACGCGGTCGCGCTGAACGGCAACCCGACCGAGGCCAACGCCGCGCTCAACGGCGTGATGATGGCCAGCCTCGCCAACGGGGGAAGCGCCAGCAGCATCGCCAAGGGCGTGTCCTTCTTCTCCGAGCTCAAGGCGAAGGGCAACTTCTCCTCGGTGCAGGCCACCGGCGCCACGATCAAGGCGGGCACCACCCCGGTCGTGTTCAACTGGGACTACCTGAACCTGCCCAGCTACGTGGGCGTCTCGAACTGGAAGGTGTTCATCCCCTCGGGCGCGGTCCTCGGCGGCTACTACGCCCAGGCGATCAACAAGAACGCGCCGCACCCGGCCGCCGCGCGGCTGTGGGAGGAGTTCCTGTACTCGCAGGCCGCCGACGGCGGGCAGAACCTCTGGCTCGAGGGCGGCGCCCGGCCCGTGGAGCAGCAGGCGATGACCTCCAACAACACCATCAACAGCGGCGCGGCTGCCAAGCTGCCGCCGGTCAGCGGCACGCCGGTGTTCCTGAGCCAGTCGCAGGCCACCGACGCCGCGAACTACCTGTCCGCGAACTGGGCTAAGGCCGTGAGCTAGCGAGGGAAGGTGGCCGCTACCGCGACTGCGCCGGCCGGCGCCCGGCCCGTCAGGGCCGGGCGCCGGCTTCGGCTGCCCGCATGGATCGGCACCACGCCGTTCCTCGCCTACGTCGGGATCTTCCTGCTGCTGCCGACCGGGATCGTCGTGGTCAACGCGTTCCGGGGCCCGTCCGGAGCGCTGAAGCTGGGCAGCCTCGGGACGCTGTTCGAGTCCACCGACCGCGGCTTCTTCATCAACTCGTTCGAGCTGTGCCTGATCTCCTCGGCGCTCGGGGCCGTGCTGGGCGCGATCCTGGCCTACGCGATCGCAACGGGCAACCCGGACGGCACGGTGCGCCGGCTCTACATCGCGGTCTCGGGCGTGCTGGCCCAGTTCGGCGGGGTCACGCTGGCGTTCGCGTTCGTGGTGACGATCGGGCCGGTCGGCCTGCTCTTTCACGCGAGCTGGTTCTATGCCTTCCCCTGGGGCATCGCGGTCATCTACTCCTACTTCCAGGTCCCGCTGATGGTGCTGGTGTTCCTGCCCGCGATCGACGGGCTGAAGGTGCAGTGGCGGGAGGCCTCGGAGAGCCTGGGGTCCTCGGCGTGGCAGTACTGGCGGTACGTGGGCGGCCCGCTGCTCTGGCCGGCCTTCGCCGGCGCGGCCCTGTTGCTGTTCGCCAACGCGCTGTCGGCCTTCGCGACGATCGTGGCCTGGGAGAACCAGATCGCCTACATCGTGCCGCAGCAGATCTACCTCTCCATCAACAGCGAGGTCGGCCTGAGCAACGTGAACGAGGCCGATGTGCTGGCCCTGGGGATGATCATCTTGGTGGCCGTCATCATGACCGGCTACGCCCTCCTGCAGCGCCGGGCGGCGCGATGGCTGCGGTAACCTCCGTCGGCGAGGCGCCGCTGGCGGCGCCGGCCCGGCCCCCGCGCGGCATGCAGGCCGGCCGGCGGCGGCGGCTGAACGCGTTCCGGTACGTGGTGTTCACGTTCTTCACGCTGTTCTTCCTGCTGCCGCTGCTGGCCCTGCTCCGGTTCTCGCTGGAGGGCAACACCCTCGGCACCTGGTCGATCGCCGCCTGGAAGGAGATTGCCTCCTACCCGGGCCCCCCGCCCCTGCTCAGCGCGGTGGAGATCACCCTGGAGCTGGCGGTGCTGACCAGCGTGGTCACGCTGGTGCTGCTGGTCCCGACCATGATCTGGATCCGGCTGCGGGTGCAGTGGATCAGCCGGGCCTTCGAGTTCCTCTGCCTGCTGCCGCTCACGATCCCGGCGATCGTGCTGGTGGTCGGGCTCGCCCCGGTCTACAACAAGATCAGGCACTTCGAGCTGTCCGCGCTGATGCTGTTCTGGGCCTACGTGATCCTGGCCCTGCCCTACGCGTACCGGGCGCTGGCGGCCGGGCTGAACGCGATCGACGTCAAGACCCTGTCCGAGGCCGCGCGCAGCCTGGGCGCGCACTGGTTCACCGTGATGTTCCGGGTGATCGCGCCGAACATGCGGCAGGCGATCCTGAACGCGCTGCTGCTGTCCGCGGCGCTGGCCCTGGGCGAGTTCACGATCGCGTACACCCTGCTGTACGTCAACTTGCAGGTCGAGATGTACTCGATCAGCCGGAACACGCCGAACGCCTCGGTGATCTTCTCCACCTCGCTGGCCGCGCTGGTCTTCGCCTTCCTACTGCTGTTGATCATTTCCTACGCTGGCCGCCGCCGGCGGCGCGGGATGAGGTAGCGCACGTGACTTCACCAGTGACCGACACCACGAACACGGCGGCCCGGGGGGCGGTCGAGGTGCGGATGGAGGGGCTGAGCCGCCGGTACGGCCCGGTCGTCGCGCTCGACGGGCTCGACCTGACCGTGCAGCCCGGTGAGCTGGTCACGCTGCTCGGCCCGTCGGGCTGCGGCAAGACCACCACGCTGCGGCTGCTGGCCGGGCTCGAGGACGCCGACGCCGGCCAGATCACCGTGGGCGGTGCCGACGTCACCCGGCTGCCGGCCAGCAAGCGGGACATGGGCATGGTGTTCCAGGCCTACTCCCTGTTCCCGCACATGACCGTGCAGCAGAACGTGGCATTCGGGCTGCGGCTGCGCCGGGTCGGCTCGGCGCAGCGGGACCGGCGGGCGATGGAGATGCTGGAGCTCGTCGGCCTGGTGACGCAGGCGGACCGGTACCCGCACCAGATCTCCGGGGGCCAGCAGCAGCGGGTCGCGCTGGCCCGGGCCCTGGCCATCGAACCGCAGGTACTGCTGCTCGACGAGCCGCTGTCGGCCCTGGACGCCAAGGTCCGGGCCCAGCTGCGGGACCAGATCCGCCGGATCCAGCTCGAGGTGGGCATCACCACGCTGTTCGTCACCCACGACCAGGAGGAGGCGCTCGCGATCTCGGACCGGGTCGGCGTGATGCAAGAGGGCCGCATCGAGCAGCTCGCGCCGCCGACCGAGGTCTACTCGCGCCCGGCCACCCCGTTCGTGGCCGAGTTCGTCGGCCTCAGCAACCGGCTGCCCGGCACGGTCAGCGGGTCGACGGTGACCGTGCGCGGCCGCGACCTGCCGCTGGTGGACGCCGCCACCCCGGCCGGGCCGGTCACGGCCCTGGTCCGGCCCGAGGCGGTCACGCTGGCCACCGACAGCTCGGGCGACAGCGGGCCGCTGACCGGCACCGTGATCGCGTCGACCTTCCTCGGCGCGACCAGCCGGGTCACCGTCGACCTGGGCGACATCACGATCCTGGCCCAGCTCAGCACGGCCGACGCCGCGGGGCTCCCCGCGGGCAGCCGGGTCTCGCTGACGATCCGCCCGGATCCGGTGCTGGTGTCCGCCGCCGACGCGCCGGCGGAGAGCGAGGCGTGACCGCCCGGCGCCCGCCTCTGACCACGCACCGCCGCCTGGCGGCGGGCGCGGTGCTGCGCCACGGCGCCAGCGCCCCCTACCGGGCCGTCGAGATCATCGCGGGGGAGCCGCACCTGGTCCGCGACGACCTGGGCGGGCCCGGCCCGCTGGCCCGGCCCGAGGCCGGGCGGCTGCTGCTGCACCTGATCCAGGTCACCGACCTGCAGCTGGCCGATGTCCAGTCGCCGACCAGGTTCGAGTTCCTGAACCGGTTCTTCGCCGACCCGAGGTACGCCGACATCGTGCCCGTGCAGCGCCCGCAGGAGGCGCTCAACGCCCACGCGGTCGACGCCACGCTGCGGACCCTCAACGCGGTGCACGGCCCGGCCACCGGGGCGCCGCCGCAGCTGGCCGTGACGACCGGCGACGCGATCGACAACGCGCAGTGGAACGAGATGCAGGCCTTCCTGGCCCTGTTCGACGGCGGGCGGGTGCGTCCCGGCTCCGGCGGGCCCGGCTACGTCGGCGTCCAGTCGCCCGACTGGCCGGACGACTTCTTCTGGAAGCCCGAGGGCCCGGGCTCCGGCGGCGAGGACATGTTCCGGCGCGAGTTCGGCTTCCCGCACCACCCGGGCCTGCTGCACCAGGCCATGGAGGAGTTCTCGGCGGCCGGTCTGCGTGTGCCGTGGCTGTCGTGCTTCGGCAATCACGAGGCCCTCAACCAGGGCGTCGGCCAGATCACGCCCGGCCTGGCCGACGCGCTGGTCGGCGGCCGGAAACCGCTGCGGCTGCCCGAGGACTTCGATCACGACCGGGCCCTGGAGCTGTTCACGAAGCAGCCCGAGGCGTTCATGGCCGGGCCGGCCGTGGCGATCACCGCCGATTCCGGCCGCCGGCCCGTCACCCGCCAGGAGTTCGTCGCGGCGCACTTCCGGCCCGGCGCGCGCCCGCTCGGGCACGGCTTCACCGAGCAGAACCGGCGCGAGGGCACCGCGTACTACGTGCACGACACCCCGGCCGCGCGGCTGATCGCGCTGGATACCAGCTGCGGTGCCGGGGGAGCGGCCGGGTGCCTCGACCATGACCAGGCGCGCTGGCTCGAGGCCCGGCTCGCCGAGGTGCACTCGTCCTACCGCGGCCCGGACGGCAGCGAGGTGCGCACCGGCCACGATGACCGCCTGGTGATCCTGTTCTCCCACCACGGGGTCGACACGCTCACCGGCGCCCGGGGCGCTACCGGACCGGAGGGCGAGCCGCTGCTCGGCGCGGCTGAGGTCGTCGCCCTGCTGCACCGCTTCGGCAACCTCGTGCTGTGGCTGAACGGGCACACGCACACCAACGCGATCCGCCCCCGGCCCGTCCCCGGACACCCCGGGCGCGGCTTCTGGGAGGTCACCACCTGCGCGATCGTCGACTGGCCGTGCCAGGCGCGGCTGATCGAGATCCTTGACTGCGGCGGCTGCCTGTCCATGGTCTGCACCATGGTCGACCATGACACCCCGGCCGCGCCGCGGTCGCTGCAGACCGCTGATGACCTGGCCTCGCTGCACCGCGAGCTCGCCGCCAACATGCCGGTGATCGGCGCCGGCTCCGGCCGGGCCGGGGAGCCGGCCGACCGCAACGCCGACCTGCGGATCGCGCCGCCGTTCCCGCTGGACCGCCTGGCCGCCGGGTAACGGCCGGGCCCGCCAGCGGCGTAACCCGCGATCACCGCCGCCGGGTCACGCTGCCCCGGCTCACCGCTGCCCGGGTCACCGCCTCTCGGTGATCAGCACGGATGTCTCGGCCAGGCTTACCCGCACCGACGTGCCGGGGACCAGGGCGGCCACCATGACCGTCGGCTGGTCTACCTTGACGGCCACGTCGCCGGACAGCAGCACGCTGACCCGGCTGACCGAGCCGAGGAAGGTCCGGTCGGTCACGATCCCGTTGCCGCCCGGCTCGACGGCCATCCGCAGGCCCTCCGGGCGGACCAGCACGTCGACGTCCGGGGGCAGCCCGGCGGCGGTCTCGGCGTGCACGGGCACGACCGCCCCGAGCGCGCTGACCCCCTCCGCGCCTTCCCGCCGTCCCGGGATGCGGTTCATGATCCCGACAAACTCGGCCACGAACGCGGTGGCCGGCTCGGCGTAGAGCCGGGCGGGCTCGGCGATCTGCTCGAGCCTGCCGTCCCGCATCACGCCGACCCGGTCCGCCATCGAGAGCGCCTCTTCCTGGTCGTGGGTGACGAACAGCGTCGTGGTGCCGAGCCGCCGCTGCAGCGACCGGATCTGCTCGCGCAGCTGCAGCCGCACCTTGGCGTCCAGCGCCGACAGCGGCTCGTCCAGCAGCAGCACCCGAGGCTCGATGGCCAGGGCCCGGGCCAGCGCGACCCGCTGCTGCTGGCCGCCGGACAGCTGGTGCGGGTACTGCCGGGCCTGCCCGGTGAGCCCGACCATCTCGAGCAGCTCGCGGGCCCGCCGGTGCCGCCCCGCCGGGCGCAGTCCCCGCATCCGCAGCCCGAACCCCACGTTCTCCAGCGCCGACATGTTCGGGAACAGGCTGTAGCTCTGGAACACCATGCCCATGTCCCGCTTGGCGGCCGGCACCGGCGACACGTCCCGGCCGTCGACGGTGACCGAGCCCGCGTCGGCGGTCTCGAACCCGGCCAGGATGCGCAGCGCCGTCGTCTTGCCGCAGCCCGAAGGGCCGAGCAGGGCCACGAACTCGCCGGGCGCGATCTCCAGTGACAGGCCGTCCAGCGCGCGCACGGCGCCGAACGAGCGGCGGAGCTCACGCAACGCGACCGGCGCGCCCGTGACGGCGCGTTCCGGGTCGCCTCCGGGATCAGCGGCGCCTCCGGGATCAGCGGCGCCTGCGGCACGGCCCGCGCTCAGCACGCCGCTCCTCCCCGGGCCGTCCGCAGTGCTGGCGGTCATTCCGGTTCCCCCCTCGCTGGGCTGAAGTCCTGACGGGCGACGGTGAACAGGGCGACCTGGGCCCCGCCGCGCCGCCGCGCCCCCCGGCCGCCAATGGCCACGATGACCATCAGCAGGATCCAGGTGACGAACAGCGCGAGCAGCGATGCCGCGACCGACACCGGGCCGCTGTTCTGCTCGAACTGCACGATCCACACCGGGAACGTCACGTACAGGGCCAAGCTGGCCATGGTGAACTCACCCAGCACCAGCGCGACCGTGAGCACGGTGGCGGACAAGATCGCGGTCCTGATGTTCGGCAGCACCACCCGCCAGAGCGTGGCCCGCCAGCCGGCCCCGAGCGAGTTCGACGCCTCCACCATGGTCTTGAGGTCGAATGAGCGCAGGCCGGCGTCGAGCGACCGGTAGGCGAACGGCATGGCCAGGATCACGTACACCAGAGCGAGCAGGTACGGCGTGCTCAGCAGGAACGAGGGCGCCACCTTCAGC
>Ga0335078_10017909_pt1 | contig 10535 bp, 8 predicted proteins | sample Lox_Sample_32_FD_206711 | JGI IMG/M metagenome (GOLD analysis project Ga0335078, IMG submission 206711) | Soil microbial communities from Loxahatchee National Wildlife Refuge, Florida, United States - Lox_Sample_3.2 | ecosystem: Environmental > Terrestrial > Soil > Wetlands | place: USA: Florida...
GCGGTCGCTCCTGCTGCGCCGGCTCGCTACCAGCGTGCCGGTGCTGCTGGGAATCTCGATCTATGTCTTCCTGATCCTGCAGCTATCACCCATCGACCCCCGGTACGCGGCACTCGGCATCTACGCGAGCCCGCAGCAACGCGCTCAGTTCGCCAAGACGTACCACCTGGATCAGCCGCTCTGGCAGCGCTACCCCGTGTACCTGGGCGACGTGCTGCACGGCAACCTCGGCATCAACGTGCAGGGTCAGCCGGTGGCGACACTGATTCACCAGGCGCTGCCGGTGACGGTCAGCCTGGCCCTAGCCGGTGGCATCCTGGCCCTGCTGCTGGCCTATGCACTCGGCATCAGCGCCGGGTACTTCCTGCACTCGTGGTGGGACAACGTCACCCGGGTGGTGGCGTTCGGCGGGCTCTCGGTGGCGCAGTTCTGGCTCGGGCTGCTGCTCATCGAAGTCTTCGGGTTGCGGATGAAGGCGCTGCCGGTGGGCGGGTTCGTCTCGCCCAGTGTGAGCATCAGCCAATGGCTGCAGTCGCTGATCCTGCCCGCGCTGACGCTGGCCATCCCCATGGGCTGTTACCTGTCCCGGGTGGTGCGCAACTCGGTCGTCCAGGAACTCGGCGAGGACTATGTCCGGATGGCCCGCGGCTGCGGGCTGTCCGAGCGGATGGTCATGTTCCGGCACGTGCTGCGGAACGCGTCCGTGGCCCCATTCACCGTGGCCGGAATCCAGATCGGCTACCTGCTGTCCGGTGCGGTCCTGGTGGAGGTGGTGTTCAACATGCACGGCGTCGGGTTCCTGCTGTGGACCGCCGCTCAGCAAGGCGACTCAGGTGTGGTCATGGGGGTGGCGCTGGTCTCCGCGGTGGTCTTCGTCGGCGTGAACCTGCTGGTCGACGTCGCCCAGTACCTGCTCAACCCGCGGACCCGCAATGGCTGACCGCGCATCGGGCACGCCAACGGCCGAGGGCCGGTTCGGGCCGGCCGGGCTGCAGCGCGTGCTGGAACAGATTTCGCCCGCCAGGCCGCGGATCTGGCGGCGCATGCCGGTGCGCGGCCGGGTGGCTATCATCTGGATCCTGCTCCTGATCTTCGTGGCCATCTTCGCCACCGAACTGGCACCCTACGGCGCGAACCAGGACCAGGCTGGCCCGCTCAGCCAGGCGCCCACCCTGGCCCACTGGTTCGGCACTGACAGCTTCGGCCGGGACGTGTTCAGCCGGGTCCTGGTGGGCTCCCGGATCTCGATCGTGGTCGCCCTGCTCGGGCCGCTGGCCCCGGCCATCATCGGCAGCGCCATCGGCGCCACCGCGGCGCTCGGCAGCAAGTCCACCGACGAGGTGCTGATGCGGCTGATGGACATTCAGTTCGCGTTTCCGGCCATTGTGCTGGCCCTGGTGCTGGCGGTGGTGGTCGGGCCGAGCCTGACCACCACGCTGCTGGTCATGACGCTGGTGTACACGCCGATCATGGCCCGCTTCGTCCGGGCCTCGGTTCGCGCCCAGTACGCCGAGGACTACGCGATCGTGGCCCGGGCGTCCGGGGCCAGCAAGCTCTACATCCTGCGGCGCCACCTGGCGCCGAACATCCTCTCGCCCATGCTGGTCTTCTTCAGCCTGGTCGGCGCGGACGCGGTGCTGCTGGAAGCGGCGCTGAGCTTCCTCGGCTCGGGCGTACAGCCGCCCACGCCCACCTGGGGAAACCTCCTACAGGAAGGCAGCCAGGAAATGCTGGCCGGCAACTGGTGGCTCACGCTCTTCCCCGGCCTGGCCATCTTCACGCTGGTCCTCGCGCTGAACACGCTGTCCGAAGCCATTGCTGACCGGCTCGGCGGCGGCGAGCACACCCTTGGGGAGGGCTAGATGACCGACGCTCAGCTCACCGTGGAGGGACTGAGCATCCGCATCCCCCGGGCCTACGGCGACGCCGAGGTCGTCTCCGGCGTCAGCTTCACCGTGGCCGCGGGTGAGTGCGTCGGGCTGGTCGGCGAGTCAGGTTGCGGCAAGACACTGACCGGCCTGGCCCTGCTCGGCCTGCTGCCTGCCGAGGCCGAGGCGACCGGGCACATCCGATGGCGCGGCGAGGAACTCGTCGGGGCACGCAGCCAGCGGCTGCGGAAGATCCGCGGCCGGGAGATCGGCATGATCTACCAGGACGCGCTGACCAGCCTCAACCCCTCTCTGACCATTCGCCGGCAAGTCGGCCAGCTAGTGCCCAGAGACGGGCGGCGGGCCGCCGTGGATGGCATGCTCAGCCAGGTCGCGCTGCGCGATGTGCCGCGGATCCGCCGGTCGTACCCGTTCGAGCTGTCCGGCGGCCAGCGGCAGCGCAGCCTCATCGCGATGGGGCTGGCGCAGCACCCGGCGCTGATCGTGGCCGACGAGCCCACCACCGCACTCGACGAAGTGATCGAGGCGGAAGTGATGTCGCTGCTGCGCGAACTGCACGAGGACGGCTCGCTGTCCATGCTGCTCATCACGCACAACATCGCCCTGGTGTCGGCCATGGCCAGCCGGATCATTGTGATGTACGCCGGGCAGGTGGTGGAGCAGGGCGCCACCGCGGACGTGATCAGCCAGCCGAAGCATCCGTACACGGCGGGCCTGATCGACTGCATCCACAGCCTGGAGGCGCGGCAGCGGCCCGCCCGGTCGATACCAGGCTTGCCGCCCGATCCACGCGACTTCACCCCGGGCTGCCGGTTCGCACCGCGCTGCTCGCGGGCCACGGAGGAGTGCACGCTGACCCCGCCCGCGCTGACCGAAGAAGACGGCCGGTCGGTGGCCTGCTACCACCCGCTGGTGGGTGAGCAGGAATGAACACACCCGTGCTCTGCGTGCAGGACCTGGACATCCGCTACCGGCTGCCTGGCGGACGCTGGCTGCAGGCCGTCTCCCAGGCGTCCTTCTCGGTGGCGGCCGGCCAGGTCGTCGGGCTGGTCGGCGAATCGGGCTGCGGCAAGTCCAGCGTGGTCCGGGCGATCGTCGGGCTGCAACGGCCGGCCGCGGGCCAGATCCAGTTCGACGGCGACGACGTCTGGCAGGCCAGCCGGAAGACCTGGCAGGGCCGGATCGCCAGCCGCATCGGTGTGGTGTTCCAGGATCCGACGTCCAGCCTGAACCCGCGAATGACCATCCGCGAGCTGCTGACCGATCCGATGCGGATCCACGGAGCCGGGTCGAAAGCGGACCGCTCAGCCCGGGCCGCGGAACTAATGGACCTGGTGCGGCTGCCGGTCAAGGCGCTGGGCCAGCTGCCCAGGGAACTGTCCGGCGGGCAGCGCCAGCGGGTGGCCATCGCCCGGGCGGTGGCACTGCGGCCCGCCCTGCTGGTCGCCGATGAGCCAACGTCCGCGCTGGACGTGAGCATCCGGAACCAGTTGCTCAACCTCCTACTCGAGCTGCGGGAAGAACTCGGCCTGGCGATGCTGGTGATCTCGCACGACATCACCGCGGTGACCTACCTGGCCGACGCCATCAACGTCATGTACCTGGGCCGCATCGTCGAATCCGGCAGCGCGACCGCGGTGCACGATCACTTCGAGCACCCGTACACCGCCACCCTGCTGTCGGCCCGGCCCACGCTGGCCGACGCCGGGCAGGGCACGGCCGAGGTCGCCCCGGCCCGGCCGTCCGACACGGTGGACGAGCAGGCGGCCGGCTGCCCGTTCGTGCCCCGGTGCTGGCGGTCGGTCCCCGAGTGCTCGGCGGCGTTCCCACCCGACGCCAGCCCGCAGCCGGGTCACGTCGTGCACTGCCTGCGGCCACTCCCAGCCCAGCAGCCGGTTTCGGCGCCCGGACCGGGCGCGGACAGCGAGGAGCGGAACGGTGACCACGCAAACTCCAGCTGACACCATGACTAGCGGCCGGCCGCTGGTCCGGGACAGACGGCAGATCGAGTGGCACCTCCGGCCGCTGACCCCGCAGGTGGCACCGGGCATGGTGCGGGTAGCCACCCGGGTCAGCGCCATCAGCCCCGGCACCGAACTGCGGCTCTACCGCGGCGACACCATGGCGCAGAACGTCTGGCGCGGGTTTGCCAACCTCAACCGGGTCACCAGAGGGCGCGAGCCGGCCGGGAAGACCACACCCAGCCTGACCAACGCGGGCGGCGAGGCTCACTATCCGGTCGGGCTGGGCTATAACAACGTCGGCCACGTCCTGGCGGTGGGTGCGGGAGTCGACGGGCTGGCCCCGGGTGACCGGGTGTTCAGCATTGCCCGGCATGAGCAGTACGTCGACCTCGAGCCCTGGGAAGCGTTCCCGGTGCCACCTGGCGTCTCCGACGACGACGCGGTGTTCGTCTACCTGGCCACCCTGGGCCTCCATGCCTTGCGCCGGGGCAACTGGCAGCCGGGCGAGCCACTGGCGGTGATCGGGCTCGGCGTGGTGGGCATGGCCGCGGCGCTGACGGCACAGGCGTTCGGGGCGCCGCTGACGGCCATCGACGTGGCCCCGCCCCGGCTGGATCTCGCCCGCCAGCTATTGCCCGGCGCGGACGTCCTGGATGCGGCCCAGGCGGCGGCGCGCGGGGCGTTCGCCGGGACCGTGATCGACGCGGCGGGCGGGGTACGCGCCCTCGAGCTGGGCATCAGCCTGGCCGCGCCCCGGGGGCGGGTGGTGCTGCTGGCGCTGCACCCTGAAGAGGCCGGGGCCGTGTTCGGCGGACTGTTCTACGAGAAGGAACTTGCCCTGGTGGCCACCGGCAACGACCCCTACTACCTGCCCGAGGGGGTGGAGGGGCCGTCTATCGGCAGCAACATCAACTGCATTCTCGACCTGATCGTCAAGGGGCGGGCCAGCTACGCCGGGCTCATCACGGAGCGCAATGCCGCGACGGATGCGGCGCTCGCATTCCGCAACCTCGACACTCAGGACGACGGGCACATAGTCGGGAGCGTTCTGCACTGGATGCCCCGGTGAACGAGGCGGAGTGGCGGGATACCGGCCCAGCCGGAGAACGGCGGGTGGCGGTCATCACCGGGGCCGGCTCGGGCATGGGGCAGGCGTGCGCGGTGCGGCTGGCCCGCGCGGGCTACCAGATCGCCGCGCTGGACCTCAGCGCGGAGGGACTGCGGGCCACCAGCCAGCAGGTGGAGCGCGCCAGAGCCCGGTGCCTGGCGCTCCAGGTTGATGTGGCCGATGAGCATCAGGTCGACGCGGCCATGGCCCGGATCGGGACCGAGCTCGGGCGGCCCTGCGCGCTGGCGCTGGCGGCCGCGGTCTACCCGCCACCCGTCACCGTGGCCGAGATCACCAGCGCGGAGCTGCGCCGGGTATTCGAGGTCAACCTGTTCGGCGTCATCTACTGCGTCCGGGCCGCGCTGCGCCTGATGACCGGCGGCGCGGGTGGGCGGATCGTGCTGTGGTCGTCCACCGGCGCGCACGTGTCGAAGGGCGGGATGGCCGCGTACTGCGCGTCCAAGGCGGCCATCGAGAGCCTGGGGCGGACCCTGGCCGTCGAGGCCGGCGGGTACGGCATCACGGTCAACGTGATCGTTCCCGGCACCATCGACACCCCGATGATCGCCGGCACCGACCTGCAGCGGTACCGGGATCACCTGCCCGCCCGGCATGTGGCCGGCCCGGACGAGGTAGCCGCGCTGGTCGAGTTCCTGTGCGGTCCGGACGCGCGCTACCTGACCGGCTCCCCCATCGTGATCGACGGCGGATTTCTCGCCATGCACAGATTCGCGTCCCCACCATGACCGGTGCCGGTAAGAACCGTGCCCGCGGAAGGAGCACAGCAGGATGTCAGGCGAGAACGGGTCCGAAGCGAACCGGCTCTACCCGATGTACGTCGGCGGGCAATGGCGGGAGACGGCCGACCACCGGCCGGTGATCAGCCCGGCCGACGGCAGCGCGCTCGGATCCATCTGCGCGGCCGACCGGGACATCGTGGACCAGGCGGTCCAGGCGGCCCGGCAGGCGGCCGAGGTACTGGCCCGGATGTCGCCGTTCGAGCGGGCCGACCTGTGCTTCGCGATCGCCGCCGAGATCGACCGCGATGCCGACGTGCTGGCCCCCCTGCTCAGCCTGGAGCAGGGCAAGCCGCTGTACCGGGAAGCCCAGGGTGAGGTGACCCGGGCCGCGGCGGCGTTCCGTGACGCGGGCGAGCAGGCGCGGTGGAGCCCGGCGGGCACGATCCTGGCCGCCCGGGACCCACGCAAGCGGGTACTGGTCGAGCGGCACCCGCGCGGGGTGATCGGCACGATCACGCCGTGGAACTCCCCGCTCGGGGTGGCCTGCGGCTACTACATGGGCCCGGCCATCGCCACCGGCAACGCGGTCGTCTGGCTGCCTTCGCTGTCCACGTCCGCCATCTCCAGCCGACTGTGCGAGGCCCTCGACCGGGCCGGCCTGCCGGCCGGGACCGTCAACCTGGTGATGGGTGACGGCCCCGTGGTGGGCGACGCGATCGTCACGCACCCGGGGGTGGACGCCATCGGGTTCACCGGCGGATCCGCGACCGGCAAGATCGTCGCGGAGCGGGCCGGGCTCAAGCCCCGGTTCATGGAACTCGGCGGCAACGGCCCCACGGTGGTGCTCGACGACGCCGACCTGGAACTCGCGGCGGCCCGGATCGCCTGGGGCGCGTTCACCAACGCCGGCCAGATCTGCACCGCGACCGAACGGGTCATCGTGCACCAGTCCGTAGCCGACGAACTGGCCGGCCGGCTGACCGCGATAGCGGGCCAGGTGGTGCTCGGGCACCCCCTGCAGGAGCAGACCACGATGGGACCGGTGCACACCAGGGCGGTGGCGGAACAGGTGATCACGCAGATCCAGGCGGCCGAGCAAGCCGGTGGCGTGGTGCTGGCCGGCGGCGCGACCCGGGACGGCATGCCGACCGGGCAGTACGTGGAGGCGACGGTGGTGGACCACGTCGGCGTGCACGCCGACCTGAACCGCACCGAGACGTTCGGGCCGGTGGTGCCGCTGCTGCGGTTCGCCGAGGACGGGGAGATCGGCCCATTGGCGGCGGCCAGCCCGTACGGGCTGAGTGGCGCGGTGTTCTCCCGCGACGTGAGCCAAGCCATGCGGCTGGCCGGTCAGCTTCGCTGCGGCATCGTGAACATCAACGAGGCCAGCGCGTACTGGGAACCGATGATCCCGGCGGGCGGGGCCAGTGGCTCGCTCAGCGGGCACGGCCGGGTGGCCGGGCCGTGGGCCCAGGCGGAAATGACCGAAAGCCGGACCCTCGTGCTCGGCTCCTGACCGGGGCCCGCGATGACCTTGTCCAGCACGGCGGCCGCGGGGCTGGACCGCGGCAAGACCGAAGCCAGGAAGCGGATCGAGGCGGCCGCGGCGGATCTCATCCGGCTCAGTCACGAGATCCACGCTCATCCCGAATTGGGCTTCGAAGAGCAACGGGCCAGCGAATGGGTGGCTGGCACGCTGGCCAGCGCCGGGATCGGCGTCGCCAGAGGCGTCGCCGGGCTGGACACGGCGCTGACCGCGACCACCGGCGCCGGCCCGCTCACCCTGGGCGTGTGCGCCGAGTACGACGCGCTGCCCAGGATCGGGCACGCCTGCGGGCACAACATCATCGCGGCGGCGGCGGTAGGCGCAGCCGTGGGCCTGCATGGGGTGGCAGCGGACTTTGGGCTGACCGTCCGGCTGCTCGGCACCCCGGCCGAGGAAGGCGGCGGGGGCAAGATCCTGATGCTGGACCGGGGCGCGTTCGACGGGGTGCACGGCGCGCTGATGGTGCACCCGGCGCCGGCCGACGCCCGGCATATGCAGGCCCTCGCGCGGGCCCGGTTCGAGGCCAGCTTCCAGGGGCACGCCGCGCACGCCTCGATGTTCCCCTGGGAGGGCAAGAACGCCGCCGATGCGCTGGTCGTGGCGCAGGTCGCGCTCGGGCTGCTGCGGCAGCAACTGCGGCCCGGCGAGCAACTGCACGGCATCACCACGCGGGCGGGCGACGTGCCGAGCGTCATCCCGGACCGGGCCACCGCGTCCTATGCCGTCCGTGCGCCCCGGGCGGCCGACCTGGACGGCCTGCTGCGCCGGGCGTTCGCCTGCTTCGAGGCGGGCGCGGTGGCGACCGGGACCGAACTGACGATCGGTGAATCAGCCCTGCGGTACACGCACTTCGAGCCCAACGCGGCGATGGTCAAGTCGTACGTGCGGAACGCGGGCGCACTCGGCCGCCGGTTCGCCGCGGCGGCCGGCCAGGCGCAGTTCGGCGGCTCGACCGACATGGCCAACATCTCGCTGGCCATGCCGGCCATTCACCCGCTGATCGGCATCGAATCGGGCGGGGCGGTCAACCACCAGGCCGAGTTCGCCGCGGCTTGCGCTCGGCCCAGCGCGGACCGGGCGGTCGTGCACGGCGCCATCGCCATGGCCTGGACCATGCTCGACATGGCCGCGGACACCACGGTCAGAACGTCATTTCTGGCGAAGGGAGAATCCGGCCATGCCTGATCCGCGCGGGCCTAATGCGGCCCTGATCGGCCAGCCTGGGTCCCGGCACCACCTGGAGACCCCGGCCCTGGTCCTCGACCTGGATGTGGCCGACCGCAACATCGCGGTCATGGCCGGGCATGCCCGGTCCTTCGGCTACGGGCTGCGGCCGTGCTTCAAGGTGCACAAGTCGGTGGAGATCGCCCGGCGCCAGGTCGCGGCCGGCGCACTCGGCCAGTGCTGCGCGACGCTGGCCGAGGCGGAAGCGGCCGTGGCCGCCGGGATCCCGGGCGTCATGCTGTTCTCCACCGTGGTCACACCAGGCCGGCTCGACCGGGTGGCCCAGCTCAACGCCACGACCGACCAGTTCATGATGGTCACCGACGACCTGGGCAACGTGGCCGCCCTGGCCGAGGCGGCCCGGCGGTCCGGTCGTGACCTCGCGGTGCTGGCCGACTACGCGATGAACGGCGGGCGCACCGGGATGCCGGACGCGAAGCAGACCGTCGAGCTGGCCCGGCGGATCGCGGACACACCCGGGCTGCGGTACGCCGGGCTGCAGAGCTACAACGGCCGGATCCTGTGCATCCCGGATTACGACGACCGGGCCGCCGCCACCCTGGAGCAGGCCACCGAACTGGCCGAGGTGCTGGCCCAACTGCAGGCCGCCGGCCTCACTCCGGAGATCGTGTCCGGCAGCGGCACCGGCACCCACGACATCGACGGCCGCGGCGGCCTGTTCACCGAGATCCAGGTCGGCACGTACGTGCTCATGGACGTCAACTACAGCGGCGTGCACATCCGCCAGGACGACCCGGCGCCGTTCGGCCTGGCCCTGTCGGTGTCGGCCAGCGTCATCTCGTCGCCCGGGGTGGGCTACGTGATCACCGACGGTGGTGCGAAGGAAATCGACGGCACGTTCGGCACGCTGGCTCCGTCGATTGCGGCCGGTGCGCCGGAGGGCTCGCAGTACCGCATGGTCGGCGACGATCTCGGCCGGATCGAGCTCCCGGCGGGAGCGGCGCCGCCGGCGGTGGGCGACCGGGTCACGCTCATACCGCCGCATGCCTGGCAGACCGTGCCGCTGTACTCCGTCTTCCACTGCGTCTCCGGCGACACGCTCGTCGATATCTGGCCGGTGGACGCGCAGATGAACTGGTAGCAGGCCTCAGACCTCGGTTGGTGCTCACGTTTTCGGATTTTCGGAGGCAGTCAGTGCAGAGCAATCCCGTCACCGCAGAGAACGCCAAGCCCGGCACCCGCGACTGGTTGCTGACCAGCCCAGCCCCGGTGGTCGATGAGACGCGAGCGCCGGCCATCGAGGGGTACTGCTCGGCGGCCAGCGTTTCGGCCGGCGACGAGCTCACGTTGTTCGTCAGCACCGATCCGGTGAGCGACTGGTCCGTCGAGTGGTACCGAACCGGTTATTACGGCGGAGCTGGCGGGCGGCTGGTCGGCCAGGAAGACCGGCGCCGTGGTGTCACCCAGCCCATTCCCCCGTTCGGGCCGTGGCGGGTCCGGGCCTGCCAATGGGAGCCATCGCTGACCATCCGCATCCCGGACGACTGGCTTAGTGGCGTCTACCTGGGCAAGCTCACCGAGCACAGGTCCGGCTACCAGAGCTATGTGATCTTCGTGGTGAAGGATGACCGGCCCTGCGACCTGATCCAGCAATGTTCCGATCTGACCTGGCAGGCCTATAACCGGTGGCCCGACCAGTGCTCGCTCTACGACGACGGGTTCAGCAACGGGATGTACTGGGGTCCGGGGGTCGGCGTCAGCTTCCAGCGGCCGTACGGCAAGTACCGGCAGCTGATGGACTACCCGCTGTCCGAGGGATCCGGCGAATGGCTGCTCTGGGAACTGCCGTTCGCGTACTGGGCCGAGCAGCTTGGCTACGACGTCAGCTACACCAGCTGCCTCGATCTGGACAGCGATCCGGGCACCCTGCTGCGCACCAAGGGCTTCCTGTCCATCGGGCATGACGAGTACTACACCAGGGCCATGTACGACAACCTCTACGCGGGCGTGGAGAGCGGGCTGAACGTCGCGTTCCTGTCCGGGAACTCGGTGTATGGCGAGGTCACCCCGGTCCCGCATCCGGCCCGGTCGCTGATCAGAACG
>Ga0335078_10017910_pt1 | contig 10535 bp, 7 predicted proteins | sample Lox_Sample_32_FD_206711 | JGI IMG/M metagenome (GOLD analysis project Ga0335078, IMG submission 206711) | Soil microbial communities from Loxahatchee National Wildlife Refuge, Florida, United States - Lox_Sample_3.2 | ecosystem: Environmental > Terrestrial > Soil > Wetlands | place: USA: Florida...
CTCTGTGGTTATTCCTTTGCTTTCGCCTTGCTTGACAGCCCTGCGCCGCATTCCTAGAATCCAGACGGGACAGCGAGTTTGGCTCTAAAAGCTAAGTTTCTGCATCTAAAATAGATAGGTAGAATGGACCAAGGTGAAGTGTCTCTCCCCGGCAAGCACCGCTCGGATCGAGATCACTGAAACAAGACACTATGCCGGCTGACCCCAATATCGGGACGCGCGAACGCGAAATCCTGACCGCCATTGTCGAGACTTTTATCTCGACGGGCGAGCCGGTCGGATCGCGCACGCTGGCGCGTTCGAATCGTGAAGGCCTGAGCCCGGCCTCGATTCGCAACGTGATGGCGGATTTGTCGGACGCCGGGTTTCTCGAGCAGCCGCACACTTCGGCGGGCCGAATTCCGACCACCGAGGCTTACCGCTACTACGTCGAGCAGATTTCCGGAACGGCTCGGCTCGCACCGCAGGAAGAGTCCATGATCTCGGGCTCTTTGGCGGGCGCCAGCGACGTGCAGGAGTTCATGGAGCGCACTTCGCACGTGCTCTCTCTGATCTCACGCAACGTCGGAGTCACGATCGCGGCGAGCGGCCCGAAAAATGCGCTGGAGCACGTCTATTTTTCGCGCCTGGGCGACCAGAAGGTTCTGGCAGTGGTTGTGACTCGTTCCGGGCTGGTGCGCGATCGCGTGCTGCGCCTGGATTTGCCGCAGGCCGATCTTGACTTGGCGGCGCGCTACGTCAACGAGAATTTTCGCGGCTGGACCATGGAAGCGATGCGCTCCGAGATCGGCCGCCGCATCGAGCAGGAGCGCAGCGAATACGACCGGCTGATGGATTCGATCGAGCGGCTTTACAAACAAGGCGCGCTGGCTGCCGAACAGGGAACGCAGGTAGTGTTCGTGGAAGGCGCGGCCAACCTGGTCGCCGGGGAGCAGGACCGCGAACGCCTGCAGGAAATGCTGAAAACGCTCGAGGAAAAGGAAAAAGTCGTTCAGTTGCTTAGCGCCTACCTCGACGTGAAGCAGGAAGCGGTGCGCGTGGTCATCGGCCTCGACGAGGCCCTGCCTTCGATGCGCAATTTTGTGCTGATTGGCGCCCCCGCGCACGCCGGGAATGAAGTCATGGGATCACTGGCGGTCATTGGTCCAACGCGCATGGACTATCAGCACACGATCACGGCAGTTTCGTACATTGCGCGCTTGTTCGACAAGATCCTGAATGAGTCGGAGTGACGTAGACGGGGTTATGGGGAAATCAAACGGAAAATCACAAGCAGACCCACGCGGGCTTGATCTGGAGCATGAACTCCCCGCAGCCGACAGCGGGGAAAGCTCGCCTGCATCGGTCAGTGCAGAGACTCCTTCGGGCGCGGCCGAAGAGCCGTCGGCACTCGCCGCGGAATTGCAGAAGCTGAAGGCTGAGCGCGACACTCTGCTCGATCGCCTGGCGCGAATGCAGGCTGAGTTCGAGAACGCCCGCCGGCGCGCCGGCAAGGAGCAGCAGGAGTTTCGCGACTTCGCCACCGCCGATGCCATCAAATCGCTGCTTCCGGTGATGGACAGCTTCGAGCGTGCGCTGCAGGCGAAGTCCGGGCCGGGCGACTTCCGCAGCGGCATCGAACTCATCTACAAGCAGCTACAGGATGCGCTAGTAAAGCTGGGTGTGCGCCCCATTCCCGCCAAAGGGGAGCCATTCGACCCGCACTATCACGAGGCGATCGAGATGGTGGAGACTTCGGAAGCGGCCGACCACGAGGTGCTCGACGAATTGCAGCGCGGCTACAAGTTCAAGGATCGCCTGCTGCGCCCCGCCATGGTGAGGGTCGCGAAGAATCCCGGAAAATGAGAGAAGTTTGAGGCAAGGCATGCAGACGATTTTTCCAATTCTGCGATACAACGATGCACGTGGTGCCATTCGATGGCTGTGCGCGGCGTTTGGCTTTGAAGAAGTGTTTTCAGTTCCGGAATCGGGGGACTACGTCCGTCATGCGCAGCTGAAGCTGGGCAAGAACCTGGTGATGGTCGGGTCTGTCAGGCCTGACGATGGCGTAATGAGTCCCAAGGCGCTCGGGGCTGCGAGTCAGATGCTCGCCGTCTATGTGGAGGACCCCGACGCGCACTTCGGACGAGCCAAAGCGGCCGGTGCGAACATTATGTATCCGCCCACGGACACTGATTTTGGCTCGCGTGAGTATCACGTGCTCGATCTGGAAGGGCATCCCTGGACGTTCGGCACATATCGGCCGACTGCGGAGTAGCGACCACCGCCGGCAACTGATTCCGGCATACTAAGGAAGAAAGGTTGATCTGACTACCAACGCAAAACGCGATTACTACGAAGTGCTGGGTGTGAGCCGCACTTGCACCGAGCAGGAATTGAAGACCGCGTATCGCAAGCTGGCGCTGCAGTTGCATCCCGACCGGAATCCCAACAATCCGGATGCGGAAGAGAAGTTTAAAGAGGTCAGCGAGGCCTATGCCGTGCTGGCCGATTCCGAGAAACGCGCCGCCTACGACCGCTACGGCCATGCGGGCCTTGGCGGCGCAGGCGCGGGCTTCGACCCGACGGTTTTCCAGGATTTCAGCGACATTTTCGGTGATTTATTCGGCTTCGGCGATCTGTTCGGAGGCGGTGGCGGACGCCGCCGCAGCCGGGTTCAGCGCGGTGCCGATCTGCGCGAGGATTTGAACCTCGAATTCGAAGAAGCGTTTTTTGGTACGGAATCTCGCGTCACGGTTCGCCGCCACGAAGCCTGCGAAGACTGCCGCGGCTCAGGTGCGGCGCAGGGCAAGGGCCCGACTACTTGCCGGTCCTGCGGAGGCCGCGGGCAAGTTCGCTACCAGCAAGGCTTCTTCAGCATTGCCCGCACTTGTCCCACGTGTCAGGGGACGGGCAGCGTCATCACCGATCCTTGCCCGAAGTGCAAAGGGGAGGGCCGCATTCTCCGGCAGCGCACAGTAGATGCGAAGGTTCCGGCGGGCGTGGAAGACGGAACGCGCATCCGATTTTCCGGTGCTGGCGAGGTTGGACAGTTCGGTGGTCCCGCGGGCGATTTGTACGTCGTGCTGCACGTGAAAGATCATCCCTTCTTTGCACGTGAAGGCAACGATCTGCACTGCGTGGTTCCGATCTCGGTTGCCCAGGCCGCGATGGGCGCGGAGATTCGCGTTCCTGCCATGGACGGCGAGCACACGCTCAAGATTCCCGAGGGCACTCAGCCCGGCACCACATTCCGCATCCGCAACAAAGGTGTGCCCGTGTTGAACGGCCACGGCAAGGGCGATCTCTACGTTGAGGTGCGGGTACAGATTCCCGCCAAGCTGAACAAGCGCCAGCGGGAGTTGCTGCAGGAACTCGACGCCATTGCCAAAGTCGATAACCAGCCGTTGCTGCGGTCGCTGCTGGGAAAAGTGAAGGACATGTTCGGGTAGCGCTCGATTAGAAAAACCGGGACAGTCGTTCCGGTAGAGCTTCTAAAATGTCGGGGGCTTTAGCCGCGGAGGTACGCTCTTCCTCGATGACACGCCGCCGATGGATCGCCGACGAAGCCTGGGGAAACCACGCCGCCCTGACGGGTGAGCACGCCGACTACCTGGTGCGCGTTCTGCGCGCGCGTGTTGGGCAGGAGTTTGATATTTCCCTCGGCGCTTTCGTGCGCCGCGGACAGATCACCCTCATCGCCGACCGTCGGGTTGAATTCGAACTTGGCGAGGAAGTGCCCGCCTCAACGGCAGTCAACGTCACACTGCTACTCGCAGTGTTCAAATTCGATCGAATGGAGTGGGCGGTCGAGAAATGCACGGAGCTGGGTGTCTCACGCATTGTGCCCGTAGTCGCGCGCCGCACGGATGCTCACTTGGCTGCTGCATCGAGCAAGCGCGGAGAGCGGTGGCGCCGGCTGGCCCGTCAGGCCGCCGAGCAATCGCGCCGCGCTGCGCCGCCCGAAATTACAACTCCGCTGAAGCTGCAAGAGGCCGTGGGCACAGCTGGCGGCTTGCGAATCGTCCTGGCAGAGACGGAAGGGAAGACTCTGCTGCGCGATGCTCTCGCGCAGCTAAACGAAGGCGACGCGGGCGAGCGCTCCCTCGCTTCATCAGTCATTCTTGCCATCGGCCCAGAGGGGGGATGGACCGATGGCGAACTGCAGCATTTCGAGAAAGCCGGTTGGATTTCTGCATCGTTAGGCCAAACGATCCTGCGCGCGGAGACCGCCGCCATCGCCGCAACGGCGGTCACGATTTCGGTCCTCGCCTGACGGTTTTCATCATCCCGCGAAGTGTTATTCTGAACCCTTCGATGCCGGCTTCGAAGTCCGCTTCCGCTTCGTTTGTCCCCGATGATCGCCAGCGCGAGGCGATCGAGCACATACAGGGCCCGCTGCTGGTCGTGGCTGGAGCTGGCACGGGCAAGACTTCGGTCCTCACCTATCGCGTGGAGCGCCTGGTTCGCGAGGGCCATGCGCAGCCCGGCGAGATTCTGGCCCTTACCTACACGGTCAATGCCTCCCGGGAGATGCGCGAGCGCCTGAGTAAACTGCTAGGCGGAAAGACGGTTCAGGCCACCACCTTCCACGACTACTGCCTTGATCTGCTGAAGAGCGCGGGCCGCGATTTCGGAGTGCTTGACGAGCAGGATCTCTGGATCTACCTGCGGCGCCGGATTCCCGAACTGCATCTCGAGCACTACATCCGTGCCGCGAACCTCGGCCAGTTTCTGAAGGACTTGCTGGAATTTCTCAACCGGTGCCACGACGAACTGGTCACTCCAGAAAAATACTCCGAATACGTAGAGCGTATCGAGCGCCGGGAATTGCCCATTCCACGAGTCGGGAAGTCCGGCGAGGCTCTCGATGAAGCCGAGGTTCTTGGCCGCTGCCACGAAATCGCCCGCGTGTTTGCCACTGTTGAACGCTGGCTCGAGGAAGAGAATCTCGGGACCTTCAGTCACATGATCGTGCGGGCCCATTCGCTGCTCGAGAGCGATGAGAAGGTGCTGGCGCAGGCTCAGGCGCGCGCCCGGTTTATTCTGGCCGATGAGTTTCAGGACGCGAACTTTGCGCAGGTCAAGATTCTGGCTCGGCTAGCTGGCTCCGGCGGAAACATCTTCGCCGTGGGCGATCCCGACCAGGCTATTTACCGATTTCGCGGTGCGTCCAGCGCGGCCTTCCAGTTGTTTCAGCGCCACTTTCCACACGCCCGGCTGGTGTCGCTCGAAAAGAACCGCCGGTCTACCACTCCCATCCTGCGCACCGCATTCGCTTTAATTGCAAAAAATCCTCCCGTGTTTGCTGAGCGTTGCGACGGCGCCCCGGCCTATCAGCGTGCGCCGCTGCAGTCTGCCCGCGAGGAGGAGGCGGCCAAGGCAGGCAGAAATCTGCCGAGTCCGCCAGTGTCCGCGGTCGTTCTTGCCCGCAAGGAAGCCGAAGCGCCCGACGTGGTCAGCTTGATTCGCGAGGCGCAAAGGAAAACGAAATGCAGGTGGTCGGACTTCGGCGTTCTTTACCGGCAGCATGCCCATCGCGACGAGGTGGTGCATGATCTGGCCGAGGCCCGAATTCCATTCGTGATTGAGCGCATGGACGTTCTCGACACGCCGGAAGTCCGCGATCTGTTCGCGTGCGTCCGTGCTGTCGTGTCCGGCGGCGACGACGTCAGCCTGTTTCGCGTCGCGGCCTTGCCACGATTTCACGTGAATCCCGAGCAACTGCGACAGGTCATGCGAGCCATTGCCCGGGATTCGCGGGACGGTCCGGTCATCCCTCTGTCGTCCGCGCTCGATCGCGTCGAGGGTGGCGCCGATGTGCTGGCCGCGGCGAAGAGCGTGCGCGAGGAGATTCGCCAGAAGCAGGTCCAAGCGCGCGCAGCAGCCGACGTCATTGTGAAGAGGTTCGGACTCGATGCCGCCTCGCGGAACACGCAAGCCGCGCTGAGATTCATAAAGGAGTGGGAACAGAAGAAAGTCAACCGAAGTATTGAACTCGAGGAACTGGTTGGCTATCTCGACTATTTCCGCGAGGCGGGCGGGGTCATTCCGCTGGACGCGCGGGAAGACACAACGCGCGAAAGCGAGGACGCGGTCCGCCTCATGACTGCGCATGGAGCCAAGGGGCTGGAGTTTCAGCACGTCGTGATCCTGCGTGTGAACTCGAACTCATTTCCTAATTCGTACCGCGAAAGCCTGGTTGCTTTTCCCAATGAATTGCGCGACGCCGATTCCGTGGCCGAGGGCGATGACAAGGCGCTGCACGACCAGGAAGAACGTCGCCTGTTCTACGTGGCCATGACGCGAGCCCGGGATTCACTCCAGATTTACTCCAGGCAGGGAAGAGGCAAGAACAAGACCCCCGAAGGCTTTATGCGGGAACTTATCGAGAACCCCGCGCTCAGCCGATACTTGAGGGTGAATGCTGCGCGTGGCGCCCAGGCCAGCCTCGAGATCTTCGCCGGCACCTCGCCCGCCTACCCGGACGAGTCGCAGGCCAGCCGGTGGCTCGAACTGCCGGTGCTCGAGGGACTTCACACCCGACTGAGCGCATCAGCCGTGGAATCCTACGAGCGCTGTGGATTGCAATTCAAGCTGGACCGTGACTGGCGACTCAAGGCAAAGCCCGCGGCAGCCATGCAGTACGGCGCCACCATGCATCGGGTGCTGAAGACTTATTTTGATTCCATCCGCCTGGGACGCCCGCTGGCCGACGATGCCCTTGTAGAACTATTCTGCGGCGACCTGGCCGAAGCGAAGATTCAAGAGGCTTACCAACACGAACTCTACGAAAAGCAGGGCATCGCGCAACTGCTGGACTTCCTCAGCGTGCTGCGATCCCGCCCGGTTCCGCACGTCTTACATACGGAAGAGACGTTTGACATTCGGGTCGGCGAAACCGTTGTGGTTGGCCGAATCGATCGAATGGATACCGGCGCGGACGGCACCGTGACCATCGTTGACTACAAGACCGGCAAAGCCCGTGATCAGAAAAGTGCCGATGAGAGCCTCCAGCTGTCGCTATATGCCATAGCCGCGCAGGGAAAATGGGGATACAAAGTCGGCGGGTTGAGCTTCCACAACCTGGAGAACAACGTTGCGGTCATCACGACGCGCAGTGAAGGTCAATTGCTCAAAGCGCGCGAGGCGGTGGTCAATGCTGCCCAGGGAATTGCTGCGGGACACTTTGAGCCCAAGACAGGCATGCACTGTCAATTCTGCGCTTACCGCAGTCTGTGCCCGGCGCAGGAGAGACGCCTGCCGAAGGCGCCGGATCCTGACAGGGGCTAAGTGGACCACTCCCAGAAAAACTTAGGGGACGCAATTTGCGTCCCCTTTGACTTCGTACTGATCTGGCCTAGTGTTTCTTTTTCTTCTTCGCTTTCTTCTTGGTTGCCATTGTTCCTATTCTCCCTTCCATTCTTCATGGACAATGTGCAGTGGTCTTCTACTGCAACTAGTTGATGTATAGAGTCAATGAAAAGTGAAGTCAAGAAAAAAATGCGTGTCGCATCGCACGAGGTTGGTGTACCGAAGTCACGGCGAGGGAGCTTTCAGGGAAAAAGTCAACTGAAAAATGAAAGTCGCGGGATGAAATCGAACGCGGGGAAGGCGGTACGGGCGCATCAAGTATGCATTTGGTGATCAACCGTCGTTAGGAACCTGACACGCACGCTCGCGCACAAGGGCACTTGCACTGATCGACTGGCACCCATTGTCTTGCTCGCGCATCTATAATGAGTGCCGCGAAATCCTCGTGGGGGAGCTTGATTCATGGCCTCTTTTGGCGATGTGGTCATCATTTCTGCCTGTCGCACTGCGGTCGGAAAATTCCAGGGCAGCCTTTGCGAATTCACCGCGCCGCAACTCGGCGCCATCGTCGTTCGCGAGGCGGTGAGGCGGGCCGGCGTTGATCCCGCGCTGGTGGACGAATGCATCATGGGCAACGTCGTTTCCGCCGGCCTGGGTCAGAATCCGGCACGTCAGGCGGCGATCTTCGGCGGATTGTCGCCCGCGACAGGTGCCATGACAATTAACAAGGTCTGCGGCTCCGGATTGAAGTCCGTCGCGCTCGCGGCGCAAGCGATCCAGACCGGAAACAGTTCTATCGTCGTTGCGGGCGGCATGGAATCGATGACCAACGCTCCTTATCTTCTGCCGCAGGCGCGCAAGGGGTATCGCCTGGGCAACGCGCAGGTTATCGACTCCATGGTGCACGACGGTCTCTGGGACGTTTACAACAACTACCACATGGGCATCACGGGCGAGAACGTCGCCGAGAAATACGGCATCACGCGCGAAGAACAGGACGAGTTTGCCGTCAACTCGCATCGCAAGGCGGTCGCCGCGATTAAGGAATGCCGCCTCCAGTCGCAGATCGTTCCCGTGGAGATTCCGGGGAAGAAGAAATCTGACCCGCCCTTGCTCTTCGACAAGGACGAGTCTCCGCGTGAAGACACAACGATTGATGTGCTCCGCGCGCTCAAGCCCGCTTTCAAGAAAGATGGAACCGTGACCGCGGGTAACGCCCCCGGGGTGAATGACGGCGCAGCGGCTGTGATCGCGACCAGCGCGCAGCGCGCCAAAGAACTTGACGCGAAAGCGATGGTTCGGATCGTAGCGCAAGCAACCAGTGGCATCGATCCCGCGTGGGTCATGATGGCTCCGGTCGGCGCCGTACGCAAAATTTGGGAGAAGACGGGCTGGAAAAACGAAGACGTGGATCTCTACGAACTCAACGAGGCGTTCTCGGTGCAAGCGCTAGGCGTCATGCGCGAACTCCGGCTCAATCCCGACAAAGTCAATGTTAACGGAGGCGCCGTAGCCTTCGGCCATCCGATCGGTGCAAGCGGGGCACGCGTGCTGGTCACGCTGATCTACGAGATGATCCGCCGCGACGTGAAGCGCGGAATCGCCGCGCTCTGCCTGGGCGGAGGGAATGCCGTGGCGATGGCGGTGGAACGTTAGCCATACTCGCGGGGGCCGCGGTCAGGGCAGATTCTCCACCATCGAAATCTGTCTCTCGGCGGCGTCGTTCATAATGGCTCTCTTTCCGTCGACGGATGCGCCCACCCAGAACGGCGCGCTCTCCAGCGTAACCAGGTCGCGCACCTGCCTTCGCGCTGGATCATAAACGCTCAGCTCCGCCTCCCCGTCGGGCAAATCCTCGGCAAACACGATTCCTTCGCGCGTGGGCGCCCAACTGGCCCAGGTGCGCGGCCTCAAATGCTGGAAGCCGCAGGATTCCTCTTCTCCCTCGATTCCGACCCGGCATATTTCCGGTTGGGAGTAGCGGGACTTTGAGTAATAGACGTACCCATCGGTGGACTCGAGCGCCGCGAAGCCCCCTTTGTGCGTAACCTGGACTTCAGAGCCATCACGCACGGAAGTCTTCCAGACCTGCCAATCCCCGGTTCGATCCGAGGCGAAGTAAATCCACTTTCCATCGCGAGAAAAGCTTGGCACCAGGCCCTCGACGATCGGCCGCGTCTGTTCGCTCTGATCCACATGAACAACAAAGATCCAGGTGCTGCCGTCAAAGGGAGCGTCAAAGGCGATGCTGCGTCCGTCCGGAGACCAGCGCGGTGTGCCGGCGCTTTCGGTAAAGCTGACTTGCCTGGGATGACTGCCGTCGGCGTCGCAAACCCAGATTTGCCAGGGACCGTTGCGATTCGACATGAAAACGATGCGCTTTCCATCGGGTGAAAATTGCGGCGCCGCATTGCCACTCTCTCCCCAGATCAGTGGGTGCAGTTTCGGGTTGGGCTGCGCGTGGCCGTCGTCAGCATCCGAGGTGTTCTGATCTTCCATGACAAGAGAACGGCCGGCGGCGGTAGACCGCAGTCTCAGGACTTTTTCCGCTGACTTCTCCTGAAACTCGGGGGCTGCGTCAGCGTTCGAGGACGACGGAAGAGCTATTGCCGGTTCGGCTGGGGAAGCTTGCGGATTGCCTCGTCGGGACGCAGCGTACCTCTCCTGCTTAACCTTGCGCTGCTGTTCTTCAAGGCTCTCGTTGCGAGCGGGTCGTCGGTTGGCAACCACCATCAAGCCGATGACGCAGAAGGCCAGCGTTGCCACAGCCGATAGGAGAATCCAACGCCTTGCTCCATGCTGCGAAATAGATGAAACAGGTATCTCTGGCCCCAACGTCTCGGCCTTTTCTATTGAGTCTGGTGGAACAGCTTCGTGGGCACGAGGTGATTCTTCCCTGGTCATCACGGGTTGTGGCAGGTCCATTTCCAAAGAGCCAATGAACCGGTATCCCCGGCGCGGCAATGTTTCAATGTACTTCGGTTCGCTGGCCGAATCGTTCAAAGCGTCCCGCAGTTTGTTGACGGCCGCATTCAGGCCGTGGGTGGAATCGACAAACACTTGCCCCGGCCAGAGTCGTTGCTGTAGCTCGGCGCGGCTCACCAACTGGCCGGGGCGCGCCAGCAGAATCTCCAGGATTTGCAAAGGCTGGCCGGAGACCTTGACCCTGATCCCGAGCTTTCTGAGTTCCTGCGTGTGAAAGTCGGCTTCGTAGGGGCCGAATCGAATGCGGCGGGAAGTAT
>Ga0335078_10017913_pt1 | contig 10534 bp, 8 predicted proteins | sample Lox_Sample_32_FD_206711 | JGI IMG/M metagenome (GOLD analysis project Ga0335078, IMG submission 206711) | Soil microbial communities from Loxahatchee National Wildlife Refuge, Florida, United States - Lox_Sample_3.2 | ecosystem: Environmental > Terrestrial > Soil > Wetlands | place: USA: Florida...
CAGCGGCCTCTTTGTACCGCTTGGTGCGCGTGTACATGATGCCGAGCCGCAGGTAAACCTCGCGATCCTCGGGATTGCCCTTCAGCATGGAACGCGTATCGGCGAGGGCTTTGTCAGCTTGACCTGAGTCGGCAAGCTGAGAGTCGAGCACCATGCGCATGTCGCGGTCATTCGGCATCTTCTCGACCGCTTCTTTCGCGACGGCCGTCGCCTGGTTCCACTGCTTGGCTTCGCGGTAGGTGTCGATGATCTCCTGATATCCCGAGCGCTGGTTTTCTTCGCCCAGGGATAACATTTTGCGGAAAGTCTCCACTGCGGCGGTGTAATTTTCCTGCTCGCGGTAGATCATGCCGAGGCGCTCGAGGAACAACGCGCGATTGTTGCGGTCGGTCGAGCTCAGGCTGGAATCGCTCTTGTCCGTCTTCTTCAGCAAGTCCTGCAGCAACTTGATGGCGTCATCGTATCGCCCCTGCGCCTGATAGACGGCAGCCATGTTGTAAGGGACTCCGGCGGAATCGGGCGCGAGCGTGTCGGCTTTCTTTAAATTCTCCAGAGCGTCGTCGTACTTGCCCTGGCGGCGATAGATTTCTGCAATCTGCAGGTAGCTCTGCGCGTCTTCAGGATTAGAGTCGACGATCACTTTGTATTGATCGAGGGCAGCGTCGAGCTGGCCGTCGTTCATCAAGTTTTCGGCGAGGCCGCGAATGGCGTCGAGATTGTCGCGATCGAGAACGATGGCGTGTTTATAGGAATCGATGGCGTTCTTATAGTCTTTGCGCTGCTCGTAGGCGGCGCCGAGTGCGGAGTAAAGTTTGGCCGAACGGGCGGCGTCGGGGACCGAGCTCAACACGCTGAGGGCATGAGCGGTATCGCCTTCATCGGTATAGAGCATAGCCAGCGTGGTGACAGCTTCTTCGGAGCCCGGATCGAGTTTGATCGCCGTCTTGAGTTCGGCTTCCGACTTCTGCAGGTCGTTGTTCAGGCGATAGAGGCGGCCGAGAAGGAGGTGATCGTCCACGCTGTCGGGCTCGATCTTGCAAATCTGCTCATATTGCTCGATGGCGAGTTTCAGGACATTGTCAGAACCGTTGCCGCCGGGCATGTCGCCGAGGGAGCGGAGGTAGATGCGTCCGAGGAGCTTGTGGGCCTCAAGATTGTTGGGATCGCGCTTGATGATGTCCTGGGCTTCGAGCACGGCATCGCGAATGCGTCCGGTCTTGACGTAGAGTTCGGCGAGGCCGGAGGTCAGGAATTCGGAGGAGGGGTCAGCTTCGATGGCAAGGCGGTATTCCTCGATGGCTTTGTTGGCCAAATCGCTGCGACCGTAAGCGGTAACCATCTCCTCGTACATATGCGCCAGTGCATAGTGATAGTAGGCAGAGGAGCGATCGACCTTATGCGGAGCAGGTTTCGCGTCGGCCTGGATCGATGGTGTCGAGGATTGGGCGGCTTGGCCAAAGGACAGGGCCGTGGCCAACAAAAGCAGTGAAAAAACAAAGAATTTGCTCATCATTTACCTGAACGCTCTGCCAGACTGCGCTTGCGCGCGTTTCCGAACCTCAGCTTGGTTGGATGCAAAACCGCTGGGGGGAAGGTGCTTTTATTCTACCCCGAGGGCCAGTTAGGGCGCAGAAAAATGGTGGGCCCCGGAAGGTCAGGGACTGCTGGGGAGATGCGAGGTTTCAAGAGTTTCAAAGTTGCCTTGTTTCAACGTGTAATCGTGTGTAAAGCCGGGTGTTATGTACGGATTAAAACCTTGAAGCCTTAACGATGTCAGTGGCGGAAGTGGCGGACGCCGGTGAACAGCATTGCTAGGCCGAGGCGGTCGGCGGCTTCGATGACTTCTGGGTCGCGCTGTGAGCCTCCGGGCTGGATGATGGCGGTGGCCCCGGCCTTGGCGATTTCTTCGACGCCATCCGGAAAAGGAAAGAAGGCATCGGAGGCGGCGACGGTGCCTTTCAGCGGGAGTTGCGCTTTCATGGCGCCAATCTTGGCGGAGTCGACGCGCGACATTTGCCCCGCACCCACGCCGACGGACTGACCGTCACGAGCGTAGACGATGGCGTTGGATTTGACGTGCTTGCAAATCTTCCAGGCGAAGAGCAGGGCGCGAGTTTCTTCCGGCGTGGGCGGACGCTTGGTGACGACCTTGAGATCGGCATCGGCGAGGGGCCGGATATCGACATCTTGTACAAGCATTCCGCCGGAGACGTTCTTTAAGACCCACTTCTGGTTCGCCGGCTTTACTTCGACTAAACGCAGATTCTTTTTGCTGGCGAACTTCTCTTTGGCGGCTTCGTCGAATCCGGGAGCGGCGATGACTTCGAGGAAGAGCTTGTGCATTTCTTCGGCGGCGGCGAGATCGATAGGGCGGTTCACTCCGATCACGCCTCCGAAGGCGGAAACGGGATCGCATTCGAGAGCGCGTTTGTAGGCCTCGGCCAGAGTTTTGCCGGTCGCAGTGCCGCACGGGTTGGTGTGCTTGATGATGGCGCAACAAATCTGATTAGAGCCGGGTTCATCGAATTCCTGGGCGAGATCCCATGCGGCTTGCAGGTCGACGATGTTGTTGTAGGAGAGTTCCTTGCCCTGAATCTGGCGCGAGTTAGCGACGCCGACGCCGGAGCCGTCGGAATACATGGCGGCTTTCTGATGAGGATTTTCTCCGTAGCGCAGGTCGAGCGTTTTGTGAAACTGGAAGCGGAGGGTCGCGGGGAATCCAGTGTCGGATTGCAAGTCAACTTTGTCAGGGCTGATGCGTTCCAGGGTGCCGGCGATGGCGGAATCGTAGGCTGCGGTGGTGGCGAAGGCTTTCTGCGCGAGGCGCCATTTCGTGGCATGCGAGAGAGCGCCGTTTTCCTTCTGAAGTTCGTCGGCGATGGCGTCGTAGTCGGAGGGCGAGGTGACGATGGCGACGTCGTGAAAATTCTTGGCGGCGGAGCGAATCATCGAGGGGCCGCCGATGTCGATATTCTCGATCAGTTCTTCAAACTTTACTCCTGGCTTGGCTGCCGTCTTCTCGAAGGCGTAGAGATTCACGACCACCATGTCGATCGGCTGGATACCGTGCTGTTGAACGGCTGCGACATGTGCGGGATCTTCGCGGCGGTGGAGGATGCCTCCATGGACCTTGGGGTGAAGCGTTTTGACGCGGCCGTCGAGCATCTCAGGGAAGCCAGTGAGGTCGGAAATATCCTTGACCGGAATGCCGGAGTCGCGGAGGAGCTTGGCGGTGCCTCCGGTGGAGATGAGTTCGATGTTGAGGGCGGCGAGTTTGCGGGCGAAGTCGACTAGCCCGGTTTTGTCGGTGACGGAGAGGATGGCGCGGCGAATGGGCGAAGACATGGGGCCTCTAGGGATTATGAGTGATGAGGGCGACCGGAAATTCTATCAGGAGGCGGGCCTGTCGTTCGCCATTAGTCGTTCGTCGTTTGCCACAAAAACGCTTACCGCGAAGATCGCGAAGGATTTGATCAGGACGCGAAGAATAGCAACAACTGAAGGATTTCTGTGAGAGCGACTGCTAACGACCAACGACTGGCGACCAAAGGCTAACGACGAATCTAGGTTTTGGCCTTGGCCTTTAGCTTGACGTGGCCTTCGGTGATTTCGACCGAGTATTCGACATTTTCGCATTTGTACTGCTTGCGGATTTGTTCGGTTTTCTTCTGGACGAAGGTGGTGAAGGAGTCGACGTTGCCGGAGACATTTTCTCCGGCTTTTTTCTTGGCCGCGACCAGCGTGTTGTAGAGGCGCTCGACCTGCTCGCGCTCGCCTTGATCGACGTTATGCAGGGTGAATGCCTGCGCGGCCGCTGCCGCTGCCGCGCCGTGTCCTACGCCATAAGCGTGATGATGGTGCGGCTTGAGTTCTTCTTCGGTGGTGCGAACGCCCTGCACGGAGAGCAGGGCATCTTGCGGGCGCCGGTAGCCTTCTTCGCGGATGCGGGACTTCTTGCGCCACAGGTCGCTGTAGATGGCGTAGCGCTGCGCCATTTCGTTGTAGCGGTAGCGCTGGGAAAAATTCATGCGGCCGCCATCGGCAAACTTGCGCAACATGGCAAGCACCTTCCACTCGACATCGGTGGGAGGCCGCTTTTGCGGATTGCTGAAGTAGATTTCGTACTCGATTTTCAGGCGTCGCAACTGCGTGTCGAGTACGTTCAGTTCCTCGTCGGTGGTCACAGGAATCTCCAGACCCAGTTTAGTGAGAGAAGGGGGCAGGGAGGAGGTATCCCTTGGTCACGGAGGGGTATGTACGAAAGTAAGGTCTGGGGGCTAGCTTAAGAGCCAAAAGCTGACGGCTGAAGGCTTACTTGCTGGAGTTGGACGCCATTTTCTTGACCATGGCGAGGACGAGCTTGCGGTCGCTGTCGTTGAGATTGGTGGCGTAGCGGCGGATCTGGCTCAGGAAGCGGACTTCGTCGTCGGAAAGCTGAGGCAACCCCTTCGAACCGTTACTGTGGCCGGGTTCGGCAAAGAACTGGGACAGTGGGAGTTCCATCGCACCGGCAATTTTCGACAGCGTGTCGAGCGAGGGAATGGTGTGACCGTTTTCGACTCGCGAGAGGTAGCAGCGAAGCAAACCCGTGCGTTTTTCGATATCGCCCTGCGACATACCTTTTTGGAGCCGGTAGTTGCGAATCGTCTCGCCGATGTTCATGTTAGGGAGCATTTCAGGATGCGTCATAGTAACCAGAGCGCCAACTTCTGGCAAGGGGAAATTCGTGCCAATGCAATCGGACATTCGTGCTATGTGGAAAAGTTTGGAAATCCGCTTCGGATCGCAAGTTTCGAGCTGCAAATGCGCGTTGATTGTACGGCGTGTAAGTAAAAGCCCCCGCGCGCAACGCACTCTCAAATCATCACTGATCTTTAATTCTTACCCAGGTGATCGCGCTCAATTACAAGAGGAGTTCCATGTATAGGGCGCCTTCGATCGGGTTGACCGTGTAGGGCGTGATCTCGCGGAAGCCGAGTTTGCTATACATGGCGACCGCGTCTTTCATGATGGGTTCGACAGTGTCGAGGCGCATGCGCTGGTAGCCGATCTGTCGGGCTTCAGCGAGGATGCGGTCGGCGAGGGCGCGACCGAGTCTCTTGCCGCGGAATTGCGGGCGAATGTAGAGGCGCTTCATCTCACAGATATGGTCTTCGAGTTGGCGGAGGGCGACGCATCCCGCGAGTTCGCCTTCATATTCGGCGAGGAGCAGGCGACCCGACGGCGGACCGTACTTACCGGGGAGTTCGGCTAGTTCTTTGTCGAAACTCTGAAAGCAGAGGCTGAAGCCCAGGGACTGGGCGTATTCGAGGAAGAGTTCGCGGGCTTGGGCGATGTGAGTCGGGGTCTCTGCTTGAATGAAGACAAAATCTTTCACCACAGAGGACACGGAGGGCACAGAGGAACATCTCGCGTCGCTCGTATCTGACATCATTACTTCTGTGAACCTCTGTGGTGAATGCGATCTATCCCATCAACATGCCGCCGTTGACGCTTAGAACGTGGCCGGTGATATAGGACGCGTCGTCGGAGGCCAAGAACGCTACGGCACCAGCGACATCTTCCGACGAACCGACGCGGCCCAGCGGAATCTGCTTCACCGCGTTCTGCTTGAACTCATCGCCGAGAGTGGCGGTCATAGCGGTTTCGATGAAGCCCGGCGCGACCGCGTTGCAAGTAATGTTGCGCGAGCCGACTTCGCGGGCAATGGCCATGGTGAGGCCGATGAGCCCAGCTTTCGATGCGGCGTAGTTGGCTTGTCCCGCCTGGCCCATTTGTCCGAAAACGCTGGTGATGTTGATGATGCGTCCCCAGCGCTGTTTGAGCATGGAGGGGATCGCCTGCTGAATGCAAAGGTATGCGGAGGTGAGGTTGGTTTGGAGAACGGCGTCCCAGTCGGCGCGTTTCATGCGCATGACAAGTTGATCTTTGGTGATGCCGGCATTGTTGACCAGGATGTCGATCTTGCCAAACTGGGCGATGGCGGCCTTGACGGTATTTTTGACCTGCTCTTCGTCGGCTACGTCCAGGGCGAAGGCCGCGGCTTTGCCTCCGGCGGCGGTGATTTCGGCGACCAGTTCGTTCAACTTTTCTAGATTGCGAGCGGCGACTGCTACGGTGGCGCCATCTTTGGCCAGGCGAAGGGCGATGGTGCGTCCGATGCCTTGGGATGCGCCGGTGACGAACGCGACTTTGTTGGAAAGGGACATGAGCTTTCTCCCGATGACTACGGTATCAATGTGGAACCGGGCATTATACGCGGAGAGATGAGGTATTTTGCTCGCAACACGGTCGGAGCGCCGGCGACAAAAATCCCAACTTCTGCCGAAACCGGGCAGAAATGGGACACTCGGTTCTGCGATTCTTCTGGTCTTGCGTGGCCTCTCGAATTGCATTGCTAATCCACAAGCGGGGCGATTAGCATTCCTGCACTCCCATGACACCTTCTGGCTCGAATGTTGTGACCATGCCTAAGCCTTCCAATCCGAACTCATCTGACGCGGCCGGACACCGGTCGCCTCACAGAGGGTCGACTTTGGAGAAACCTGCTGTAGACGGTGCCCCCGTCTCTGAGCCGATCTCGGCAGACGCGGACAAGAGTGTCCGCGCCACACACGACCAGCCGTCTACGGAAGTGTTTGCCGTGTTTGGCGTGGAGCCAGAGATTCAGGCTTACGCCATGGCGAAGTATTCGCGGTCGGCGCTGTCGATGAAGGAGTCGCTGCGGGAGATCAGCACGCAGAAGGCGGAGAAGTTTCTCAACACTTTTTATTTTCAGTATGGACACCGGTCGATTGCCGACCTGGCGCACATCGCGCTGGCGATTGAGCGGCTGTCGATCTTGGCGGCGATTGAACTGGCCGACGAGCAGCGCTGGGATGGGCAGGAGCGCTCGACTCGGTATCAGGATTTTCGCAAGAGCGGATATTACACGCCGGATTTCGGCGCGGACGACGAGGCGCGCAAGCTGTATCGCGAGACGGTGGATTTTCTGTTCGCCGAGTACGACGCGATGTCGGCGGTGATGACGGATTACCTCATCAGCATCACGCCCAAGCCTGCAGACATGAAGCAGGAAGCGTATGAGCGGACGCTGAAGGCGCGGGCGTTCGATATCACGCGCTACCTGCTGCCCCTGGCAACGAATACATCCCTAGGCGAGATCGTGAATGCGCGCACGCTGGAAAACCAGGTGGCGCATCTCCTGTCGCATACCCATAAAGAGGTCCGCAGCCTGGGCGAGTCGCTGAAGAAAGCGGCAACCGGCGCCGCTTACAACGTGAATGCGGAATCCCTGCAGGATCTGGTGGCCGAGATCAAGGCTGTCAATCCGGAGCTTGGGGCGCGAGCCGAGCAGGAATTGCTGCGCGAAGTGCGCGTGGCGCCGACGCTGGTGAAGTATGCCGATCCGAATGAGTATGAGATGGCGACGCGGCGGGAGTTGCGACAGGCAGCACGCGAGTTGATGGCGCATGAGCAGCTGGCGCCGTCGAAAGCCATCGTGGACTTGTTAGACGAAGAGCCGCTGGAAGTGGAGATCGCGACGACCCTGCTGTACGAGCATTCGCATCATTCTTACCGGCAGATTCGGCAGGCGGTGCAGGTAGCGGGCGAACGGCGGCGGCGAGAAATTATCGATCTCGGGCTGCGGCATCGCGGCAAGCATGACGAGATGCTGCGCGGATTCCGCGCCGGACAGCAGTTCCGTTTCGACATCCTGATGGATACGGGCGGTTTCCGCGATATGCATCGGCACCGGCGCTGCATCCAGGTGATGCAGTCGGCGACCACGGTGCATGGCTACGAGATGCTGATGGACATGGAGGACGCCGGGGTGCGCGGGCGCTTCGACGCGGCCATGCGGCGCGTGCAGACTGCGGTGGAGCAGTTGGCCGGGCGCGGCACTCCGGAGGCGGAGGAGAATTCGCAGTACGCGATTCCGTTGGCATTTAAAAAGCGTGCGCTCTTCAAGATGGATTTCGCCGAGGCGGTTTACATCTCAGAGCTGCGGACGACGCCGGCGGGACATGTGTCGTATCGCAATGTCGCTTATGCGATGTATGAGGCGGTGGCGCGGAAGTATCCTGGACTGGCGAAATATTTCAGGGTGCATGATGTGACGGCGCCGGTGGATTTGCTGCAGAGGTAGAGGAGTCGATCCGGTGGTTGGTACACAGGCACGAACCATTTCGGGAACGTTTTCCACCGATATTTGCAAATTCGCCTTTTCTTCGCTTTCATTCGCGGGTATAATCCGACCAAACTTAGACAGCATTTATATTCGTACTCTTTAAAGGAGCCACTTCCATGGCCGACGAGCGGGGCAAAGCGATTGAGCTGGCGGTATCCCAGATAGAAAAGCAGTTTGGCAAGGGATCGATCATGCGGTTGGGATCGAAAGACGCGATCCTGCCGATTTCGGTGATTTCGACCGGGTCGATTTCGTTCGACGCGGCACTGGGCGTGGGCGGATTCCCCCGCGGCCGCGTGGTGGAAGTGTTCGGTCCGGAGTCATCAGGTAAGACGACGATCACGTTGCAGGTCATTGCCGAGGCGCAGAAGACGGGCGGCATGGCGGCGTTTGTGGACGCCGAGCATGCGCTCGATCCGGGATACGCCAAGAAGTTGGGTGTGGATGTGGACAACCTGCTGGTTTCGCAGCCGGATTACGGCGAGCAGGCGCTGGAAATTACCGAAGCGCTGGTGCGGTCGAATTCGATCGACGTGCTGGTGGTCGACTCCGTGGCGGCGCTGGTGCCTAAGGCCGAACTCGACGGCGAAATGGGCGACAGCCATATGGGACTGCAGGCGCGGCTGATGTCGCAGGCGCTGCGGAAGCTGACTGGAACGGTTTCGAAGTCGCGGACCTGCCTGGTATTCATCAACCAGATTCGCGAGAAGATTGGAGTGATGTTTGGCAATCCGGAGACAACGACGGGCGGCAAGGCGCTGAAGTTTTATTCGTCCGTGCGTGTGGATATTCGCCGCATCGCGGCCGTGAAGGAAGGCGATGTGGTGATCGGGTCGCGGACCAAGGTGAAGGTGGTCAAGAATAAGGTGGCGCCGCCGTTCCGCGAGGCCGAGTTCGACATTCTCTATGGAGAGGGAATTTCGCGCGAAGGCGACCTGCTCGATCTGGCGAGCAACAACAACATCGTGGAGAAGTCCGGCTCGTGGTACAGCTACAAGGGCGAGCGCATTGGGCAGGGACGCGAGAATGCCCGGCAATTCCTGAAAGACAATAAAGACGTCGCGGCGAAGGTGGACCATGAAGTGCGCAAGGCGCTCGGCCTGATTGCGACGCCACCCGCGGCGGCGACGCAAGCCCCGGCTGGAACGAACGGCAAGGTTGCGACCATGCCGACTGGAACGGATGCGGTGAAGGCTCCGATCATGGCGGCGAAGCGCTAGAATTGCCTGCCGGGCGCGGCGATTGCGGTGCTGCGCCCGGTTCTCCCTTTTTCGTTTCGACTCTCACTCCGGCATTCGCATCGACCTTTCGCGCCAGCGGGAAGGGATGGAGTTTTGGCTAACGCGGGGAACTGGGGGAGCGGGAGATTCCTCAACCCGCTGGTGAAAGCGCGGTCTTCGGAATGACGCCTTGAAAGCACTGCACCTTCATTTCTCTTCCATTGCTATTGATCCTTCCGCCCGCATAAAATCTCCTATGCTCCGCTGATTTGCTCAGGTTGCTGCTACTCCGGCCTGCCTGCGAGGAAGATTGAATAAGGGCTTAGCGATTTATCCAGGTTCGTTCGATCCACCGACTAATGGACACCTCGACCTGATTCAGCGAGGCAGCAAGATTTTTGAAGAACTGGTGGTGGCGATTCTCCGCAACCCGGAGAAGAGTCCCATGTTCAGCGTGGCCGAGCGCATGGAGATGCTGCGCGAGTTGACGAAAGATTTGAGCAACGTGCGCATCGACATGTTCGACGGGTTGATGGTCGAGTACGCGAAATCGATTGATGCCATGTGCGTGTTGCGCGGGATTCGGGCGATCAGCGATTACGAATACGAGCTGCAGATGGCGCTCATGAACCGCAAACTCGAGCCCACGCTAGAGACGGTGTTCATGATGCCGGCCGACAAGTATTCGTACATAAGTTCGCGGTTGGTGCGGGAAGTGGCGCAGGCGGGCGGTCCGGTGAAGGGATTAGTCCCGGAAGCGGTCGAGCAGAGGGTGCTGGCGAAGCTAGATCCCGCCTACAAGCTGCGGGAAACGAATTTGGTGGAAGTCCCCAAAAGAAGGAAGAAAAAGGCATGACTACGGCAACGACGGAAGCTGTCAGACTGACGGAAAGAATCAATCGGATTGAACCCTCGGCCACCATGGCGGTGGTGGCGGAAGCGGACAAGCTGCGCTCGCAGGGCATCGACGTGGTGGATTTCGGCGCGGGCGAGCCTCACTTTTCCACGCCGCAGCACATCAAAGATGCGGCCATCGCGGCGATCCAGGGGAATTTCACAAAGTACACGGCAGTCGCCGGCACGGCCGAGTTGCGCGACGCGATTGCGCACCGGCACAACGTCG
>Ga0335078_10017914_pt1 | contig 10534 bp, 8 predicted proteins | sample Lox_Sample_32_FD_206711 | JGI IMG/M metagenome (GOLD analysis project Ga0335078, IMG submission 206711) | Soil microbial communities from Loxahatchee National Wildlife Refuge, Florida, United States - Lox_Sample_3.2 | ecosystem: Environmental > Terrestrial > Soil > Wetlands | place: USA: Florida...
GAGAGAGATGCGACGGGCCGCGCTTGGCTTTCGGGCGCATTCCGGATGGGCCGTGCTGGTGGCAGTCGCCGAGCCCTCGGTCAAAGGGGCAGGACCCATGGCGCCGATGGTAATCGAGCGGCGCCGGATTGAGATCGCTGGAGCGGCAATCGCAGGTGGAACGCCTGTCGCGGTGCAGCCGTATCACTTGGCTCGTGAGTTGGATCCGGGGCAGGCAGGGGAGTTCATCGAGCGCAACCGCGGCGAGGCCAGTCGTCTGGCCGAGGGTGCCCTCCGTGCCGCAATTGAAGACCTGCGATTGAAGGGCTGGGCGCCGGCCGGGTGCGGCATTCTGCTGGCGTCGGGCCGCCCGCTGCCGCCACTCGCCGAGATTCTGGCATCGCACTCGTTGATTCACGCGGCAGAGGGCGAGATGTTCCGTAACGCACTCGAAGCAGCCGGCGAATCGTGCGGCCTGCGAGTGATCGGCGTGAAGGAGCGCGACTTGTATTCGCGCGCCGCGGTGGCGTTCGGTGTCCCGGCCGAGGAGTTGAGAAGCAATATTGAAGGCTTAGGTCGCACCTTGGGCTCGCCGTGGCGACAGGACGAGAAGTACGCTGCCTTGGTCGGATGGCTGGCCCTGGCAGAAGTGCCGAAGGCCGGCTGAAGGGCGTTGGGCGCCGTAGACAACGGTCGGCCCCGGTTGTGCCGCCGGCAGGAATGAGCAGGGGGGACCCGGAAATGTTCAGAGGGAAGATCGTTCTCATGGTGTTGATGCTGGCGGGGGGCGCGGCGGCGGCCCAGGAGACCGCGCCCGCCAAGAAGCCCAATCGATTACTCACTGCAAGATTGATTGCCGTGTCGCAGATGCCGGGCGAATTCGACCGCTGGATCACCCAGGATCTGAAAGCCTGGAACCGGTACAATGTGTCTCCGGACGCCGAAGGGGCTGATTTGGTAATTCGTGGCGACAAGCCCGACAAACCTATCCAGTTCCACCAACACGAAGGATTGCCGACGCCCAAACGCGAACGCCCCGGACCGGCGGTGCTCGAGATCACGGTGATCGATTGGGTGGCCAATCAACCGCTGTGGCACGCTACGATTCGCGACAAGAAGCCGAAGGACGAAGGAATCACAACCGGTCCGGATATCGAGATTGATGCGCGCGGGCTCAACCCGATGGAGCTCGCTGCTTTGATCACGCGGGAATTCCGGCGGTACGTCGAGCAGTTGGAGAAAGCTGGGCCGGTGAAACAGTAGGCAGAAGGCAGGAGGCAGCGAGCAATAGGTGGAGGGCAGCAGGCGGTAACCAGAAGGGAGAAAGTGGAAGGGAAAAGCAGATAAATGGCGGTCCCGTCATTGCCTCACCTCTGCCCTCTGGCGGCAGCGTTCTGACTTCTGCCTTCTGCTTTCTGCCTACTTCTTCCCTGCCTGCTGCCGACTGTCCACTTGCCCCCTTGGGGGTTCAATGAGGATTGCGGTGACCGGGGCGTCGGGGCTATTCGGGCACGGCCTAGCCCAGGTCTTTGGGTCGCGCCACACTGTGGCCGCGCTGACGCACGCGGATATCGATATCACCGACGCCGGTCGGGTGCGCGAAGTCCTCGCCGACCTGCGGCCTGAGGTAGTGGTTCACAGCGCCGGCATTCGCGATCCGGACACGGCCGAACTGGATCCTGCGCGTGCGTTTCAAGTGAACTTTCACGGGACGCGCAACGTGGCGGAGGCGGCGCGTGCGGTGAGCGCAAAGGTAGTCTACATCTCGAGCGACGCAGTTTTCGATGGCAAACAGACGCGCCCTTACACCGAGAATGATCCCACCATCCCAGCGTCGGTTTACGGCCGCACCAAACTGCGCGCGGAGCAGTGCGTGAGGGCGACGCCGGAAAGCTGGGCGTTCCGGGTCTCGGTCCTGTTTGGCCCTGAGGAGCCAGCGCCGGGAAAAACGAGTCCCAACTTCATCCGCAAAGGACTGGGGAAGCTGGCGGCGGGAGAGGAATACGTGGTGGCATCGGACCAACTCGGCAACGCCACTTACACGCTCGATGCCGCCGCGACGATCATGGAGGTGGTCGAGTCCGGCCGCTACGGGCTTTATCACCTCTCGAACGCCGGCGTCTGTACGCGCCTCGAACTGGCGCGGCACGCCGCTTCCTTGGCGGGATTCGATCCGGGCAAGGTGGTGGGCAGACCGCTTGCTCAGATGGGCCGGCCGGGAAAGCGGCTCCAGTACGCCGTAATGGCGATGGATGCTCTTGAGCAGGCGGGGTTCGCCGTGCCACGTCCCTGGCAAGATGCGCTTGCCGAATATGTGAAGAATACGATGAGTGATGAGCGATGAAATGAATGATCAGCGGTCGACCGAGAATCGAGTCGGGCCCTGCTGTTCATCGTTCATCTTTTTCAGGACGCCAGGCGCCGGATGCCGATCAGGCCCCGGAATGTCGTCCACACTTCATGGAGAAGGGTGGTGTCCAGTCGCGGTTGAGGCGTGCAGCTATTCTCCATCCATTCCATGCCTTTCCCGTCGGCGAGATCAACGGTGAGCCAGAGAATGCGACCCAGCGCTTGGGGACAGAGCGCGAGGATGGCCGGGAACCGCAGTGTGGGAACGCCGGAGCAGCGGGCGTCCACCATCACCACATCGAAACTGGCGCGCGGCATCATCGCCAGCGCCTGCCGGCCCGCGTCGGCTTCCGGCTCGCAATCCGCCTGGACGAATAGCGCATAAAGAAGGTGCGAGATCGTTCGCTTGTCTTCAACTATCATTACCCTTCGCTGGGAAGGCTCGTCGCTCATCGGTTGTACCCCCCTCGTGGTTGAGGCGAGTCGCTGGCACGCCGCCACAACCAACCACCGAGGCCGTGGCCCCTCTTCACCTAACGGCCTCAGTACAGCATCTGATTAGCACAGCGTTAGGTGTTTGTAAAGGAAATTATTAATAAATAATTAGATGATGCGGATGGTAAGTATCGGATTCTTGATGTTACTCTGACGAAGGGCCGCTCTCCGTGTCGCGACGAGCCGAGATTTCCGGTGGCGGGGGAGTGACGGTGAACCCGCAATCATGACCCGGCACAATGAGCTCGCCCAGAGCGAGAAGGCGGTCTCGGTCCTTCTGGAATTGGACGCGGTTGTGCGGAATCATGGTCGCGACCTGCTCCTCGTGTTCGCGGGAGAGTACCACATCGCCGGCGACCAAAGTCGCTCGTTGTGGGCCACGCACGACCAGGGAAAGGTGTCCGGGTACGTGACCGGAAGTCACAATACCCTCCAGACCAGGGGGGAGCGGTTGCTTTTCGATCCAGCGAAACTGCGCCAGATCGCCCAGCCGTTGCGGGTCCCACCAGCGGAGGGCAAACTTCCGCAGCCCTGTCATGTGCTCGCGTGCCTTCTCGTACTCCCACGTTTCGGGATAGTACTTGAGCAGCAGTTTGTCCCAATGGAGCTGATCGGCAAGGTCGGAATAAAGGGCGCAGCACCAATCATACGATTGTTGCGCGGCGTAGATAGGAACGCCGGAGAAGAGCAGGTTGTTGAGCACGTGGTCGACGTGGAAGTGAGTGTTGATAACAGCCGTCACGTCGCGCGGCTTGAGATTTCTTGCTTCGAGAGCCCGCACAAGCTGGTGCGCCTCATGGGGCAGGCCCGTATCCACCACGATACGCTGGCCGTCGCTCGAGAGCAGCGACGAGGTTGCGCCCCGCCAACTGCCTGCCAGCAGCACCTCCACCGTCCATTCGGGTTGTCTCATCCGCTCGTGCGCCCTCGTTTCCTCCCGCATTCTAACAGAAGAGCACTGAATAAAGTGGACGCAGCGCATTCGGACGTCCGGCCCCGATGCTTCTGGTAATTACCAGACCCGACCGCTTAGAATCGATAGAGGAGGAGAAACGGTGCATACAAGCGGGCCTAATGCGGCGTCCGCCGGGATTGATGACGCGGCAGACGCCGGGGAGCAAATCCTCTTCCGCGCACCGGTTTCCGCTTTCGTCTTCCAATCCCAGTGCTTCCGTTGAGGTTCGAAAGCCTATGCGGACCCGCTTGGCTATTTTCGTAGTTGTCATTCAAACCATCCTCTGCCTGGTGCACTTTTTCATTTACGATACCTGGGCGAGTTTCCATCCTGCGGCTGACCCGGCTGGCGTTTCCAGGCTGCAATTGCTCGTAGGCCTGCTCTCCATCACGTTCGTGGGCGCGTCTCTTCTGGCCTTTCGCTACCGGAATTTCGCGGTGAGGATCTTCTACACGCTCGCAGCCGTGTGGCTTGGCGCGGTGAACTACCTTCTCATGGCCGCCGCTCTCTGCTGGATCCTCTACGGCTCAGCGCGGCTGTTGGGGTATTCGGTGAACCGTCCGTTGCTGGCGGGCTCTGCGTTTGGCGTGGCGATCGCCGTGACTTTTTACGGCCTCGTCAACGCCGCGCTTCCCCAGGTGAAACGCCTCAGCATCCGGCTGCCCAATTTGCCGGACTCCTGGCGCGGCCGGACCGCGGCGCTCGTGAGTGATCTGCATCTCGGCGACGTGCGCAACATTGGATTCGTCCGGCGCATCGTCGCACGCCTCCAGGCATTGCGGCCGCACGCGGTGTTCATCGCCGGTGATCTTTACGACGGGGTGGTTACCGACTACGACGGGTTGGCCATGCCGTTCGCCCGACTTGAGGCCCCGTTGGGAGTCTATTATGTAACCGGCAACCATGAGGAGTTTTCTGACCACGCCAAGTATCTGCGGGCGGTAAGCGGCGCCGGGGTTCGCGTCCTCAATAATGAGAAGGTGCTGGTCGATGGCTTGCAAGTTGTGGGCGTACACTACCGCGACGCTGCCCAAGGCGAGCGCCTTCGCTCGCTCCTTGAAACCGCGAGGATCGACCCCAGCGTCGCCAGCCTCCTCCTGACCCACGCGCCGGACCATGTTCGCGTCGCCCAGGAGGCGGGCATCTCACTGCAACTCTCTGGACACACTCACAACGGCCAACTCTTTCCCTTCACTTGGGTTGTCGAGCGCGTGTACGGTCGCTATCGCTATGGCCTCAATTCGTGGCGAAACCTCCTGGTCTATACCTCGAGTGGTGCCGGTACGTGGGGACCGCCGCTTCGCGTAGGCTCCAGACCGGAGGTGGTCCTGATTGAGTTTCAGTAGTGGCCCGAAAACTCCAGGTGTGGTTCGCGCTCATTGCTTCGCGGCACTGAAGACGACTCGTCCGTTCTTCATGTTATTATTTTCAAGTCCGGGAGTGCCAAGCCATGACTTTTCTGAATACGCGTTACAAGCTTCTGCGGGAATTGACGCCGACCGAGTTGCGGCGGCTCAGCAACGTGGCCACCGTCTACGGTATTCGTGGCCTCTCGTTCCACGACAGTGAGTTGCTGGTAGAGTATGACGCCTCGCGCATCCACGAAGTCGAGGTGCTGGATGCGATCCGCTCCGCCGGGATTCCCGTGGCGGCGGAGAAGTCCATTCCCCTCGGCGGCTTTGATTACAAGGGTGAGTTCAAAGATTTCGCGTGGCCCACCAAGGGACTCAGTCCGGCGAACCAGAAGCAGTGACGAGTGATAAATACAAGTGGCCAGGAACAGGCTAGTGTCCCGTCACACCTAAGACTCGACAACGGCCAGCGGCTCTGCCGCCCTGATGTGCGTAGCTACGTGAGTCACTTCCCGCCACTTGTCACTGGCCACTTCCCTCTTCCGCTGGCCACTCGCCGCCCGCCCCTGGTCACTGCTTATGGTCGTTGCCAACCCTCCACCCTCGCCTCTGCTGATCTTCGACGGCGATTGCAGCTTTTGCCGCTATTGGGCGGATGCTTGGAAAGACCGGACCGGCGACGCGGTGGAGTACGCTGCCGCGCAGCACGTCGCGGGCCAGTTCCCCGAGATTCCGACCGAGAGCCTTCGCCAATCGGTTCAGCTCGTGGTGCCCGACGGACACGTCTATGGCGGCGCCGAGGCGGTATTCCGCACTCTCGCCTTCGCATCGCGCGGCCGTTGGCGCCACCGTTTTGCCTTGTGGTCTTACCAGAGCCTCGCCGGCGTTCGCCCGGCTACCGAGGCCTCGTATCATTTCATCGCCTCGCACCGCGGTCTTTTCTACTGGGTCACCCGGATCCTCTGGGGCAAGCGCTACGAGCGGCAATCCTACGCGCTGGCGCGCTGGGTGTTTCTGCGCCTGCTGGGCTGCGTCTATTTTGTCTCCTTTCTCTCGCTTGCCACGCAGATTACCGGCCTCATTGGACAGAGGGGTTTGCTGCCCGCGTCTCGTGTGCTGGAAATCCTGCATCAGCAAGTCGGCCCGGCGCGCTACTGGTACTTTCCCACGCTCGCCTGGCTCAGCTCGAGCGACGGTTTTTTGAAGTTCTTGGCAGGCGGAGGCGCAGCCATTTCCCTTCTGGTGATAGCAGGGACTCTCACCGGACCGGCGCTCGCCCTGCTTTGGCTGTTCTACCTCTCGCTGGTGACCATTGGCGGCGACTTCATGAGCTTCCAGTGGGACGTTCTGCTGCTGGAGGCCGGATTCCTGGCGATTTTCCTGGCTGGGACGGAAATCGTGTCGCCGCCTTGGAGGCGCTCGCGTTCGCGCCGCGCAGCAGAGATCCTGAAGTCTCCCGACCGGAGGTCAGGAACGGCAGAGGCGCGAGACGCCCAGTCAGCCCTGGCATCGTCAATCGGCAATCGTCAACTGGCGGGGTCTGTAAGCTGTTCCCCGTCGCCTGTCCCCTCAGCCCTGTTGTGGCTGCTTCGCTGGCTGCTTTTCCGCCTGATGCTTTCGTCGGGACTCGCAAAACTCCTGAGCGGGGACCCCACCTGGCGCGACCTCACAGCCCTCGATTACCACTACTTCACCCAGCCGCTCCCAACGCCGCTGGCATGGTACGCGGAGCAGCTTCCCCAATGGTTTCAGAAGTTTTCTTGCGCCGCGATGTTCGCGATTGAGCTCGGTATCCCGTTTCTCATCTTCACCCCGCGCCGGCTTCGGCATTGGGGTGCGGCCCTGACGATACTTCTTCAAGTCCTCATCGCGCTGACCGGGAACTACACTTTCTTCAACCTGCTCACCATCGCTCTGTGCGTTACTCTGCTGGACGACGCACTTCTGCGGCGTTTCCTCCCGCGCCAGCTGGTGCATTCGCTGGTTTCGGAAGCGGCTGAAAGCGCGCAGACTGGTGGAAGGCCGGCGCGACGCCCGCCGGCAGCGCAAATCCTGACGGCGACTCTGGCGGTTTTTCTGATCGTAGGAGGAGTCGTTCATATTCCGGGAATGGGAGGACTACAGCGCTGGCTGCCACGGCAGGCGCTCGAAATCGTAGACGGCACGGACCCGCTGCACCTGGTGAATGGCTACGGCCTCTTCGCGGTAATGACCACCTCGCGGCTGGAGATCATCGTCCAGGGCTCTAACGACGGCCAGAAGTGGCGCGATTATGAATTCAAGTTCAAGCCGGGCGATCCCCGGCGGAGGCCTCCCTGGGTGGAGCCCTTCCAGCCGCGCCTCGACTGGCAAATGTGGTTTGCGGCGCTCGGCAGCTACTCCAACAATCGGTGGTTTGTAAATCTCATGGCACGGCTGCTGGAGGGATCGCCGGACGTTCTCAGTCTTCTGGCAAAGAACCCTTTCCCGCACGGACCTCCCCGCTACGTGAGGGCCGTTACCTACGAATACCATTTCACCAATTTCGCCGAGCGGCGCGCTACCGGCGACTGGTGGCGGCGTGAGCCGACGGGGACCTATTTCCCGATGGCATCGTTGCGGCGATAGTGGGTGAGCTCAGCTCCATCAGAAGAATTGACGATTGCTGATGGATGGTTGCCGATCGCAAGAGTCATCAGCTATCAGAACCGGGCTTTCGTGCTGAGAGATGAGCGCTGACACCCGAAGGCAGTTGCCAAGCAGTTCCCGCAAAGCATAAACTGGCTAGCAGTGGGGAGAGGCTCTGAGTGTTTCCGGCGCTGCCGCGCGGGTTACGGCGGGACACCTTGAATGAATGACGAACGACGACGGTCGGATCGGTTGATGTTGCGGGTACCCCTCCGGGTGTCCTGGCTGGAAGGGACAGTGCGCGTCGAATGTGACGGCCATACCACGTCAGTCAACCGGCACGGGGCGAGGGTTCAAGTCCCACGCCTGCTTCCTGACGGCGCCATGGTGCGGATGGTCAACACCGCGAGCAAGCGCGAGGCAGATTTCCGAGTACTGGGACCGGTAGCCCCACTGATGGGAGAGGGTGGCGTCTACGGTTTGGCCGGCCCCATAACGACTAGGTGGTCGCGACCGGATCCAGAGGCTGTGGAGATCACTTGGGCGGGCGAAGAATTCTGGGGCATCCACTTCCCGCCACCGGAGCCCGCGGAAACCGCGGAAGCCGTTGTAACGATCGAATGTCGCAGTTGCCACAATCTGGCGGAGGTCAGCCTCTCGGTGGTCGAAGCCGACGTGCTTGAGACCGCGGGGACGCTTTCGCTTCCCTGTGAGATTTGCCGTCGCCCCACCTCCTGGGTTTACGCGAAGAAGACAGCGGTGGCGCCAGTAACGGCTGATGTTGCGCCCGAACTGAGCGTCGAGCAAATCATAAAGTCCCGTCGTCACAATCGCGTCTCTTTAAGGCTTCCGGTTCTAATCCGTCGATACTCCGGCGGGGTCGAGGTCACTCATACGGACGACGTTTCCAAAGGCGGCCTTGCATTCACAAGCCGGAACGACTACTACGTCGGCGAAGGACTCATGGTAGCGTGCCCCTACAACGAATCCGATAGGAACATTGAGGTACAGGCGCAGATTGTCCGTCGCCAACAAATCGCGGGGACAGAGAACAAGCAATACGGCGTGAAGTACGCCGGCTCAGAGCCGTCAAGCGGCGGGGCCGTGCCGCACTAAATCCGCGTCGTTAGCGGCTGCCTCCGCTGTCCCTCCCGACCCCTCGCTTGCATCTGCTCGTTGCAGGATCATGAGGATCTCGGCGATCTTGGCGCGCAGAGCCACTGCCGTCTCCTTCACGAGACGCTGCCGGTTGTGCGTCATGAGATCGACAAACTCCTTCCCTTTCTCCTCTGCCATGGCCTGAAGGTGGACTTCTGCGGATTCGGTCAGCCCTTGAATCACGGCCTTGATTCTGGACTCCGCCGCCTCGACACTCTTTTGCTCCGCGAGTTCATTAGCCTTCAGCACCCGGTCACACGCGGCATCGGCAGCCATTCCAGACTCCTTCTGGATCTTCTCCAAGACCCCGGCGCCGAGTTCCCACGCCTGCTTTTCGAGAGCAGCGCTTGCCGCTTCCGAGTGTGACGTAGCCTGAGCCAGCGAATCCTTCACCCGCTGCTCAACTTGCTCAATTCTCTCGTTCAGGCTTTTTGCCGCTTCCTCTGCGTGTTTGTTGAGCACCTCGGCGGTCTGGCCGATTACCTCTTCCCTTCTCTGCTCGGCGAGTTCATTAGCCTTCAGCACCCGGTCGCACGCGGCGTCGGCCACCACTGCAGACTCCTTCTGAATCTTCTCCAAAACGCTGTTGCTGAGTTCCCAAGCCTGCTTCTGCAGGGTAGCGCTTGCCGCTTCCGAGTGTGACGTGGCCTCAGCCAGTAAATCCCTTACCCGCTGCTCAACTTGCTCAACCCTTTCGTGCAGGCCTTTTGCTGCTTCGTCTGCATGTTTGTTCAGCGCCTCGGCGGTCTGGCCGATAACCTCTTCCCTCTTCTGCTCGGCGAGTTCATCAGCCTTCAGCACCCGGTCGCACGCGGCGTCGGCCACCACTCCAGACTCCTTCTGGATCTTCTCCAAAACGCTGTTGCTGAGTTCCCAAGCCTGCTTCTCCAGGGCCGCGCTTGCCAATTCCGAGCGTGACGTGGTCTCAGCCAGCAAACCCCTCACCCGCTGCTCAACTTGCTCAACTCTCTCGTTCAGGCCTTTCGCCACTTCCTCTGCATGTTTGTTCAGCGCCTCGGCGGTCTGGCCGATAATCTCTTCCTTCTTCTGCTCGGCGAGTTCATTGGCCTTCAGCACCCGGTCGCACGCGGCGTCGGCCAACACTCCAGACTCCTTCTCAAACTTCTCCAAAACGCTGTTGCCGAGTTCCCAAGCCTGCTTCTGCAGGGCGGTGCTTGCAGACTCCGAGAGTGACACAACCTCAGCTTGCAAACCCCTCAGCCGTAACTCTACTTCCCCGACTTTTTCGTTCAGGCCTCTTGCTACTTCGTCCGCGCGTTTATTCAGCGCCTCGGTGGTCTGGCCGATAACCTCTTCCCGTTTCTGCTCAGCGAGTTCATTAGCCTTCAGCACCCGGTCGCATGCGGCCTCCGCCAACACGCCAGACTCCCGCTCAATCCTCTCGACTACTCGATTCCCGAGCTCGTCCGCCTGCTGCTGGAGGGCCGTGCTTGCCGCTTCCGAGCGTGACGTAGCCTCAGCTAGCAAACCCCTCACCCGCTGCTCAGCTTGCTCAACTCTTTCGTTCAGGCCTTTTGCTGCTTCCTCTGCGTGTTTGTTCAACGCCTCGGCGGTCTGGCCAACAACCTCTTCCCGCTTTTGCTCGGCGATTTCATTAGCTTTCAGCACCCGGTCGCAT
>Ga0335078_10017915_pt1 | contig 10533 bp, 9 predicted proteins | sample Lox_Sample_32_FD_206711 | JGI IMG/M metagenome (GOLD analysis project Ga0335078, IMG submission 206711) | Soil microbial communities from Loxahatchee National Wildlife Refuge, Florida, United States - Lox_Sample_3.2 | ecosystem: Environmental > Terrestrial > Soil > Wetlands | place: USA: Florida...
GGGATCCCATCGGAAGGCCGCCGCGCGCGCGAATTTCCGGTTGCGCACGGAAATCACGATATAGACGGTGTCGGGATAGTCGGGCTCGGCGGGATCGAACGAGCAGGCCTGTGCGCGGTCGGTCGCGGAGAAGTACGCGTCGTGGTCGGGATGCGAATGGTAAACGGCGCTGAGCTTCAGGCGGCGGCGGTCGATCTCGTTCATCACCGCCAGATGCTCCCGCGGCTCCATCAGGAAGGCCGTGCGTGCATCGCGCGCGAAGGCAATCGGATCCTCGTCGTGCATCCGGTTCTGAATGTTGCTTATGGGGCGGACTTCTTCCTCGACGGCGTCGCCGCCGATGATGAAGCCGCAGCACTCGAAAGGGAATTCGCGCTCGGCCTGCGCGACGATTTGATCGAAGCTGGTTTTGCGAAGGACAACGGGGTTCATAGCGGCCTCGGGCGGCGGCGGGTTTTGTCGCGCGCGAACAATCGCACGGCCCAGCGCTCCCGGCCCTCAAAAACTTAGCCGCTTCGCCTCGCTGCGACAACGGCAGCGCAGCGCCGCGAGCAGGGTGGTTCTTTGCGGCTTGCCCGACGATGCGCTCGCGCTGTAGGAAGTAGGTCGAAGCGGCCTTTTGGAGAAATTCGACATGGAACGGACAGCGATTCGTCTTGGCGGCGTCGAACTCGGCTCATCGGTGATGAATGCTTCGGGGCCGCACTCGGCCGAGCGCGGTGAAATCCTCGAGCTGAGCGAGCGGCATCAGGGCGCCCTGGTGTTCAAGTCGTGCAACATCGCCGGGCTCGAGGCGCCGGAGAATCTGAAGAACCGCGGCGTCGAGCATTTCGCGGCGATCGCGCGCGAGCTTGCGCCGCGGCGCAAAGCGATCATCGCGAGCGTGGTCGGCAACACGGAAGACGAGATCGCCCGGGTCGCGGCCGTCCTCGACCGCGCCGGGGTGAAAATCGTCGAGCTCAACCTCGCCGACGACTACGTGATGAACTCGGTGGCGCCGTTTGCTTCAGCCGAAAAACTCAAAACGATCATCGCACGGGTGCGCGGCGAGATTGGGGCGGCGCTCGCGGTCAAGCTCCCGCCGCGGCCGGGCGCGATCGAGGCGGGGGCGATCGCGGATCTGTTCAAGCAGACGGGCGTCGCGATCGCCGTGTGCGCCAACGACCTGCCCAAAGACCTCGAGATCGATATCGCGAGCGGCCGGATCAAGGGCGCGGCGCGCCCGCTCTCGCAGACGCATATCTACTGGCGGCTGGCCGGCGGCGCATATGACGTGGTGGCGGTGGGCGGAGTGAACACGGGACGCGACGCCTACCTGGCACATCTCACCGGCGCGAAGGCGGTCGGCGTCGGCTCGGCGCTAATCAAGGAGGGCGCGGGGGCGCTCGCACGCATCGATCGCGAACTGGACGCGTTGCTCGCGGAGAACGGCAAGCGTTCGGTGAACGAGATCCTGGGCCAGGCGCGCTTTGAAAGTTAGGCGCCGCCTCTCATGGCATATTGCAGGGGTGCAGGCGGCTCGTTCCCGTTGGCCGGGCTGAGTGCAGGCCGCTTGCGGTCCGCGCACCGAGTGGGAATCGTCATGCGCCGAATCTTCACGCCGGCGGTGTGAGGATTTGATGATCATAGTTGTGGAACAAACCGTCGGCGGGATAAAATCGAGGCGAATCCCGGATCATGGCAGTTAATCGCGATCGTCTCGCCCTCATCGAGGACATCTCCGCCATCGGCGGCGACGCCGCCAACTCGCTCCGCGAGACCCTGGACAAGATAGTCACCACGATCGCGAGCGGGATGGAGGTCGAGGTCTGCTCGCTCTACCTCTTCGACGCCCAGCGCGAGCGCCTGGTGCTCCGCGCCACGGTCGGGTTGGAGACGGAGTCGGTCGGCAAGGTCTCGATGCGGGTCAACGAGGGGCTGGTCGGCCTGGTAGTCGAGCACGGCCAGCCGGTCACCGTCTCGGACGCGATCAGCCATCCGCGCTACAAGTATTTTCCCGAGACCGGCGAGGAGCGCTTCCACGCCTTTCTGGGCGTTCCGGTGCAGGACGGGCGGCAGAAGCCGATCGGCGTGCTGGTCGTGCAGACGCTGCGCAGCCGCAAATTCAGCCCGGGCGAGGTGCGCCTGCTCAAGACCGCGGCCAACCAGGTGGCGCACATCCTTTCGCACTTCCGGCTGCGCGAAACGCTCGCGACCAAGGAAAAGGAGCGCGACGAGTACCGCCGCCGGATGATCGAAGCCAACCGCCAGCTCAAGGGCTACGAAAAGATCGGCGGTGAGACTCGGGTCAAGGCGCCGGTCAAAGTGCGCCGCCCGCGCCTGGTCGGACTGGCGGCGGCGCCCGGCTTCGGCCACGGTGTGGCGCACGTGGTCGGCACCTTTCTGAGCACCATCGATCGCAATCTCAAAGCCCGCGACATCCGCGCCGAGCACAAGCGCCTGGAGGAGGCGCTCGCCCGCTCGCTCACGGAGCTCGACGCCGTGCGGCATCGGATGACCCCGCTGATGCCCGAGTCGGAGCTCAAGATCTTCGACGCCCACAAGATGATTCTGGAGGACGACGAGTTCGTCGGCCGCATCCGGGACATCGTCGCCACCGGCTACGCGGCCGAGAGCGCGCTGTTCCGGGTGATCGACGAGTTGAGCGCGCAGCTTCTGGCGGTGGCCGACGGCTACCTGCGCGAGCGCGCCACCGACTTTCGCGACGTCGGCCATCGCCTGCTCCGCCACATGCGCCAGGACGATCGGCGCAACCAGTTCAACAAATCGACCATCCTCGTCGCCGAGGAGCTGACGCTCTCGCAGCTGACGCTGGTCTCGCACGACAACCTTGTCGGAATCGCGCTGGAATCGGGCGGAACGACCTCGCACGCGGCGCTGCTCGCGCGCGCCTTCGAGATTCCCACCGTGGTCGGCGTCGATCATCTGATGGAATCGGTGGCCGAGGGCGACAACCTGGTGCTCGACGGCAATTCCGGCATCGTTTACGTCAAGCCGGCGCCCGAGGTCGAACGCGAGTACCAGGCGCTGCACAAGCGCTACGACACGTTCCGGCGCGAACTGATGAGCGAGGGCGACGAGCCCGCCGCCACCAGCGACGGCAACCGCGTCCGCCTGCTCGCCAACATCGCGCTCCCCCACGACATCCCGCTCGCGCTCAAGTACGGCGCCGAGGGCGTGGGACTGATGCGGACCGAGTTTTCGTTTCTGACCTACGAGGATTTTCCCGACGAGAACCAGCAGATCGCGCTCTACACCAAGATGTTCGACGCGGTGGGCAAGCGCCCGGTGACGATCCGCACGCTCGACATCGGCGCCGACAAGTATCCGCCTTACATGCGGGTGCCGCGCGAGGAAAATCCGTTCCTCGGATGGCGCTCGATTCGGATCTCGCTCGAGATGCCGAGCGTGTTCAAGGTTCAGCTCCGCGCCATCCTGCGCGCCGCCGTGCGGCATGAGGTGAAGATCATGTTTCCGATGATCTCGAGCCTCGAAGAGTTGCGCCGCGCGCGCGAGCTTCTGGCCGAGGCACAGGGCGAGCTGTTCCGCGAAGGGCTGGAGCACAATCCTGCGGCCAAGGTCGGAATCATGGTCGAGGTGCCCTCGGCAGTATGGCTCGCGCCGCGGCTTATCCGCGAGGTCGATTTCTTCTCGATCGGCACCAACGATCTTATCCAGTACCTGCTCGCCGCCGACCGCAACAACCCGCGCGTGGCGCATCTGTACGAAGCGCTCCATCCGGCCGTGCTCTCGGCGATTGCCGAGGTCGTCAACGTCGCGCGTGCCGCGGGCAAGGAGGTCTGCATCTGCGGCGAGATGGCGTCCGATCCGCTGGCCACGCTGCTCCTGGTCGGGATGGGCCTAGACGAGTTGAGCCTGAGCCCGCTCTTCATCCCGGTGATTCGCAAAATCGTTCGCGAGACCAATTACCGCACAGCGCGGCTAATCGCGCACGATACGCTGGAGATGGCGAGTGTGCAGGAGATAAAGGGCTATCTAATCGAGCGCTACCGCGACCTCGGATTGATCAAGCTTGTGGAAATGTTCCGTTAGGCTGAGAATTCCCCTTGAATCGACGGGCTTTTGTTCAATAGAGTTGTGGATGTGCGGAAGGTCTGCAATGTTGACTTCATGGGTCTGGATTAGTTAACTCTGACCGTTCGGTTAGAAAACGTTTCGCCCTTAGTTTTGGCATTTTTATAGAGCGGCGGAAGAGGATCTGAATGATGGTGCTGCTGGTTTGCCTTGGATGCCTTGCGCTGGTCGCTGGCGTAAGCGGCTACCTGGTTATCGGACGCAACCGCTACGGCGCCAAACACTCCGGACGCCCGCTGGAGCTTGGCGCCTCACAGAGCGCGCTTAGCCAGGGTTCGATACGGCCCGAGCCCTGCCGCACGATCAGGGTCTATTTCATCAAGCCGTCGCGGTACGACGAGCACGGCTACGTCCAGTTCTTCCGCTATGGGGTGCAGCCCAACAACACCCTGACCGTGCTGGCGGCGCTCAACGATACCTTCAACAAGCGCTATTCGGCCCAGCGCAACGTTTACCTGCAGACCGTGCTGTGGGACGAGATTTGCGATGGCGCGGTGTCGCCCGAAACGATCGTCGCGATCAAGGAAAAGGCGCGCGAGGACGGCGTCGAGCTGCTAATCGGACTGTCCGGCGTGCAGTCCAACCAATATCCGCGCGGCCGCGACCTCGCCATGCAGTTCGTTGCCCAGGGTTTGCCCACCATGATGGGCGGCTTTCACGTCAGCGGATATCCCGACTCCGTCAAGTTTCTCAACAGCTGCGGCGTGACCACGATCGTCGGCGAAGCGGAAAACCTGTGGGGCCAGATCATCGAGGATTTCCTCCGCGGCGAGCTGCGGCTCAATTACGCGGTCACCGAAGGCATCCGCGCCAAGACCGGCCAGGAAGATATCATCGTGCCGCAGATCGCCGAGGCCCAGTTGCCCGTGATCGACGATCGCTACCTGACCCGCTTCTTCAACGAAGCGATGACCACGATCGATACCTCGCGCGGATGCCCGTTCACCTGCTCTTATTGCAGCGTCAAGAACGTGATGGGCCGCACGATGCGCTCGCGCGAGCCCGAGGCCGTCGTGCACTGGGTGCGCGACGCAATCCGCTTCCACGGGATCGAATCGCTGTTCCTGGTCGACGACGACTTCTTTCGCAGCCCGCGCTGGGAGGAGATCCTGACCGGCCTGGTTGAGGTCAAGAAGGAGTTCCCGCAGCTTAGTTTCATGATGCAGGTTGACGTTGACGCCTCTTGCTACGCCAACGTCGCGCCGGGCGAGACCGAGGGCGCCAAGCATCGGCGCAGCAAGCGCTTCGTCGAACTGGCGGCGCGCGCCGGATGCTATCAGGCTTTCGTCGGAATCGAGTCGCTCAATCCCGACAACCTCAACCACGCGACCAAGTACCAGAACACCGACGACCGGCAGCATCGGCTGAAGCTCGATGAGTCGCGCGCGCGGGTGCTCGAGAAGTACCGCCGCCTGGTCGACAACTGGCATCGCGTCGGCGTTTCCGTCCACGCGGGCTACATGCTCGGCTTCCCCTTCGACGGCCCCGATTGCGGACGGATAGCGGCGAAGACGCTGCGCAAGCTCGGCTTTGACATCGTGTCGTTCTTCATCATGACGCCGCTGCCCGGCACGGAGGACCAGGTCCGCTACGCCAAGGAAGGCGCGATCATCGACTGGGACTTCAATAACCTCGATTCCCAGCACGTCACGCTCAAGCACGAGCGGCTGGACACCGATTCCTGGATGCGCGCCTACCGCGACGCATTTACCGGCTTCTATTCGTTCGCGAGCCTGCTCAGGACCATCTTCACCGTGGCTGGCGGGCGCGGGCTGAGCGCCGAATCGCGCCGCTCCACGCTGCGGCAGTTCATGTACTACTTCTTCAGCTATCGCCAGGGCCGCCATCCGATGGTCGGCGGGGTATGGCAGATTCTGCGGCGCGACGTGCGCCGCGCCGCGATTACCGATGAAGAGGCGTACCGGCACTATCTCGGCGGGATGCGCTTCGACGCGATCCTGCGCGGCGAGGGCGGCGGCTTCGCGACGGCTTCCGCCTGAGCGTAGTAAAGCGTCCCGGCAGGACTTACGTCCAGCGGCCGCTTCATCGGCTTGCCGCCGCGGATTTCAGACGCCTGCCGGCGTGCCCGGCGGGCGTTTTTCGTCGAAATTTCCTTATAGCAGCGGGGTCCGCGGCATAATAGGATAGCAGCGCCGATGGACGCACTACCACTTGCGCAGTTGCGCAGTTTCCTGGTTCCCGGGCCTGAACGCCTTGCCGCCGAGCTTGTGCTCGGCGCGCTGGCGCTGATCGTTCTCAGTATCTACGTGCGCGGCCCTATCGGTACGTTCTTCCGGTGCATCGTCTTCGCCTGCGCGATGACCGTTATCATTGGCGGAACGGCGATCCTGATGAATAACGTATCGCTGGCGGGGCCGCCCAACCCGGCCAGGCGCCTGCAGCGCTTCCTGACCGTGAATTGGGCGGCGACCAGCGAAAAGGGCGACGGTGCCGCCGCCTGCGCCGACCCGGCCCAACTTGGGGCCCGTGAGCCTGCCGACACGGAGCATCACGAACGCCGCCATGTGCGCCACACGGCGGCGCACACCGAGGCTGCGCCCGCTGTTGCGCCCACTGCGACTCCGGCGGCAAACGCAGCGAGCGCGGGCGCGGAAGGGGACTATCCGGAGTTGGTCCGCAACGCGTACCCCGGAATCCCGCCCGCGAGGCTGATGCAGGTGGTGGCCACGACAGTGAGCGGACTTCCGGGATGGCAAATCGTTAATTCGGATCCCACGACGCTCACGATCAATGCGGTGTATCACACGCGCTTGCTTGATTTCACCGACGACGTGCGGATCGTCGTGACTCCGCGCAGCGAAGTTGACGTGTGCTCGCGCTCGCGCTTTGGCCAGGTCAAAACGCAGTCGCCGCTCGATTTCTGGCACGGGGACTTCGGCGCCAACATCGGCCACATCAAGGAGCTTTATCTGGCGCTCGGTCCGGCCACCAATGAAGCGTATCGCCAGGTTGAAATCGAGCAGACCGCCCAGCAGCACGGGGTCAAGTCGCCCAGGCCGTAGCGTGCGAGCAAAAGGCCACTTGACCCGGCACCCCCGCCGCCGGAACATCGTTAACAGAGAAGTTTCGAAGCCGGGAATCTTGTTCACGAGGCAGTAAAACCCGAATATGCTCCGCGAAGCGCAAATCGATTCACTGGCGAATCATCTGGTGCATGGGCTTGTCGCCCGCGGCATTATCAAGCCGCGCGTCGACGAAAAAGACCTGGTCGCCTGCGTGGTCGAGCTGATGTCGCAGAACTTCGAGACCGAATCCCGGATCGATGACGAGGCCGACAAGATGGCCGAGGAGCAGGCGCGGCTTAATCCAGGGGTCGATGCGACCCGGCTGCGCTCGATGATCCGCCAGCGCCTCGCGCAGAAGCGGAACTTCACCCTTTAGCCGCGAGGCCGAACTGCTCGGGGCGGATGGCGATGCCATGAAACTCAGCGAGGAGCGGATTCTTTACCTGGCGCGCGAATCGCTCGCAAAGCTTCGCGACGAGGGGCTGGCCGAGATACCTAACTTCGCTCTCGCGCTGCGCCAGGCGCGCGATTTGATCGCCGGATGGGAAGAGCAGGGCGACGCGATCGACGAGATCGTCCGCCGCAAGATCATCTCGCTCAAGCGCGGCGTAGTCGAGGGCAGCAGCGAATGGAACATCCTCTTCCGCCGCTATCGCGAAGAGGAGTTACGCAAGAAAGGCCCGCGCTGATCCAGGCGGCGCGCCAGGATAACTCTCCGATGGACCCCAGGGAATTTGCCGCCCGCTCCGACGCTTGCCTCGCCCGCGTGGCCAGGTGGCTGGAGGATTTCGACCCCGACGAAGTGGACTATAGCACCGGCGACGGCGCGGTGACGATGGAATTCCCCGACGGCGGGCGCTTCGTGCTGAGCCGCCAGAGCGCGACCTCGCAGGTCTGGCTCGCGGCCGGCGCTCACGGATGGCATTTCGACTACGACGCTGCGTCGGACCGATGGACCGGCGACAAGGACGGCCGGGACCTCTACTTCCGGCTCGCCGAAGCGCTCTCCGAAAAGCTGGGGCGGCGGGTCGAGTTCGAGGATTGAGCTCTCGGCCGAGCAAATTTAATCTCATTTTAATCATCTAACGCTATCTTTGCGGCGTTTGATTGTCGTAACGCGGAGATCGTTCCCTTGCGTCGCGCTTTGCGTTTCGATGAAGTCTGAGGTACTCTGAGCGATTGGCACTCGGGCTTCGCGACTGCCAATTGACAATTAATCCTCCGTGATTAATTTACTGTGCGCGGAAATTGGTTCCGCCTAACACCACAATTACATCGAGGCAAGGAGGCTGCTGGTCCCCATGAAAATCAGGCCATTGGGCGATCGCATTCTGGTCAAGCGCATCAAGGAAGAGGAAAAAACCAAGGGCGGGATCATTATCCCGGACACCGCCAAGGAAAAGCCCCAGGAGGGCAAGGTCGTGGCCGTCGGCAAGGGCAAGGTGACCGACGAGGGCAAGCTGCTGGCGCCCGACGTGAAGGCGGGCGACAAGATCCTGTTCGGCAAGTATTCGGGCAGCGAGGTGAAAATCGAAGGCGAAGAGCACCTCATCCTGCGCGAGGACGACATCCTGGGCGTGCTCGAGTAGCCGCCGCTTCGCTGTCGCTTTAAACCGGCTCAAACACTTTCTAACTTTCGAGGAGAAGCAAAAACCATGGCAGCCAAAACAGTGCGTTTCGCCCAGGAAGCGCGCGAGAAGATTCTGCGCGGCGTCAATGTCCTGGCCGACGCCGTGATCGTCACGCTCGGCCCCAAGGGGCGCAACGTCGTGCTCGAGAAGAGCTTCGGCGCGCCCACCGTGACCAAGGACGGCGTGACCGTCGCCAAGGAAATCGAACTCGAAGACAAGTTCGAGAACATGGGCGCCCAGATGGTCAAGGAGGTCGCCTCCAAGACTTCCGACGTCGCCGGCGACGGCACCACCACCGCCACCGTGCTCGCCCGTTCCATCTATACCGAGGGCATGAAGATGGTCGCGGCAGGCCACGACCCGATGTCGCTCAAACGCGGTATCGACCGCGCCGTCGAGTCCGTGGTCAGCGAGCTCAAGGGCCTCTCCAAACCCACCAAGGATCGCCGCGAAATCGCCCAGGTCGGCACCATCTCGGCCAACAACGACTCCACCATCGGCGACATCATCGCCGAGGCGATGGAAAAAGTCGGCAAGGAAGGCGTGATCACGGTCGAGGAAGCCAAGGGGCTCGAGACCACGCTCGAAGTGGTCGAGGGCATGCAGTTCGACCGCGGCTATCTCTCGCCCTATTTCGTCACCGATCCGGAACGGATGGAGGCGAAGCTCGAAGACGCCTACGTTCTAATCCATGAGAAGAAGATCTCTTCGATGAAGGACCTGCTGCCGGTGCTCGAGTCTATCGCGAAGACCGGCAAGCCCTTCCTGCTGATCGCCGAGGAAGTCGAGGGCGAGGCGCTCGCCACCCTGGTCGTCAACAAGATTCGCGGCACGCTCAGCTGCGTTGCGGTCAAGGCGCCGGGCTTCGGCGACCGCCGCAAGGCCATGCTCGAGGACATCGCCATCCTCACCGGCGGCAAGGTTATCGCCGAGGAACTCGGGATCAAGCTCGAGAATGTGACGCTGCAGGATCTCGGCCGCGCCAAGCGGCTCGTGGTCGACAAGGACAACACCACGATCATCGATGGCGCGGGCAAGAAGGCCGAGATCGAAGGCCGGATCAAGCAGATCCGCGCCCAGATCGACGAGACCACTTCCGACTACGACCGCGAGAAGCTCCAGGAGCGGCTGGCCAAGCTGGTCGGCGGTGTGGCGGTCATCCGCGTTGGCGCGGCGACCGAGGTCGAGATGAAGGAGAAGAAGGCGCGCGTCGAGGATGCGCTGCATGCGACGCGGGCCGCGGTCGAGGAAGGCGTGGTTCCGGGCGGCGGCGTGGCGCTCATCCGCTCGCTGTCGGCGCTGGACGGACTGCGCGCGGGCGAAGACGAAAAGGCTGGCATCAACATCATCCGCAAGGCGCTCGAGGATCCCGCACGCTGGATCGCCACCAATGCCGGATGGGAAGGCTCGGTGGTGGTCGACAAGATCCGCAACAACAAGGGGCCCTTTGGTTTCAACGCGGCGACCGAGGAGTTCGAGGACCTGATGAAGGCCGGGATCATCGATCCGACCAAGGTCGTGCGCAGCGCCCTGCAGAATGCGGCTTCGGTGGCGAGCCTGCTGCTCACCACGGAGTGCATGGTGGCCGAGAAGCCCGAAGAGAAGGGGGGCAGCGCGCCGGCGATGCCTCCGGGCGGCATGATGTAAGGGATGATGTAACGATGGAGTAACCGCAGGCGCATCCGTGGATGCGCCTGCGCGCAGGACTGAACGTCGGCGGGGGGGGGGTTACCGGTTGGGGCCCCCCCCCCCCCATATTAGCCCCCCCAGGCGCGGGGGAT
>Ga0335078_10017916_pt1 | contig 10533 bp, 7 predicted proteins | sample Lox_Sample_32_FD_206711 | JGI IMG/M metagenome (GOLD analysis project Ga0335078, IMG submission 206711) | Soil microbial communities from Loxahatchee National Wildlife Refuge, Florida, United States - Lox_Sample_3.2 | ecosystem: Environmental > Terrestrial > Soil > Wetlands | place: USA: Florida...
CTTCACAATTATCAGCAAGAACGATCCCCTGGAGGCGCTTGCGCTCTGCCGAAGGACCGGGTTCGACCTGGCGCTTCTGGATTATGAAATGCCGTCGATGACGGGTGCGCAATTGGCGCGAGAGATAAAACACCTGATGCCGGACGTGCCGGTGGTGCTGATTTCGGGACGGAGCAGTATTCCGGCGGCGGAACTTGAATTTGTAGACGCACATTTTGGATTCGGCACGGCGCTCGACGATTTGCTCTGGACGATGCGGATTCTGGTGCCGCCGAAGGTAGTGGCGCGGGAGATTGAATTTGCGGATCGCGGCAATCTCCGGGATCACCCGCCCCGGATTGCGCACCGCGGGCAGGGGCACATGCCGGAGTCGCGCTGGGCGGATTCGACGTAGCGACGCGGTGGATTGAAAACGTCCCCGATTCGCCTGGGTGGAACACGGACGCGTAGAGGGATAACTCTTAACGAGTAGCGTCCGCGGTCCCCACCAGACGTCGCCCGGAACGCGAGGTTGGGATGGGGAACCACCCGTCGAATCGGGGAGAACCAGGGAATAGGAAGGGCAAAAGCAAGGGAAATCGCTTAAAAAATCATGCAAAAAAGGGCTTTTCACCGGCTGTTTTCGCCTCTACACTAGGGCTACTTGCCTGTGGTTAGGGCGGATGGCAGGGTTCTGTGCGGGTTTTGGTTACGGCGGACACGTTCAGCGGAGTGTGGACTTATGCCCGCGAACTGGTGACGGGCCTGGTGACGCAGGGCGCGCAGGTGATGCTCGTCAGTTTCGGCGAGATCCCACTGCCCGACCAAACGGCATGGATGCAGAGCCTGCACGGACTTGAGTATCATCCCACCGCATTTCGCCTCGATTGGATGCAGGAGGGCGAGCAGGATTTTTTTGCGGCACAGGAATATTTGTGCCAGGTTGTGCGTGACTCGCGTCCCGACATTCTTCATCTCAACCAACTGAGTTTTGGAGCGCTGCCGGTACCCCAGGCGCGGGTGGTCACGGCTCACGGCGATGTCGTCACCTGGTGGCTCACCATCCACGGCAAAGAGCCGGCGCATTCGGAGTGGCTCGATTGGTATCGAGCCAGCATCGTTGCGGGACTGAGGCGCGCCGAGGCGGTGGTAACGAGCACCAACTGGATGGCCCAGATGCTGCGGGTCGCGTATGGCGACGATTTTTCCGGCAACATTATTTCGGCAGGCCGCAATCCGATTTACTTCAATCCGTTTGTCGCCAAAGAAGAGCTGGTACTGGCGATCGGCCGGCTCTGGGACTCGGGCAAACAGGTGTCGCTGCTCACGCAGCATTCGCACAAGCTTCCGGTGTGCATCGTGGGCGCGGATAATCCGATTCCAGTGCCCGCTCTGCCGATTCGCGCCGACGTCAAGGTTTCGACGGGGGTGCATGAGATTTCAGTGAAAGGGGCGCAGACGGAATCGCAGTTGCGCAACCTTTACAGCAAGTCGACGGTGTTTGCGGCGACGTCGCGCTATGATCCGACTGGACTGGCGTCGATTGAAGCGGCGTTTTCGCGTTGCGCGCTCGTGGTGAACGACATTCCCGTGTATCGCGAACTCTGGGGGGACGCGGCGCTGTACTTCGAGCGCAACGATGCGGAAAGCCTGGCCGAAGTGCTGGCGCAGTTCGATCAGGACCGTGAACTGGTGCGCTTCTACGGCACGCGGGCTTACAACCGCGCGCGCGAACGCTTCACGGCGCGCCGCATGGTGGATGAATTTCTGCAACTCTACCGCCGCCTGCGGTCTTCCAAGGTGGCGGCTGCCTGAGCGGATGGAGTTCGCCGCTTCCCGCGCCCAACTTCGGATTTGGCGCGCAGTTTATCCTTCATTCCCCACCGAATTTACGATTGCTTAACATGGCAGTCACAACCACGCAACATTTCCCGCCTAGTGTTTTTGCCAATCCTCTCGGGTGAGGAAGCAAGCTCTGGCCCACGCGCCGGAAAAATAAAAATTAAAAATGGAGAACAAGCATGTTTGAAACAGATCATGCCTCTGCCCACCTCAGGAAGGCTACGGCGTCGCTGCTAACGCTGTTGATCGCCCTGGGACCGAGCGTCACTCCGGCCTTTGCCGCCGGCAAACCCCAAGCTCACTCGGCCGTGACCGCAACACCCATTCAACATCTGGTGGTTATTTTCCAGGAGAACGTTTCCTTCGACCACTATTTCGGCACGTATCCGAACGCAACGAACCCGCCGGGCGAGCCGAAATTCAAAGCCGCCGCGAATACCCCTTCGGTCAATGGGCTCACCAGCACGTTGCTGAACGCCAACCCGAACCTCAATCCCGCAAATGGGGCGGGGGCTTCCAATCCTTTCCGGCTCGATCGCTCGCAGGCAGTTACGCCCGACCAGGATCACGACTACACGGCTGAGCAAGAGGCCTTTGATGCAGGCCTGCTGGATCTGTTCCCGTCCAAGACCGGCTCGGGTGGCACAGACGGCAGCGAAGCGATGGGTTATTTCGACGGCAACACCACCACGGCGCTGTGGAACTATGCACAGGCTTTCGCCATGAGCGACAACTCCTACAGCACGACCTTTGGGCCGTCGACGCCGGGCCTGATCAACCTGGCTTCCGGACAGACGAACGGCGTATCGGCGATCATCAACGGAACGGGAGACGTTTCCCCGGGCGGACCGGACGGGTCTTACACCGTGACCAGCGATCCCGATCCGATCGGCGACGTCTGCTCGAACCCCAGCCGCAACTCGGTCACCATGGGCGGACCGAACATTGGCGACCTTCTTACTGCCGCAGGCGTGACGTGGGGAGGATTCATGGGAGGATTCAACCTTCAGACCGTGAATTCGAATGGAACCACCGGTTGCGCGCGCAGCTCGGCGGGCTTGTCGGGAACGACCGCCGACTACGTTCCGCATCACTCCTTCTTCAACTACTGGCCCTCGACGTCGAACCTGCAGCATACGCGTCCGGCCTCTGTCGCAGAGATCGGCAACGCAGGTCCTGCCAACCATCAATATGACGTGCAGGATTTCTTCGTGGCGGCGGCCGCGGGCAATTTGCCGGCAGTCAGCTTCGTCAAAGCGCCGGCCTACCAGGACGGACATGCCGGCTATTCGAATCCGATCGATGAACAGACCTTCGTCGTAAACACGATCAACTTCCTCGAAGCGCTGCCGAGCTGGAGCAGCACCGCGGTGGTGATCATGTACGACGACTCCGACGGATGGTATGACCACCAGATGGGGCCGATCGTAAACGGTTCGGCGGGCATCACGGATGCTCTTTCCGGACCCGGCGCCTGCGGCAATGGAGCGACTGCATTGCCGGGGCTGAATGGCACAGCGAATCCACACGCGCTGGGCCGCTGCGGTTATGGCATGAGACAACCCTTTCTGATCGTTTCGCCGTGGGCACGCCAGAACTTCGTCGACCACTCGCTCACCGACCAGACGTCGGTCATCCACTTCATCGAAGACAACTGGCTGGGCGGACAGCGGCTGGGCTCCGGTTCGTTCGATGCCATCGCCAACTCGATCACGCAAATGTTTGACTTCAAGAAGATTCGCAAAGACGGCACGCTCTTCCTGAATCCAAACACCGGGCTGAAAGAGTAACATTGAAGTAGAATTTGTTCGGCAACGCAGCGGGCATGCGAAGAGTTCCTTTGCATGCCCGCGCAGTTTTGTAACCGAGGAGAGCTAACCCTGTCATTTACCCGGCGATCGTTCTTACGGCGCGGCGGCGCTGCCCTGATTGCGCTGGCAGCGCGCGGCGAGGCTTCCCACAAACCTGTTCCACATTTTCGCACCCAGCTCAATGCGAATTCTCTGACGCCGTTTGTCGACCCGCTGCCGGTTCCTGAAATCGCTAAGTCGAGCGAATTCCGGCCCAGCCCGGTAAATCCCGCGGTCCAACTGCCTTACTATCGCATTCCGATGCGGCCATTCGAGGCGAAGCTTCATCGCGACCTGAAGCCGACGCGCCTCTGGGGATACGGAGGCGCATCGCCGGGGCCAACCCTGGAGACGCGCAGCGGTCAGGGCATTCTCGTGGAATGGGCGAATGAATTGCCGGGAAAACATTTTCTCCCCATCGACCATTCGATTCACGGAGCGGAAGCAGGTCTGCCCGAGGTTCGGACGGTCGTCCATCTGCATGGCGGGCGCGCTCCAGCGGAGAGCGACGGTTATCCGGAGAGTTGGTTTGTGCCGGGCAAATCTGGCATCTGCCATTACCCGAACGGTCAGGACGCGACCATGCTCTGGTATCACGACCATGCCCTCGGCATTAACCGCTTGAATGTTTTCGCCGGGCTGTTCGGGATGTTTTTCGTGCGCGACGAGTTTGAGGATGCGCTGGGTTTGCCGCGGGGTAAGTACGAGATTCCCCTAGTCATTTACGACCGTATCTTCGATCTCGAAGGCCAACTCAACTACCCGGTTTCCGGGGACGACAAGAGTCCATGGGTGCCCGAGGTTTTCGGGGACGCCATTGTGGTGAACGGCAAGATTCTTCCTTACCTGGAGGTCGAGCCGCGGCGCTACCGGTTTCGATTGCTGAACGCCGCCAACGGCCGATTCTTCCATCTGACGCTTTCGAACGGGCAGCAATTCCAACAGATCGGAAGCGATCAGGGCCTTCTGCCGGCGCCGGTCGCGGCAAAGAGCATTGCTCTGGCCCCCGGGGAACGGGCCGACGCGATTTTGGATTTCTCTGGCGCAGCGGGAAGCAAGATCGTTCTGCAAAGCGACAGCTATACAGTTATGCAGTTTCGCGTTGCGCAGGCCGGAGCGAAGGACAACAGCGTCCTGCCGCAGGTTTTGCGGCCCGTACCCGCGATCGTGGAGTCAGCGGCGGTGAAAACGCGCGTGCTGAGCCTCGACGAAATCGACGATTCCAAGCAGATGCCGGTGACCATGCTGCTCAACAATACCCACTGGAACATGCCGGTCACCGAGTCACCCGTGCTGGATTCGACAGAAATCTGGACGCTGATCAACTCCACCGACGATTCGCATCCGATCCATCTGCATCTTGTGCGCTTCCGGATTCTCGACCGGCGTCCGATCAACGCCTTCCGGTATCACTATCACCGGGAACTGACCTACGTGGGGCCGTCCGTTCTGCCCGAAGCCGGGGAAATGGGATGGAAGGACACAGTGCGAGCCGATCCGGCGATGGCCACGCGCATCCTGGTCAAGTTTGAGGGGTACACGGGACGCTACGTGTGGCACTGTCACATTCTCGAGCATGAAGACAACGAGATGATGCGACCGTTTGAGGTGATCGCGAAATAGGTTGCGGCGCGGGCGCGGGAAAGCGCCATGTTATACTTTCTAAACGAATTTCTGCCGAGTTAGCAGACGGAGGGTCGTATCGACAAACGTTTTATCCGCATGAATGAGCGCATCCGTGCAAGGGAAGTGCGGGTGATTGGCGATGAAGGCGAACAGATTGGCATCATGCCTCCCTTCGAGGCGCTCAAGATGGCCCGCGAAAGAAATCTAGATCTGGTGGAGATTTCCCCGACCGCGCAACCTCCCGTATGCCGCATCATGGACTACGGGAAATTTCTGTACCAGAACGAAAAGCGCGAACGCGAGGCCAAGAAAAAGCAGAAGACGATTACGGTAAAAGAAGTGAAGTTCCGTATCAACGTCGACGATCACGACTACGATACGAAAAAGAATCATGTGCTGCGCTTCCTCGACGAGGGAGACAAGGTAAAGGCGACGATTTTCTTCCGCGGACGCGAGATGACGCGGCAGAGCTTGGGTCGGCAAATTCTGGAGCGTCTGATCAAAGACGTGGAGAACAAAGGTATCGTGGAATTCCGGCCACGGCAGGAAGGCAACACGCTGCACTTGATTCTGGCGCCGAAGAAAGATGCCGGGGCGAAACCGGCAGTCAAGCCCATCGCCAAGCCGGCGCCACCGCCCGCGCAGGGTGGAGCGCAGACAGCGTAATTAAGCTGTCAGCCATCCGCTATCAGCCATCAGGAGTACCTTTTGGTGTGATCGCTCGAGACGGCGGCATTGTGCGCTGCAATGACTATATGCTCCAACCGAGAGCTGACAACTGAAAGCTGAGAACTGTTTATGCCAAAACTAAAGACACACAAAGGCGCGGCGAAGCGCTTCAAGAAAACCGGGACGGGAAAGATCAAGCGGCACAAGGCAAACTTGCGTCACATCCTGAGTTCCAAAGCCAAGAAACGCAAGAAACACCTGGGCAAGGCAACTCTGGTCAGTGACGGTGATTATCAAAAAGCGGCACGCATGATCCCGTACGCCTAAACCAGTGGCCGGTGGCCGGATGCCAGCGGCCAGTAGCCAAAGCGAGTGAAGAGGTCGGGCTTCAGAAATCCTCGTATAGGTAGAAGCCTCCTTACCTCCAGCCGCCAAGACGAAACAAAAAAAGGAGAACAGCAATGCCTCGTGTAAAACGCGGAACCAAGCGCCGCGCCAAGCGCAAAAAGATACTTGAACGCGCCAGTGGATATTTCCTAACCAAATCAAAACTCTACCGCTCAGCGAAAGAAGCCGTCGAGCGCGGGCTGAAGTTTGCATACGCCGGGCGCAAGCAGAAGAAGCGCCAATACCGCTCGATCTGGATCGTGCGCATCGGCGCCGCCGCACGCCTGAACGGGATGAACTACAACCAGTTCATCAGCGGGCTGAAGAAGGCGGGCGTCGAGCTGGACCGCAAGATTCTGGCGGAACTGGCCGTGAATGACGCGGCGGGTTTTGCGAGCCTCGCCGAGCAGGCGAAGGCAGCGAACGCGGCGGCGTAGTTAGCTGTCAGCCATCAGCTTTCAGTTTTAAAATCAGGTTGTCATCCTGAGTCAAGCGAAGGATCTGCTGTCGTGTACACCGACCAGAAAGGAGATCCTTCGCTTCGCTCAGGATGACAGTCTCTATTAAGAACGCTCGCGCGGAAGATGTCCTACACCGTCCCCAAACTGACTGATTTCTCGGCGGCGTCTTTAGATAGCGCCTCGCGCGAGCTTGCCTCTGCGCTGCAGAAGGAGTCGGGCGCGATCGCCTCCGAAAATGACTGGAAGGCCTATCGCGACCGCTGGATGGCGCGTAAGAACGGCGTGCTCACGCAGCTCAACGATCTTTGGCTGAAGGCGGCGCCCGGGCCGAGGAAGCGCGAAGTAGGACAGCGCGTTAACGAACTCAAGAAGAGAGTAGAAGAAAAGATTGAGGCAACACTCGCCCGCGTTCAAGGCGGGGCCGCATCGTCACGGCTGGCCGCGGACCGGGTCGATATCACCCTCCCCGGCATCCGCCGCCCCATGGGCGCCGAGCATCTGGTCATCCGGACTATGAACGAGATCGTGGGCGTCTTCCGCAATCTCGGCTACTCGGTCGAGGAAGGCCCCGAGATCGAGACCGACTTCTACAACTTCGAGGCGCTGAATTTTCCGCCAAACCATCCGGCGCGCGACACGCAGGACACGTTGTTCATCGCGGGACAGGAATCGAAACCGCTGCGCGACCGCCTGCTGCTGCGCACGCACACTTCTCCCGTGCAGATTCGCACCATGCAGAAGATGAAGCCGCCCGTACGGGTGGTCTGCCCCGGCAAGGTGCATCGCAACGACGCGCTGGACGCGACACACTCGCCAATCTTTCATCAGATCGAAGGCTTAGCCGTCGACACCAACATTACGTTCTGCGATCTGAAGGGCACGCTCGATCACGCCATGAAGGCGATGTTCGGGTCGAGTGTGAAGACGCGATTCTACCCGTCGTTCTTCCCTTTCACCGAGCCGAGCGCGGACGTGCAGATCAGCTGCATTTTCTGCGACGGCAAGGGCTCGCGCGATGGCGCGCCTTGCCGCAACTGCAAGGCCAGCGGATGGATTGAACTCCTAGGCTGCGGGATGGTGGATCCGAATGTCTACGGGTTTGTCGACTACGACGCGAGCAAAGTCTCAGGATTCGCCTTCGGCATGGGCGTCGAGCGCATCGCGATCCTGAAGTATGGCGTCGATGATATTTCGCTGTTCTTTAACGGCGACGTTCGATTTTTGGAGCAGTTTGGGTGATTCGTCGTGACTCTGGAAGAGCTCGAAGATACATTGCCAAACGGATTACACGACGCAGAGGTTCGGCGCGTTTCCGTCGATTATGAGAAGCGCACTGCCATTGTCGATCTCGAGGTTTTTGTTGCAGGTCTGGATGCGCCAGTAGCAGAACGCGAGGCGTACAGGAGCGCTTCGATAATTATTACCGGTCTCCAGTTTCTAGCTATTGAACCGCCCTACCCAAACTATCCATTTGCCGATTCGGGCACAGTAAGGATTGACGCGTGTGACAAGACTAAAGATCTCGATGCTGAACTTCTGAAGAACTTGCCTAGTGGATCATTTTGTCGCAGCTTTTTTGTAAGTGAATGGAACGCATTCGTTCACCTCGCAGGCTTGGACGCAGCTATCGAATGGAGGGCGCCGGTGGTCTATCGAAAAAACAGGGAACATTACCTTCCCGGTGAAACCATCGACCTATGAAAATTTCCCCACACTGGCTCCGCGACTTCGTCGATCTTCCGGTCGACTACCGCCGTCTTGCGGATGAGCTGACGCTGGCGGGCGTAGCCGTAGAAGGCATCTCCGGCGAAGGCGAGTCGACCGTCTATGAGATGGAGATTACGACGAACCGCCCCGACGCCATGAATCACTACGGCGTAGCGCGCGAGGTTTCGGCACTTTACGATCTGCCGCTCGTGCCGATTGAGCCGAAACTGCCTGCCGCGCAAGGAAAGTCGGGGGTTATCGTCGAAATTCAGGAGCCAGAGCTTTGCCCGCGGTTTACGGCGCAGGAAATTCGCGGAGCTCAGATCAAGCCATCGCCGGCAAAAATCGCCTCACGCCTTGAACTGCTCGATCAGCGGCCGATCTCCAACGCGGTCGATGCGACGAACTATGTTCTCTGGGAGTCCGGCAAGCCGACGCACGTATTTGATCTCGATTTGCTCGAAGGCCGGCGCCTGGTGATTAGAAAAGCGCGCGCCGGAGAAATACTGAAGACGCTCGATGGTGTTGAGCGCAAACTGACACCCGAAGATCTGGTCGTCGCCGATGCCGTGAGGCCAGTTGGCCTAGCGGGCGTGATGGGCGGATTCGACACCATGATTACGGAGAAGACGCGGAACATCCTGATCGAGTCGGCATGGTGGGATCCGGTGACGGTGCGGCGGATGTCCAAGCGGCACGGGCTGCACACCGACGCGTCCCATCGATTCGAGCGCGGGGCCGATTTCGAGTCTACGGTAGCTTCCACGAATCGCGTGGCGGAGCTGATTCACAACTCGGGCGGCGGCACGCTGGTCGGAGAGGTGATTGACGTCGTCGCGCGCCGGCTCGATCTTGCCCCGGTGGAGCTCGATCTGCGCGAAGTGCGCCGTATTCTGGGTGAAAATCTTCCCATGATCGAGATCAGCCGGATTCTTTCGCGTCTGGGATTTGTGCTCACGGCGGGCACCGAAGACCGTTTTCTGGTGCAGATTCCGAGCTGGCGGCTGGATGTTGAGCGAGAGATCGACGTCATAGAAGAGATCGCCCGGCTGCATGGTTACGACAAATTTGCCAATACCCTTCCGGCATACAGCGGAGAGGTGCGCGACCTTCCCGACGCGCGCAAAGACAAGCGGCTGCGGTCGTCCCTGCTCGCGCTCGGCTATGACGAGGCCATATCGCTGACGTTTATCTCGAAGGAGGATGCGCGCCAGTTCTCGAAGGCGACAGAGCTCGATCTGGCGAATCCGTTGAGCGATGAGGCTTCGGTCATGCGGACCTCACTCGTGCCCGGCATGCTGAACATGCTGGCTTACAACCTGAACCGCGGGAGCGCGAACGTTCGGCTGTTCGAGGCGGGGAATGCGTTTGAGGCGGCAGGCGAGAAGGCTGCCGAACACAAACAGATTGTGCTCGGCGCAACCGGGAATGTGGACGCGGGCGTGGTGCGCGGGCTGACGCCGGGAGCGGAGACGCGGCCGCTGTCGTTTTTTGATATGAAAGGCGACCTTGAAGATTTGCTGGCGGCGTTCGCATACTGGGAGCTGGGTTTCGATGCGCAAACGGCGGACTACTACCATCCGGGACGGTCGGCGCGTGCAGTGATGGACGGCGCGACGGTCGCACAGTTCGGGCAAATTCATCCGGATGTGGCGGCGGCGCGCAAGCTGAAGCAGGATGTATTTGTCGCCGAGATCCATCTGGACCAGCTCTACAAGCACGATCTGCGGCAGCCCCGCTATGAACAGCTGCCGAAATTCCCTGCGGTGGAACGCGATTTCTCGTTTGTGTTCGATGACGGGGTGGAATTCGAGAAAATCCGGCAGAGCGTGGCGGGGCTGGAGATCAACGAACTTCGCGGGTTTGCGCCGGTAGAAGTTTTTCGCGGCGATAAAGTCGGTGCGGGGAAGTATTCGATTCTCATGCGAGCCAGATTTCAGTCTGGTGAACGGACGCTGCGGGATGATGAGGTCGCAACATGGTCAGGAAAGATCACAAGAGCCCTGGAGGCT
>Ga0335078_10017918_pt1 | contig 10531 bp, 6 predicted proteins | sample Lox_Sample_32_FD_206711 | JGI IMG/M metagenome (GOLD analysis project Ga0335078, IMG submission 206711) | Soil microbial communities from Loxahatchee National Wildlife Refuge, Florida, United States - Lox_Sample_3.2 | ecosystem: Environmental > Terrestrial > Soil > Wetlands | place: USA: Florida...
TGAAGAACAATCGCGACGGCACTTTCACGGATGTGACTGAGCAGGCGGGCCTGGCACGCACCGGCTGGGGAACAGGTGTTTGCGTGGGCGATTACGACAACGACGGCTGGGACGATCTGTTTTGCGGCTACTGGGGCCACAACGTGCTGTGGCACAACAACGGCAATGGGACCTTCACGGACGTCACCAAGCAGGCGGGATTGTGGGAGGAGCGCGTCCGCTGGGCCTCCGGCTGTACCTGGCTGGATTACGACCGCGACGGATTTCTGGACCTGTTCGTCTGCAACTACATCGATCTCGACATCACCAAAGTGCCCGTGCCGGGGCAGACTGGCTATTGTCAGTGGAAAGGTATCCCGGTGATGTGCGGCCCTCGCGGCCTTCCGGGCGGGATGAATATTCTCTATCACAACAACGGTAACGGTACTTTTACCGACGTTTCTGAGAAGGCGGGAATCCTGAAGCCGGGGGCGCGGTATTCCATCACCGCAGTCTCCTACGACTTCGACAACGACGGCTGGCCCGACATTTACGTGGCGGTGGACTCCGAGCCGAGCATCCTGTTTCACAACAAGCACGACGGCACCTTCGAGGACATTGCCGTGTTGGCCGGATGCGCCTACAACGAGGATGGGCAGGAGCAGGCGGGAATGGGCGTGGGGGTGGCGGATTACGACTGCGATGGCTGGTTCGACATCTTCAAGACCAACTTCAGCGATGACACCCCCGACCTGTACCACAACAACCGCGACGGAACTTTTACCGACGTGACCTTTGTGTCCGGCCTGGGCGTGAACACCCAATATGTGTGCTGGGGAGCCGGGTTCATGGACTACGATAACGACGGCTGGTCCGACATCTTCCACGTCACGGGCCATGTCTACCCGGAGATCAACGACTATCATCTCGATGCCCTGTTCACATCGCCGCGAGTCGTCTATCGCAACCTGGGGAATGGAAAATTCCAGGACGTTTCCAAGGAGATGGGGCCGGGCGTCACGGCGCGCTTCGCGAGCCGCGGCTGCGCTTTTGGCGACTACGATAACGACGGCGACGTCGACGTGCTGATCCTGAATATGAATGATATCCCCTCGCTGCTGCGCAACGACGGGGGCAACAAGAACAATTGGATCACCATCAAGTTACTTGGCACGCAGTGCAACCGCACGGCCATCGGCGCGCGCGTGCGCGTGGTGACGGGAAAGCATGAGCAGATGGACGAGGTGCACTGTGGAACGAGCGTCATGTCGCAGAGCGACTTGCGACTTCACTTCGGTCTGGGTTCCGCTCCGCAGGCCGACCTCATCGAGGTCAAGTGGCCTACGACTCAAAAACTGGAGAGATTCACGAACGAGCCCGCCAATCAATTCCTGACCATCAGGGAAGGGGCGGGAATCGTCAAACGCGAAAAACCCAACTCATTATCGAAACGATGAGGCTGCCGGACCACGCCTCCGGAGCCGCTGCGGAGGTCTTGAAATGGACGCCCCATATGCCGTATGCACCCATGGGTGCCGGTGATTACGGCGGAGTTCCGGTGCACCGAAACCTCGAAGACTGGAATTGAACATTGTAAAGGACCTGATTTAGGGACAGACTCAGTTAACCGGTAGAGGTTCTTTCCAATGCTCTGGATGCAGGGGAACCATACGTCTCCGATCGTTCCTGTTCCAAGAGAAAACCCGAGGTCGGTAAAACGATGGGTATCCACCGCCGCCAAGGCGGCGCCACAATTCCCTTGCTGGCAGGCGGGCTCATCCTTTGTGCCCTGGGGTGGGCGCGAGCCTTGCCTTCCCTTCCGGGGATTCACGGCGAGGTCGTTAACGATAAAGATGCCCCCATACAGGATGCCATCTGCACCTTGACCAGCCGGTTGCTCCCCCCCGATGGACTCACCTCGACCACCGATCATAAGGGACAGTTTTCCTTCTCGGGTTTGCAACCCGGCAAATACTCTCTGGTCTGCGCGGCTGCCGGTTACGAACCGCTGAACCGCACCCTGGAAGTGACGGACGTTCCGCCGCCGGAACTCCAGATGGTCCTGCCGCCGGAGGTGGTACTCCACCAAACCGTGGAAGTCCACGAGAAATCCGATACCCTGGCCACGGAATCCACCGTGCCGGCCGGCAAACTGGGCCAAACGCAACTGGCCAGCCTGCCGCTGGTGGAACAGAAATTCAAAGCCGCCCTACCTTACCTGCCCGGCGTGATCCGGACGCCGGATGGAAAGATCAACATCAAGGGAGCCCCCGAGAGCATGGGGCAGATGCTGGTTAATTCCGCCGAGGCTTCTGACCCCGTAACCGGCAGCCAAGCCATTGACATTCCAATTCTGGCGATTGATTCCCTCCAGGTTTACAAGAACAACTACGATGCGCAGTACGGCAGCTACACGGGCGGGCTTACTACCATTCACACCCGGCCACCGTCCGACAAGTGGGGATTCGAGCAGCAAAACCTCACTCCCAGCCCTCGCATCAAGAATGGCCACATCGTGGGAATCGCGGATTACAACCCCCGGCTGTATGTCACAGGGCCTTTGATCGCAAACCGGATGAGTTTCTCGGAGGCAGCGGGGTACGATATTGACAAACAGCCGGTGCGGGGACTGGCCTACCCCCATAATGAAATCTGGACGCACGATTTCAATTCCTTTACGGACGTGCATTACGTTTTTTCCCCCCGCCATTTATTGATCGCGACGGCCAACGCCTTCCCCCTCTACCGCCAGTATGCCAATATCAACTCCCTGGTCCCCCAGCCTGCCTCCGCCGATTACGGCCAGAACGGGTTCAAAGTCACCCTTACGGATCAGTTCATCACCACGGGGGGAAGCATCTTCACCACCATGATCGACGGCATGGCTTTCAACAGCTACAGCCACGGGCAAGGCGTGGCTGACATGCTCGTCACGCCCGAGGGTTGGGGAGGCAACTTCTTCAACTCCTACAACCGGGATGGCGACCAGGAACAATTTGCGGAAACCTACAAGCTCCCCCGCCTGAAGTGGTGGGGAAAGCACGAATGGACAGTGGGAGTTGATCTCCTCAACCGCACTTACACGGGCAGTAACGAATCCCGCCCGGTAAACGTGCTGCGGTGCGATGGATCGGTGACGGAGCGGATTGAATTCGTGGGACCGGGAAACCTGACGGCGCGGGATTTTGAAGGGAACATCTTCGTCGCGGATCATTGGGTGCCCAGCGAGCAAATTGCGGTTGATGTGGGTCTGCGTTATTCCGGCGCGTCACTAGGCAGCCCCTACAACATAGCCCCCCGCCTGGGAATCGCCTACTCTCCCGGCAAGGGCGGGAAGACGGTGTTTCGCGCCGGGGTCGGCCACTTTTACGGTCACGCCCCCTTGCTGGCGGGGAGTTTTACCCAGAATCCCGCGCGCCGGGTAAGCCTGTATGATACCCAGGGCAACCTGGAAGGCTCCCCTATTACCTATGTGAACGCTTACGGCACACTCAACTCGCAGGGAGAGTGGTTGGCCTCACCAATATTTCCCACCAACATGCCCTACAATTGGACGTGGAGCCTGGAGGCGGACCGCGAGTTGGTTCCTCGGGCCATGCTGCGCCTGAGTTACATTTCCAGCCGCGCATACGATCAGTTCATCATTAACCCGATGGCCGCCTCGTCCGCGGGTCCGGCCTTATTGCTTACCCCCCACGGCGCTTCCGTCTACAACGAGTTCGAATCGACGCTTCACTTCCGCCTGCCCGGAAGCTCGGAAGTGAACTTGTCATACGTGTATAGCAAGGCCCGCGGGGATTTAAACTCCCTGCCGCAAGTGTTTGTGCCTTTTGAACAACCCGTCATCGTCCCCAACGCCTACTCCAACCTGGCATCGGACGTTCCCAATCGCCTCCTGGCCTGGGGGCGATTCCAGACCCACATATGGGGGATTGAAGCGGGACCTGTGGCCGATTATCATTCCGGCTTTCCCTACTCTCCTGTCGACGAGCGGAATAATTACGTGGGCGAGCCCAACACCCAACACTTCCCTCAGTTCTTCTCGCTCGATTTGAAACTGAGCAAGGAATTTCGCCTCCCCTTTCCATACTTGAAGAACCACACCATGCGTGGGTCGCTGATGATTTTCAATGTGACAAACCATTCCAACCCCCGCGATGTTTTTGCCAACATCACATCACCTAACTTCAACCATTTTGTTGGGTTCCAACACACGTTCTTTGACAGCAGTCTGGACTTCCTGTACTGATCGAAGTTCTTCCCGCGGGACGGTTGGGCGATGAAGCGATGGGAGAGTTAAGGAAACGGTAAACGTCAGCCCCTGCCGGTTGTGCTTCCCGGATCCGGAGTGTCGGTCTTTTCTTACGACCGCAGCAGCGACCGATACTGCAACTTGGAGCGGGCGGGGAACTCGTGGGCAAAGTTCTTGATCTTCTCGAAAATCCCGTCGACGTCCAGGCCGTACTTGGCGTGCAGCAGGTTGGCTGCCCCGTGGGGGATGATGCGATCGGGAACTGCGATGCGCAGAATGCTGGCGGGAATCTTCTTGTCCTGGAGCAGGGTGGCCACCGCCGCGCCAAAGCCTCCGGCCTCGGTGCCTTCTTCCGCAGTTACCAGGAATTGCTTCTCCGCCGCGAGGCAGCAGATTAATTCCTCATCCAGGGGTTTGGCGAACCGCGCATTGATTAATGTGGCATGCAGTCCCAGTGTCTCGAGCCGTTTTGCTGCTTCAAGGCAGGGGTAGACCATCGAACCCAGCGCCAGGATGCCGACGTCGGAACCTTCGCGCAGAATCTCGCCTTTACCAATTTCGAGAGCCTTCAACTCCTGATCCAGGGCGACGCCCATTCCGTTGCCCCTCGGGTAACGAAGCGCGGCGGGTCCGTTATGGTTAATGGCGGTATAGAGCATGTGGCGCAATTCATTTTCGTCTTTGGGGGCCATCACCACGATGCCCGGGAGCGCGGGAAGATAGATCAGGTCGTAAAGGCCGTGGTGCGTGGGACCATCGGCTCCCACCAGGCCGCCGCGGTCGAGAACAAAGGTGACTGGAGCGCGCATCAGGCAGGTGTCGTGCATCACCTGGTCAAAGGCGCGCTGCAGGAAAGTCGAATAGATGGCGCAAACCGGACGCATACCCTCGCACGCCAATCCGGTGGCAAACGTCACCGCATGTTGCTCCGCGATTCCCACATCGTAGAAGCGCTCGGGATAACGCTTGGAGAATTCGTCCAAGCCCGTGCCTTCCCCCATGGCGGCGGTGATGGCCACCACACGGGGATCTTTTTCGGCCATTTGGCAAATGGCCTTGCCGAACACCGAGGTGTAGCTCGGCGCCACCGCCGGCCCCTTGTGGAAAGCCCCCGTGGAGAAATCAAAGGGCGTCACCCCGTGATACTTCACCGGAAGTTGTTCGGCGTGCTCGTAACCCTTGCCCTTTTGAGTCAGAATGTGGACCAGCACCGGGCCGGGGCGCTGCTTGGCCTTCGCCAGCACGTCCAGCAGCTCCGGCAGGCTGTGGCCGTTGATGGGGCCGAGATATTCAAAACCCAACTCCTCAAACACCAATCCCGGAATCAGCATGTTCTTGGCAGTTTCAAACAGGTCCTGGGAAACCTTCAGCAGGCGGGATCCCAGACGCGGGACCGCACCGACAATCTTCTCGGCTTCTTCGCGCAAGCGGTGGTAGGCCTGGCCGTGAGCGATACGGTTCAAATACCCGGCGAACGCGCCGACATTGGGTGAAATCGACATCTTGTTATCGTTCAGGATGACGATCACTTTCTTCCTGAGGGTTCCGAGATTGTTGATGCCTTCGAGCTCTAGGCCGGTGGTTAATCCCGCATCGCCCACCACTGCCACCACATGAAAGTCTTCCCCCTTGAGGTCGCGCGCTACGGCCATGCCCAGCGCACCGGACACGGCTGTTCCCGCGTGGGCCACATTGAACGTGTCGTAAGGACTCTCATCCCGCACCGGGAAGCCCGAGAGGCCCCCGTACTGGCGAATGGTGGGGAAGCGCTCGCGCCGCCCCGTTAGTATCTTATGTCCATAGGCCTGGTGGCCGACGTCCCAGACGATCTTGTCGCGGGGGGTGTCGAACAGGTAGTGGAGAGCAATGGTCAGCTCGACCGCACCCAGACTGGATGCCAGGTGGCCTCCAATCTTGGCGATCACCGAGACCATGTAATCGCGCAGTTCCTCCGCCACCACAGGAAGATCCTCCTGGGGAACTTTCTTTAAATCCGCAGGGGAATCGATCTTGTTCAAATACCGGTATTCCATTTCCACCCCTTATTAAGCCGCGTAGGCAGTAAGCTGTACGCAGTCAGCAGCGGGTGGCATTCAACTCCGCCTCCCCAGTCCCTGCCTACTGCCTTGTGCCAACTGCCTGGTGCCTCCTGCTTTCTGCTTTCTCCCTAATGCGTCCTGCCCACAATGTAATGCGCGATTTGCTGAAGGACCGCGGCGCGCGCGCCGTAAGGTTCCAGGGCGGCGCAGGCTTCCTCCACCAGCCGCGAGGCGATCTGCTTGGAGGCCTCGATGCCATGCAACGCCGGATACGTGGCCTTATGCTGCTCCTCGTCCTTGCCAATCGTCTTGCCCAATTCCCCCTCGGATCCCAGCACATCGAGCAGATCATCGGCGATTTGAAATGCCAGGCCTACCTTTTCTCCATAAATTGTTATGCGAGCCAGGTCATCAGGCGTGGTCGGCGCCAAAATCGCTCCGGAGCGCACTGCCGCCCGGATGAACGCACCGGTCTTGGCGGAGTGAATGTACTCCAACCGCATCGCATCGCCGGTCTGGTCGGTCGATTCCAGGTCAACCACCTGGCCTCCCACCATACCTCCCAGAGTCCCGATGGCATGGGCGAGTTCGTGAATAACCCGCAAGATGCCGGGCGCAGCACCATGGTCCGCCCCCGCGATGGTTTCAAAGGCGAGGGTGAGAAGGGCGTCGCCGGCCAGGATGGCGGCTGCCTCTCCGAAAACAACGTGGGAAGTGGGCTTGCCGCGGCGCAAGTCGTCGTTATCCAGGGCCGGCAAATCGTCGTGAATCAACGAGTAAGTGTGGATCAACTCAAGAGCGCTTCCCACCCGCAAGAGGACTTCCGGATTTCCACCGAACAACCGGCCCGCCTCCAGGCACAAAACCGGACGAATTCGCTTACCCCCTGCAAACACGGAATAGCGCATGGCCTTGTGGATGCTTGGGGGATACTCCTCCGCGGGTGGAAGGATGCGCTCCAGTTCCGCGTCCACCAGAATGCGGCACTCTTCCAGATGCCGGCGAATTTCCTGAGGTGAAGATGGGCTCACAATCGTTGCAGGTCCTCTTTAGTGGCAGGGCTTACGCTTTTCGGATTCTCACTCCTGGTTCTTTCCCGCTTCCAGTTCGTCCGCCGCAAAAGGCTCGGCCGCCATTTTTCCGCCGGCCTTCCTCGTTAAAATTTCCACGCGTCCTTCCGCCTCTTCCAGTTGCTTGTGACAGAAATCCGAGAGTTTCATTCCCTCCTCGTACAACACCAGCGCCTTGTCGAGTGGAAGTTCCGTATCCTCCAATTCCCGTACGATGGCGTCGAGGCGCGCCAGGTTCTTCTCAAAGGGCTCCGGCTTGTCACTCTTTGTGGTTTGGGACATGGCACTGTCCTATCCGGTTGTCAGTCATCAGTTGTCAGTTATCAGCAAAGGCCCCGTACCCGGTTCTCTACTGAGAACTGAAGACTGATAACTGACAACTTGTCCATCCTTTCCAGTCGTCAGTCATTAGTTTTCAGTCATCAGTATTCAGTTATCGGTAAAAGCGCTCTTTTCGTTTCTTTACTGAGAACTGACAACTGACGACTTATTCAAGATTCTATCACGGTTGCCAGGTGGAAGTGGCGGCCTGGCGCGCGCCAAGAGCCTGCGCCACCTCCACCGCCATGGCGTAACGCCCAAAGGGAGCGGCGATTTGTGCTCCCTGAACCAGGGAACGGAGCTGGACCAACGTCTCTTGGGCGATTTTCAAACCCTCCTGCCGGGCGCGCTCGCCGGAATCCGCCGCGCGCATGCGGTCCATCACCGCCGGCGGGACGGAAACTCCCGGCACTTCGTTGTTCATGAATTCGGCATTGCGGAAGCTGGTGAGCGGCCAGATCGCGGCAATGATGGGAAGACGCGGGGCGAAGCGCCGAGCCCGCTCCAGGAAGGCTGCCATTCGTTCCACCTGGAAGACCGGCTGGGTCACTGCGAAATCAGCTCCCGCTTCGACTTTCTGCTGGAAACGATGAAGTTCCTCTTCCAGGTTCAGCGTGCACGGATTGATGCCGGCGCCCACCAGGTAAGACGTTTGCGCTCCCAAGGGGTTGGCCCCCACATCCAGACCCCGATTCAGATTGCTGGTGAGATTCAGCAGTCCGACAGCATCTACTTCCGTAGTGCCGCTATCCAGGGCGCTGGAGTATTGGGGTGTGTCGCGGGTCAATGCCAGAAGATTGCGCACCCCCAGGGCATGCGCCCCCAGAAGGTCGGATTGGATGGTCAGAACGTTTCGATCGCGCGAGCTGTAGTGGAGCAGGACCTCAATGCCGGTGCGCTGCTGGAGCAGGGCCGCGAGGGTCAGAGCGCTCATGCGCGCCGTGGCCCCGGACCCGTCCGGAATGTTCACCGCGTCAATCCCCCACTCGATGAGGTATTGCGCCCCTTCCACCTCCTTGGTGGCATCGCACCCCTTGGGTGGGACCACTTCGACAAGAATGGGAAACTCCTGCCGCGCTAACTTCCGGGCCAGGCGGGAGCGGCCTTCCACCGGCACGGGTGAAAGCGTGGCAGCGGCCTGAGCCCTGACTTCTACAGGAACTCGGGCCCGTTGCGGGCTGAGGGAGCGGACCGCGTTCTTGATGGCTCTGATATGCTCAGGGGTGGTCCCGCAACATCCTCCCACCAGGCGCGCTCCGGCCTGGATGAAACGCCGCGCGTAGCTGGCCATATAGTCGGGCGAGCAAAGATAGAGGTTGCGGCCCTCCACGGTTCGCGGCATTCCGGCATTGGGCTGCGCGGAAAGTCGTTTCCCGGTAACCGCCGCCATGCGCTCCAGAGTCTCCTGCACTGCGGCTGGACCGACGCTGCAATTGACGCCGATCAGGTCCGCACCCCATTCGTCCAGCGCGCGCGCCAGGTCCTCCGGGCGCGTCCCGGTAGGCGTACTGCCGTCGTCCTGAATTGTCATTTGCACAATCACGGGGATTGACCCTACTTCGCGCGCCGCGAGCAGCGCCTGGTGAGCCTCGTTCAAATCCATCATCGTCTCGACGATGATAAGATCAACGCCCCCTTCCACCAGGGCCGCAACCTGCTGCCGGAACGCCGCGCGCGCCTCTTCCTTCGAGGTGCTGCCCAGAGGTTCCAGGCGAATCCCCTGGGGCCCCACGGCGCCTGCCACGTAGAGGTCATCACCGGCTATCTCCCGCGCCAGGCGCGCCCCTGCCAGATTGATATCGCGCACTTTGTCGCCCAGACCGAATCTTTCCAAGCGGAACCTGGCAGCCCCGAACGTGTTGGTTTCCACCACCTCCGCTCCAGCCCGGACGTACCCCAGGTGGACCTCTTTGACGAGCTGCGGAGCGGTTAGATTCAGCTCGTCAAAGCAGCGGTTCAGGGAGATGCCCTTGGAATACAGCATCGTCCCCATCGCGCCGTCGCACACCACCGGGCGCTTGTCGATTCTCTCCAGGAAAGGTTCGCGCATCCCTTAACGAGTCTAGCATATCTTTCTCAAGCCCGAAGGCCTTGCGCCGCGCGTTGGATCATCTGAGCTTTCACCGGCCCGAACAAACTGCTCTATACCAGGGAATAGGACACGGTCAAAAAGCCACTGACCGTCGCTACCCGCTCCGCTCGCCCGACACTCTGTCGGTGCGACGGATGGAAACAAATGACCGGGTAACAGAATGTCTTGCAGGAAAATGGGTTTTCCACAGGCGTTTTGCTGTCCAAGCACGGAGTTTTGCGCCGAACATGACGCGATTCTGTGGGCCTAAACCGGTCGGCGCAAGGCGCCGCTTCGAGGTTGGGAAACCCGGCCAACCGGAGGCCTGTGCCGGGCAAGACAAAGGGTGAGATGCAATGGGCGGGGATTGCTTATGTGGGGAGGAGGTCGCAGGCGAGCACCAGCGCGTCCTCGACGGGGTCGCGATAGTACTCGCGGCGCGTGTATAACGGCCGGAATCCCGCCGATGTGTATAAGGCCAACGCGGGTTGGTTGGAGGCGCGGACCTCGAGGAAAGTGCTTTTCACCCCGTCCCCGCGCAAGATGCGGAGCGCCTCCGCGACCAACGCGCCGGCAATCCCCCTGCGCTGGTGCGAGGGGACGACGGCGATGTTGCGTAATTCAGCTTCGTCCGACACGCGGTGAATCGCCACGAAGCCCACGATCTCCGGCGGCCTCGCGCCTTCGAGTTCGACGACAAGAACCGTTCCACCGGGATTCCGCGCCAGGTGGAAGTAGTCTTCCGCCCGCCACTGCGCCGCCAGCGGACACTTCACCTGGATGGCGTGAACCGCCGCCA
>Ga0335078_10017920_pt1 | contig 10530 bp, 10 predicted proteins | sample Lox_Sample_32_FD_206711 | JGI IMG/M metagenome (GOLD analysis project Ga0335078, IMG submission 206711) | Soil microbial communities from Loxahatchee National Wildlife Refuge, Florida, United States - Lox_Sample_3.2 | ecosystem: Environmental > Terrestrial > Soil > Wetlands | place: USA...
ACCGCCGAGCTGACCCCCGACGATCTGATCATCCCGCCGGAATTCACCCGCCAAATAGGGAGCCCCACGGAGACGCGGCATTCGAGCCTGGCCACAACGTAGCTTGAGTCGAGCCTTGGCATGAACTCGAGTGCGACACCGGCGCCGACCACGCCGCCGCGGAGGTGCTCGCTGGTCGCCTGACCAGGGCCGAGCAGCAAGATCGGCGGCGGTCGGCGCCGTATTGAGCAGGCATCAGGTCGACCGCTCCGATCCCTCCCGGTTGAACGAGCAGCATGCGCGAATGCAGAATGCCGTGGCACGCTTCCTTTACCGGGGAATCCGGAAACGCTGGGTCAAGCGGAACTCGTGAGGACCGAGGCCGTCCCTTCGGCCCCGCCTGCCCATCCTGAGCACTGGCGAGCACCCACTTCGCCGGCCGAGCCTCGTAACGACGCGAAACAACTGGAATTACCTCGCCCTACGTCAACTCTCATATAGGCTGCCCAGGTTCAGTCCAGCCCTATCTCCGAGCGAGGAGGCGCAACATGGCCGACAGTGTCTATCGGGTTACCGAGGTGATCGGCGTCAGCAGCGAGTCGTGGGAAGCGGCCGCGCGCAACGCCGTCCAGACCGCCGCAAAAACGGTTCGCGACCTCCGTGTCGCCGAGGTCGTGCGTCAGGACGTGACGATCCAGAACGGCGGGGTCGTCAACTACCGGGTTCGGCTTGCGATCTCGTTCAGGTACGAGACCGGAGACTGACCGCCGGGGCTTCGCGCCGTCCTCCTCAGTAGTCGGTCACGCGATCGTCGCCGGCGTCCTCGACGGGCCTATGCCGCAGGCGAGCTCGTAATGGAGCGGGCTCGTGCACTTCTACGACCCCGAGAACGCCGCGGAACTGGCGGCGATCCCGGCCTCGGCAATGGTGACGTACTCGGGCCGGGCCGCTGCGACCCCCATACCGACCGCCACGACAGCCGGCTCTGCGTCACGACCTTGGCGTTTATCCGGTCGACCGGGAGACTTGGAGCATCCCAGCCTTGAGGCGGTTGACACTGTGGAGACGTCCGCTCCCCGGGTTTGCGCCTAAGGATTTGACTGGTAGTCGGCCGGTGTGCGATATATGACCGTCCCGAATGAAGGCGAAGGCTTCACCTTTGCCGCATAGGTCGACCGCCTTGAGCCAGACGATGGTCATAAGCTGAAGCCGTCGTAGAGATTGGCGACTTCTACCTCATGCGGCGAGAGCCCGGCATCAGCCCACACGCGCCGACCGATGTCCCGATTGTCCGCAGACTGCTCCTCGCACGATTCGTCGACGGTCAGGCGGCCGTCGGAGGGGTCCCGTCAGCTATTCGGTGGATTTAAGCCGGTGGCTTCGCCCCGTCTCGGCCCTGCGCGTCTGTTGGCGTGCCTCGCGCGTAACACTGGTACAGTGCGAAGGCCACTCGATGACAAAGTCTCAAGTAGCTTTCGCGTCCCTCACCCATGAGGTCATCGCCGTGGCCGCCCTGGCGATCCTGCGGCGTGAAGGTCCAAGCGCCCTTTCGTTCCGGAGAGTAGCGGAGGAGGTGGGCACCTCCCACGTGACCGTGTACCGGCGTTGCGGAAGCTTCGACGGTCTCCTCGACGTGTGCGCGAACTATGTCGCAGCCGACTTTCCTGAGGTTGATCGCGGACTCGATGCAGCGGCGGCGACTCAGGCGCGGTTCGAGGCTGCGTACGAGATGTGGGCCGAGCACGCCGACCTCGTCCTCCTGATGCGCGGTCGCTCGTGGCTAGGCGAAAACATCATGAGCCGGTTCTACGAACCGTGCATGCAATCCCTCGTCGGCGCCGGCATGTCGATCCGTGACGCGTCGAGGTTGTTCTCAGTCCTCCACCGGATGACCATTGGCTCCGTCATCTTGACCAAGGCCAACAACTGGAACCCTTGGGAGGCCAATGAGGCGATCGAGAAACTCGGCGGCGCAGACCGGTTCCCAACGCTCGCGCGTGTCCAACGCGAGGTCGAGTGGTCAGATATGAGTGCAATCTACCGCGACACGTTGCGACGGCTGATCCTCGACCTCGGCCCGAATGCCGACAAACCCGCTGGTCGAGGGGCGGCGACACGGCCCACCGGGGCGAACGGTCGGCGCCGGACCCACTCGCGATGACCCGGGCCGCGTGTGGTGACATCAGCCCCGGTTCCAGCAGGATGCGTCATATCGTCAACGGGGAAGTCCGATGATGACTATTTGTTGCGGCACATTCGCCATCTTACGATCTGACCGCACCTCGAGTCACCCGAACCAGGTTGGAGGAGATTCCGCTAAACACTGTACGTTTGGATCGTATTTTCTGACTCAGAGGGCCTTGCTGAGACCCTCGCCACCAGCTACTCTCCAGAAGGCCGCATCGGTGTTGCACAAGCGAGCGAGCGGGATGCTCCCTCTTGCTGGAAGGAGAATCCCTGATGGGACAAATGGACGGCAAAGTTGCACTGATCACCGGAGCTGCTCGCGGCCAGGGAAGGTCTCATGCGATCCGCCTGGCGCAAGAAGGTGCCGACATCATCGCGATCGACATCGGCGCGGACATCCCATTGGTGAATTACCCGATGGGAACCCCCGAGGAACTGGCTGAGACGGTTCGCGAGGTCGAAAAGCTCGGGCGTCGATGCTTGAGCTTCGAGGCGGACGCTCGCGACAGCGCCAGAATCCGAGACGTCGTCGCCCAGGCCGTCGGAGAGCTCGGACGGCTCGATACCGTCATCATCAACCACGGGATCAACCGTGGGCACTCGGTGGAGGATGACGACGCCATCGAGGTTTGGGACACCGTCATCGGCGTCAATTTCTCCTCCTACTGGTATGTCGCAGCGGCGACCGTTCCTCACCTTCGCGACGAGGGCGGCTCGATCCTCATCATCGGCTCCGCGGCGTCACTGGTCGGCGTCTACGGCAACCCGTCGTACACATCTGCGAAGCACGGCCTGATTGGCCTGGTGAAGTCCTTGGCCATGGATCTCTCGAAGTACTGGATTCGAGTCAACGCCATCTGCCCGGGGAATGTCCCCACCCCACTGACGCTCAACCAGCATACGCTTGAGGTCTTCTTTCCGGACAGGCCGGACGCCACCTACAAGGACATGGAGCCGGCGCTGTCGGCGCTGAGCGTGCTCGGCGTGCCATGGATCGAGCCGCAGGTGATCTCCGATGCCGTGCTGTTCCTCGCCGCCGAAACCGGAAAGTACATCACGGGGATCGCGCTCCCCATCGACGCGGGCTTCACCATCCAGCAGCCCGGGATCACCCCAGCACTGGGGACGCAATTTGCCGAACTCGCCCAGCAACTCGAGGCGGCAAAGCTCGGACAGGGTTGACCGGTTCCGAGCCGCCCGCATGCTCGGCGGCTTCCGGCGTGATTGGCATGTCTCAGTCGGGGCGATCCGGTCGTCCCTGTCTTCCGCGGTGGATCAGTAGCCCGGCCGTGACCCTCGCCGTCCGTACCGACGTCCTCCCTGTTCCCCGACGCCACAGGTCCGGGCCGACGGACCATCGATGAGCACTCCCCCCTCGATTGGACTCCGCTGGACGCTCAAGCGCAGCTTTCTCGAGTACGTCGCGCGAGCACCGGACGGTAAAGCGACCGTGAGCGCTGGCGCCACCGCGACCAGTCTCAATGAGATCCTCTTCGAGCCCGACCCAAGGGACCATCGCACGCCTTCGAACGCGGAGACGTTCTACGCGTTCCGTGGCGCGATCACCTTCAGCGCTCACTTCGGCATGCTCATGGTGCGCATCGCGGACCCGTGGGTGACGATCGAGGGAAACCTCGGGGACGTGACCGTTCTGGATCCCTACGAGGACCCCGGGGCTAACGCACGGCTGCGGCTCGCCACCTTCGAGATTGCCGACCACAGAATCACGGATGGGCTCGAACATTGGACGGCAGCCCTCGTCCGGCTGGCGCCGGAGGGCTGCGTGCTTTTCAACGACGTGTACGAGGACGGGGTACTACTCGATCCGCTCACAATCATCGTCCCGACTCGCTGCGGCTCCGACTGAGCCGCCGCACGCTTGACGGCCGCGCCGGCGCAGGACGCGGTCCTGCTCGCCCGGAGTGCAGATCAGGCCGTGAGCAGATCGATGGCGTCGCTCACCGGCGCGCCCCGTTCGATCAGTGGCTTGGTCCGCATGACTGCGGCCGGTATCGAGAAACCGACGACGCCCCGGACGATCCCATTACGTGAGTACAGGAGAACGGGCCGATCGCGAATGCTGAGCTCGTTGACGTGGTCGCTCGGGTCAATGAATCCGATTCCCTGAATCTTGATCTCGTATTGATCGCTCCAGAAGTATGGGGCATCACGGAGCTCAGCGGGCGCCCCTGTCTCGTCCTGCGTAATGGTCGCAGCGACGACCGCAGCCTGGTCTGCGGTCGTGGTCCAGTGCTCGACTCGGCGGTGTTCGGCCGCGAGTTCGTGCCACCATTGGGCGGCGTCACCCAGCGCAAAGATGTTCGGCACGCTCGTTCGGCCGCTGCTGTCGCAGACGATGCCGTCCTGAAGCTCGACACCCGACGCCGTCAACCAATCAACGTTAGGGGAGATGCCGATGCCGACGACCACGTCACCTCCATCGAGAACCGTCCCGTCGCCCAACTGGACACCGTGGACGTCGCCTTCTGAGCCACGAAGGACTCTGGCGGCGACCGTCGCCCCGACGTGCAATTGCACGCCGTGAGCCGCATGCAGATCGGTCACCCTTGAGGCTGCCGCGGGTCCCAGGACCCGAATGAGTGGAGCGGGCAACACCTCGATGAGGTCGACGTCGCTGCCGATCTGGCGCGCGCTGGCAGCGATCTCGCACCCGATGAAGCCGGCACCGATGACGATCAATCGCTTGCTCGCCCGTATGGCCGCCCGCAACGCCAGCGCGTCATCGATCGTCCTGAGCACGTGCACACCGGAACCGACCTCGAGTCCCGGCAACGTCCGAGCGCGACCACCGGGCGCTAGCACCAAAGCGTCATAGCCGTACGCCCGCCCGTCCTCGCTAAGGACCTTGCTGCTGGCGGCATCGAGTGACACCGCCCGCGTGCCGAGGACCCATCGCACGTCCAGCCGGTCCGTGTCGGGGTACGTGGTGGTATCCGCTTCGCCCCGCAGCACCTGTTTGCTCAGGGGTGGCCGATCGTAAGGGAGGTGCGGCTCTGCGCCCAGAACCGTGATCGGGCCTCGGTGGCCACGCTGTCGAAGCTGTTGTGCTACGCGCACGGCGCCGAGCCCCGCGCCAATGATCACGACCTCACGCTCACCCATGATCGGGGATCCTTTCGTCTCCTTGCAGCTGTCCGCCGGCGGTGTGGCGGATGGTTGGGACACTTCCCCCACCGGACGCACCGACACCCGCCGGCTCGGCGTCGGTCCTGAACACAAGCGAGCCCCGGCGATGGGTGCCTAGCTCGCGACCCCGACGGAACCAACGAACTTCTCCGCAGGGCGCTCCGACAGCTGCTGCCGGACCGGTAACCGACTGGGATTCAAGTTCAGCCTCGAGATCTTCTCGCCTGGCTGATCGAGTCGATCACCATCGTCGGCATGCCCGTACACCGCGATCGTAGGCACCGGACCACCTGCCGGCACCCACCGTGACCAGGTCGGCTGAGCCACCCGCGTCGGTTCATTCACCAACGCCGTTTCGGGGTGGCAACGCCATGATCTCTGGCGGGTCGTTACTCGTCTGGCCCACCGCCGCAGCTCCTCCTGGCATTCCCAACGTGACGAAGAAGGCCGCGTTGGACTCCTTGTGCCACTGCTGATCTTCAGGCAGGTGGTCTTCGAAGTAGATCGCGTTGACCGGGCAAAGCGGCTCGCACGCACCGCAGTCGATGCACTCGTCGGGCTGGATGTAGAGCTTACGTTCACCCTCATAGATGCAGTCGACCGGGCATTCCTCGATACAGGTCTTGTCTTTGACGTCGATGCATGCATCGGCGATCACATAGGTCATGCTATTGCTCAGATTCTCCAGTGCCGCTTACGACGGGCGCCGGTGGGTTGTTCGTAGCATGTCGCGTGTCTCGTCTTACATTATGCGCCGCATGCGCGCACTCGAAGGCAGGGTCGGCGACTCCTCCTCCGCCCGCCAGGAACTACAGTCGTCGCGTCCCTGGCGTGAACGTGATCGGCATCCGGCGCCAACCCCCGAGGGCAACCCAGTGCGGGTACTCCTCGAGTTCATCCTCGACGACTCGGTAGTCGGGGATCCGTTCGAGAACCTGCGTCAGCATCTCCTTGAACATCGCGCGCGCCAGGTGCGATCCCGGGCAGCGGTGAATCCCCATACCGAACGCAACGTGGCGGTTGGGGAAGCGATCGATAACGAACTTGTCCGCGTCGGGGAACGCGGCCTCGTCGTGGCAGGCCGACACTTCGCTGATGATCAGCCGGTCATCTTTGCGCAACAGGCAACCGCCCAATTCGGTGTCCTCGACGACCGTGCGACCGTGGGTCCGCGCCGGCGGGTATACGCGCAGGAACTCTTCGATCGCCCTGTCGATCAGCTCTGGCTCTTCGATGAGACGCCGGCGATCCTCTAGGTTGTAGTGCAAATGAACGAACGCCGCCGACGCGACCGATGTAGTGGTATCCACACCACCCGACATCGCCATGTTCACCATTCCCGTGGCAAACTCGTACGAGGTCCGCTCTCCGTCAATCTCGATGTTCGCCAAGCGGCTCGTCACGTCGTCACGAGGTGACTCGCGCACCGCCGTCACTTCCTCCCTGATTCGCTCAAAGGTCCACTCCAGCTCGTCCATATAATGCTGCCCCGTGTCCGACCCTGGGACGAACGACGCCGCATTATGGAATGCTTCACCTAGGCGATGCCACTCCTCCTCGGGAAATCCGAGCCACTCAAGCACGACGGCTCCCGGTACACCGCTGGTCAGCGTTGAGACGATGTCGCACTCGCCGGTCTCGATGACGTCGTCGAGGTACTTCGTCACCCAGTACTTGATACGCGGCGCCAGCTCTTCCACCGCCCGTGGGCGCAGCAGATCAGCGAACACGCGCCGGTAGGGCCTCCACAGAGGTGGATCGAGCTCCTCAGGGATCATCAGCGACGTGGTCTCGACGGGTATCGCATTAATCGGCATAAAATTCGGCGAGCCGCCAGCCCCGGGGATCGTGCGGACGTCGCGCGCTGAGCGGAATGACTCCCAGTTGCGGAACGCCGCAGAGACCAGCTCGTAGGTCGACACGATCCACGCGCCGCCGTTGTCGTCCGACCATGCCACGGGATTCGTCGCCCTCAGCTCGGCCCAAGCCGCGTTCGAATCAGCCATCCGGTTGTGAGTCGAAAGGTCGAACTCGACCACCGGGGCGCCGTCGGGCCGGTTGTTCTCGAGCGCGGTCATCGGCACTCCGTCCTCACGGTTCTGATCGAGCGGCCGACCACACGATAGTCGTCATCGGTCACGAGTCCTCGACGACGGTCAGGGCCTGTTCGGGACAAGCCAGCGCCCCGCGCCGCGCCTGATCGGCCAGGTGCGGAGGCACATCCTCGACGTTTGTCGAGTTGTATCCGAGCTCGTCGAGCTCGTAGACGTCCGGACCTTCCGCGAGGCACCGCGCGTGCCCCTGGCACTTGCCCTCCTGGACGAGAACCTTCATGACTGGACTCCCTCCTCGTGGTTAGACGTATTCGTGTTGAAGATTGACGGCTCGTCCTCGAGAACCACAGTCTTCGGCTCGACGTACCCGTAGAGGCCCTCATGGCCGCCGTCACGGCCGATCCCCGACTGCTTGAAACCGCCAAACGCAAGATCGAAATCACTTCGAAACGCGTTATGACCGACGGTGCCTGACCGCAGACGGCGAGCGACCTCGTAGACACGGTCGATGTCGTTGGAGAATACCGTGGCGTTGAGGCCATACATCGAGTCGTTGGCGATGCCGACGGCGTGGCGCTCGTCATCCGCTGGTATCACGCTGAGGACGGGCCCAAAGATCTCCTCCTGTGCGATCGTGGAGGAGTTGTCGACATCCGCGAACACGGTGGGCTCGATGAAGAACCCGCGACCGAGGTGCTCTGGACGACCGCCACCGGTCGTCAGCTTGGCACCCTCCTGCTGACCTATCGCCACGTAGCGCTCAACCGTGTCGCGCTGGCGGCTCGACACGAGCGGGCCCATCCCGACTGCCGGATCGAAGGGATCTCCGACCTTCACGGCCGAGAACGCGTCGCTGAGCGCCTCGACGAATTCGTCGTGTCGCTTGCGGGGGACCACGATCCGCGTGAGCGACGCGCAGACTTGGCCCGTCATCCGCACGCCTGAGGCCGCCAGCGCCGTCGCCGCCGCTTGCATGTCGTAATCGTCGAGGACGATCGCAGCAGACTTTCCACCCAACTCAAGGGTCAAGCGCCCGATCCGCTCGCCCACGATCGACGCGATCCGCCTCCCAGCGGTCGTCGACCCCGTGAAGGAGATCTTGTCCACGCGAGGATCGCGCACGAGCAGCTCGGAAACCTCCCGCTCGGCCGTGATCACGTTGAGTACACCGGCCGGCAGTCCGACCTCTTCGGCGATTTCAGCCATTATGAGGGGCTCCCCCGGCGCTCCGGAAGCCGCCTTCAGCACGACGGTGCACCCGGCGAGCAGTGCCGCGGCAAGCTTCGGCGCGATGATCGTCAGCGCCCCGTTCCATGGGACGATCATTCCCACGACGCCCACTGGCTCTCGTACCAGGAGACTGAGCTTGCCGCCGTCCTGTGGCACATGTCGCTCGATGAACGGAAAGTCGTCCACGAGGCCGGCGTAATAGTCGTAGCGCGCCGCAGCCCACGGGGGACCGTAGAGCGCTTCTCTGTAGAGGATTCCCATCTCACTCGAGTGAACCGCGGCGATCTGCTCAACGCGCTTGCGGAGGGCCGCCGCGATCGCTCGCAGGTACTCTGCACGCTCCGCGTGGCTCAAGCGGGGCCACGGGCCGTCGTCAAAAGCGGAACGCGCCGCGGTCACCGCCCGATCGACGTCTTCGGCTTGAGCGTCGGCCACTTGGAACATGACCGCCTCGGTCGCAGGATTGACGACATCGATGAGGGCCGACGTCGAAGGAGCGACCCACTCTCCTCCGATGAAGAGTCGGTCGCGATACCGAAGGTCGAACGCCTCTTGGACTGTCAGGCTCATTAAACTTCCTCTCGATGCGTCGAGGGGCCCGAGAGATTCCGCGCACTACTTGGTCTTCATCGACCCCAATGTCTTCATTCTGATCGGTTGCGCGCTCTTTCCAGCGTCACCGGCTGGCGTCTCCGGCTGACGGTAGGGCCTAGTACGCGGGGGGACCTCTCTCCTCATTTGCTTCCCACGCAGAGCCGTTGGGCGCTCCTTTGCGGGACCGACGTAACGTACGCCGTTATGGGCGGCGACGGCAACTGCCCGACACGACAGTCAGACACGATCGCCGCCGCCGCAATCGACGGCCAGCGACATCTCGTGCGCCTGCGTACACAAGCGTCAGCCGAAGACTCTCGAACGAGCCGAAGCACTGTTCGCCCGATAGGCCGACGAAAATCCGCGGCACGATCTCGGCGAATCGCGAGAAGCCTCGCCACCCGCTTAGCGCGGCCTGGAATCGCGGTGAACTGGGACTTGGTGCGAGCCGAGGATCCGAATCGAACATGTTCATAGAGATGGACGTCCAAACCAAACCGTACCCCCGACCACATTGGCTACGCGGGTCGGGCGACTTCGGCCTATTCAGAGTCATGGTTCCCGACGCGTCGAAGACGTCCATCTCACCGCAGGCGCTCCGACAGCTCCCTGTCGCAACGGCCTCTAACCCCGCCAGGGAGCCCAGCGTCGATGGGTGCTCGCCCATGCGCTCGACCGAGGCTGGCGCGGCGGCGCGGGCGACACACGGGCTCATCTCGAACGCCGGCACATCCGCCCAGGGCATCCTCGATGGCTCCGAAGAACCCGATTGGCCCTTTACCGCAGGTGCCGTTCCGGTCGGCGCCTCCGTCGCCCGCCGAGCGCTGGCCGCCGCGAACCCGGCGGCCCATCCACTCGTGTCGTCGAGATACCGCTGCGACCCACGGACGTAGGCGACCCGGGAACCAATGAGCGGCCAAAACGGCTCGCCCTCGGCCGTCGCGCGCCAAGCGAGATCGCTGCCCCGAGCGTCCGTCCGACCCTTGCCTTCGCGGAAACTGAGAGCTAATATCGCCTCGCCGTAACACTGTTACGGCCCCAGGGCATCTCCCACGTCCAATGCATGCACCCACCCAGACGTTCCGTCCACTCGCTCCCGACCCTGACTCTGCGGGCCAAGCCGGACCTGACCGATCTTAAGTCGCCTTGTCGACTCGGTTAGCCCGTGTCTCCTTCGACGAAGGTCTCGCCGACCACAGTTCCTCTCGCCTATAGCGCGGCAGCGGGAATGGCTGCCTGCCAATCGCGGATCGAGCCGTTGGGCCGCACGGCGCCCCGGATCCCCCCAACCATCGGACGGGGACACCGATGCCCGTCCAGCGCCTGTAACACCTAGCGA
>Ga0335078_10017921_pt1 | contig 10530 bp, 10 predicted proteins | sample Lox_Sample_32_FD_206711 | JGI IMG/M metagenome (GOLD analysis project Ga0335078, IMG submission 206711) | Soil microbial communities from Loxahatchee National Wildlife Refuge, Florida, United States - Lox_Sample_3.2 | ecosystem: Environmental > Terrestrial > Soil > Wetlands | place: USA...
AGCCCCGAGGACGGCGAACCGATCGTGGCCGGCCTCGGCCGCTTCGGACCGTTTGTCCGTCACGGCAAAATCTACGCCAATCTCGACTCGCCGGAGGACGTCTTCACCGTCGGGCTTAATCGCGCCGTGACGCTGATTGCCGAGAAAAAGGCCAAGGGCCCGCGCCGCCGCTTCGGCGCCGATCCGGGCCGTGCCGTCGGCGATCATCCGACGAAAGGCGGCGCCATCCTCGCCAGAAAAGGCCGCTATGGCCCCTATGTCAGCCATAACGGCGTCAACGCGACGCTGCCGGCCGACAAGACGCCGGAGACCATCACGCTTGAGGAGGCGGTCGCGCTCCTCGATGCGCGCGCGGAGCGCAATGCGCCGGCCCCGCATGCCCGGCCGCGCAAGGCCAAACGTCCCTCGCCCGGCACGGCGCATCACATCAAGGCAACCGGCAAGAAGCCGGCGGCCCGGCCGCGCAAACCCGCCGGCAAAACCCGCAAGACGACACACGCTGCCGAATAATCACTATCTCATGGGCCATATGGTAAGTGCGATGGGGCCGCAGCCGCGGCCCCGTTCGGGCCCGACCGGCCCGTGAGTGGCCTATGAACCGCCTGCCGACCCGAGACGAACTCGTCGCCTTCATCCGTGAACGCAGCGGCAAGGTCGGCGTCCGCGAAATCGCGCGCGCCTTTGGCGCCAAGAATGCCGACCGCGCCGCGCTCAACCGCATGCTGGCCGAGCTTGCCGACGAAGGCTTCATCGACCGCCGCCGCAAGCGCCTGCATCATGCCGGCACGCTGCCGCCGGTCGTGCTGGCCGACATCAGCGGACGCGACAGCGACGGCGAGCTGCTGGCACGCCCGACGGAGTGGGACGATCAGGCCCACGGCGCGCCGCCTGTGATCCACATCGCCACGCCGCGGCGCGCCAAGCCGGGCGAAGTCGCCGGCGTCGGCGACCGGGCGCTCATCCGCATCGAAGAGACGGGCGACGAGATTAGCGGACGCGTGATCAAGCTGATCGATCGCGCCAAACACCGTATGCTCGGCATTTTTCGCGGCCTGCCCTCGGGCGGCGGGCGGCTCGTTCCGATCGACAAGAAACAGCTTGGCCGCGAACTGACCATTCTGGCCAACGCCACCGCCGGAGCGGTCGACGGCGACCTCGTCACCGTCGAAGTGGCGCGCCACGGCCGGTTGGGGCTGCCGGCCGGCACCGTGGTCGAGCGACTGGGCTCGCTCAAGAGCGAACGCGCGGTCAGCCTCATCGCCATTCACGCCCACGACATTCCCCACAAATTTTCGCGCGCGGTGCTCGATGAGGCCGCGGCGGCGCATCCGGCCTCGGCCGTAGGCCGCGAGGACTGGCGGCACGTGGCCTTCGTCACCATCGATCCGCCCGATGCCAAGGATCACGACGACGCCGTGCATGCGCTGCCCGATCCCGACCCGAAAAATCACGGCGGCCATATCGTCACCGTCGCCATCGCCGACGTCGCGCACTATGTGCGGCCGGGCACCGCGCTCGATCGCGAGGCGGTCAAGCGCGGCAACTCGGTCTATTTCCCCGACCGCGTGGTGCCGATGCTGCCGGAGCGCATTTCCAACGATCTGTGCTCGCTACGCCCGCAAGAAGACCGGCCGGCGCTTGCCGTGCGCATGGTGATCGGCGCCGATGGGCGCAAGCGCTCGCATACGTTCCATCGCGTGCTGATCCGCTCGGCGGCGCGGCTGCATTACGAACAGGCGCAGCTCGCGGTGACCGGCCGGCCCGACGAGGTCACCGAACCGATCGCCGAAAAAATTCTCGAGCCGCTTTATGCGGCGTACCGAACCGTGCTGCACGCGCGCGACGCCCGCGCCCCGCTCGATCTCGACATTCTGGAACGCAAGATCGTGCTCAAATCCGACGGCACGGTGGATCGCGTGATCATGCCGGCGCGCCTCGAAGCGCACCGGCTGATCGAGGAGTTCATGATTCTGGCCAATGTGGCCGCCGCCGAAAGCTGCGAGCGGGCGCATACCGCGCTGATCTATCGCGTGCATGACGAGCCCTCGCCGGAAAAGCTCAATGGCTTGCGCGAATTTCTGGCGACGCTCGATATCAATCTGCCGAAGGCCGGCGCGCTGCGGCCCGACGGCTTCAATGCCATCCTGTCGCGCGTCAAAGGCCGCGACGTCGAGCGGCTGGTCCATGAAGTGGTGTTGCGGACGCAGGCGCAGGCCGAATATTCGGCGGAGAATTTCGGCCATTTCGGCCTCAATCTGCGCCGCTACGCGCACTTCACCTCGCCGATCCGCCGCTATGCCGATCTGGTCGTGCACCGCGCCTTGATCCGCGCCGCCCGCCTCGGCGCCGACGGCCTGCCCGAGGGCACCGACGCCCGAGCGCTCGGCGAAATCGCCGCCAATATTTCGGCCACCGAGCGGCGCGCCATGAAGGCCGAGCGCGAGACGGCCGACCGGCTGATCGCGCATTTTTTGGCCGACCGCGTCGGCGCGACATTCGACGGCCATATCTCCGGGGTCACCCGCGCCGGATTGTTCGTCGAGCTTGACGAGACCGGCGCCGACGGCTTCATCCCCGCGCGCACCATCGGCGACGAATATTTTCGCTTCGATGAAAGCGGCCGCGCCTTTGTCGGGCGCTCGGTGACACATCGGCTGGGCGATCCGGTGACGGTGCAGCTCGTCGAGGCCGCGCCGGTGGCCGGCGCCTTGCGTTTCAAGCTTGCCGGGCATGACCGCGCGGCGGAACAGAGGGCTGGACACCGGCCGCGATCGCAGCCGAAATTTGCGTCGCGACAGAAAGCACGCGGCCGCCGGCGGTGACAATGAAAGCGCAATACGTCGACGAAGGAAACATAACCGAGGGCGGCAGCCCGGCCGACCGCGCCGAGCGGCTGACGCGCACCATGCGCGATCAGTCCTTCCCTAACGTCAAGCCACGGGATTCGGCGACGCTGATCCTGATCGACCGCACGGAGACGATCCCCAAGGTGCTGCTCGGCCGGCGCCACCAGCGCCACCGGTTTCTGCCGGGCAAATTCGTGTTTCCCGGCGGCCGCATCGAGCCGGCCGATCGGCTGATGGTGACGGCCGCCGCGCTCAATGCGCGCCACGTCGCGACGTTGATGCAGCGCGTAAAGCGGCCGAGCGCGGCGAAAGCCGCGGCCTACGCCTTGGCGGCGGTGCGCGAGACCTATGAGGAGACCGGACTGATGCTCGGCGTCCCCGCAGCCGGGCCCATCGAAGCGCCGTCGGAGCATTGGCAGCCGTTCGCCGCAGCCGGGATCGTGCCGGACCTAAGCCAGATTCATTTCGTCGCACGCGCCATCACTCCGCCGAAGCGCCCGCTGCGGTTCGACAGCCGCTTTTTCACCGCCGAGGTGTCCGCCATTGCGCGGCGCGACGAGGGTTTCGTCGGACCGGACAAGGAATTGGTGGAGCTCGTCTGGCTACCGATTACCGAGGCGCGCCGGCTCGATATGCCGGGCATCACCGCGGTGGTGCTGGAAGAACTGCAGGACCGCATCGTTGGCGGCATGCAATTCGAGCATCCGGTGCCGCTCTACCGCATGCTGCACAAGCGCTTTGTGCGGGAAGTCCTATAACGGTTGACTTTCGCGAGCCTCTGACTAGGTTCCCCCCAACAGACATTGAGGTTCGATCATGGCCAAGAGCTCCACGATCAAGGTCAAGCTCGTTTCGAGCGCCGACACCGGCTTCTATTACGTCACGCGCAAGAATTCCCGCACGATGACGGAAAAGCTGAAGATGAAGAAATACGACCCGGTGGCGAAGAAGCACGTCGAATTCACCGAATCCAAGATCAAATAGCCGCCGCCGAAGGCTGCGATAAGCAAAGGGCGCCCCTTTTACAGGTCATGGGCGCCCTTTTTGCGGGTGATTAAGAGCCGCCCGCCGGCTGCAAAAAGGTGGCCGGCCGGAAACGGTGTCATGAGGAGGCCACTCGCACCGATCCCGTGCCGGCCGAACCCCACGGACCCAGGAGATGCGGCGGACCTGAGCATTCCGTAGGGTTATCAATGAATTCGCGCTGCTGGCGGCGTCGCCCGGTGCGCTGCAAGGCCCCTCGAAAGCAGCGCGGACTGCCGCCTCGCAAAGGCTAACGGAACCGGCGGCGAAATCAACGGGCAAAAGGCGCTTGGCCGGCCCAACTGCCGTCAACCACAAAAATTGGCGTTACCGGGGAGGTGGGCCGTTTCACGCGGCGTCGGGCACCACGCGATTGCGGCCGTCGCGCTTGGCGCGGTAGAGCGCCTGGTCGGCGCGCTTGAGGAGGTTGGCCGCGGTGTCCTCCTTGCCGCGCAAGCCGGCAATCCCGATGGAGATCGTCACCGGAATGTGGCCGGAGCCTTGGGCGATGGCGAACGGCTCCGCGGCGATGCGCCGGCGCAGCCGCTCCGCGACCATCGCCGCCACCGCCATGTCGGTCTCCGGCATGACGATGACGAATTCCTCGCCGCCGTAGCGGCAGGCGAGATCGATGCCGCGGATCGAGCGCTTGATGCGCAGCGCGAAGTCGCGCAGCACGTCGTCGCCGGCATCGTGGCCATGGCCGTCATTGATCGCCTTGAAATAATCGATGTCGATGATCAACGCGGAGAGCGGCTTGCCGCGCGAGGACGCCTGCTCGACGAGCGTGGCGAGATGGCTTTCCATGTAGCGCCGATTGAACAGGCCGGTGAGCGCGTCGGTGATCGCCATCTCGATCGACATCTGCACGTTGTCGCGCAGCCGCTCCGTGTAGCGGCGCTTGCGCACCTGGCTGCGCGCGCGCGCCAGGAGCTCGTTCTTGTCGATCGGCCGGATCAGAAAATCGTTTACGCCGATTTCGAGCCCGCGCAGCATGCGCGCATTGTTGTCGGGCTCGGTGATGGCGAGGATCGGCAGGTTGCGGGTGCGATCGAGCGAGCGGATCTGGCTGCACAGCCGCAGCGCGTCGTAGTTCTCCAGGCCCAGCGACACGATGAGCAGATCGAAATTGTTTTCCGCGGCGTGGAATAGCGCCTGGTTCGGGTCGGCTTCCACCTCGACCGTGTGCTCGGCGGCAAGCATCGCGGCGACGCGTTCGTAAGAGGACGGACGGTCGTCGACGATTAGCACGCGGCCGCCGCGGCCGGTATCGGCGACCGCCTCGCGTTCCGGCGATTCAATGCCGATCTCGTGCGAGGTCAACACCCGCATGCGCAATTCGTCCGTCACCATCTTCAGCCGCGCCAGCGAGCGCACGCGCGCGATCAGCGCCAGTTCGGCGATCGGCTTCGTGAGAAAATCGTCGGCGCCCGCCTCGAGCCCTTTCACTTTGTCGGACGGCTGGTCGAGCGCGGTGACCATGACGACGGGAATGTGGTGGGTCGCCGGGTTGCTCTTCAGCCGCCGGCACACTTCGAAGCCGTCCATGTCGGGCATCATTACGTCGAGCAACACGAGATCGCATTCGGCGCGCTCGCAGATCGCCAGCGCCTCGCGCCCGCTCATCGCCGTGACGACGTCGAAATACTCCGCCGACAGCCGCGCTTCGAGCAGCTTGACATTGGCCGGCACGTCGTCAACGACCAGGACACGGGCAGTCATCGCGAACCTTTACGGGTTGCCGAGAAAGTGGCGGATGGTCTCGATGAATTTGCCCACCGAGATCGGCTTGGACAGATACGCTTCGCAGCCGCCCTCGCGAATCCGCTCTTCGTCGCCCTTCATGGCGAAAGCGGTGACGGCGACCACCGGAATCTTTTTCAGCTCCTGATCGTCTTTGAGCCACTTGGTCACTTCGAGCCCGGAGACCTCGGGCAACTGAATATCCATCAGGATCAGATCGGGCCTGTGCTTGCGGGCGAGATCGAGCGCCTCGATGCCGTTGCGGGTGCCGACCGTGGAATAGCCATGGGCCTCCAGCAAATCGTGGAAGAGCTTCATATTGAGCTCGTTGTCTTCCACAATCAGGACGGTTTTCGCCATCCCCCATTCCCTTCGCCGGTCCCCGGCCCGATGCTGCCGAAGGGTGCAAGAATCGCCCTGGCCCCGCGCAACGGGCGGCACCGGCAAGCTAGCCCCGATTTGTTACGGAAAGGCAAATGGAACCCCATGAAGAAGCCGGCAAGAATCGCCCGTGAAGACGCCGAATACCTGGCCATCCAGGCCCTTGCCTTCCTGGCGGAGGAGCCGGAGCGGCTTGGGCTTTTTCTCTCGGTGACCGGGATCGGCCCCGAGGCGGTTCGCGCCGCCGCCCGGGAGCCGGGCTTTCTCGCCGGCGTTCTCGAGCATATCCTCGACAACGAGACGCTTCTGCTCGCTTTCGCCGACGCCGGCGGTGTCGATCCGGCGGATATTGCGCGGGCGCGCCATGCTCTCGGCGGAAAAACTTGGGAGCGCGATGGGCCGTGAACACGTGCTTCTGCCGCGATTGCCTCGCCGACGCCGCGCCGGCAAGCCCCCGCTGCGCGCAATGCGGCTCGCCGCGGCTCGTCCGGCATGACGAGCTCGACGCGCTTACGATCGCGCATATCGACTGCGATGCCTTCTACGCCACGATCGAGAAGCGCGACGATCCGGCGCTTGCCGCCGAGCCGGTGATCGTCGGCGGCGGCAAGCGCGGGGTGGTCGCGACCTGTTGCTATATCGCGCGCACTTACGGGGTGCGATCGGCGATGCCGATGTTCGAAGCGTTGCGGCTGTGCCCGCAGGCCAAGGTGGTCCGGCCCAATTTCGACAAATATTCGGCTGTGGGGCGTCAGGTGCGGCAGATGATGCTGGCGCTCACGCCTTTGGTCGAGCCGGTGTCGATCGACGAAGCGTTTCTCGACCTTTCCGGAACCGCGCGGCTGCACGGCATGACGCCCGCCAAGGCGCTGGCGCGCTTTGCCGCCGAGGTTGAGAAAGAACTCAAGATAACCGTCTCTATCGGTTTGTCCGGGAATAAGTTTCTAGCCAAGATCGCCTCGGATCTCGATAAGCCGCGCGGCTTCGCCGTGCTGGGGCTGCGCGAAGCCGCGGGCTTTCTCGCGGCAAAGCCGGTCGGCTTCATCTTCGGCGTCGGCAAAGTGGGCGCCGCGCGGCTCGCGCGCGACGGATTCCACCGCATTGCCGACCTGCAGCGCGTGCCGGAGATCGAATTGATGCGCCGCTACGGCGAGGAAGGCCGCCGCCTGGCTCGGCTCTCGCGCGGCGTCGATGACCGCCCGGTCAGCGCCGAGCGCGAGACCAAAAGCGTCTCCTCGGAAACGACGTTTGAGCGCGACATCGCCGATTTCCGCTCGTTGGAGAGAATTCTCTGGACGCTGGCGGAAGACGTCTCGGCGCGGCTTAAGGCCAAGGAACTGGCCGGTGCGACCGTGACGCTCAAGCTCAAGACCGCGGATTTTAGGATTCGCACCCGCGTGCGTTCGCTCGATGCGCCGACACAATTGGCGCAGCGCATATTCGCCGCGTCGCGCGGGCTGCTCGAGCGCGAAGCCGACGGCACCCGCTATCGCCTGCTTGGGGTCGGCGTCAGCGCGCTTGCCCCCGCCGACGAGGCCGATCCCGCCGATCTCGTCGATGGCCGCTCGGCGCAGGCCGAACATGCCGTCGACGCGGTGCGCGCCCGCTTCGGCGAAACCGCCGTGATCAGAGGCTTGGCGTTCGAGGAAGACGGCTAGGCGCAATCGCTTCAGGTCGAACTCGATCGCGCTCTATTATCGTTTTTGATGGAGCATGATCCTTCGGGTCGAGCCCGCGGGCATGCTTTTCGGAAAAACCGGCCTCCACCCTCGGATCAAGTCCGAGGGCAGGCCTTTTCCGGATCACGCTCTGGGCGCCGTCACCGGCAAGGTTTGCGGTCCTTGATTTCGAGCGACGTAAGCTTTCCGTCGACCACGAAATCGTTGTAGTCGAGCGTCAAAGCCCGCGAAATGCCGTTCGCGTAAAGCTCGAAGCCAATCGAGTAAACCGGCGTCTGCTCGCCGGAATCGTCGGCTTTGCTCCTGTCGAAATAGCTGATGGTGACCGGCCAGCGCGCAACCTTGGCAAGCGTCGGCTCGTGTGCGGCGGCATCGTCATGGTTGCGCTCGCCAGGCTCGAGCTTTTTGCCTATCACGGTCAAGGTATTGAACACCTTGTCGCCGGTGTCGGAGCCGTCATAGACGGGGAAATTGAGAATGGTCTTGCCGGCGCGCGCGGCCTTGATGGCGCGGACCATATGCTCGGTCGGAAACACCACGCCGGCGTCGAGATCGAGGCTCTTTTGCTCCGGCTTGTCGAGACTGACCGCCGTCTTGGCGGCACCGTGCTCGGCGTGGCCGTCCACCGAATCGACCAGATTCTGGTCGATGAAATTCTGCGATTTGAACTTGAAATCCTTGGCGTCGCCGCCTTCCCAGGTGGTGGAGCGCAGATCGCTGGTCGACACCTTGCCCTCGCCGGTATCGAGCTCGGAAACCTGGCGGAAATCGAGCGAATAGCCTTCGCAGGCATTGCCGCCGAAATCGTAGACGATGCGGCCGCTGACACCGGCGACTTGTGAATCTCCGCGCGTTTCGCCGAGCGACAGATCGTAAATCGCGCGATGCGGCACCAGCACCACGGCGGCATCGGGTTTGGCGTCCGGCGCGGCATTTTGCGCCCGCGCCGCGCCGAACGGCATCAGGACCAACACGCCGAGAAGAAGGACGGCGGCGCGCGATGCCAAGGCGTCATCCACGACCATAAACCTATTCCGCTCGACCGACGCTTCGAGAGAAGAGGCCCCCGCCTGCCATTCCCTCCGTTCAATGGTTCTTAGTCGCCGCAATTGCGGCGAAGATAGGCCAGTCGATGTCCCGCTCGCAACAGTGCCGGGCCGGGGCGCCAGCAAAGCTTGCACGCACCGGGACGATCGGCGAAGAAGACCGGTCGCAAAGTCAGGCCGCATATAAAGCGGGAGGAGCCTATGGCCGGAATCGTCGAGAAAAAACTGCAAGAGCTAGGCGTCGCCCTCCAGGAGCCGCGTGCGCCAATGGCGAATTACGTGCCTTACGTGCGTACCGGCAGCCTCCTCACCGTTTCCGGCCAAGTGTGCATCGATGGCGGCGGCAAGCTCGTCGCCAAGGGCCGGCTCGGTGACGGCGTCTCCATCGAAGACGGCCAGCAAGCCGCGCGCGCTTGCGCGATCAATCTTTTGGCGCAGGTCAAGGCCGCCGTCGGCGATCTCGACAAAGTCGTGCGCGTCGTGCGGCTCGGCGGCTTCATCAATGCGGCGCCCGGCTTCGCCGAAGGCCCGAAGGTGATGAACGGCGCCTCCGACCTCATGGTCGCGGCGTTCGGCGACAAGGGCAAGCATGCCCGCTCGACGGTCGGCGTCGCCGCGCTGCCAGCGGATGCCGCCGTCGAAGTCGAGGGCTTGTTCGAAGTCGCTTGATCGAGGCGCGGCGACCGGTGCCGACATCGCTCGACTGGCTCACCGCCCGGCCGATCGCCCACCGCGGCCTGCATGACGCCGCTCACGGCGTGATCGAGAATACCGCTGGCGCCGTGCGTGCCGCCGTCGCGGCCGGCTACGGCGTCGAGATCGACGTGCAGCTAAGCGCCGACGGCGAAGCGATGGTGCACCATGACGACGTGCTCGGCCGCCTCACGGCGGGGAGCGGCCGCCTCGACGCGCTTGACGCCGCCGCGCTCAAACGCGTGCCGTTCCGCGGCAGCGCCGAGCGGATGCTCACGCTTGGCGAAGTGTGCGATCTTGTCGACCGCCGCGTCACCCTCCTGGTCGAACTCAAAAGCCGGTTCGACCGCGACCCTCGCCTGCCCGCCCGGGTCGCCGACGTGCTTTCGGCCTATGGCGGCCCCGCCGCGCCCATGTCGTTCGACCCGTGGCAAATAGCGGACCTGCGGCAGCAAGCGCCGCAGCTCGTCTGCGGAATCGTTGCCGCCAAATACCGGCCGCATCCATATTGGGACCGGATGCCATTTTGGATGCGGCACACAATGGGCTATCTCATGACCGGCCTGCCGGCCCGGGCACAATTCGTGGCCTATGGGGTGGCGGACCTGCCGGCGCTGGCGCCGTTCGTCGCGCGGCACGTTTTTGGCTTGCCGCTGTTGACCTGGGCGGTCCGCACGGCCGCCGAGCGCAGTATCGCGGAACGGTTCGCGGACCAGATGATTTTCGAGGGTATTCGGCCATGACGCCTGTGCCGTCCAAGTCGATCGAGCGGCCCGAGCGAACCGCGGCCCAAAACGCCCCGCAAGAGTTGCGGATGAGCGTCATCGGCGCGATCGAAGAGGTCAGCGCCGCGCAATGGGATGGCTGCGCCAATCCCACTTTGGACCCTCAAGACATACATCAGGAAAATCAGTATAACCCATTTGTATCTCACGCTTTCTTGTCGGCCCTTGAGGCCTCAAAATCGGTCGGCGCCCGCACCGGCTGGCAGCCTCAGCACGTGCTGGCGAAAACGGCGGCGGGGGAGCTGGTCGCTGCCGCGCCCTGCTATGCGAAAAGCCATTCGCGCGGCGAATACGTGTTCGACCGCGGCTGGGCGGAGGCCTACGAACGTGCCGG
>Ga0335078_10017922_pt1 | contig 10530 bp, 8 predicted proteins | sample Lox_Sample_32_FD_206711 | JGI IMG/M metagenome (GOLD analysis project Ga0335078, IMG submission 206711) | Soil microbial communities from Loxahatchee National Wildlife Refuge, Florida, United States - Lox_Sample_3.2 | ecosystem: Environmental > Terrestrial > Soil > Wetlands | place: USA: Florida...
GTCCCCAGCTGCCTGATCCGCCCGCAGCGCGTCCGGGTGCGGCATGGCGATGACGTTGTAGCCGGAATCGACGAAATGAACTTCGCCGGTGACGCCGGTCGAAAGGTCTGAGAGCAGATAGACCCCGGCGCCGCCGAGTTCGTCGAGAGTCACGCCACGATGCAGCGGCGAATGCCGCTGCTGGAACGCGAACATCGAGCGCGCGTCGCCGATGCCGGCGCCGGCGAGAGTCCGGATCGGTCCCGATGAGATGGCGTTGACGCGGATCCGGTCCTTGCCGAAATCAACCGCCAGATAGCGCACAGACGCCTCGAGCGCCGCCTTGGCGACGCCCATGGTGTTGTAGTTCGGCATGGCGCGCTGGCCGCCATTATAGGTCAGCGTCACCATGGCGCCGCCGTCCGGCATCATGGCGGCGGCGCGCTTCGCCGCTTCGGTGAACGAGAAGCACGAGATCAGCATAGTGTGGAGAAAATTCTCGCGCGTCGTGTCGGCGTAGCGGCCAGTAAGCTGGTTCTTGTCGGAAAAGGCGATGGCGTGGACCAGGAAATCGAGCTTGCCCCAGGCGCGCCCAAGCTCAGCAAAGACCGCGTCCACCGAGTCGATGTTCTCGACGTCGCAGGGCAGCACCAGGTCGGCGTTCACCGAAGCCGCGAGCGGCTTGACGCGCTTGCCGAGTGCGTCGCCCTGGTAAGTGAAGGCAAGTTTCGCCTCATGCGCAGCCAGCGTCCGGGCAATGCCCCACGCGATCGAGTGATCGTTGGCGACCCCCATGATCAGGCCGCGCTTGCCGTGCATCAGGCCCTGCATGCGTCAAGCGTCCACGTGCTTGAACACGACGGAGGCGTTGGTGCCGCCGAAGCCGAACGAGTTGGACAGCACGCATCTGAGCGTCACGTTATCCTGGCGCGCGCGAACGATCGGCATGTCGGCGAAAGCCGGATCGAGATTCTCGATATGGGCGCTTTCGCAGATGAAGCCCGAATTCATCATCAACAGCGAATAGATCGCCTCCTGCACTCCGGCCGCGCCGAGCGAATGGCCGGTCAGCGATTTGGTCGCCGAAATCGGCGGGCATTTGGCGCCGAACACTTCCCGGATCGCCTCGATCTCCTTCAGATCGCCAATCGGCGTCGAGGTCGCGTGCGGATTGATGTAGTCGACCGGCGGCTCGACCGTAGCGAGCGCCATGCGCATGCAGCGCATCGCGCCCTCGCCCGACGGCTGCACCATGTCGGCGCCGTCGGACGTGGCGCCATAGCCCGCTACCTCGCCGTAGATTTTGGCGTTGCGCGCCTTGGCACGGTCGAGTTCCTCAAGCACCAGGACGCCGGCGCCACCGGCGATGACGAAGCCGTCGCGGTCGGCATCATAGGCGCGCGAGGCCTTGTCGGGCGTCTGGTTGAAATTCGACGACATCGCCCCCATGGCGTCGAACAGCACCGACAAGGTCCAGTCCAGTTCCTCGCAGCCGCCGGCGAAGACAATGTCCTGCTTGCCCATCTGAATCGTCTCGTAGGCGTTGCCGATACAATGATTCGAGGTCGCGCAGGCCGACGAGATCGAATAGTTCACGCCCTTGATCTTGAACCAGGTCGACAGCGTCGCCGAGGCAGTCGACGACATGGCCTTCGGCACTGCGAATGGCCCGACGCGCTTCGGGCCCTTCGATCGCGCCACATCCGCTGCCTCGACGATGGCGCGGGTCGACGGTCCGCCTGAGCCCATGATCAGGCCCGTGCGTTCGTTGGACACCTCGGATTGTTCGAGGCCGGAATCGCGGATCGCCTGCTCCATGGCGACATGGTTCCAGGCGGCGCCGCCGCCAAGAAACCGCATTGCGCGCCGATCGACGGCCTCGCTCGCGTCGAGTGTGGGCGCGCCATGGACCTGGCAGCGGAAGCCGAGCTCGGCATATTTGTCGGCGCGGATGATGCCGGATTTGGCCTCGCGCAACGCAGCCAGTACTTCCTGCGTGTTGTTGCCGATCGATGAGACGATACCCATCCCGGTGACGACTACACGCCTCATCTTCGCCTCGTCCGCCTGTATGCGTCTAAGTGCAGCTCAGGCGCCGCTCGCCTGTGCGGCAGAGTTTTGGAACAGGCCCACCTTGAGGTCGAGCGCGCGATAGATCACCGAGCCGTCGGCGGAGAGCCAGCCGTCGGCGATGCCGAGCACCAGTTTCGACCGCATCACCCGCTTGATGTCGATGCCGTAGACGATGCGCTTCATCGTCGGCAGCACCTGGCCCGAGAATTTGATCTCGCCCATGCCCAGCGCTCGGCCTTTGCCCGGGGCTCCGACCCAGCCCAGAAAGAACCCGAGCAGTTGCCATAATGCATCGAGGCCGAGGCAGCCCGGCATCACCGGATCGCCCTTGAAATGACAAGGGAAGAACCAGAGGTCGGGCTTGAGATCGAGCACCGCCCGGACCAGCCCCTTGCCATACTCGCCGCCGGCTTCCGCGATTTCGGAAATGCGGTCGAACATCAGCATAGGGGGTAGCGGCAGTTGCGGTCCTTCGGCGAACAACTCGCCGCGTCCGCAAGCCAGCAGGTCCTCATATTCAAAATTGGAACGGCGCTCGGGCATCAGCATCATCTCCGCCCCCCAGACGGTTCAAACCCCTAACATATGGGAGGAAACCGGCAAAGCCGCATCCCGCGGTGCGCACCTAATTCGTCCCCAGCCGAGTCCCCGGGTGAGTCCCCAGCTATGGCATGGGAGCGGCCCCCCGTTACCGGCATGACAGTTGCAGAGGTCGCCGGCCGGCGTATAATGATTTCACTTGCAACGATCTCATCCAGCCCTCGTTCTTGGTGCCGCAATGACACAGTCGCGTCCCGCCGCCTTCGGGCCTGTCTTTCAACCGCGCACCATGCCGGCGCGCGGCGATATGACGGGCTGCCCCTGGCACGACGTCAAGTCGAAGCTGCGCGAAGTGGGCTTGCGGCCGACGCGCCAGCGCATGGCGCTTGGCTGGATTCTATTCGCCAAGGGCGACCGCCACATCACTGCGGAAATGCTCTACGAGGAAGCGACCCACGCCAAAGTGCCGGTGTCGCTCGCCACGGTTTACAACACCCTGCACCAGTTCACCGAAGTCGGCCTCTTGCGCCAAGTCGCAGTCGACGGCTCGAAGGCCTATTTCGACACCAACAATACCGAGCACCATCACTTCTTCGTCGAGGACAAGAATGATCTGCTCGACATTCCGGCCAGCGACGTGGTGGTCGGCAAGGCGCCGACGCCGCCGGAAGGCTACGAGATTGCCCGCATTGACGTGGTAGTCCGGCTGCGGCGAAAGCAGGGCTAGGCTCGGCGTCCGGCCGGGCACACACCTGCGACAGTCCCAGCTATTCGATCTTTTCGTTGGGATAGACGCCCCACAGATCGTCCTGCTCGACCCATCCGTCAAAATTCTTACCGGCGATGCGGCACCAAGTGCCGTTGCAGGACTTCACCGTCCCCATGACCCCGACCTCGAGCTTCGCGGTGACTGGGCTGTTGGCGTCGGGCTCGGCGTGCAACATTGCAAGATCGGCCTTCACCTTCATCTCAACCGCCGCCGTACGCTTACCCGACAGCAGCGAGTGATAGACCCAGCCCTCGGATCCGTCGGAATCACGGATGCGGCGCCAGTTCTCGAACTCGGCGGTGATCTCGACCGGCCAGCCGACACGCGTGAAGATGAAAGAGACGTCGTGGTCCTTGTCCGGACCACCGCGGACATTGACGCGGTCTGCCTTGATGCTGACGAAACGCGGCACCGGCAGCCCGCTCGGCGCGGTATCGCTGGCCGCGTGCAATGGAGCGACGGCAGACGTGTACGTTAGCAGTGCCGCGAAAGCGGCCCGAAGCCAGGCGATCATCCGCCTCCCATGACCCGGCGTTCCCGCGCCATGCCCCGATACAATTTCGTAACCTGGTAAGGCCGGGATTCCCCCGGCGCGCTTTGTGAGAGCACAGCCCATCTGGTAGAGACAAGCGATGAACTACCTCCCGGCCTCAAGTGTCGGTCAGCGGGGTTAAGGAGACCTGAACGGGGGGTGCGGCAAACGCCCGTGCTCGCCGATCCCGCAAGCTGCGCAGAGGCGCCCGGCCTCCGGCGTCGCGAGATCGCTTTCAGGCCAATTTCGAGAGGCAGGCAATGGCACAGGGCAAAAAGCCGCTGGTTGTGATCACCCGCCGGCTTCCGGACAGCGTCGAGATGCGCATGCGCGAACTGTTCGACGCGCGTCTCAATCACGACGACAAGCCGATGAGTCAGGCACAGCTCGCCGAGGCCGCCAAGACCGCCGACGTGATCGTGCCGACAGTGACCGACCACATCGACCGGTCGGTGATCAGCCAGTCCGGTGAGCGGCTGCGCCTGATCGCCAATTTCGGCAACGGCGTCGACAATATCGACGTGGCGAGCGCAGTGCAGCGCGGCATCACCGTGACTAACACGCCCGGCGTGCTGACCGAGGACACCGCCGACATGACGATGGCGCTCATTCTCGCGGTGCCGCGCCGTCTAACCGAGGGCGCCAATGTACTCATCGGCAACGCCGACTGGAACGGCTGGAGTCCGACCTGGATGCTTGGCCATCGCATCTGGGGCAAGCGGCTCGGCATCGTCGGCATGGGCCGCATCGGTCAAGCGGTGGCGCGGCGTGCGCAGGCATTCGGCCTGAAAATCCACTATCACAACCGCCGCCGTGTAGCGCCGCACATCGAGGAAGAATTGCACGCGACCTACTGGGAAAGCCTCGATCAGATGCTGATGCGCATGGACATCATCTCGGTGAATTGCCCGCACACGCCGGCGACCTATCACTTGCTTTCGGCGCGGCGGCTCAAGCTGATCCGGCCCGAGGCCTACGTGGTCAACACCGCTCGCGGCGAGGTGATCGATGAAAACGCGCTCGGACGGCTGATTGAGGCCGAGGAGATCGCGGGAGCCGGTCTCGATGTGTTCGAAAAAGAGCCTGCGGTCAGCCCGCGGCTCGTCAAGCTCGCGCGCGCCGGCAAGGTCATCCTGCTGCCGCATCTCGGCTCGGCCACGCTCGAAGGTCGGATCGACATGGGTGAAAAGGTCATTGTCAACATCAAGACGTTCCTGGACGGCCACCGCCCGCCCGACCGCGTGCTGCCGTCGATGCTGTGAATCAATGACCAGACAGAACTCGTTTCCGGCACGCAGCGGAGCGACTGGGTGCGTGCTGTTGGCGGCGGTGATCGCATTTTGCGCGCTGCCGGACGCCGCGGCCGCACAAGAGCAAATCGGCCGCGCGCAAACCGCGACAGGACACGACGGCATGGTGGTGGCGCAGGAGCCCCTCGCGGCCCGCGTCGGCGTCGATATCCTGAAAAAAGGCGGCAACGCCGTGGATGCCGCGGTCGCGGTCGGCTTTGCAATGGCGGTGACTTATCCGCGCGCCGGCAATATCGGCGGCGGCGGGTTCATGGTGATCCACCGCGCCAACGGCGATAACGTTACGATCGATTATCGCGAAGCGGCGCCGGCCGCGATCACCGCCACATCGTTTCTCGACGCGCGGGGCAACGCCGATCCGGAAAAGTCGCGCAACTCGGCGCTGGCGATCGGCGTGCCGGGCACTGTCGCCGGACTTGCGCTGGCCGAGGAGAAATACGGCTCGGGGCGGTTCACGCTTGCCGACCTGATGGCGCCGGCGATCGAACTGGCGCGCGATGGCTTTGCGGTGAGCCCCACGACCGTGCCGCCACCGCCCTTTGCCGCCTCGCGGCTCGGCCGCTGGCCAACTTCAGCCGAGATATTTCTCAAACCCGACGGCAGCGCGCTGTCGATCGGAGATCGGCTGGTGCAGAGCGACCTTGCGAACTCGCTGCAGGCCATCGCCAAGGATGGCCCACGCGCCTTCTATGACGGGCCGATGGCGCAGAAGGTCGCGGCGGCCGTGCAGGCCGCGGGCGGCGCGATGACGGCCGACGATCTGAAACAATATCGTGCCGTCGAGCGTGCGCCGGTCCACGGCACCTATCGCGGTTACGACATCGTCTCCATGCCGCCGCCATCGTCCGGCGGCGTCGAGCTCATCGAGATGCTCAACATCCTGGAGGGCTATGACCTCGCGCACGACGATCAGGCCGAGCAAGACTTTCTGATGGTCGAAGCGATGAAACGCGCCTATGCGGATCGCGCGCTGTTTCTCGGCGATCCGGGCACAGTGGACAATCCGGTGGCGCGGTTGACGGCGAAAAGTTACGCGGCGCAATGGCGCGCCACGATTGATCCAACTCACGCGACACCCGCGAGTGCCGTCCGCGCTGGCGGCAGCGTCGACGGCGAAGGCCGCAATACGACGCATTTCTCCGTCGTCGATCGCTTCGGCAACGCCGTCTCCAACACCTACACGCTCAATTTCAGCTACGGGGTCGGCCTGGTCGCCGCCGGCACCGGCATCCTGCTCAACAACGAGCTCGACGATTTCGCCGCCAAACCGGATTCGCCTAACGCCTATGGCCTCGTGGGCTATTCGGCCAATGCTCCCGGGCCAGGCAAGCGGCCGCTGTCATCGATGACACCGACCATCGTCCTGAAAGACGGCAAGCCGTTCCTGATCACCGGATCGCCCGGCGGCAGCCGTATCACCACCACGGTGCTTCAGGTCGTCGTCAATGCCATCGATCGCGGCATGGATATCGCAGCCGCAGTGTCGGCGCCGCGCATTCACGATCAGTGGCTGCCAGATCAGGTCTATGCCGAGCCTGGTGTGCCGGGCGATGTCATCGCCACGCTGCAGGCTCACGGCGACAAGGTCGTGCCACAGCGGCCATTTACCTCGGCCAATTCGATCATGAACACAGCGGGTGGGTTTGTCGGCGCCGCCGACCCGCGCGAAGGCGGCGCGCTGGCGGTGGGGTATTGAAACGACGTTGGCGTCCCGTCGCTACCGGCGAAAAAAATCTTTTCGGTTGCAGCGTGGCTCACGGTTAATTTTCCGTCTTTAACCTAAACGCGCGCTTTTCCGCGCACTGCCTTCAGCGCTCCCCGACCGCTGTGCGACAGTCCCTGGCTGTAATCTTTAACCGTTAGGGACGCTGGATGGACGTGAGGCTTAAGGCCGAACAGACGCCTGCCGTTGTGGTCGGCGCGCAGGGCAACGGCCTCGGCGTTGTCCGCAGTCTGGCATCGGCGGGAGTGCAAACCACGGTCGTCGGCGACACCCTGCGCGACCCGGCGATGTGGTCGCGCCGCTGCAAAAACCAACTGGTCGAACGATCGTTCGGCCGTCCGCTCGTGGACGGCCTTCTCAAGCTGCAAGAGGCCATCGCAGCAAAGCCGGTGCTCATTCTTACGGACGAGCTCGCCGTGAATACGGTGTCCGAGCATCGGGCTGAGCTCGGCGCCCGCTATCGGCTCCGGCTTCCGTCGCCCGAGATGGTCGATACGCTCGGCGACAAAGAGCTGTTTCAATGTTTTGCTGAAACTCATGCGTTGCCGGTTCCGCGTACGATCGTCGTGAAAGGCGAAAACGACCTTGCACAGATTGCGCAACTCGGATCGCCGGTCATCATCAAACCTGCCGACAAATTTCTGGTTCATATGGGCCGGATCGAAAGGCTCAGCGTCGCAGGATCGCTCGACGATGCCGCCGCGACCTGCCGCCGGTTTCTCGGCCTCGGTGAGACGCCCGTGGTCCAGGAATGGATCGCCGGTCCGGACAGCAACATCTATTTCGCGCTGTTCCATTGCGGCCAATCGCCCGCATCACGGCGCATTTTCTTTGGCCGCAAGATTGCAGCCCATCCGCCGCGCGTCGGCAGCACCGCGGTCTGCGTGCCTGCGCCCGAGGCAGCCGAAATGTTGCGGCCCGTCACGGAAGAATTCCTCGATGTTTCACAGTACGAAGGATTGGGCAGCCTGGAATTCAAATGGAATCCGAGCGACCGCCGCTTCGTGATCATCGAACCGACGGTTGGGCGCACTGATTCCCAGGAAGAAATCGCGGCGCTGAACGGGCTCAACCTCGCGTTTGTCGCTTATTGCTACGAGTTGGGACTGCCGATCCCAAAGCAGACAACAATGGGCGCGGTGGCGTGGCGGGAGTCGCTGCGCAGCATCGGCATTCGCTCTGGCCTTGGTTCTCACACTTACGACGGCTATTGGCGCGTCGACGATCCGATGCCGGCATTCGTCTATTGCGTCGATTTGGCCATCCGCGCCGGCCGGCGGCTGATGCGCCGCCTTGGCCCGACAACTCTGCCGCGTCGCCGGCACAGACCCGCATGACGCAGGCTCCGCATCGAAGGGAGATCGAGATTGATGAACACCATTGACACCGTGATCGTCGGTGCCGGGCCGTATGGCTTGTCCATTGCTGCGCATCTTGGCGCCGCCAACCTGGACCACGCCATTATCGGTTCGCCGATGGAGAGCTGGCGCGCCCACATGCCGCGCGGAATGGTGCTCAAGTCGGAGCGGTTCGCCTCCAACCTGTCGGATGCCGATCGTCGCTACACACTTGAGCGCTTCTGCGCGCTGCGCGGCAAACCCTATGCGCGCAAAGGCTGCCCGCTGCCGATGGCGGATTTTCTCGATTACGCGGACTGGTTTCGGCGCAACGCGGTCCCGGATGTCCGGGACACCAAGCTTCGCCGCCTACGACAGGTTTCGGACGGCTTCGAGCTTACGTTGGACGATCGGGTCGTGCTGGCCAGGCGCGTCATCCTGGCAACGGGCCACTTGGCCTACCGCCATTTTCCGGAAGCGCTGGAGGATTTGGCGCGGAACGCTCCGGAACTTGTCTCGCACAGCGCGGACCACGATGATCTGGCAAAGTTCGCCGGCGAGAACGTGACGGTAATCGGGTGCGGACAATCCGGCCTGGAGACTGCAGCACTTCTGAACGAAAATGGCGCGAATGTTTGTTTGCTCGCCAGAGCTCCAGCGATTGCGTGGGATGCCGAGTTTGATGCCGCGAAGTCGCTCTATAAACGCGTGCGCTGGCCCGAATCGGGTCTGGGCGACGGCTGGCGAAGTCTTGGATATTCCGAATGGCCACGCTTCTTCACTTTGCTGCCCGAAAACACCCGCCGGCGCATTGTCGCCAAGGCGAACGGCCCATCGGGCGCATGGTGGCTGAAGCAGCGCGTGCTCGGCACGATTCCGATGCTCACCGATCATCAGATCGTCACCGCTGCCGGACGAAGCGGCAGAGTACAATTGTCGGTGCGCCGGAACGACGGCACTGTGCAGATCGAAACCGATCACGTCATCGCGGGAACGGGCTACCGCGTCGACCTCGGCCGGTTGCCGTTTCTCGACCCTGAGCTGCGCAAGGCGATTACGACATTCGCCGCCGCGCCGATACTCAAGGGCGCCTTTGAGAGTTCTGTGCCAAACCTGCACTTCGTCGGCTTGGCGAGCGCGATGACGTTCGGCCCGGTCATGCGCTTTGTCTTCGGCACGCGGCATGCCGCGACGATGCTCAGCACGCACATTGCATCGTCCTACGGCCGCCGCGCTAAATTCCGTGCCCCGATCACACGCGACGAGCGGCAATTAAAGCCCGTCAGGATCGCGGACCGGCACCCGTAACACCGATTTTAAGCTTGCTCCCGGTCGACCTGTCTGACCGTCGACGCAAGCCCCGCGATGACAAGCCCGCACAGCGCGATCGGCGCAAAGCCGACGATCGGCCGATGCGTGACGTCCCACAGCCAGCCGACGACGACGGAAAGGGCCATGGCGCAGCTATAGCTGATGGTGAACATCCCGGCCGTGGTGCGATGCACGTCATTGGCCGCGCTGAGAAGCGACGGCAGCGCCAGCGCCATGATCAGCGTGACCGCGCCAGTGAATCCGAGCACGCCAGCCCAGAACACGATCCAGTATCCGCGCGTCATGAGAATCGCGACGACGCAGAACGTCGCCAGCAATCCTGTCGCGGCATATGACCAGGGCCGTCTCACCAGTTGTTCGGCGAGCGGCACCATCAGAAACGACGCCGGCAATTGGCCGACATTGATGGTGGTGAGCGCGGCGCTGACGAGGTCTGGTCGGCCCGCCACTGTCAGCAGATCGGGCAGGAAGGCATTGGTCACGAAATAGGTGGCGTTGACGCTGCCCAGGATCAGGCCGAGCCGCCAGATCAGCGGATCGCGCCAATCCGGCCACCATCGCCGTTGCGGTACCACTCGGGACACTGGCGTTGCATCGGCGCCGCCGCCGCGGCTTCGCATGCCGAGTGCCACCAGCAACACGGTGGCGAAAACCGGCAGCGACCAGACGACGAAATCCAGTCGCCAGCTTTGGTGCACGAGCGGCAGGACGAGCGGGATAGTGAGACCAACCGGTATGACTTCTCCGACCAGAAGACCATTTGTGTAAACCGACGTGGCAAGCCCGATGCGCTGCGGAAACCAAGCGCGCACCAACGGCGGCATGACCGTCTGCACGATCGAGATGCCGGCGCCCATCACGATCGTCGCCGCAAACAGGGACGCCGCAGTGGGGAACGCGCCGCGCGCTGCGGAACCGGCGGCACCGAGCAGCAG
>Ga0335078_10017923_pt1 | contig 10530 bp, 8 predicted proteins | sample Lox_Sample_32_FD_206711 | JGI IMG/M metagenome (GOLD analysis project Ga0335078, IMG submission 206711) | Soil microbial communities from Loxahatchee National Wildlife Refuge, Florida, United States - Lox_Sample_3.2 | ecosystem: Environmental > Terrestrial > Soil > Wetlands | place: USA: Florida...
TTCGCGAAAGTCGAAGAAGCCGGTATCGACTCCGTTCGGGACGGGCCAGACACGCCCATGGCCTGCGCTCTCGGCGACGGTCCGCGCGTCCACGGCCGACATGGTGAGGATGCCGTCGCACTCGCTCCAAAGGCGCTTCTCGAACCTCTCCATCCTGAGCGCCCATCTCTCGACGCGCCGCCGTGTGGAAGGATCTTCCTCGACCTCCGCCCGGCGTCGCAGCGCGATGTAACTGATGTCGATCTCGTCCAGGAAGACTCGCGCGTTGGGCGAGACGCGCCGTATGAGCGGCAAGTAGCGTCCCATGGCGGTGTACTCGATCTGAACGATGTCGAAGGGCAATTGCTGAAGCCGCTCCTGCAATTGGGACGCGAGACCGGTGAAGTTCATATGGACAGCATCTGGAGGATACTGCCTGAGCCTGTCCAGTCCTCGAGACCAACTGCGACGCCACTCGGCGGGCCGCAACGCTTCGGCCAGCCTCGACCGCCAGTCCGGATTGTGCCGCGCGCGAACCAGAACGGGCGGGCTTGCCAGGCCGGCCAGAGGCGGGAGAGCGCCAGCCTCCTCGGGCGTGACCAGCGACATCCAGTGCATCTCATGCCGCGGCGCCAGTTCCTGAACCAGCCGGGCCAGGCGTGTGTGCCCTCCGGACCGGATCGGCAGCGGATAGAACGGCGCCAGCATCAGTATGCGCATTGGTTCGGTGCCAACCAGTTGAACACTGACGCGGCTGGCTCTGCAAGCCCCAGACTCAGCGGGCTGTAGGGGGGCCCATTCGATGCTTCGACGAGGGGGCGGCCGGAGGAAGGGCCTTTTCGATAGCCGCAAGGGCGACGGGGGCCATAAGGCGGTAGCCCAGGCTGTTGGGATGGAGACCGTCGTCGGAGAGGTCCGGGCGGAGGCGGCCGGATGGGTCGGCCGTCGCCGCAAAATAGTCCACGTAGACGTAGTTCCGCAGGCGGCAGAGGTTCTTGATCCAGCCGTTCAGAGCGACGATGGTCTGCGGCGGATGGTCGGACCTGGATTCGCCGACCGGCAGGACCGAAGCCAGCAGGGGCTTGATGCCGTGAAACTGCGCCAACTCGGCTATGGCCTGGATATTGTTCTCCACGATGTCGATGGGGACGCCGCGCGCGATGTCGTTGGTCCCGCCGAGCAGCAGCATGGCCGCGGGCTTGAGGGCGACGACGTCGGCTTCGACCCGGGCCAGCATCTCATCGGTGACTTGGCCGCTGATACCGCGATTGACGAAGTCGTGGGCCGGGAAATACTCGTTCAACCGCCAAAGGTCGGTGATGGAATCGCCGAGAAACACGACGCGGGGGCGGGCCGACTGGGGCGCGCCGAGTTGGCCGTTGGCTTGCGCGTAACGAGCCAGGTCGTCGCGGTCGGGATTGCGCAATTGTGCCTCCTTGCTCCGGAGCAGCGTGCGGAAATTGGCGTCGGCGCGCTCGAGGATCTGGCGCAGTTCGGCGAACTGCCGGGCGGTCTCGTCGGCGAATGTGCCCGGCTTGGGAAGAGCGTCGGCCAAGGCGAGGTAGGCGCGCAGATTGCCGACGAAGGTGTAGGTTACCTCGGCATGCTGGCGGTTGAGCGAGCGCAACGTGGCCACGGCCTGGCGCGCGTTCTCGATGATGGGGGCGCCGGCGCGGGCCAGTTCCGGCTGGACCAGAGACGTGGATTCCATCAACTGGACGCCGCGTTCGTAGAGCTCGAAGGCGTCCCGGTTGGAGAGCGGCGCGGGCTGCTGGGCGAACAGGCAGATGCAGGCCGCCGGAACGGTCCAGAACGGTGGCAGTTTCATGGTTTGCTCACTCTCGCCAGTTGGAGGGTCACCGTACCGATGTAGAACGGCATGTGGATGCGGATCTGCACCGGCAGGCGGCGGTCGTCGTCGGTCATCCAGACAAACAGGCGGCCGCGCCTGCGAAACAGCACGTTGTTGAACAGGAACGCTTCGTAGCGAACGGTCTTGTAAGTGGTGGAAGCCAGCTTGAGGGTCTCGCGCTCCTGCGCCTCCACTTTTGCCATGACCGCCTTCTTGCCGTCGCTAATGGGGATTTCGGTCGAGCGGCCGGGCTCCAGGCGCAGGCGCCGGAGAGCGTGCAGAGCGCCGAAGATGTCCTGGGTACAGGGCTGGATGTCTGTCTCGTGCGTCACCGTGACGTTCTTCACCAGGTCGCGGTCGCGATACGTGGCCTTGCGGCGCGCGGCGTCGAAGGTGACGGCGGTGTCGTGGCGCCGGCTGCCTTCGCTGGACTGGAGGCTCAGACTGACGGCGCAGAGGTCGCGGTCGGACACGGACGTGTATTCGTCGTCGACTTTATAAATGCTCGAAACCATCCCGGCGGATTCCAGGTGGAGGCGCGCGGCGAAGCCGTCGCCGGCGGGGCTCCACGTGAGGCGGGCGTTGCCGCCGTGGATGAAACGCCACTCTATGTTGTACGAGAGCACCTCGCTCCCCGGCGCTGCGGTGTCCGCGGCGGGGCCAGGGGGAGGCGCGGCGGCCGGGACCGCCAGGAACACCCCTAGCGCCGCGGCAGTTCGAAAAAACCACATGAAACCCGAGTGTCGCAGATCGGAAAAGAAAGAGGCAAGCCGGAGTGGGGCCGTGAGCGGGGGCGCAAAGGGCTACAATGAGTGATTCTATGCATTGCAGCAAGAAACTAGTCGCCTCCGCCGTACTGTGCATTCTTGCCGGCTGCCACAAAGCCCCACCCGCCAACGTGGCCGCCACCATCAATAACCGCCCCATCACTTACGAAGAGGTGGACCGCATCTACGAGTCGCAGCTTTCTTCGCCCGGCGCTACCAGCGACGACCTGGCGCAGATCCAGAAGCTCGAGGTCCTGCGCAGCCTGATTGAAAGCGAGATCATGCTGCAGCGGGCCGAGAAGATGGGACTGATGGCGACCGACGCGGAAGTCGACGCCAAGTACGCCGAGCTCAAGGCGCCCTATACGCAGGAGGAGTTCCAGAAGCTGCTCGAGACCCGTAAGATGACCGTCGTCGATCTGAAGAAGAACCTGCGGCGGGATTTGAGCGTGCAGAAACTGGTCAACAAGGAGATCACTTCAAAGATCAGCATCACCGACCGGGAAATCGCGGAGTTCTATGCGAACAACCGGGCCAGCTTCAACCGTGCGGAGCCGGCCGTGCACCTGGCGCAGATCCTGGTGACCTCGACGCCCGACCCCACCGTGCGCAATCTCAAGAACGACAAGGCGCAGAACGACGATCAGGCCCGCAAGAAGATCCAAAACCTGGAGGCGCGCATCCGCCAGGGCGAAGACTTCTCCATGCTGGCGGAGAACTTCTCCGAGGACGCCAACTCCGGTCCGAACGGAGGCGACCTGGGCTTCGTGCCTCTTTCGGCGTTCGACGGTTCGAGCGCCGAGGTAAAGAAGTTGATCGCGACGATGCAGCCGGGCCAGGTCTCGCCCATCATCCCCAGCCAGCAGGCGTACCGGATCCTGAAGCTCATCTCGCGTGAACCCGCTGGACAGCGCGATCTGAACGACCCGCGGGTCCAGCAAACGATTCGCGAGGGCCTGCTGAGCCGCAAGGATCAACTTCTACGGAACGCCTACTATGAGGTCGCGCGCAACGAAGCGACCGTGGTCAACTACTTCGCTAGGAAGATCCTGGAGACGAAGGCGCAGTAGGCTGCGGCGAGGCGGAAGTCTCGCCCGAGCTTAGGCCCGCCCCCTGGGCCTCGGCGTCGAATTCGGTTGCCAGTTCGGCGACCAAGCACGCCGATTCCAGTATTTCTTCGGGCGTCTGCCCGGCAGCGGAGACCGCACGAGCGAGGCGGCCCGCAATACGCTCAAGGTTTTCCAAGTTCCCCTCCCCCACCAAAAGACACTGCACCGCGGTGCATATACAACAAAGTGAAAGACCGGCTACACATCCGACGAGATCCCCAAAAGACCTGGGTCAAGTGTAACTCAACTGCGGCAGGACGGCGCGAAAAACTGCCGGCGGGAAGTGCGTCCCCGGGACGGGCTGCGGCCGGCGCGCGAGCACTAAGGCCAAAAGAACAAAGACGTTGTTGACACGCGGGAACACCCTCACGCAGCCCTGGAATCAGGTGGGGATCCAACCCCGGTCGCCGTGGCAACGGTGGCAGCACGGCGAGAATTTGTTCCCACACTCGAAACCAGTGCCTTTGTTAGGATGGAAGTCCGGCATGCTACGCTTCGAGACCGCGGGAGAATCGCACGGGGAATGCCTTGTCGCCACACTGACCGGGTTGCCGGCCGGTGTCCCGGTTACGTCAGCGGCGATCGATCGCGACCTGCGGCGGCGCCAGCAAGGATACGGCCGCGGCGGCCGCATGAAGATCGAGACCGATCACGCGGAGATCGTCGCCGGGGTGCGTCATTCCCACACCATCGGCTCGCCGATCGCACTCCTGATCCGAAACCGGGATTGGGAGAACTGGACCGAAGCCCTGCCGGTGGAGACTTTCGCGGGCGCGGAAGGGAAGAAGAAGCCGGTAGTAAGGCCGCGGCCGGGACACGCCGATCTGGCGGGCGCGCTCAAGTACGATTTCCACGATGCGCGTTACATCCTGGAGCGAGCGAGCGCCCGCGAGACCGCGGCCCGCGTTGCCGTCGGGGCGGTGGCCAAGGCGTTCCTCGGCCAGTTCGGGGTATGCGTTCTGAGCCACGTCGTCGAGATCGGCAGCGCGCGACTGGAGCGGCGCGCCACCTGGGAGGAAGTCGCGGCGCTGAATGAGAAGGAAGACATTCTCCTTGGCTGCATCGACGAAGCGTCCGAACAGAGGATGAAGGAGGCGGTGGACGAGGCCTACCGCACGGGAGACACGCTCGGCGGCGTCTTTGAAGTGGTGGCGCATAACGTGCCGCCCGGCCTGGGCTCGCACATCGCCTGGGATCTGCGGCTGGACGCGCGCCTGGCGCAGGCGGTGGTATCGATCCAGGCCGTCAAAGGGATCGAGATCGGGGACGCGCTGGAGGCGGCGGCAAGTTTCGGTTCGCGGGTCCAGGACACTATCCAGTACGATCGCGAGGCGCGGCGGTTCTATCGAGGGTCGAACCACGCCGGGGGAATCGAAGGCGGCATGACCAACGGCCAGGACATCGTTTTGCGCGGCCTGCTCAAGCCCATTTCGACCCTGCGGCGCCCGCTCGAATCGGTGGACTTCGCGACACGGGAACCGGCGCTGGCGGCGTACGAGCGCAGCGACGTGTGCGTGGTCCGCGCGGCGGGCGTGATCGCGGAATCGATGACCGCGCTGGTTCTGGCACAAGCCTTTCTCGAGAAGTTTGGAGGCGATTCGCTCCACGAGACGCGGCGGAGTTTTGAAGAGTATATCGAGCAGGTGCGGAGGTTCTGAAGACCAAGGCCATGACCTACCCGATCGTCAGATACGGCAATCCGGTGCTGGAACAGCCCGCGGAGACGGTGACCGAGTTCGACACGCCGGAGCTGAAGAGGTTGCTGGAGGACATGTTCGAGTCGATGTACGCAGCCAAGGGCGTTGGCCTGGCGGCGCCGCAGATCGGCATCGGCCGGCGCATCGCGGTCATCGATCCCACCAACGGACAGGACGAAACCCAACGGATGGTGCTGATCAACCCGGAGATCGTGAAGATCGAAGGGGCGCAGGTGGGCGAAGAGGGCTGCCTGAGCATTCCCGGATTTCGCGAGCAGGTGAAGCGCGCCAAGCGGGTGACCATCCGCGCCCAGGACGCGAGCGGCGCGTCCTTCGAGAAGACCGGAGAGGATCTGCTGGCGCGCGCGTTTCTGCACGAGACCGATCATCTCAACGGCAGGCTCTATATCAACCACGTGAGCGCGCTGAAGCGCGACCTCATCCGCCGGAAAATTCGCAAGCTGCAAAAAGCCGGCGAGTGGGCCTGAGGCGCCGTGCGCATCGTTTTTCTGGGCACCCCGGAATTCGCCGTCCCCACACTGGAACGGGCCTTCGAAGCGGGGCATGAAATCGCCGCCGTCGTGACGCAGCCCGACCGTCCCAAAGGGCGCGGGCGGCAACTAGCCGCGCCGCCGGTGAAGGAGACCGCGTTGCGCCTGGGACTGGCGGTCCACCAGCCCGAGCGCATACGCACGCCGGAGGCGATCGATCTGCTGCGCAGCCTCAAGCCCGACGCGATGGTGGTGGTGGGATACGGAAAGATCATCCCGCAGGCCGTGATCGATATTCCGCCGCACGGAATCGTCAACGTGCATGCATCGCTGTTGCCGCGCTATCGGGGCGCGGCGCCGGTGCAGTGGGCCATCGCGAATGGCGAAACCGTCACCGGAGTGACGACGATGCGCATCGACGCGGGCCTCGACACCGGCGACATTCTCCTGCAGCGCGAAACGGCGATCGGGGCGGAAGAGACGGCGGTGGAGCTTGGAGCCCGGCTCGCCGCGATGGGCGCGGATCTGCTCGTGGAAACGCTGGCGGGGCTGGAGCGCGGCGCGATCGTGCCCAGGCCGCAGAATTCCGCCGAGGCGACGCTGGCACCGGTTCTGAAGAAGGAGGACGGCCTCATCGACTGGACCAGGCCTGCCGCGGTAATCGCCAACCGCATTCGCGGCTTCAAACCATGGCCGGGATGCTACACGCACCTGCGAGGCCGGGCGATCGGGATCTCGCGGGCACGGGCCGGCGCGAGCGCGGCGGGCGAACCCGGATCGGTGCACCCCGTTCGAGGCCGGATAGTGGTAACCTGCGGCGATAGCACCGCTTTGGAAATCCTCGAAGTGCAGATGGAAGGCAGGAAGGCGATGGACGCGGCGGCTTTCCAAAACGGCTATCATTTGGTGGAAAATGAACTGCTGAGAGAGATGAGCCAGTGAAGCTTCCGGTTGGATATCGCTACGCCTCCAGTTACGCGGGCATTCGGAAAGAAAAGCGCGACGATCTTGCGCTGATTCTTTCGGAGCGGCCGGCATCCGCCGCCGCGATCTTCACGCGGAACCAAGTGCAGGCGGCCCCGGTGAAACTGGCGCGCGCGCATCTGCGCAGCTCGCGCGGCCATGCGCGGGCGATTCTGGTGAATGCCGGCAACGCCAACTGCGCGACGCGGACCGGGGACCGGGTAGCGCTCTCCACCTGCCGCGCGGTTGCCAGATTGCTCAAGGCCAAGCCGCAGCAAATTCTCCCGGCATCCACCGGCGTCATCGGCGTGGAACTCGATCCGAAGCTGGTGACGGACGCGCTGCCTCGGCTGTTCGACCGGCTGTCGGACATCGGCTTCTCGGACGCGGCGCGGGCGATCACAACCACCGATCGAGTTCCGAAGATGGCGTTCGGCGAGGTGCCGTTCCGGGCCGGGCCGGTTCACATCGCGGGCATGACCAAAGGGTCGGGCATGATTCAGCCGAACATGGCGACCACGCTCGGGTTCGTGATGACCGACGCCGACATCAGCCCCCAACTCCTGAAGCCGATGCTGGCCAAGGCGGCCGATCGCAGCTATCACCGCATCACGGTGGATGGCGATACCTCGACCAACGACACGCTGATCCTGCTGGCGAACGGCGCATCGGGAATCAAGCCGAGCCCGAACGAGCGCCTGGTGTTCGAGGAAGTTCTGTGCTGGGTGATGGAAGACCTGGCGGAGAAGATCGCGCGCGACGGCGAGGGAGCCCGGCGGCTGATCACGGTCCACGTGCAGGGCGCGCGCGACGACGACGAAGCGGCTCGCCTGGCGCGGGCCATCGCGAATTCGCCGCTGGTGAAAACGGCGGTAGCCGGCTGCGACGCCAATTGGGGCCGCATCCTCTCGGCGGCGGGAAACGCGGGTGTGGCCTTCGACCCGCGCAAAGCGAGCGTCTATCTGCAGCGCGTGCTGGTATGCCGCAACGGCGTGGCGGCGGAATATTCCGAGCGCGATCTGAAGCGCATGATGGACGCGCAGGAGTGCCTGATCCGTTTCGTCCTCGAAGGCGGTGGGCCGGGCGAGACCCGCTTCTGGGGCTGCGATCTCACCGAAGACTACGTAAAGATCAACGCCAGCTACCGCACCTAGATCACCGCTCACCCCAGCAGTTCGGCCGACAGCCGCTCGTAGTTTCCCGGCGTGATGTAATGGAACTCGATCTTGAGGCGCGTGAACCCTCGCAACTGCTCCAGGGTGTTGTCGCTGGGGTATTCCGGACCGGCTACGTAGAGCTTCCCGGCGTCGACGCGGAAGGGGACAATGCGGCAGCGGCGAGCCACCGGACCTGGCAGCGAGCGCGCCACGCCGGTGCGGATGCGCGCGGTTTCGAGCGCCTCGAAGGGCACACTCTGCTGGGCGCTGAGTCCGGAGTACAAAGCGTCCTCGGTGAGCGGCCCCGAGGCCACCAGGTATTCCCCCAGCCGCACGTGCGGCCGCTTCGACGCCAGCGCACTCTGTAGCTGTTCCTCCGTGAGTTTGCCGGCGCGGATCAGAATCTCACCCAGCGGCTGCTTGTGCCCAATGAGTCCAGCCCGCGAAGGGTAGTCGTGCTCCGTCTTGAGCCACACCAGCGGCCGGGAGAACAGGCGGGCCGTGGCGTACCACGACAGGGCCGCGGCGGTCGCGAAGAAGTTGATCCAATTGGCCCAGAACATGCGCAGCGGCACCCCGGCGGCGAATTTCCAGCCGTAGATCCGCGCCACGCAGCCGCAACGCACCGCCGTTCGATGCACTTGCAGGAACAGCGTGACGTACAGCAACGGCGCCATCCAGCGATACTGCCCCAGGCTCCCCAGGCTCCAATGGGCGCCCGTCGCCCGGCTCCAGCACCAGGTCGCCAGGGCGTAGATCAGCGTCAGATTCGCGAGCGCGCTGGCGGGGTTGCCGGCCAGGCCCTTCCGGTCCCGCCAGAACCAGTACGACCGCCGCCAGCCGCCTCCCCAGCCGTGGCGCTCCCAGGCCTGGAGGGAAATGCCCAGAACCCACCGTGTGCGCTGCTTGAGCGCATGGCCGATGCGCTGCGGGAAGAACTCGCGCGTAGCCACCGGCTGCCCGGCCACGAACTGAATGGGGATGAACAGTTGGCGGCATCCCAGTTCGTGGAAGCGCAGGCCGATCTCGTAGTCCTCGGTGAGGCAGGCGGGATCGAAAATGCGGCCGTGCTGGTCGGTCGCGGCGACGTCGAAGGCCCAGCGTGCGTACCCGGTCCCGACACCGTTCGACGGAAGGAACCCGCCCAGCAGCAGCCGCGCCGGCACGTCCTTGGTCTGGTACTCGGCGAATTCGTCGCAGTAAACCCCGTGCGTGAAAAGGCGGAACGGGGTCGCCAGCGGAAGCACGGGAATCTGCACCATCCCGCAGCGGTCGAGCGCCTCGTTGATGCGCCGGAGCTCCTCGGGATGGACCAGGTCCTCGGCATCGTGAACTACGATCGTTTCGAAACGGACGGCATGCTCCTGCTCGAAGGCCGCCATCCGTTGGTAGACCCAGTTCAGACAATCGGCTTTGGATGTGGGTCCGTCGTGCGGACACAGAGCCAGGTGCACCCGCGGAAAGCGCGCTTGGGCCTGGCGGACGGCCGCCACCGTGGGGGCGTCGTTCGGGTAGGCGCCCACGAACACGGTGTAGTTCTGGTATTGGATGGCCCCCAGATTGTGCTCCAGCATCTTGCCGATGACGCCGTGCTCGTGCCACAAGGGGATGAACATGGCGGTGCGCTTCTCCGCCTTCGAGTCGCGCGATGGTGCGAACGATGGCTGCCGCCGAGGACGGCGAAGCCAGGCGGAGAAGCACACCAGATCGAGAAAGAGATCGTCCAGGCCGCTCAGCAGGATCAAGACCGCGAGCCACGGCAAGCAGGCGACCACAATCCTGTCGATGGCAGGCACTCGGGGATGCTCCTTCGTAGAGAGTAGTGGGCCGGGCGGGAAAAAATCGCTAGGAAGACGCTCGGCGCCGGCCGATTCCGTGGCGGCCCCGAAGCTGCCCCCTATCGCCGGCGGAGAGTGCTTGGGTGCGGGTCGTGCTTGGTCGGAAAGGTCTTGGACATGTGGTCATGCATGGTCAGCGCCTCTTCGTCCACCAGGGCCCACAGGAGACCCACGCCAACCGCGCCAATGCCAAGGCAAAACAAGACAAAGCGGAGCGTGAGACGGCGCCATCCCGGCGGCTGACCGTCGAAGGTCAGGGAGCGCAGGCCCACTAAGCGCATCCCTGCGCTCTCGCGCCCGAGTACGGCCCAGAAAAGGTGGTAGAACACGGCCAGCGCCAGGCACGCTCCCAGGTAGGGCGCCGCAACCTTCCCCGACCATTGGAACCTGCCGCCCGCGATGTAGAACGCCAACGCCGCGAGTGTCATCCCCGCCGCCACGAAAGCCAGGTCGAGAAGCGCCGCCCGAATCCGGGTTCCGGGACGCGCGACCGGCGCGTCGTCGTTGACCGCCTTCTTCTCTTGCGGAGCGGGAGGACGCAAGTCGAGAGGCGCCTGCATCCCCGGCCGGCCGGGCGGATGTAGTTCGGCGGAGCGGGTCTCGCGCCGCGACGGGTGGCGGCGCCGCGCTCCGTTCTTGCCGCTGGCCGGGTCGTGCGGAAAGGGAATGATCTTCGA
>Ga0335078_10017924_pt1 | contig 10529 bp, 10 predicted proteins | sample Lox_Sample_32_FD_206711 | JGI IMG/M metagenome (GOLD analysis project Ga0335078, IMG submission 206711) | Soil microbial communities from Loxahatchee National Wildlife Refuge, Florida, United States - Lox_Sample_3.2 | ecosystem: Environmental > Terrestrial > Soil > Wetlands | place: USA...
GATCGGCGAGCCCGATTGGGCCGCGGCCTGGCTTGCGGTCGTCGGAGAGGAGATCGTCGGCGTAACGAAGACGCAGGACATGTGGGTCAATGACTTGTGGGTGCGGCACGATCATCGCAGAACCGGCGTCGGTGGAAGGCTGCTGGCACAGGCGGAAGAAGAAATACGCGCCCGTGGACACAAAGCGCTTTACCTTCGTGTGGTCAAGTCGAATACTCGGGCGGTCGAATTCTATCAGAATCGCGGTTGGAGAGTTCACCGCGAATTCCCACATGAGAAATTCGGCCATGCGATGTTCGAAATGATCAAATTGAGCGAATCGTGAAGAGTTGCGGGCCCGGAGGCATTTTCTCTTCTCGTGGTACAACTCTCTTATGGCCTCATTCACCGTGAAAACACCGCAGCGCGAGTATTGCGCCATGGTGGAGCGGGGCATTCTCTCGCGCGCCGCAAACTTCATTCCCAAGGGCAGCGGCAAGGTCTTCGTAGTCACGACGGCCGACGTCTGGCAGCATCACGGAAGCCAGTTGGAACGCGGGCTTTCGAGCATCGCTCACGAGGTGCTCACGTTTCCCGGCGGCGAAGAGCGCAAGCGTTTGGCGCACGTGGAAACGTTGGCGGAAGAGATGTTGCGGCGCGGCGGCGACCGGACGAGCCTCGTCATCGCTTTCGGCGGCGGCATTGTGAACGACATGGCGGGCTTCCTGGCCGCCATTTTCATGCGCGGCATTCCCGTGGTGCAGATCCCCACTACGCTGCTGGCGCAAGTGGATGCGTCGGTCGGCGGCAAGACCGGGGTCAATCTGCTCGAGGGCAAGAACCTCATCGGCAGCTTTCATCAGCCGCTCGCCGTTCTGATCGATCCTGATGTGCTGGCCACGCTGCCCGATCGCGAATATCGCGCCGGCCTTTTCGAAGTGATCAAGTGCGGCGTCATCCGCAGCGCGCCTTTATTTGAGCTTCTGACGAAGCAGCGAGACGCCGTGCTGCGCAAGGAACCGGCGGTGGTCGATCGCCTGATCGAAGAATCGGTGCGCATCAAGGCGGAAGTGGTCTCGGCCGACGAGCGCGAATCGGGCCTGCGGCGCATTTTGAACTTCGGCCACACGTTTGGCCACGCGCTCGAAGCAGAAACCGCCTACGCGCGATTTCTGCACGGCGAAGCCGTCGGGTTCGGCATGCGCGCCGCCACGCATCTGGCGAAATCGCTCGGCAAGGTCGGGGAGCGCGATGCGGATGGCATTCTCGACGCCGTCGACCAGTACGGGCCCATCCCCTCGCTGAATGGGATTCCGGCCGAGCGGCTTGCAGCTCGCCTGGTGAAAGACAAGAAGACCATCCAGGGCAACGTGCATTTCGTGCTGCCGCGATCCATCGGCGAGGTGACCCTCGTTTCCGGAGTGGATGACGGCGCGGTGCTCTCCGCGATCCGCGCAGCGCTCGCATGAAAGGCACAGCGCCCGCGGGCGTCACCACTGAACAGGAAGCGTCGCGCTGGGTGCGTGCCATGTTCGGCCGCATCGCGCCGCGTTACGATCTGGCGAATCACGTTTTATCCATGAATCTTGACCGGATGTGGCGCGCCACAACTGTGAGGCGCGTGCGTCACATCCTGGAACGCCCCGGCACGCGAACACTGGACCTCTGCTGTGGCACGGGTGACCTGCTGCTGGCGCTCGATGCCCGCTCCGCGCGACCCGCCATGGGCAGCGATTTCTGCCATCCGATGATGACTGCCGCGCAGGAGAAGATCTCGCGGCGCAAGCGCACGTGCCCGCTGTTCGAGGCTGACGCGCTGCGGCTGCCGCTCGCCGATGATGCCCTCGATCTCATTACCGTCGCCTTTGGATTTCGCAATCTCGCCGATTATGACGCAGGCCTTGCGGAGATGCATCGCGTGCTGAAGCCATCCGGGCTCGCGGCGATTCTGGAATTCTCGCAGCCCGGCGATACCGCGTTCGGCAAGCTCTACGGTTTCTATTCGCGAAAGGTGCTGCCTCTGATCGGTGCAGCGCTCTCTGGCGCGCGCGAAGCCTACGCGTACCTGCCGGAATCCATTGAAAAATTCCCCTCCGCCGATGGGCTGGCTGCTCGCATGCGCTCCGCGGGCTTTCGTTCGGTGGAATTCCTTCGCATGACCGGTGGGACAGTCGCATTGCACCTCGGGACGAAATAAGCGAGCCGCTATACTGAGTTGATGGCTCATCGCATCACGCTCATTCCTGGAGACGGCATCGGACCCGAGGTCGCCGAAGCGACCGCGCGCGCGGTGGAAGCTGCCGGGGTCACAGTCGCTTGGGAGCGCGTCGAGGCCGGCGCGGATGCCCTCGCGAAATCGGGCGAGATGCTGCCTAAGGCCGTTTTTGAATCGCTTGCACGCACGCACGTGGGACTCAAAGGACCCACGGCGACCCCGATCGCCGGCGGCCATCGCAGCATCAACGTGGCGCTCCGCAAGAAGCTGGACCTCTACACCAATTTCCGGCCTGTGCGCATGCTGGCGGGGTTGAAGACACGGTTTCAAGGCGTTCCCATCGACATGGTCATCTTCCGCGAGAATACAGAGGATCTCTATTCCGGCCTCGAGCACGAGGTGGTGAAGGACGTGGTCGAAAGCTTGAAAGTGATTACGCGCACCGCGTCCATCCGCATCGCGCGCGCTACGTTCGAGTTCGCGCGGCGCGAAGGCCGGAAGAAAGTCACCGCCGTGCACAAGGCCAACATCATGAAGCTCAGCGACGGCCTGTTCCTGAAATGCTGCCGCGAGATTGCCGAACAGTTCAAGGAGGTCCAGTACGAGGAGTTGATCGTCGATAACGCCTGCATGCAGCTTGTCATGCGCCCAGAAACGTTCGACTTGCTGTTAATGCCGAATCTCTACGGTGACATCGTTTCCGATCTCGCCGCGGGATTGGTTGGAGGACTGGGAATCGTACCAGGGGCGAACTTGGGCGAGCACGACGCCATTTTTGAAGCGGTGCACGGAACCGCGCCCGACATAGCCGGTAAAGGCAAAGCGAATCCCACGGCGCTCATGCAATCCGCCGCCTTGATGCTGGCGCACATCGGCGAACGCGACGCCTCACGGCGCTTGCAGAGTGCGATCGAGGGGGTCTATGCCGAGGGGAAATGCCTGACGGTGGATGTGGGCGGCAGCGCATCGACTACGGAGTTCACCGCCGCCATCATCGCGCACATGCAATAGAGGCGGCGAGGCCCGCCGCCCCTTTTGTGTTGAAGCTTAGAAGCCCTTCTTCGCGAGGAACTCGACCAGGTCCACCACGCGGCACGAGTAGCCCCACTCGTTGTCGTACCAGGAGAGCACGTGCACCAGGTTGCCGTCCAGCACCTTGGTCATCTCGCCGTCGACAATCGAGCTGTTCGGATTGTGCAGCATGTCACTCGACACAACCGGGTCCTCGGTGTAAGCGAGGATACCCTTGAGCGGGCCGGCCGCGGCTTCTTTCAGCGCCTTATTCACTTCCTCGGCCGTTACTGATTTATCGGTCACCGCGACCAGGTCCACCACGGAGACGTCCGGCGTCGGCACACGCATTGAGTAGCCGTCCAGCTTGCCTTTGAGTTGCGGCATCACGAGGCCAATGGCCTTGGCTGCGCCAGTCGTTGTGGGAATCATGTTGATGGCCGCTGCGCGCGCCCGGCGAAGATCCTTGTGCGGAAAATCCAACACGTTCTGGTCGTTGGTGTAGCTATGGATCGTGGTCATCGATCCTTTCTGAATGCCGAACTTGTCGTGCAGAACCTTCACCAGCGGCGCTAGACAATTAGTCGTGCACGAAGCGTTCGAAATGATGTTGTGCTTCTTCGGGTCGTAGACGTTGTCGTTGACTCCCAGCACAACGGTAAGGTCTTCATTCTTGGCCGGCGCCGAGATGATGACTTTCTTGACCGTCCCGCGCATGTGCTTGCCGGCGTCCTTCGCATCCGTGAAGCGGCCCGTGGATTCGACCACAACTTGCGCGCCCACCGAATTCCAATCCAGCTCGGCCGGATCCTTGATCGCGAAAACTTTCAGGTGTTTGTTGCCGATCCGGATTCCGTCCGCCTCGGCCGTAACCGTCTCGGGCAGCGTGCCGAGAACGGAGTCGTATTTCAAAAGGTGAGCGAGCGTTTTCGTATCGGTAATATCGTTCACCGCCACGAAATCGACATTTGCATTGTGCAAACCCGCGCGGACCACATTGCGACCGATGCGTCCGAAACCGTTAATGCCAACTTTGACTGCCATTTTCTGGATTGTCTCCTAGTGAGGATTTAGGGGATTACCTTATAGGATAACAAAGGTTGGGATTTTCGTGCGCGCCGCCCGAATTATCTGTGGATAACAGCCGCCTCCGACAGGCCCGGCTGCGATTCCAATAACTCGACGCGCTGCCGATTCAGCATCGCGGTCTCTTGTACCACAAACGAATCCGGTGGAAATGGTGTTCCAACCGGCTCCTCCGGCAGGTTTAACAATTTCCCCATCATCGATTGATAGAGATCATGTCCCACCCGCTGCTCAAGAGGGACGTACCACCGATTGAGAGAATCGGCCATCTTGCGGAACTGGCTGACCAGCACATCGCGCGGCATGTTACGACGGCCGGCGTCGGATATGATGTCGAGCGTCGTTTCCACCGCCTGCAGCATGTTGCACCGCCGCAAAATGAGGCGCCGAAGCAATTCTGGATCGCCAGAGGTAGTGCCGTCGGCGAAAATGCCGGCGGTGACAATAGGGAGCGTATGAGTCAAGACGACTTTCTGCCCTTGCCACTCGAAAACACCACCCCGCTCAACGACGCGCTCCTCACTGGGCGCGAGGCGCGTCGGCTCCGCATCAATCATTGCATCGACGTACTCTGTGTCCGGAGCATCATCAGACATATGAGGCCTTTTGCCTCTTTCGAATTCGATCACATTCGCTCGATTTGTCCGAATCGCAAATGCCTCCAGGTTGCTTGCGGCATCATTCCTGATTCGAACTTCATTGGAACCGTCGGGCAGAGGTTTGAGGAGAGCCGTGATTTGTGCGTCTAACGAGAAGACGCACGTAAGTACGAAGACCGCCGAGATCACGGTTTTCATGCCGATTTTCCTGCTGATCAGCCGATTATACCGCTGACGTCAGCCCTGTAAATACCGTGCCAAGTCGTCGGGACGGAAGCAGTGCGCCTGGGCCGTCTCGCGGGTGATGCGCCCGGCGCGCACCAATTCCGCTAGCGATTGCTCCATGGTGACCATGCCTTCGGAACGGCCGGTCGAGATCGCGGTGTAGAGTTGATGATCTTCGCCCTTGCGAATCAGACTGCGAACGCCGTGGGATCCCATCATGATCTCGATGGCCGGATAGCGGCCGCCGCCGGCTGCCGTGGGGACCAGTTGCTGGGCAACCAGCGCCAGCAATGCGAGGGAAAGCTGTTGGCGGATCTGCCGCTGGTTGGCGAGCGGAAACGTATCGAGAATGCGCGAAATGGCTTGTGAGGTGTCGTTGGTATGCAGCGTCGAAAGCACCAGGTGCCCGGTTTCCGCCGCGGTGAGCACGGTGGCAATGGTTTCCGGGTCGCGCATCTCGCCCACCAGAATTACATCCGGACTCTGGCGCATGATGCTGCGGACGGAGCTCGCAAACTCGGGCGCATCATGGCCGACTTCAATCTGCTCGACGATGGAGTTCCGGTTGGTGTGCACGAACTCCACCGGATCCTCGATGGTCACGATGTGATCGCGGCGCTCATTGTTGATGATGTCGATCAAGGCCGCGAGCGTCGAGCTCTTGCCGGATCCCGTCGATCCGGTGATCAGAATCAGGCCCTGGCGCGCGTCCGCCAGACGATGCAGAGTCGCCGGCAAGTGCAGAGATTCGAGTGTCGGGATCCGAGAGGGTAACAGCCGTATCGCTCCCGCCAGCGTGCCGCGCTGATGGTGCACGTTGGCGCGAAAACGGCCGATGGATTCGCGCGAGAAGCAGAAATCGGTGGACTTATTCTGGTGCAGTTCCTGGGCTTGTTTGGGGGTCAGCAAGGGAAGAAGCAGGTTGCGCGTGTCATCGCCGCCTAGCGCCGGCCCGGCCGCGGGAGACAAGTCGCCATCGATGCGCAAGGCTACTGGTGCGCCGGCGATCAGCAACAGATCCGATGCATTGCGCTGCACCGCGTAGCTAAGCAGTTGATCGAGACTGGCGGTGCTTTCGGGCGCACCGGAGTGGCTGGTGCGCGTTCCGGTAGCCGCCCGGTTCAGTTGCGCGACGATCTCGGTGAGTTCATTGTCATAACCGGGCATTCTGTCATCAGTTAACCGCAACCTTGCAGCACGGGTCAACGTGACAGGTTGGGTGGGGAGATGCCGCCCACGCGCGGCCTCCCACCAGGCAGGGAGACCGCGCGCGGTGATCCGCGCCGACCGAAGGCGAAAGTGGCCGGGTTGAAGCCCGACATTTCGTGATCTTCACTCGACACTCTGAATTTCCGTCAGCGCGATCTGGCCCGTAGGCCAGTCACGCCATAAGCCTTTCTAGGGGCGCCAGAAACCAGTATCACCGGGCGAGCCGGCCGGGGGAGGAACGGCGTCGCCCTGACGGCGAGCATTGCTGCGCAGCAACATCGGCGGTACGGCAAGCCGACCGCTTTTGATTTCAGAATATAGTCCGGCGCCAGACCGCCAATTTACCGGACATTCGCAAGCCTCTGAATCTGCGGCTTAGAAAGTCAACTGAATTGCGTGACCCGCAATCAGACCGCAGCTTCGGTTCCGACGCGCTCCGGCGCAAACTCCATTTCCTGCGAGCCGAGCGATAGCACGCGGACGCGCTGGCCTTCCTTGAGGAATTGCAGCAATGCGATGCGACCATTGGTGAACCGCACGGCGTCATGAAACGTCTGCGGTATCGCCGTTGTCTGCGTGAAGCCCACCGTTTCATTGGGCCCGATGCAGAATTCCCTCTGTAGATTCATGGGAATATCCATCAGCCGCAGGGTTGCGCCGGGCGGAATGCACACCGCCGGAACCTCCACCGCCAGCGGCGACACAAATGCGGTTTTGAGGGCTGCCCACCAACCCGTTTTTTCGGATTTGGCTTGCATCTGCGGGCGCAGGTCTGCCGGGGAGGCCAGCCCCATGGCGCCGGTACTGAATCGGTGCGCCACTAAATTTTCGCCTTCCTTCGCCAAACGGTTGGGCAAGCCGTGCAGAGAGTAATCACACATTTGTCGATTCACCTCCTGCCCTCAGTGTGAGTACCCTTGCCAGAAAAGACAATACAGGCGGGAGGTGGGTGCGTGTGGATTATCACGCAACGCGTTAAGCGACTGATCCTTCGCCACCATCCACGCGAATCGTATTGCCGGTCATCCAGTAGGTGTTCTCATTGCAAAGTGCGCCAATGCATTTGGCGACATCTTCGGGAGTGGTCAGCCGGCCGTGCGGATTTCTGGCCTTGGCAAAGGACATTAGCTTATCCTGACCAGGAATCTTACGCAGGGCAGGTGTATCGGTGACGCCGGCCAGAATGGCGTTGGCGGTGATTCCCAGCGGCGCCAACTCCAGTGCAATCTGGCGGATGTGGGCTTCCAGAATGGCTTTCGCAGCCGAGACGGGACCGTATTGCGGAATGGCTTTGCCGCCGCCCTCGCTGGTCATGGCGTAGATGCGGCCGCCGGCTTTCATCAGGCGACTCGCGACGAGGTCATGCACCCAGTAGACGAGGCTGTGGCCCATCACATCGGCAGTCATTTCGATTTGCCGCTTGGAAGCGACATCATCCGAGCCAACCAACGGTTTCAGCGCGCCGAAAGCGAGCGAATGCAGCAGCGCACGCACGGTGCCCGGCGTCTTCTCGAAGACGGTCCTGATCTGTTTCAACGCATCCGCGCGCTTTTCGTCATCCGCCGCGTTCATATTGAAGAAAACGGCTTCGCGACCGGCGGCCCGAATCCGCGCTTGCACCTCTTGCGCATGCGGCAGGGTTTCGCGGCGATCAAGATGCACGCCGAAAATGTTCATCCCTCGATGCGCCAATTCGACCGCGGTCGCCTCGCCGAACCCGCTGCTGGCGCCCAGTATCAATGCCCATGGTTGTTCACTCATATCGTGATAGATGTAACCGTAATCTCCCTTCGATCTCCTTCAGCCGCCTGGATGCGGATTTCCGACCGCACCGACGGCATGAGTTCGGGGAAGCGTTCTCCCCACTCGATCAAAACCACCGCCTCGCGGTCGAACAGTTCATCCAATCCGAGACGAGCGACTTCGCTTGCCCGCTCCAGACGGTAAAGATCAACATGATAAACCTTCGGCGGGGTGCCGTACTCGTGGATGAGGGTGAAAGTGGGACTCGACACCTCTTCGGGCGAGGCCGCCCCCAGCCCCTTGGCGATGCCTTTTGCCAGCGTAGTTTTACCAGCGCCCAGATTCCCGACTAGCAACACGACGCCACTTTGAGGAAGTTCGCGCGCGAGTTTTTCGCCGAGTGCGATGGTTTCCTCTTCAGACGCCGTCCGGTACGTGGGCACATTTCTCCATAGCGGCGGGCAGGTAATGCAGCAGATCGGTAGCGATCAGACACTTCTCGCCTAACGCGGCGGCACCGATTTCTCCGCACAGCCCGTGCAGATAAACAGCGGCAGCAATGGCTTGCTCCGCATCGCCCGGGAATTGGGCCAGAAACCCGGCGATCAGGCCGGTGAGGATATCGCCTGTGCCGCCGGTCGCCATTGCCGGAGATCCGGTGGGGTTGATCCATACGCGGCCATCCGGAAACGCCAAAACCGTGTGATAGCCCTTGAGGATCACATGCACTTTTCGATCGCGGGCCAGAGCTCGAGCGTTGGAGACACGATCCTGCTCGATTTCGGCGATTGACTTTTTCACAAGGCGGGACATCTCACCCGGATGTGGCGTGAGGACACGCAGGCGCTTGTCTCCGGACCACTCGGTACCGGCCAGAGCGTTGAGGCCATCGGCATCCACGACCATGGGCTGTGCAAACTCCTGGAGCGAGCGCCGCACCACCATAACGGTTTGGGGCTCGGTCGTGAGCCCGGGCCCAATCGCCAGGACGGTCTTCGTGCGCGCGATTTCGGTCAGCGCGCCAGAATCGAATGCGCGCACGGAAATGGATCCGTTAGCCGTCTCGGGCAGTGGTTCCGTCATCAACTCCGGGGCATGGGAAGCGATTACCGGGATGGCGCGCTCCGTGGAAGCTACCGTGACCAACCCGGCGCCGGAACGCAGCGCTGCCATGCCGCACATGGCTGCCGCTCCGGTTTTGCCGTAGGAGCCAGCGACGATCAGGACATGCCCGAACGTACCCTTGTGCGAAGCAGGGGGACGCGGCGCGAATAAATGGCGGAACTGCGCGGGCTCAACCAGCGAAAGATAGATACTGTCGTCTTTCTCAAATAACTCCGGGGGACTGCCGATGGCGCGTACGCACAACTCGCCGGCATGCTCGCAATTCGGAGGCAGCACCAGTCCGATCTTTGGGGCGGTGAAGGTGACGGTGTGATGGGCGCGCACGTTTTCGCCCAGCGTCTGACCTGTGTCGCTGGCAAGGCCGGAGGGAATATCGACGGCCACGATCTTTGCGCGCGGAAATCCGGTGTTGATGCGGCGGATGGCGTCGAGCATCTCGCCTTTGGCCGGCCCACTGAGTCCAGTGCCAAGCAGCGCGTCGATGACGATGGTTGCGTCTTGCGCATCCGGGGGGAGTTCGCGCAACACCGGACACCCTGTCTCGATGAGGCGGCGGTAGTGCTCTGCCGCGTCTCCCTTCATGTCCTCGGGCGCTGCCAGTAAAGCCACGCTTAACTTTTGCGGGCGGTAGCGCTCATAGAGATGCCGCGCCACCACCAGGCCGTCGCCGCCGTTGTTGCCCTTGCCGCAGAAGACAGCAATACGCTGGTCGCCCAGCGGCGAGAATCGCTTTTCAAGAAACTCCACCACGCGGCTGCCGGCGTTCTCCATCAAGACAGCGCCGGGCACGCCCATTTCGATAGTGCGGCGGTCGACTTCGCGCATCTGTGCGGCCGTAAGAACTTTCATGGTTTGTCAGACTCCGCGCGCCACCAGCAGGGTCATGTCGTCGTATAACTCCGAGGAGCCGGTCCACTGCTCCACAGTTTCCATAATGCGCGAGATAATCTCGCTGGATTCACGTTGCCCGTACCGGAGCAGCAGGTCGACCAGATTCTCTTCTCCAAACGGTTCGCCGTACGCATTCTCAGGTTCCACAATACCGTCGGTAAACGCCACGAGAAGATCGCCCGGCCGCAGTTCGACTTGCTTCTCCTCGTAACTTGCGAACGGAAAGGCGCCCACGACAGTGCCGGTCACATCGAGCCGTTTGGCTTTGCCATCACGCATCAGAATAGGCGGCAAGTGGCCGGCATTGGTGTAGGTGAGTACGCGGCTCTCGTCGTCATATAGACCGAAATAGAACGAGGCGAATTTTTCCGGAGAAGTGTTGGCGCAGACCTGCTTGTTGAGTTGCGAAACAAGGCCGGCGACGGAAAGCCCGGCAGGCCAGCCGC
>Ga0335078_10017925_pt1 | contig 10529 bp, 11 predicted proteins | sample Lox_Sample_32_FD_206711 | JGI IMG/M metagenome (GOLD analysis project Ga0335078, IMG submission 206711) | Soil microbial communities from Loxahatchee National Wildlife Refuge, Florida, United States - Lox_Sample_3.2 | ecosystem: Environmental > Terrestrial > Soil > Wetlands | place: USA...
GCGAGCAAAAACGCGCGGTCGGCGATCTCTCCCGAAGCGAGAGCCGCCGGACTGCAACAGGCGGTCCGTTCCATTCTCGCGAAGGTAAAGATGCGCGATGTGATTATCGGAGCGGCCACGGTCCTGCTGCTGGTGGTTCTGGCAGCGCAACTGAAGTTGGCCCAGAACGCATCGAAGACCAACTCGAAAGCCGCGAGCGCACTGGCCACCCAGGCCAACACGAACTTCGATTCGCCGAGACCAGACTCGCCGAGACAAAGTTTGCCGGCTGAAGCGGCGAAGCCTGCCGTCCCGGTCCGGCCCGCCGTGTCAGCGCCGATCCGACGGCCGGCCAAAACTCACCCAAAAGAGTCGCAGCCTGCCCGCCAGATCGTCGTGCCTCTGTCGACGATCGACCTGTCGGTGCAGCATCAATTCAAGGACGCTACTCTCTCGGTGTTTGTCGATGAAAAGCCATTGCTGACGCGCCAGCTCCACGGCGGCGTGCAGAAAAAGTTGGTCCTGTTCAATGGAGTGCGCGGCATGGAATCGGAAACGCTGAACGTCCCCGCCGGCAAGCATGTGCTGCGTTTCCGCGCGGCGACATCCGATCACACGGTCGATGTATCGAAGACGTTTCCGGTCGACCTCGTCGGAGGAGACACCAAGACCCTGCAGCTCACCTTCGACAAACACAACACCGCGATGCGGTTGACCTGGCAGTAGCCGCACGGGGAAATTTCCTAAACATTTACCTTAAGCGCAAAGGCAGGGCTGAGGGCTTCCAATTGGTTTTTCACGCCCCCAGCACCTCGGTAACCCCGGAACCACTTCCACCTCATCTGCTTTCCGCTTATTCTGAAGTAAGAAGTCGGCTGCGGGCCGATTCCCAGTTCTCGGTATGGATTCACTTCGACTTTATGGATTGGTGGCCACGGGCGGAGTTGTCTTGCTCGGAGCGTATGCGTTATTGCGGCGCAAGCCGAAGACGCCGGAGCAACTGGAAAAAGAACGCCGCGTTTGGTTGGAGGCGTCGGGGCGTATCACCGATGGCACAGTGATCGATGTGCAGGAACTGGCCGCGGCCAACAACCATCACGCCGCCATCATGCTGATCTACAAATACGACGTGGCCGGCGTGACTTATGAATGCTCGCAAGACGTCACATATCTTCGCCACTGGATCAATCTGCATTCGTGCCGTCTCGGTCTGCATACATCCGTGAAGTATGATCCGCAGAATCCGGGGAATTCGCTCGTGGTTTCAGAGAATTGGATGGGGCTGCGGCAGTAGAATCCGGGTCCTCAAGCCTTCCAGCGCAATTCCGAGCATGGATCTCCTGATCCGTCGGCAGCAAAAGTCGTTTTTTCAACGGAAGCCTGCGAATCGCCGATTTCTCCGATCGGCCCATTCCTTTTCTCGCTTTGGTTTCTTGAGGTTAAATGTCATGACATAATCGTATATCTTATTCTGTGATGACGATATGTTCCTGCAGGAACATTTTGCTTTTGATTCGCCGAGTTATCTCAGGGTCTGAGCCCGAGAGTCTTCGCGGCTGGCCCAGGACGCCGCGACCCCTGTGCTCCCCTGTGCCCTCTATGGTGAGTACTTTTCGCGACCAGCAGATCAAAGGCTTTAACCACAGAGAGCACAGAGGATCACAGAGGAAGCCGGTGATTTTATAAATGTCGATCTGTTTGATCGCACTACATTAGAATCAGCGGCGGATTACACACGGACTTTCTGCGGCGGACGCATAAAGGCCCCAAGGGAAAGAAACTTGCGAAGACCAGCACTCAAGGTAACGGCATTCTTGCTCGCAACGCACTTCGCGCTGAGCACAGCCGCTCAGAAACGCGATCACGACTGGCCCATCTACGGCGGCACGTCCGACAACAACCACTTTTCGTCCTTGGCCCAGATCAATCGCACCAACGTCAAGCAGCTGCAAGTTGCCTGGAGCTTCGATACCGAGGAATCCGGCGGCCTGCAGACCAGCCCCATCGAAGTCGATGGCGTCCTCTACGGAATCACTCCGTCGCAGAAGATCTTCGCGCTCGAAGCCGCCAGCGGAAATCTCCTTTGGAAGTACGACTCTGGAATTAAAGGCACGCAACCGGATCGCGGCTTGGCGTATTGGTCGGACGGAAAAGAAGGCAGAATTCTCGTCGGCGTGATGAACTTCGTCTACGCCCTCGACGCGAAAACAGGAAAACCGATTTCAGGTTTCGGCAAGGATGGCCACATCGATCTGCGCGAGGATCTTGGACGTAATCCGGAGGAGCAAGCGATTTACCTGACGAGCCCCGCTGTGATCTACAAGGACTTGATGATCGTCGGCGGACGCGAGGCGGAAACTCTGCCTGCATCCCCCGGCGATGTCCGCGCCTATGACATGCGCAGCGGCAAACTGCGGTGGTCGTTCCATACCATCCCGCATCCTGGCGAATTTGGCCATGACACATGGCCCAAAGATGCGTGGAAGACCAGCGGAGCTGCGAATAATTGGGCCGGCATGACGGTCGACACGGCGCGCGGAATCGTCTATGTCCCTACAGGCTCAGCGGCGTTCGATTTCTACGGTGCAGACCGCGTCGGCGACGACCTCTTTGCCAATTGTCTCCTTGCCCTGAACGCCGAGACGGGCGAACGACTCTGGCACTTCCAAGGAGTGCGCCACGACTTATGGGATCGTGATTTTCCCGCGCCGCCCGTGCTCGTGAACGTGGACCACGATGGAAAAAAGGTCGACGCCGTCGCGCAGACGTCGAAGCAGGGATTCGTCTATCTTTTCGACCGGAGCAACGGCAATCCGCTGTTTCCGCTGGAGTGCAAGAACTACCCTGCCAGCACCGTGCCGGGAGAAGTCGCAGCTTTGCAGCAATGCCTGCCCACAAAACCTGCGCCGTTTTCGCGGCAACTGCTCACCGAGGATCTCCTGAGCCAACGCACGCCGGAAGTCCACCAATGGGCGCTCGACAAGTTCCACACGTTTCGCAGCCAAGGACAGTTCGTCCCATTCAGCATCGGCAAAGACACCGTGGTTTTCCCCGGATTTGACGGCGGTGCGGAGTGGGGCGGCGCGGCCGCTGATCCGGAAACCGGCATTCTTTACGTCAACGCCAACGACTTGCCTTGGACCGGCGCGCTCGCCGAGAACACCGAAGAAGGCAGCTCCAAGACGCTCTACATGAATCAGTGCGCGGTCTGCCATGGAGAGAAAATGGCGGGATCGCCGCCTGCGATGCCATCTCTCGTGGGAGTCGGACAGAAGTTGTCTGCCGCTGAAATCGCAATGACGATCAAGAATGGCAAAGGCCGCATGCCGGGATTTTCAAACCTGAAAGATGAGGAACTGTCTGCGCTAGTGAAATTCGTCGTCTCCGGCGGGAGTGAAGAAAAGAAAGTCCAAGATCGCGATAAAGAAGTAACCAGCGCAGCGGCGCGCGCGATGAAATACCACTTCACCGGATACAACCGCTTCTACGATCCCGACGGATATCCTGCGGTCGCGCCACCCTGGGGCACGCTGAGTGCGATCAATCTGAACACCGGAGAGTATGCGTGGAAAGTTCCTCTGGGCGAATATCCCGAACTCGCTGCCAAGGGATTGAAGAACACCGGCACCGAAAACTACGGCGGCCCGCTCGTCACTGCCGGCGGCCTTCTATTCATCGGCGCCACAAATTACGATCGCAAATTCCGCGCCTTCGACAAATCTACTGGTGAACTGCTCTGGGAGACGATGCTGCCGTTTTCCGGAAATGCGACGCCGATTACCTATGACGTGAACGGCCGCCAGTTCGTGGTCATTGCTGCGGGCGGAGGGAAAGATTTGAAGTCAAGGTCGGGCGGAGTCTATGTGGCATTCGCGCTGGGAAAGTAGCGGGCCACACGAGGACACAGCTGCCTACTGGGCGCACATCGCTTCGGCCTCTTCGTGGGCCACTTGCGAACGCAGTCGGCTGATTTCGCAGATGATGATCTTCAAGTCCTTCGGGAGCGGCTTCCGAGTCATCTTCCCGGGCCAAGGGTTGATCACCAAGAACTGACGGTTCCAATTTGCCGTCGTCACACTGATCTGAAGCTCAACACTAGTGTCGGTATAGATCTCAAAAGGCCCCATCTTGGCTTCTATTATCTTAGGATCTACGCTTTCGAGTGATTGAGTGATAGCTGCTACGCGTTCGGCAGAAATCTTCACCGAATGCAGTTCGTTTGGCTTCTTCCACTCAGTGGTTTCCCATTCCACTTTGCCATCACTGGAGAGACGAACAAAAAGGTACGTTTCTTTGTAATGACCAATCCCATGCATTGTGCTCGATGCTTCCAGAACACTGGAACTTTGGCCGTGCGCGCGGGATGACAAATGGAAGAGAAGCAAGGTGCCACTCAGGGCGAGCAATACGGGCAGGCTTCGCATGGCAACTAGGGCTACTTCTGCCCGCAGACGTTTTGGCTCACCAGATCCACAAAACCGCCTTCCGGCGCTCTGCCGAACTGGTCGTCGCGCTTGGCCTTCTTGCTGACCATGAAGTGTCCGCTGCGGTCGCGAGTGTAGAACCACTCGCTGGTAGGTAGGGCTGCTCCATTGCTGCAGTTAAAGCGTACCCGGGCGCGCATCTCGACAAACGGTCCGCCTTGCGGGAGCTCAGCCGGATCTTTGTATTCCACCCGGACCAGTGCCACCCGCTGATTCCCCTTCAGTACTCGCACCGAACTCACCGAAACCGTGTCTCCGGCACCGGTCTGCCCGATGGTGCGCCAGTCTCCTGCAGCCCGGACCAGCGTAACCGCCATCACTGACGCGAGCGCGACTGCGACGATGAGCAGGGCTTTTTTCAATATTGCCTGTCCCCAAGCCAATTTCCGCCCACCACTCTGGGCCATCGGCTCGATTCTGTCAACTGGTTCGCCGAATCTAAACGTCTGGGGCGTGGCTCATGCTATGGTGTGGGCGCAGTCTTAGAGTCGGTTGCCTGGGAGGCAAAATATATGGAAACGCTTCATTCCACGATAGTTACGTCTCCGGTCGGCCCGCTCTTTCTGGCTGCCTCCGAAAAAGGGCTGGTCGCCTTGGAGTTCGACCAGCGCCTGCCCGGGCAGCAAACCATACGCCCCAATCCGCGCGATCTCCGCGTTGAAAGCAAGACTCTTCGTTTCAAAGAATCCGGGGCCGGGATGTCGAGTTACGTCCGCGAGATTGAGGAATACTTCGCCAGCAAACGTCGGCAATTCACCATTCCGCTCGACCTTCGCGGAACGGAATTCCAGCTAGCCTGCTGGCACGCCCTGCTTGCGATCCCCTACGGCGAAACCCGAACCTACGCTGACATCGCTCGTGCCGTCGGCCGCCCGCAAGGATTCCGCGCCGTAGGCATGGCTAACAACCGCAACCCCATCGCGATCATCGTGCCATGTCACCGCGTGATTGCGTCTGACGGCACGCTCTGTGGTTACGGCGGTGGGCTCGACATCAAGCACAAGCTGTTGGAGTTGGAAGGCGCAGTGAGTGGCAGGCTACTCGCGTAGTACTGCGACCGGATGATCCTGTCCGCAGTCGGAGGGCAGTATTTGCAAGGTAGGGGCCCCTTCGACTACGTTCGGCATGCGCCTCACTTCTCTCAGGGTGACACATGGAAAGGGAGACCGCGTGGATAGCATCATACGGTCGCCGTACTAACCGTCGACCGTCTACAATTCCATCCGCCAAACCTGATTGAACACAACCAACGCCCCAACCTCGACCAAGTCCTCGACGCTTCGCAAAGCGGGGCTGTTCTATCTCGTCTTCGTGATGTTTTCTTACACGACCGGCGGTCCGTTCGGGCAAGAGGACATGGTCACGACCTCCGGGCCGGGCATCACGCTGCTCTACATCCTGATCCTGCCGCTTTTCTGGTCGATCCCGGTTTCGCTGGTCTCGGCTGAACTGACGACTGCCATGCCGGTCGAAGGCGGCTTCTACCGCTGGACGCGCGCCGCTTTCGGCGACTTCTGGGGATTCCTCGCCGGCTGGTGGAACTGGACTGCCTCATTTCCGCTGGGTAGCGTCTACGCCGTCCTGTTCGCGGACTATCTCAAGTACGCCTTCCCGCATATGACGTGGTGGGAGCACTACCTGATTTCATTCACGCTCATTGTGTTGCTCACATGGATCAATGTTCGAGGCATTCGGATGGTCGGCCAGGTTGCGACGGCTCTGGAAATTCTTGTCTTCCTCCCAGTCATCACCATGGTTGTGATCGGCCTGCGAAACTGGCACTACAACCCATTCACTCCGTGGGTCGTCCCGCATCAGGCGACCTTCAAGGTTTTCGGAGTGGGGCTTGCGCTGGGATTGTGGCTCTACTCGGGCTATGAGCAGCTCTCGACGCTCGCGGAAGAAGTCGATGATCCACAGCGCCATTACCCGCGGGCGCTGGCGCTGGTGGTTCCGATGTCGATTGCCGCCTACTTCTTGCCTACGATTGTGGGCCTCGGATCGGCCGGTCACTGGAACGAGTGGCACACTGGATTTTTTTCCGATGCGGCGCGAATCATCGGCGGCCGCTGGCTCGGCGCTGGAATGACCTTAGCTGCGGCTGTGTGCAACGTGGCGCTGCTGAACAGCACCATCCTCGCCACCACTCGCATGCCCTTCGCGATGGCCGAAGACGGATACTTGCCGCGCGCTCTCACGCGCAGGCATCCGCGCTTCGGCACACCGTGGCTGGCGATCGTCGTATCGGCTGCAATCTATAGCCTGCTCTCCTGGCAAAGCCTGACGCAGTTGATCTCGATCTACGTTTGGCTGCGCTCGTCGACGACCGTGCTCACGGTGCTGTCAGGATGGAAGCTCCGGCGCACTCGACCGGACCTGAAGCGAACTTTCGTCGTGCCGGGTGCCAAGTGGGGATTGCTGTACGCGGTCACTGCGCCGCTCGTAATGGCCTGCGTCGCGTTGCTGGGCAGCGACCGCTTCGGGCTTGTTGGCGGGGCAATTGCGCTGGCGCTGGGGCCAGTGGTGTATGTGGCGTTGCGCTTTCAACGCCGCCCCGAGGTAGCTCGCAACTGAACCTTAGGTGGTTCGTCTTTTCTTGTTCCCGGGCTGCTTACGGATTTCAGACCAGTATTCTTCCCGGACGTCTTCATCGATTTCTACGGGAATATTGCTGACGTACAAGCGGTCCTGTCCGTCGCGGCGTGGGCCGGAAATCCAATACTCATTGTGGCTTTCGGCGTCGAAATAATTCGCTTTGAAGCCGTTGGTTCGGAGGAACGTCTGCTCCCTGTAATACACGGTCAAGCCTGTCTTCGAGAAAGTAACGCGGCAGATTCTTGCAGGACCGTTGAGGCTTTCGGCCTTGCTCTCGATGTACATGATCCGCGATTTTGCGTGAGACTTCGTCATGGAATTTCTCTTAGAGCTTGCGCCCGATGGCTGGCTGGCCGGCCAGCAGAAATGTCTTCGGATACCGCCCCTCGCCGCAGAGTTTGAAGGACCCGAAATCCTTGTACCACGGTCCTTCCGGCACGTTCGGCTTGGTTTCAATCCACAACCTGAGTTGGTTCAGATCGTCCAGGCTGATCTTGCGGTCGCGCATACGATCGACAAGGTGATCGCGAAGCGCCGGTGGAAGGCGCAACCAAGTCTCGATTTGCGGCATTACTCACCGAAAATGAACCGGCCCATTTGATCGCCCAGCTGCTTTACTTCCTCAGGGTCGGACGCAGCTCGAAACCGCTCTGCGAGCGCGTAGAAGGCTTTTTCTTTTTCTTTCTGTGCCTCGAGGCCTTGCTCCAGCAATTCCACCAACACGCGGTTGTCGCTGAGGCGCTTCTTTCGCGCGATCCGTTCGACCTGCTCAGCCAGGCGAGTTGGAAGGGTCACGCTCCGTCGAACTTGCTTCGTCACTCCCATAGCACCATGATACACCGAATTGGTGCATTTAAGGCCGACAGCTGTACACGGTGAGTCCTAGGTTTCGAGAGCCGAATAAAGCGCTTAGTCTTTGCGGAATAGATAGTTATTGCGGGTGTTCGGATGGTCGTGGCGCCAGTAGCGCACGATTTCCAGGCCTGCGTCCTTTGCTATCGAGATGAACTCTTCAGGCGGCGCGAAGAATGAAATCGCGGTGCCAGCATCGATTACGACCGGCTTTCCTGTAACCGTGGACCACGCCATGCGGCGTGCCATTCCGAAAGACGCTCTCAATCCGTTTTTGCGGTAGACGTACGATAGGGCGTCACGGTTGTTATCGAAATGCGGAGGAGATTGGCGCCCCGCAAACGGGATTTCTCCGATATAGATGCGAGCGCCAGGTTTGGCAATGCGCCATATTTCGCGCAGGCTGGCCGGTATCCGCTCGCGCGGCACTACCAGCAGCACGCTATTGCAAACCACAACCGACGCGCTCTGGTCCGGCACCGGCAATTGGTCGGTGAGCCCCTGGCGAACATTTACGCCGGTAAGGCGGGCGAGTTTCACCTCTTCATCGGTCGCGAGAAGCCCAAGCGCGGTGCGAACTCCAAGCTGCTGCGCAAGACGAAGCAGCGTGCCGTCGCCGCAACCAATGTCCACCAAGTCGTCGCCGGGGCCGAGTTCGACGGTGGCAACAATCTGTTCCTGAATCCGCCGGGTGATTTCTTTCTTGTCCCGGCCGCGCAGGGCTAGATCGTCCACATCTCGCGCGTGTCTTGCAACTTCGCGGCAATATTCGATGTAGTCGTCCGAATGGGAAATCATCGCCGAGGAATAGTAGACGGTTTCTGGTTTTACTTCTAGGTTTGAAGAAAGTAAACAGTAGACCGCCGAGTGGCGGGTGACTTTCTCGCTTTCCGAGATCATCGTTCTGAGCTCTCAACTTCAGCTCACCCAGTCCAGCACCTTGTACCACGCCCCCGCCAGCGGCAAGAACCAGGGCCTGCCGTTGTAGAGCCCAAGCGGAGCCCCCGGAAAATCAATCCCGACAAACGGATTCTCCGGCTTGTCTCCCGCCATCATCTCGGCGATTTTCTGGCCCTGATAGGTTGCCATAGCCACGCCGTGACCCGCATAACCGACGGCGTAGAACATACCGTCTATCTGGCCGGCGTGCGGCATGACGTCAAAGGCGAAATCGAGCGTGCCGCCCCATACATACTCGATGCGCGCGTCCCGCAATTGCGGATACACGCCGATCATCCCTCGCCGCAGAAGATCCGCGCTGCGCCGAACTGTTTGATCGTTCTCCGGAAAGAAAGCCGCGCGACCGCCAAAGAGCATGCGGCCGTCGGGAGTCAGGCGGTAATAGTAGAGATAGTGTTTGGAGTCGTAGATCATACGATTGCGCGGGCTCAGTTCCTGCGCCAAGGCCTTCGGTAGCAATTCAGTGGTGATGATGAACGATCCGATGGGAATGATCTTTTTCTGCAAAGCCGGCGTCGCTGGGCCCGTGTAGCCGCTGGTCCCGACAAAAACTTCGTGCGCCCAAATCGGCCCGCGAGAAGTGGAAATTTTCCACCCGGTTTCACCCTGTCGCGAGTCGCGCTCGATCGTATCGACACGCGCGTGCTCGAAAATTTCTGCTCCTGCCTTCATGGCGGCCCGGGCGAGCCCCGCGACATAGCGCGCAGGATTGCATCCGGCGCTAACCTCATCCACCATGCCCCCGAAGTAAATCGATGAGCCAATCTCAGAACTCAACTCGCTTCTCGGTACCACGCGCAGCTTGTGATTGAAATTCACCTCGACGATCTCTGCCTGCCGCTCGTAGTCGTCGAAATGCTTTTGTTTGCAGGCGACTTCGAGATGTCCGCACCGGGAAAAGTCGCACGCAATCGCTTCCTCTTTGACGATCTGCTCGACGCAATCCATCGAAGCCAGCGAGGCAGCGTACATGCGCTGCGTGCGCTCACGTCCGTACATGGAAATGAGCTTGTTCACCCCGAGCTTCATGCCGGTAAGAACCATCCCGCCATTGCGGGAACTGGCGCCCCAGCCGATGGTCTCGCCCTCCAGCACAGCCACTTTCGCGCCACGCTTCGCGAGCGTGCGTGCAGCCGAAAGTCCCGTGAAACCAGCCCCGATCACGGCTACGTCGACGACGTCGTGCAGCAGGCGCGACGAATCCGTCGCCGGAAAGTCGGCGGTAGTGAGCCAGTAGTTGTGTTCTTGCAATGGCATGGTTGCAGAAAAAGTCGTTCGCCGTTAGTCGTTCGCCGACCGTTTTCGCGCTCGTTTGTTGGCCAACGACCAACCTGTCTCAAAAATGATTGAGCCAGAAAAACAAGAGCACCTCAGGGGCTGAAGCCACAGCTTTTGTGAGTCTCTGACGGCACGGCTGGAAGCCGTGCCCTTCCCAAACCTATTTATGAGACCAGTTCTAGTGACGATTTGCTCCGGACGTGACCGAGCATTCTAGCGTACCCGCGAGCGATGGTACATGTACTCAAGATCGCCTTCCATGGGTCTTAAATCCACCTCGGTAATCTTGCTGGCATTACTGCCCGACCCTAGTCTGAAAGGACATGGCACTGCGCTGCTTCCTGTTTTCCTCAGACGAGGGGACGTCTGACGTCATTCGCC
>Ga0335078_10017926_pt1 | contig 10529 bp, 12 predicted proteins | sample Lox_Sample_32_FD_206711 | JGI IMG/M metagenome (GOLD analysis project Ga0335078, IMG submission 206711) | Soil microbial communities from Loxahatchee National Wildlife Refuge, Florida, United States - Lox_Sample_3.2 | ecosystem: Environmental > Terrestrial > Soil > Wetlands | place: USA...
CCGAGTGACCCGGACCAGACCGACGTGACCGGCATCAACCAGGCTCTGCAAGCGGCGGGCATCACCGGCGTGAGCGCTGTTCTGGACGAAACGGGCGGCGGCGACACCATCAGTCTCCAAGGCGCCACCACCTTCAGCGCCAGCCTGGCGGACGACACCGGGGCTCCCGCTACCACCCAATTCAACGCTGCGGGCTATACGGCGGCGGTGGGCTCCGCGGGCTCTCCCAGCGCGGCCATCAACGCGATTACCCAGGCGGTGCAGATTCTGGGCACGGTGCAAGGTTTCGTCGGGGCCGGCGAGAACACCCTGAACTACGCCATCAACCTGGCGCAATCGCAGATCACCAGTTTCTCCTCGGCACAGTCGCAGATCCGGGACGCCAACGTGGCCGCCGAAGCTGCCGACCTGACCAAGGCGCAGGTGTTGCAGCAGGCCTCCATCGCCGCCATGGCGCAGGCCAACCAGGAGCCGCAAGCTATCCTGGCGCTGCTGAAGCAGTAAGCGCGGCGCCCTGTTGACACCCAGGTGGGGACGGCGCAAGATTGAACCACGCCGTCCCGCCAGGTGCGGATCGGTGGCCAACGGCTCCTCAACAAACGTGACGACCGTGACCAGCCGGCCTAAGAACGGCCATGGGTCGGGTCTGCGACGACCGCCGAATCGTTGCAGGACCGCGCATCGCGCCCCCGATGGTCCTGGCCAACGCATGCGGCGGCGGCCGCCACGCAACACCCTCTTACCCTCACTCAGCGGGCGGCGGTACGGCTGCCAACCGGCTTCACCGTAATCCGCCGGCGCAAGCCATCGGCCACGCCGATGGCCTCCGGCCCACCGCCGCGATGGACGCGGGCAGGCATACTCACGGCAGAGCCAGGCGCGGGCATTTCCCAGAGACGGCCGCCGCGTTTATTGCTTCAACAGCGCCAGTACGGCCTGCGGTTCCTGGTTGGCCTGCGCCATGGCGGCGATGGAGGCCTGCTGCAACACCTGCGCCTTGGTCAGGTTGGCGGCTTCGGCGGCCACGTTGGCGTCCCGGATCTGCGACTGCGCCGCGGAGAAACTGGTGATCTGCGATTGCGCCAGGTTGATGGCGTAGTTCAGGGTGTTCTCGCCGGCCCCGACGAAGCCTTGCACCGTGCCCAGAAGCTGCACCGCCTCGGTGATGGCATTGATGGCCGCGCTGGGAGAGCCCGCGGAGCCCACCGCCGCCGTATAGCCCGCAGCGTTGAATTGGGTGGTAGCGGGGGCGCCCGTGTCGTCCGCCAGGCTGGCGCTGAAGGTGGTGGCGCCTTGGAGACTGATGGTGTCGCCGCCGCCGGTTTCGTCCAGAACGGCGCTCACGCCGGTGATGCCCTGCGCTTGCAGAGCCTGGTTGATGCCGGTCACGTCGGTCTGGTCCGGGTCACTCGGGTTCGTGCTGAAGCTGTAGCTGGCGGTGGCCGAGCCCACCGTGATGGTCAGCACGTCGGTGGGATTAATGGTGTTGATGCCCTCGGAGTTCAAGCCGGTGTTGTTCGCCACGCTGGTGCCGGCCGTGCTGCTGACCAGATCGTCGGCCTGGTTGGCGAGCCCATTCACGCTGAAAGCGTTGCTCGACTGGAATTGCAGCTCGCCGCTCTGGTTGAGGCTGGCGGTGATGCCTAACGGGTTGAGGTTGGCATTCAGCTCTTCCACCTGTCCCTGCAGCGTATCGCCGGCCTGGCCGTAGATCGTAAACTGCTGCTGACCGGCCGCGGTAGCCACTGTAAACGTGTCCGAGTTGCCGGCTTGGATGGCGGTGGCGGTGACGGCGTTGTTCGTGCCGCCGGGGAGCGCGTTGCCTAAGACCACGGTAGGGGTGGTGAGCACGCTGGTGCCCGCCAGCCCCAGACCCGCCGCGCTCACGGACTTGTTGCTCAAGTTCACACTCACCGAGGAGTTCGCGTCAGCGCTCTGGCCGCCGCCGATAAATACCTGGAGGTCGGTGGCGTTGCTCCCGTTACCGTCGCCGAGGCCGACATTGTTTGCCTGCCGGTTGATTTCGGTCAACAGCCCCTGGTATTCGTTATTCAGCGTGGCGCGGTTGCCGGTAAAGGTCTGCGACGCCGACTCGGTGGCCAGCGTCTGCAGGCGGTCGAGCATCTGAGAAATATTGCTCAGGCCGCCATCGATGATCTGCAACTGGCTGACGCCCTGGTTGGCGTTCAGGATGCCCTGATTCAGCTCGGCGATCTGGTTGCGGTAGCCGTTGGCCACCGACAGCCCGGCGGCGTCGTCGGCCGAGGAGTTGATGCGGTAGCCGGAGGTCAACTGCTGAATGGTGTTGCTTTGAAATTGATTGTTGACGTTCAGGTTCTGCTGCGCGAGCAGAGAATCGATATTCGTTTGAATGGAAATCATCGGATAATCCTTATTTCCTAGAGATACCGGCGTCTTGCCGGGGCGACGGCTCTAGCCGCCGCCGGTTTTTATATCGGCGGAATGGCGATTTCTACTTAGGGCGGCGGGCGTAGAACCGGAGTGCGGGACCGGCGCGCCCGCTCCTAAAGTCGCTGGCATTTGCGCCGATAAGGTAACCGAGAAACGACAGGGGCCAGGAGCGGTCGTTCCGGCCCGGCAGTTCCATCGGGAAAGAGACGAGTTATGGGCGGCATCTCTTCTTCGCTCGGCAGCGGCAGTTCCTCCGGCGCAACCTACTTCTCCGGAATGAGCAATTATTCGCAGGACCTGAACAACGCCATCTCGCGCGAGGTAGAGATCGCTTCGCTTCCGAGCGAATTGCTGCAGAACGACGTAAACGACCTGACCGATCAGTCCAACGAACTGCAAACGCTGGACAACGACTTCGCATCGGTCCAGTCCGCCGTCTCGGGTCTGGCGTCGGCGGCCGGCAATGTGCTGTCCGCGAGTGTGGGGAACCCCTCGGTGGCGACGGCTACGGTGGGCAGCGGCGCGGCCGCAGGCAGCTATACGCTCCAAGTCACCAGCCTGGGATCGTACAGCGACGCCCTCAGCAACGACGGCCTGCCCACGGTGACCGATCCGACGGCGCAGAACATCAGCGGCAGCGGCAGCTACACGCTCACGGTGGGCACCACCACGACTCCCATCTCCTATTCGGGCGGAAACCTGAATGGACTGGCGCAGGCCATCAACGGCGCCAACGCCGGCGTCCAAGCCACGGTGGTCAACGTGGGCAGCAACTCCGCGCCGGACTACCGCCTTTCGCTGCAGAGCGATCAACTGGGTCCGGTGAGCATGCAATTGTACGACGGGGCCCAGGATCTGCTGCCGGCCAGCGACAACACGCCGGGCACACTGGCGCAGTACAGCGTGAACGGACAGCCGGTCCAAAGCGATTCCGACACGGTGACGCTGGCGCCCGGTCTTACCATCCAGTTGATGGGCACCAATACCGGCGCTTCGACTACCGTGACCGTGGCGGCGAGCCCTTACGGCATCGGTAATGCCTTGCAGTCCTTCGTGTCCGCATACAACTCGGCCATCACGGAACTGGGCAAGAACCGCGGGCAGAGCGGCGGCGCGCTGGCGGGCCAGAGCCTCGTTTACGAGCTCACCGACGATTTGCAAGGCCTGGCCAATTATGCCACCGGGGATGGCGCCATCAACTCGCTGGCTACGCTGGGCGTGACCTTTAACGACACCACCGGCCAGTTGTCCTTCGATCCAAGCACCTTCGCCTCCGCCACCAGCGACCAGACCGACGCGCTGACGCAGTTCTTGGGATCGCCGACCAGCGGCGGATTTCTGGAGACAGCCACTAATGCGATGACCGGCCTCCTGGATCCCGCCAGCGGCGTGCTCACCCAGGAAATCAGCTCCGTCCAGGCGAACATCACCAGCACGAATGCGCAGATCACCGATGAGCAGAACCAGGTGGCCCAGTTACAGACCAATCTCACGCAGCAGATGGCGGCGGCGGATTCCATGATTTACGAATTGCAGCAGCAGGCCTCCCAAATCCAGGACATGTTCACGGCTATACAAGACGCCCAGATTGGGAGTGCAAACGGCGCATGAATGCCGGCACCGCGGAACTGGAAGTCCTGGCGAGCCGCCTGCGGGCCCAGGTGGCCGAAGGGCGCTACCGGGACGCGCAGAGCACTCTCCAGGAGTACTGCCGGGTGCTGCGAAAAACGGCGGCCGGCCTGCCGCACGGCGATCCCGGCTGGCGGTGCCTGAACGATGCCTGGCGGCGGCTGCAGGAAGAGACGCGGCGCCGGGTGCTGGTGAGGCGGGCGCATGCGTGCGCACGGCTGGTCCGGCTGCCCCAGGTTCCCATGCCTTACCGGGAGCCCTCCCGGCCGCGCCGCACGTGGGAGTGTTCAGCCTGAGCGGGTTTGGAACTCCCCGTGCTCTTGGGGCTGGCGTATGGTTACGACTCAAACTCCCCCACAACGCTGCGATACCCGGTACTTCGGACCGGTCGATTACGACGAGCAATCCGTCATGCTCTTCCCGGATGGCATCCCGGCCTTTGAGCAGGAGCAGCGCTTTTTGGCGCTGCGCCAGCCGATCAACGAACCCCTGGTATTCCTGCAGAGCCTGACGAACCCGAACCTCTGTTTCGCGACGCTGCCGGCGCCTTCGGCCTGCCCCGGCTACCAACTGAGCATGGCGCCGGAGGATCTGGATGCCCTGGGGTTGGAGACGGGCCGGCAACCGGCGATCGGCCGCGATGTGCTGTGCCTGGCGATCCTCTCGCTCGAAGAAAACGCGCCCCCTACGGTCAATCTGCTGGCGCCCATCGTGGTGAATCTTCGCACTTTGTGCGGCCGGCAGGCGATCCAAACCGATTCCCCATACTCCCATCGGGAGGTGTTGCCGCTGCGCGAGGCCGCATGCTCGTAATGCGGCGGCGCGCTGGGGAGTCGATTCTCATTGGCGAAGATATAGAGATCCAGATTATTCATATTGGAGAGTCCCGCATCAAGATCGGGATCACCGCGCCAAAGTCGGTGCCGGTCAGCATGAAAGAGGTCAAGCTTGTCGGGCAGGAGAATCTGGCCGCGGCGCAACTGCGTTCGGTGGCCGCGCTGCGTGACCTGTTGGACCGGCTGATCGACGGTCCCGCGGGCGGCGAGAAATGAGCGCACGGCAAGAATTTGCCTGGCTCTGGCTGGGGTTGGGGCTGGGGGCGTGCGCGCTGGCGGCCCAGTCTCCGCAGGCGGCCCCGCGCCAAGCCATGGAGGCCTCCGTAGCCCGCCAGAGGCAGGCGGTGGCGGCCATGCAGATTCCCATCGAGAGGCAGCGCGCGGCGATCGCGGCGGCCAGCGCGGGCGCCGGAGGCGGCGCGGCCGGGCAGGCGCCCGTCGAGCCATTCTTCACGTTATCCTGGCCCGCTCTGGGCGTGGACTGCGATCCGCTGCCGGAGATCGAGCTGACTCCGCTGATCCAGCAGGCGGCCCAGCACGAGGGCTTGGACGCCAGCCTGTTGCGGGCGGTCGTGCGGCAGGAATCCGGATTCCGTTCCTGCGCAGTTTCTCAGAAGGGCGCCATGGGGCTGATGCAGTTAATGCCCGCCACGGCCCGGGAATTAGGCGTGCACGATCCTTTTGATCCGGCCGAGAGCCTGTCGTCCGGGGCCCGCCTCCTCAAGCAACTGCTGACGCGCTTTGGCGGCGACACGGCGCTGGCGCTGGGCGCTTACAATGCGGGACCCGGCCGGGTGGAGGAGAGCGGCGGCGTGCCCCAGATTCCGGAGACCATCCGTTACGTGCAGCAGATTCTGAACGAGATCCCCATACCTTAAACAGGCGGACGCACATTCCCGGGCGCGCGCCCGATAAGATCGGCGTGGGAGCTTTTTGGGCAGACGCGGAAAACCTATTCGAAACGGCCCGCCAAGCCTCCCAGTGCGGGTTGCCGGATGGCGACTGGGCTATCCTGATCGGCCCCCAAGGCGACATCCGCATGCTGGACGCAGCCGGCTGGGCCCTGCCCAGTTTGTTGGCCCAGCACGGCGCCGAAACCGCTTATCGCGTCACCCGCGAAGGCGGCCGTGTTCGGCTGGAAGGGCGCCGCGGATCCCAGACCTGCCTGCTGCGGAGCGAGTCGGCGGCCGCCACCGCCCGCCACCTGCTGGGCTGCCATCCGCCCGCCGCCTGTTACGCCTCCATTCCGGTTTTGCTGGCGGAAGCTGCCGCCTCGCCCGCCGAGGAAACATGCAAAATGTCTGCATGATCGGACTGGATGCGCAGGAAATCCAGTGGCTGCGCCTGGTTCTCGCGCTGCTGCGGCACCCTGATCCGGTGGTGGGAGAAGTGGCCCGGGAAGCGCTCCGGTATCTGGAGGATGTCGCCGTCCGCGCGAATCAGTCGCGGGCGACCGGCTAACTGGCCGGGATCCGGGCCCTACGATGCGGATGGAGCCGGAATCTGGCAACCGAAGCCAGAAGGTCGGGCCGGCGGTCCGTGCATCAGCAAGTCGTGAATGCCGTTGAGATTCCGGGATCCGCGTGCCCCGCGACTGTGCACTTTGGCGCGAGTCCTTTGAACCGGCTTCAGCCAGGCCGTTTTGGGGATCCAGCCTACGCCAGGGACTGCTCTGGGTTGCGCGAAGAAATCCCGTGTGACCCCCTCTGGAAGCCACGCGGAGGATCGCGGGATCCGCACGCCCGAAGATCTCACCGGGTGCGTCGCCAGAACGGATTCTCGGCACGGACGCGTGCGTCTTTCCGCTCGACGGCCCCTTACGTATGGAGAGGATCGAAGGGCGGCCGAAGTTGGTTTGCCACCCCCCCACAGGTAAAGGCAACCAATCCCAGCGATGAATCAGTGTCGCGGTCGTGGGTGTCGCGGATGCCGCTTGACCGCGCGTGGGTATGGCCCCCATCGCAGTCTAGCCGGCTGGGCGGTTCCACCGGGCCAGAAAAGACTCCGCGGCCAAATTCTCCATCTCCCGGTCCGCCGCTCTACGCCATTCCGCATGCCGTCGTTGCTCGAGGTTTTCCAGCAGGCGGCACTGGCGCTGGGCTTCCAGCACCTTCTCCCTCTGGGCGGCCAATTCCCGTTCAAACGCCGCCCGCCGCAGCGCCAACGCCCGCAATTCCGCGAGCAAGCGCTGGCGGTAGGCCGCCAGCGCCCAAAGGTCGCCCGCCTCGACCACCGCGGCCTGGCGTACGGCTCCCTCCGCGCGGCCTTTCACCAGATCCAGCCGCACCGCCGCCAGCGCCAGCTCTTCGACGCTCGCCGCCAGTTGCCGCAGCCTGTTCTCCGCCAACTCCAGTTGTGTTCTGCGCCATTGAAGCGCCTGGCGCAAGGGAAATTCGAAAGCCCGCATGCGGCGCTCCCTAGCCCAGCGCGGCGGCGATCTGGCCGAGCTGGTCCAGCGTTTCGGCACGGCTGGATTCCTCGCCGGGCGCCTGCCGCAGGAATTCCAGAATCCGCGGCCGCACCCGGATGGCTGCGTCCAACTGCGGGTTCGAGCCAGCCACATATGCGCCCAACTGAATGAGGTCCTCGGCTTGGCGATGCAGAGCCAGCGCCTGCCGCACGGCGCGGGCATGCGCGCCCTGCCCGGGCGCCGCCAATTGCGATTCCAGGCGGCTTACCGATTGCAGAATATCGATGGCCGGGTAATGGTTGGCGGCGGCGAGTTGCCGGGAGAGCACGATGTGCCCGTCCAGGATGGCGCGCGCCGCGTCGCAGATGGGCTCGCTGAAGTCGTCTCCCTCGACCAGCACGGTGAAGAAGCCGGTGATGGACCCGCGCGGAAAGTTGCCGGCTCGCTCGAAGATCTTCGGCAGCAGGGCGAAGACAGATGGGGTGTATCCTTTCTGCGCTGGCGGTTCGCCGGCCGCCAGGCCGATCTCCCTCTGGGCCATCGCCAGGCGGGTGACCGAATCCATGACCAGCAACACACTGGCGCCCTGGTCGCGGAAGTACTCGGCGATCGCCAGCGAGGTGAAGCAGGCCCTCACCCGCAGCGCGGCCGGCCGGTCGGAAGTGGCCACCACCACCACGGAGCGGCGCATACCGTCTGTCCCCATGTCGTGCTCCAGGAAAGCGCGCACCTCGCGGTTGCGCTCCCCCACCAGCGCGATCACGGTGATGTCCGCCGAGTTGTGGCGGGCCATCGAGCCCAACAACGTGCTTTTGCCCACCCCACTGCCGCCGAAGATGCCGATGCGCTGGCCTTGCCCCACTGCCAGCAGGCTGTCGACCGCGCGCAAACCGGTCTCGAGCGGCCGGGTGATGTGTTCCCGCTCGAGCGGACCCGGCGGAGCAGCGTATAGGGCATAAGCGGCCAGGGCCTCGATCCGGGGACCGTGGTCCAGCGGGTGGCCGAACCCATCCAGCACCCGTCCCATCAGTCCGGGGCCCACGGCCACGCGCCCCTCGTCCCGGCGCGCCACCACTCGGTTCCCTAACTCGATCCCGCCGGTTTCCTCCAAGGGCATCGACAGCACGCGCCCGTCGCGGAAGCCCACCACCTGGCTGCGCACGCACCGTCCGCCGGAGGACGCGATTTCGCAAAAGTCGCCGACGGCCGCCGCCGGACCCGCGGATTCGATCAGCAAACCAGCCATCTCCACCACTTCGCCAACCTGCAGCATGGGCTCAAGATCGTCGAGGGCGGCCAGGCAGGGGCGGAGTAATCCGGACACGCTCATCTCTCCGGCAGGCGGTCGGCCAGGCCGCGCCCGATCTCGGCCAGCTGGGTTTCGAGCGAGGCGTCCAGCTTTCCGCGCGCCGTCTCGAGCAGAATGGCGCCGCGCTCCAGGGTTCCGTCGGCGATTACCGGGAGGCTGGCGCGGCCCTCGCCGGCGAGCGCCTGGCGGACGCCCGGCTCCAGATCCGGATGGATGCGCAGGCGGCAGATCTCCTGCGCCGCCAGTTTTTGCAGGGCGCCGGAGACTAGGCCTTCCAAAGCGCCGGGATCGACGGATAACTGGCGGTGCAGGATGCGGCGCGCTATGCCCAGCGACAGGTCCACCAGGTCGGCGGCGGCCTGGCTGACGATTTGCGGGCGCAACCCGGCAATCTCCCGGATGCCGCGCGCCAGCTTCTCCAGCGCCGGCCGAAGCTCCGCGGCGGCCTGGGTGCGCCCCGCGGCTTCCCCCTCCCGGTAGCCGGTCTCGCGCGCCTCTTGCGCCTGGCGCGCGACCTGCCGCTCCAGCGCGGCCAGGCGGCGGGTATCGCGCGCGGCTTGGCCTGCGCCGTCGTCCGCGCCGCCGGAAGCCGCGCCAGGCGCCGGCGCCTGGCCGGGCGCCGCGGGCCACATCCAGCGGGCCACTGCGGATCCGTCCGCGGGGCTCAGAATCCTAGACAACATATTGTTCGCCGCCGGCGCCCTTCAGATTGATGGTGCCGTCGCTTTCCAACTGCCGCACCACGCCGATGATCTGCTGCTGCGCGGCTTCGACCTCCTTGATCTTCACCGGGCCCATGGCCTCCATGTCTTCCAGCAGCATCTCGGCGCCGCGCTGCGAAAGACACTCCACGAAATGCTTGCGGACCTGCTCGCTGGTGCCCTTGAGCGCCAGCGTCAGCACCTTGCGGTCCACCTTGGTCAGGACCTCTTTGAGGCTGTTGCTCTCCAGCAGCAGCATATCCTCGAACACGAACATCAGATGCCGGATGGTGTCGGCCAGCGCGGCGTTTTCTTTCTCGATGGACTCCAGGATCTCCTTGCTGGCGCCCGACTCCAGGCGGTTGAACATCTCCGAGACGGCCCGCACGCCGCCATACGATTCCCGGCTGAAGTCGCCCAGCGCCTGCAGCTTCTGCCCGATCACGGCGGCGATCTTGTGGATGATTTCGGGCGAGATCTGATCCAGGTGCGCCATGCGCAGCGCCACATCCGCGCGAATCTGGGCGGGCAGCGAGAACAGCAATGCGGCGGCTTGCGAAGGGCTGAGGTGCGAGAGGATAAAGGCGATGGTCTGCGGATGCTCGCTGTGGATGAACTTTGCCAGTTGCTGGGGGTCGGCCTTTTGCAGCGCATCGAAGGCCGCCGTGTCGTTGCCCAGGGTCTTCACCAGCCGGTCCACGAGCTTACGGGCGGTGTCCGGTCCGAAAGCGCTCATCAGCAGTTTGCGCGCGTAGTCGATGCCGCCGCGGGAAACGTATTCCCGCGCCATGCACATCTGGTAGAACTCTTCGAGCACCGCCTCGCCTTCCTCGTTGGGGATGGTCGAGATGCGGGCCACCTCCCGGGAGACGGTTTGGATCTCGTCCTCGGACAACTCCCGCATGAGCTGCGCGCTGGATTCTTCGCCCAGCAGCACCATCAGCATGGCGGCCTTGCGCAGGCCCGAAATCAACTCGTTACGCTTAATGTTGGCAATCATCGCGTTCGATTCCGGCCAGGCGTACCGCCTCAGGCCTTTTCATGCAGCCACGTGCGCAGGATCTGCACCTGGACGACCGGATCTTTCTTCAGGCTTTCCCGTAGGTACTTGGTCAGCGCCTCCTTTTTCTTGGTGCCGGGCGTGGGCGTTTTGATCGCGTCCAGGGCCTCGGCTTCCAGGCGCGCCTGCGTCTCGGCTTGGCCGCCGAGTTGAGCCTGGATCTTCTTTTCCA
>Ga0335078_10017927_pt1 | contig 10528 bp, 8 predicted proteins | sample Lox_Sample_32_FD_206711 | JGI IMG/M metagenome (GOLD analysis project Ga0335078, IMG submission 206711) | Soil microbial communities from Loxahatchee National Wildlife Refuge, Florida, United States - Lox_Sample_3.2 | ecosystem: Environmental > Terrestrial > Soil > Wetlands | place: USA: Florida...
CGAGACGAGACCGAGGACGGCGGAGCGAAGCGGAGCGTCCGAGACGAGACCGAGGACGGCGGAGCGAAGCGGAGCGTCCGAGACGAGACCGAGGACGGCGGAGCGAAGCGGAGCGTCCGAGAGCCTTGGAAGGTGCGCGCGCTGCGCGTCACGAAGCGCGTGCTCGCGTTCTCGTGGAAGTGGGGCAAGCGCGCTGCGATCGCGTTCGCGATCGTCACGGTGATTTCGTTCGTCGCGCTGTGGCGCGTCGTCGTGCACTACGAAGCGGGGCTTCCGTCGGTCGCGGACCTCAAGGGCAACTACCATCCGGCGCAGGTGACGCGCGTGCTCGCGCGCGACGGCACGACGCTCGCCGAGATCTTCACCGAGCGCCGCACGGTGGTCTCGATCAAATCGCTCCCCGCGCACGTGAAGCTCGCCGTGCTCGCCGCGGAGGACGCGGGATTCTACGAGCACGAGGGTTTGAACTATTGGGGCATCGCGCGGGCGATGCTCGTGAACTTGAAGAGCGGGAAGTTTCGCCAAGGCGGCTCGACGATCACGCAACAAGTCGTGAAGAACCTGCTGCTCGATCCCGAGCGCACCTTCCGGAGAAAAATCCGCGAGGCGCTCCTCGCGCGCCGCCTCGAGCAAGAGCTCGGCAAGGACGAAATCCTCGAGCTCTATCTCAATCACATTTATTTCGGCGACGGTCGCTACGGGATCGAAGAAGCCGCGCGCGGATCGTTCGGCAAGAGCGCGAAGGATCTCACCATCGCGGAGGCGGCGATGCTCGCGGGCAACGTCGCGGGGCCCGAGTCGTTCAATCCGCGCAAGCATCCGGACAAAGCGCTGCAGCGTCGCGCGTTCGTGCTCCAGCAAATGCACGAGAAAGGATTCTTGAGCGACGCGCAGTACGAGAACGCGAAGGACGAGCCGGTGAAGCTCGCCGCGCCGGTCGCGGTCGAAGACCAGCTCGCGCCGGAGGCCGTCGAGATCGCGAGGCGCGCGCTCAAGGATCTCGTCGGTGAGAGCGCCGCGCGCGGAGGTGGGTACACGATCACGACGTCGATCGATCCGCACCTGCAAGCGGTCGCGCGAAAATCGCTTCGCGACGCGCTCGACGCGTACGACAAGAAACACGGCGCGCTCGCGCCGTACAAACCGCCGCCGGGTCCGACCGTCGACAAGAAGGGACGCGTCGTGAAACCGCCGCCGCTCAAGGAGCCCGCGTTCGAAGGGACGCCGTCGTTCGAGCGTCACAAGGTGGTGATCGGCGAGGTCGTCTCCGCGGACGACGCGAAGAACACGCTCGACGTGCGCGTCGGGACGATCACCGGCACGCTGCGCGTCGCGGACTACGCGCGCTACAACCCGCAAAATCTCGCGGCGAGCGCGTTCGCGCCAAAAGGATCGCTCCTTCGCGTTTCGCTGCTCGGACCTGCGCCGAGCGATCCGAGCATCACGATTCCACTGCGCCTCGAGTCGGGGCCCGAGGGTGCGCTGGTCGCGCTCGACGTGCGCACGCGCGAGATCGTCGCGCTCGTCGGGAGCTACGAATCGGTCGCGGGCGCGCTCGATCGCGCGACGCAGTCGCGGCGACAACCCGGCTCGACGTTCAAACCGATCGTGTACTCGTACGCGCTCCACGCGCGCCACTTCACGCCTGCGAGCTTGATCGATCCGAAGAGCGACACGTTCCCCGGCGGGTACCACCCCGCGAACTACGAGGGCTACGCGGGAACGGATTTGATCCGGCTGCGCGAGGCGCTCGCGAGCTCCGTGAACGTCGCCGCGGTGCGCGTGCTGCTCGACGTGGGACCCGCGAACGTCGTGCAGTGGGCGCAGTCGCTCGGGATCGAGTCGTCGATGAAACCGGATTTGTCACTCGCGCTCGGGAGCTACGAGGTCGAGCCGATCGAGATCGCCGGCGCGTACGCCACGTTCGCGGCGGGCGGCGTCTACGAAGTTCCGCACCTCGTGACGAAGATCACCGGTCCCGACGGAAAAGAGATCGAGCTCAAGCCGCTTCCGCCGCCGCGGCGCGTGCTCGACGAAGCCGAGGCGTACGTCATGACGAGCATGCTGACGAGCGTCGTCGATCACGGAACCGCGGCGCGCGCGCGGCTCCTCGGGCGGCCGCTCGCCGGAAAAACCGGCACGAGCAACGCGTCGAAGGACACGTGGTTCGCGGGCTACTCGCCCGAGACGTGCGCGGTCGCGTGGATCGGATTCGACGACGGAAAGTCACTCGGCGCGGGCGAGACCGGCGCGTCGGTCGCGCTGCCCGCGTGGATGGATTTCACCAAAGCCGCGCACGAGCATCACCCCGTGTCGGATTTTCCGCGGCCCGCGGGCGTCGTCACCGTGCGCATCGACAAGAAAACCGGGAAGCTCCCCGCGCCGGACGAGTCGGATCAAGACACGATGGACGAGGTTTTTCTCGCGGGCACGGAGCCGACCGAGACCGCGACGACCGACGCCGACGCGGGCACGTTCGAGGACGGCGGCTCGAAGCAGACCGACGCCGCAGCGGAATGACGGTCGAGCTTGGCGATTCTTCACGCGCCGCCTCTGGGAATCTTCGCCGCCGGTGCTACGTATGAAGTGAGCAGGCCCATGAAGAAAGACGAACGCTACGTCCGCCCGTCGATCGCAGGTTGGTTGGTTCCGACGAGCGTGGGCACGTTCGTCGCTGCGTACGGCGCGGTGTCGCTCTACGCGGCGATCGGTCCGCTTCCGGATTTGGTTCCGCGGGTCGCGTTTTGGGTCGTCGGCATGGCGGTCGCGACGGGGTGGTCGCTCGTGTTCGTGCTCTTGCAGTCCCTCGTCGATCTCGCGCTGCTCGCGATCCGCGTGCGCACGCTCGTGAACGGAAAAATCGCGTGGCTCTCGGCGCTCGTCGCGCCGCTCGTTCCGATCGCGACGTACGTCGCGTACTCACCGCACAAGTGGTGGAAGCTCGGGCCGTGGGCCGTGGCGATCGCCGTGCTCGCGCCCATGCTCGCGTCAGCGCTCGGCGTGCGCTTGTTCATCGCGAAGAAGACGTCAGCGGGCTGAGCGCCACGCGCGCACGACCTCGCCGCTCAGCACGAACCGTGGGAACGTGATCCACTGCTCGGCGAAGAATCGCGCGACGAAATCCGCTGGTCCGAGAAACGGGACGGGCTTCGCGTCTTCTTGTTTGTGCGTCCAACCTTGCACGAGCACGGTGCCGATCATGAAGAGGACACCCGCGACGGCGTAGTGCCAGCCGAAGAGCACGGACGAGGCGATCATGAGCGTGCCGCAGATGAAGATCGGCGCGCTGAGAAAGTGAACGACGAGCGTGAGGCGACGCTTGTGGGCTTCGGGGTAGAGCTTCCACTGCCACTCGAGAAGGTGCTGCCTCATCGTCGTGCGCGTGAGTATGCTCCTGTTCGATGCGACGTGCGTTCCTGATCGTGATCGCGGTGGCGCTCGCTGCGCCCGCACGCGCGTCGAGCGTCGGCGCGACGACGCAGCAAGTCGCGAGCGCGCTCGGCGCGGTGCCGAACGGCGCGATCGTCTTCGCTGCGCCGCTCGAGAGCGACGTTTCGCCGGTTGCGGCGAGCGGAGGCGGAAACCGTGGCGACGAGCTCGCGCTGCGCGTCGCGTCGCTCGTCGCGGGAAAAATCCCCGGCGCGCACGCTGCACCGCGCACGGCGTCGCTCGATCAAGCGCGCGCGCTCGCTTCGCGCTCCGCCGAGCTCGTGTACGTGACGGTGCAAATCGTGAAGTCGCAGATGCGCGTCACGGTCGACGCGTATCCCGTCGTGCGCAACGCGTGGGATCGCGCGCGTCTCCCGCCGCCTCCGCCGCGCGCGCACGCGTACGCCGCCGCGCCCGTCGACGCCGAGATCCGCGCGTTCTTCCCGCCGATCCCGCTCGAGCTCACGCAGCTCCACAAGGCGACGCACGGAGAAGGCGAAGTGATCGCCGCGGCGTGCGGCGATCTCGACGGAGACGGCGGCGCGGAGATTTTGCTCGCGTCGCGCGATCGCGTCTCGCTCGGTCGCGTGCGCGCGGGGAAGCTCGACGTGGAGCGCAGCGTCGCGTTCGGCGCGCTCGCGAAGCGCGTCGCGATTCCGCTCCGCGAGCCGCTCGGGGGCGCCGAGATCGAAGTCGGGCGCGCGCTCGTCGGAACATCCGATCGCGGTGCGGTGAGCGTCGACGACGCGCTCGGCGCGCCTGCTGCGGTCGCCGCGGGCATTCCGCTCGGCGCGGGGATGTGCGCGTCCACCGCGCCCGCGCGCTCGGCGTTCGAAGGCCCGGCGATCGCGTGCGACGGCGCGCCGAGTCGCGCGCCGCGGGAATGGTTCGACGCGGCTTCTGCGTTCGATCTCGTCTCGCAATCGGGGAGCGAATCGATCGCGATCGCCACGCGCGAAGCAGGGAAGCTGCGTCTGCGCGTCGGCACGGCGGAGCGCGCGTCGTTCGACGGGGCCGGCGCGCAAGTCGTCGTGCTCGACGCGAACCTCGACGGCGCGCCCGAGATCGCGTTCTCGAGCGATTCGCAGGACGACGCGATCACGATCGCGACGATCGAAGACCAAGGTCCGCGCATGCTCGCGCGGTTTCCCGCGCCGGCCGGCGTTCGCGCGCTCGCGGCGTGTCCGCCGCAAAACGGCGGCGGCGCGTCCGTGCTCGCGATCGTGGGGAACGAGGTCTGGATTGTTCGGTGAGCGCATCGGCCGGCGCGCCGCGCTCGCTGCGCTCGCGTCCGCGCCGCTCGCGCTCGCGCGCGGCAGGTCCCCCATCGGCGGTCGCGTCGCGCTCCGCGTCCCGTGGCCGCTCGCGTCGATCGATCCGCACCGCGTCGACGACGTGGCCGCCGCGATCTTCGGCGACGCGCTCTTCGATTCGCTCTTCGCGTTCGAAGGAGCGCAGGAACGTGAACGCCGCGTCGTGCCCGCGCTCGCGGAGTCGCTTCCCGAGGCGAGCGGAGATGGTTCACATGTAAAGCTTCGCGCGGGGCTCGCGACGGCCGCTGGGCGTCCGCTCGTCGCACGCGACGTGATCGCGTCGATCGCGCGCGCGCGGTCACGCGATGCAGGCGCGTGGCTCGTGGACGTTCCCGTTCCACGACGCGTCGACGATCTGACGCTCCATTTCGCGGGCATCGATCCCGCGAAGCTCGCGCCGATCCTCGCGTCGCCGCTGTGCGCGATCGCGGCCGCTTCGTTCGCGCCGGAGCGACCCGACGCGACGGGCGCGTTCGGCGCGTCGCGCGACGGCGCGGCGCTCGTCTTGTCGCGCAACGCGCGCGCCGCGCAAGGCCCCGCGTTTCTCGACGCGATCGTCGCGCGACCCGCGGCCGATCTCGCCGAGTCGCTCCGCGCGTTCGAAGCCGGAACGGACGACGTCGGTTGGCTCGGGCTCGGTCTCCACGATCCGCGCGCGGGCGCGCGTGCGTTCGACGCCGGGCTCGTCGCGTTCGCGCTCCTGCGCACCGGGCGCGACGCGGGGACGTGGGACGTGCCCGGGATCGCGCAGCGCCTCGCGAACGGCGTGTCGCCCGCGCAGCTCGCGTCGCTCGCGCCGGGTCCCGCGTGGAACGTCGAGCCCGATCAAGGATGGGGAGGCGCGCCGTGCGATCTCGTGGTGCGCGACGACGCGCCGTACCTCGTCGAGCTCGCGCGCGCGCTCGCCGCGGCGCTCACGCGTCCTGGGCACGAGGTCACCGCGCGTCCGATACCGAACGCGTCGTTCCGCGATCGCCGAGCGTCGCGCGGGTACGCGCTCGCCGTCGACGCCGCGCGCCCGTTCGCGCCGAGCATGATCGGAAATCTCGCGTCGCTCGCGACGAGCGACAATCCGGATCTCGCGCGCGACGCGGTGAGGCACCCTCCGCGCTTCGGGGATCTGCCGCCGCGCACGCTCGCGCGCACGATGCGCGTCGGCGTCGTCGCGGAGATCCACGCGCAAGGCGGGCGCGTTCCGGATCTCGCGTTGCCCGAGAGCGCGTCGGGCGGCGTCGATTGGTCGATCGCGACGCGCGGATCGCGCCGATGAAGCTCGCGCCGCGCTTCGTCGTCTACTTCGGCGTCATCGTGAGCGTCGCGACGGGCGTGCTCGGTTATCGCCTTCGCGAAGAGCGCCGCGACTCCGAGGACCGAAGCTTCAAGCGCGACGTGAGCGCTGCGTGCGAGCGCGTGCGCGAAGAGGTCACGACCGTCGCGGATCGCGATCGCGATCTCCTTCAGGGCGCGTGCGGATCCGGCGAGCTCGTCGATCGCACGCTCATGGCCGTCGAGGTCGGAGAGGATCGTCGCGTGATGCTCGGACAGCTCGTGCCCGACACGCGCAAGTCGTTCGGCGTCGACGAGCTCGTGCTCGTCTCCGGAACGGGCGACGTGCTCGGCGCGGATCCGCGCTCGCTCCTCTCGCTCTCGCCCAAAGAGGTCACCAAGCAGCTCGCGACCGACGCGCGCAACTACGCGAGCGCGGGCGACAAGGACGCGACGTTCGCGCGCGAGCCGAGCATCGTCTCGCGTTGTCGTCGCGACGGCGCGAACAAGACGACCGTCGGCATGCTCGGCGCACGCCACATCGACCCGATCCTCGATCACGTCGCGAAGACGATGGGCTACGCCGTGAAGCGCGGCTCCGGCGCACGCTCGACCGACACCATGGAGCAAGCCGAGTGCGCGATCGAAGACGGAAGGGGCGGCCGCATTCCGATCATCGTCTCGAAGGACACGACCGAGTTCCACAAAAACCTCGACGAGATCGATCAAAAGATCCTCACGTACTGTGCGACGTCGCTCGCTGTCGCGCTCATGCTCGCGATCTTGCTCGCGCGCACCATGTCGAACCCGCTCTCTGCGCTCGCGAACGAAGCGCGCAAGGTCGCGAGCGGCGAAGCGCGCCCGCTCCGCGCGACGGGAACGGACGAAATCGCCGACCTCACGAACGCGTTCGATCGGATGCTCGACGATCTGGGCGCGACCCGCCGGAGGCTCGCGGCGACCACCCGCGTCGCCGCGTGGCGCGAGGTCGCGCGCCGCGTCGCGCACGAAGTGAAGAACCCGCTCGCGCCGATCCGCGCGGCCGTCGAGACCCTCCGCCGTCTTCGCGCGCGGGAGGACCCCGCGTTCGACGGTTATTTCGACGAAGCCACGCGCACCGTGCTCGACGAGGTGAAGCGCATCAACGACATCGTGACCGAGTTCACGCGCTTCGCGCGCCTCCCACCGCCGAAGCCGACGTCGATCGATCTCGCCGCGATCGCGCGCGACGTGATCAAGCTCCACGAGCCGCACGCCGGCAACGTGTCGCTCGCGGTCGAGACGCTGCACCCGATCCCGAACGTGATGGCCGATCGCGATCAGATCGTGCAAGTCCTCACGAACCTCGTGCAGAACGCGCTCGACGCGATCCGCGGTGACGATGCCGACAAGGCGGGCCACGTGCGCATCGTCATCGACTCGCTCGGGCCGGATCGCGTCGCGCTCAGCGTGTGCGACGACGGGCCTGGCGTGTCGCAAGAGATGATCGCGCGACTCTTCGAACCTTACGCGACGAGCAAAGCGCACGGCACCGGACTCGGCCTCGCGATCGCGCAGCGCATCGCCGTCGAGCACGGCGGCGAGCTCTCGTACGTGCAACGAACGCGCGGCGCCGAGTTTCGCATCGTGCTCCCGATCGAGGGACCTCCGCCGGTCAGCGAGATGACGCCCTCGTCGGGATGATGGAGAGCACGAGCCGTGAAGGTCCAACTCCCGTCGAAGCGCGTCGTGGAGATCCGACGGAGCGACGCGCCGCCCGACCAAGGCGTCCTCTTCGCGGAGGCGCGCGCGCTCTTCTCGCCGATGAACGTCGGCGCGATGCCGCTCGCCGATTTCCACGCGCTCCGCGCGATCGCGTCGCACGAACGGTGGATCGACGAAGACGAGATCGAGATCGCGTGCCGGAACTGCGACGCGCCCATCGTGACGCGACCGTGCGCGGCGATGCCGCTCGCGCCGTTCGTCGACGCGGAGCTCGACGACGAAGAGCTCGACAGGACGCTCGATTTGTCCGTCGCGCACGACGTGCCCGGTCTCGGCAAGGTGCGCCTCGCGCCGCGCACGGTGAGCGAAGCGGAGCCGTTTCACCGTGCGCTCGCGCGCGGGGAGATCGTCGTCACGCCGGCGGTCGTCTCCGCGATGGGCGTCGTCGCGATCGACGACGAGCGCGATCGCGCCGTGATCACACGCAAGATCAAGCGCTGCGATGATCGAGCTTTCGGTCTGCTCGGAAACCTGTTTCTCGCGGCGCACTATCCGCCGAGGCTGTTCGGGCTCGTCGTGTGTGAAGCGTGTGGCGCGCGCAACGACGTCGACGCGCCATACGACCGCGAGCTCGACGCGCACGAAGATCCGCGCGAAGGAACGGACGAGGCGCTCCCCACGTTCGACGCGTTCGACGCGCTCGCGCGCGAGATCGGCGCGCCGAGGATCGACGCGGCGCCCGAGCCGAAGCCCGCGCTGATCGTGGACGACAACGTGCCCGCGACGGACGACGGCGGCGAGCCCCTGCTTGGTTCGTACGTACCTGGCGAGCCGGGAAATCCCGGCGAAATCACGCTCTACTACCGCACGTTCGCGAGCCTCTGGCAGGACGATGGACCGTACGACGTCGCCGCGGAAATCGAGGAGACCATCGAGCACGAGCTCGAGCATCACGTCGCGGCGCTCACCGGCCACGATCCGAAGGACGACGAGGAACGCGACGAGATCGCGCGTGAAGCAGCCCGCGTGCTCGGGAAGAAGGCGCTCGCGCGCTCCGCAACGCGCGCGCTCGGATCCGACGTGCACGATTTCTTGCGCCGCACGTGGCTTCTCTGGATTGTCGCATTGATTGTCGTGATCATCGCGGCGATCGCGTCGAAGTAGGCGCATTGAGCACGAGCGAATTGCCGATTGACGCGCGCGCCGTGGCGCAAGTAACGTTGCGTGCGTGAAGAAGGCGCGTTCCGCGAAGGTTCAGAACCGCAGAGGGAGCCCGGAGGCGATCGAGAAGCGACGGGCGGCGCGATTTTTCAACGACGTGCTCGGTGGGCGCGGCGCGGCCGCGCAGCGCCTCGACGGTCGAACGCAGAAGCGCCGCCAGCGGCTCTTGCGCGAGCTCGAGACCGGCAAGGCGCGCGGCACGCGCGATCTGAAGCCGCTCGACGTCTTGCTTCGCGTGCAAGAGCTCCTCGAGCTCGGCGAAGGCGTGAGCGCGCTGCGCAAGGTCGTGAAGGTGAAGAAGATCGGGCTCGGCGACGACGTGCCGCTCGCGATCTCGCGCCTCCAGAAGGCGTACAACTTCCGACCCGAGGTCTATCGCTTCGTCGGCATCGGCGAGGACGTCCTCAAGGAGCTCGGCGTGCTCTTCGGTGATCGCAAGAAGCGCGCGGCGCGCGCGTGACCATGCGACGCGCCTTCGCGATGGTCCTCTGCGCTCTCGGCGTCGCGCATGCGGACGCGCCGAACGACGCGCGCCGCGCGGCGGTCGCGGTGCACGTCGGCGATCGCGCGATCACCGTCGGTGAAATCGAAGACCGCATGGCGAGCGTCCCGCCGTTTCAACTGCGCACGTTCGGGAGCACCGAAGCCGAGATTCGCCGCGCGTTCGTCGATCAAGTGATCGTTCCCGAGGCGCTCTGGGCGCAAGGCGCCGCCGCGCGTCACGTCGACACGCAGGTCCCCACGCGATTCGATCTCGATCGCGCGCGCGCGCAAGCCACGATGCGCGCGCTGCGCGCGAAGCTCGGCCCGCCCAGCACGATCTCGATGGACGACGTGCAGGCGTACTACGACAAGAACAAAGCGCGCTACGACGCGCCGGACCGTTATCAGATTTGGCGGATCACCTGCGCGACCAAAGAGGAAGCGCAGAGCGTGCTCGCCGAAGCGAAGAAGGATCCCACGGTCGCGCACTGGAACAAGCTCGCGCGCGATCACAGCCTCGACAAGGCGACGTACCTCCGCGGCGGCAACGTCGGGTTCGTCGCGCTCGACGGTACGTCGAACGAGACCGGGCTCAAGATCGATCCGGCGATCCCGAAGGCCGCACAAGGCGTGCGCGACGGCGAGTTCGCGCCCGATCCGGTCGCGGAGGGGTCGGGGTTCGCGGTCGTGTGGCGACGCGGCACGGTGGGGGCGAGCCACAGGAGCGTCGACGACGTGAAGGAACAAATTCAGTACGCGCTCGCACGCGAGCGCGACGAAGCGGAAAAGAAGAAGCTCCTCGCCGATCTCCGCACGAAGAACCTCAAGGAGCTCAACGTCGAGCTCCTCTCGGGGATCGACGTCGCCGCGCCGGACGGCGTGATCACGCCGCGCAAGCGCCCCGGACAGATCGCGGCGAGCTCCAGCAAGTAGAGCTCACTCCTTCGCGAGCGCGGCGGTCGCGGCGGCGCGCTCCGCCGCCTTCTTGCTCGCGCCTTCGCCGCTCGCGAGCACGCGCTCGCCGACGAGCACCTCGACGACGAACCGCGGATCGTGCGCAGGTCCCTCGGTCTTCACGACGCGGTACGTCGGCGCTTGCTCGCCACGCGCTT
>Ga0335078_10017929_pt1 | contig 10528 bp, 11 predicted proteins | sample Lox_Sample_32_FD_206711 | JGI IMG/M metagenome (GOLD analysis project Ga0335078, IMG submission 206711) | Soil microbial communities from Loxahatchee National Wildlife Refuge, Florida, United States - Lox_Sample_3.2 | ecosystem: Environmental > Terrestrial > Soil > Wetlands | place: USA...
CCGGATCAGCAAGTGTGCCCATAGCGGTATGTCTCAACGGAAGTGCCTCAATAGAAGCGGTGATCGAACCGGCCCGTTGACAAACGAATAAGAAAGTTTCGGCCCTCACGCGGGCTCGAAGCGGCCGGCCCAGTTCACCGGCCAACGTTTCGAATTCATGGCCAAACTTGCAACGCCGTCGGAATTTCAGAGGAGACTGACAATAAAACGTCGGACCCACGCGGTACTTTGCTCACACAGTGCTCACGCGCGTTGATTTCATGGCGACATGACCGCCGAAACGAATCGGCGCCCCTCCAAATAGAATCAAATAGATACGGAAGGATCGGATGCGTTCAGACACCGCGCAACGGGTTCGATTCCCGTCAGACTGAGCACCCCATCCTGGGGTGGCGTGTCACCCCTTCAGTCGGCGCGCAGCGCCGCCGTGTTGATTCTCCGCGTCTTCGTCAACACGCCCGAACATTATCGAGTTTCCGAACTCGGCTGTTGGCTAGCGGGAAAGCTTCTCGCGGGCGGTTCCAGGCCTACCTGGGCCAGTGGCAATGGCTCCGCCCATTCAATCAAACTGCCTGGCCACCCTTCCTGCCTACGGTAGATTCCCCGGCTTCTGCGGCTGGGTGAGGCTTGGCCCTTTGGCAGATGAGCATGAGGTTTCAGCAAGGGATGCGAATGGGTGGGCCGTGCGGTGGCAATTCCCGTGGCATGCGCTCTTTTTCCGCACGGCGGCCGTCTCAATCGCCTCGTGAAAGGGCAGGCAGGCGCTTGCCGACGGGCTCCGCGACAGCTGGGGCCCAAAGTCGGTGGTTACCTCATTGGCCAGATTTGACCGCGGCGACTCGGTGGTCGCCGGCGCTTCGTTGGCTGGATTTGCCGTGGAAGCCCCGCCAGAGTCGGTGGTCATCTCTTTGGCCGGTCTTAAATCCGTCGGTCGCGTTTGGCCCCAACGTCCGGTGCGGGCGCACGGGGACGCCGGCGGTTCGAGGATATCCCGCGGAGGTTTCCCGGCGAATGCCTGTTTCCTTCTCGATCCGGCGAAAGGTCCAGCCGAGTTAGCTCAGCGCGATGATCTGCTTCTGCTTGGCTTCGCTCAAAACATTGGTCACGTTGACGAACCCATGGCAAGGTCGACTTAGAGGACTCGCCGTTGTCGTGCTAGGCGCTCGCCGGCTCACGTCGATCGCCAAGCAGCTCGCGGACAAATCCACGGATACTGAAGTTGTGTCATCACCCATAGAGAATCTGTATCAGTTTGTGTTGGCGGCGCCCTTTTCTGCCGCGCCGGCGAAGGCGAAGGAGCTATTTCAGCTGCTGGAGCAAAGGCGCGTTCAGTTTTCATACGTTGATGATCCGGGCTTCGTCTTTGAGGCTGGCTCAACCAGCGAAGAGGGCCTGATCAGGGCATCGGTTCCGACCCTGGAGCTGTTGTGGGCGGCCGCCTACAGCTATTGGGAGATGTACCAACTGATAACGGCGGTGCAACGCCGGCCGGATCGAAGGCGGATGCGGACAGAATTCAATCGGCGGGTTGAGATGGAGGATCTTTACGGCTGGGCCTTGGCGAATGTGGCCCGGGGAGCTGGCGAAGAGTGGCCGCCACAACTGCCACTGCCCTCACTCTCATACGAGCGAGGGTCAGCGGTGCACGTCGCCACCGAGCTGTTCCTAGTCGCCGTGGCCTGGATACTTCACCACGAAGTCGGCCACATCGTCTTCCGGCACTCGGATGAGAAGAGCCGGTCGGTACGTGCGCACGAATGGGAGGCGGATGAGCGGGCTACGTCTTGGTTATTCGACGGCGTCGAGGACATTGCGATTAGGCAGAAGCTGGGATTGGGCCTTGTCGTGGCGCTGGCGATGTTGGCGGCCCGCCGGAAGCCGGGCGAGCATTCGACCGCGCCCGAAGATCACCCGCATCCACTCGAACGCCTGCCGCATGCTCTGGCTGCCATAGGCGCGGGCGACAATGACGTGGTCTATGCCTTCGCGATCGCCGCGCTGCAAATGAATATGATCTTGACGAACTACACGTATGTTCCGGTGTCGGATGCTTCGTTCCGGATTCAGCTTGAGGACCTTTGTATGGTCCTGCGCAGCCATCATTCACGTCACTGGATCTCCATGCCGACGGACCGCCTGCCGGTATATTGGACGGCATCGCTTTATCCGCCCGGGGAGCAGGAAATATCGACAGCGGCATACCAACTATGGCTAAAACGCGGGCGGCCAACGGATTCACCCGATGCTGATTGGTTTGTGGCGGAACGGCTGCTGAACGACTTCTTGGCGAGGCGCCGTGCTGGGGTCGGCTGGCCATAGCATTGCCGGCATCAGGCTTCCGGGGGCCGCCGCGGAAGCATGGTCCGGCAGTCTGCGGCAGCGCATTTTCGAAGACCACCCGAGCGTGTGCCCGAAGTGGCGGCCGGACGCAAGGGACGCTGCGACCTCAATGCCAGTCGGCGACATCGGCGAGAATTGACGCAGGCTTCGGCTGTTCACTGCTTCGCCAAGCGGGTCGTCCGGGGCCCCAACGGCGAAACCACGAGGCTCGCGAGCGCTGGGAGCGCCTGCGGTGGATGCGATCCGCTTCGAGCGCGATTCTGGAGCGGGAAGCTGCTGACGTGCCGGAATCGCTGCCGTTCGAGCTGCGGTCAATGAGGGCGATGCTCTGTACCGGCCGACAACTCGGCGGTCTTGCGAATTTTGGAGGAGTTGATGAGCAGGGCGATCCTTGGAAGAATGGAGGGATCGCCCAGACGCTTGGCACGCTCACCCGAGCGCGATTCATCGCGGCCGCGGTACCCTGGGGGCGGGAAAATTGGCGTGCCCATCCTAACATCCGATGTAAAAATTGGTTCCTGTTTTGTCACAGAGGCGGTAAATCCGTTGCAAGTGATTGCACATTGCGCGCAGTTCGTTTAGAATAACGCTGACTTCGCATGGCGCGGCGAAATCGCAAGTCCGGCAAGATGATCTCTTCCTTGAAGAGAATGCGGGTCTCGCGGAAACCCCTGACCGAGACGCGCGCTAAGAATCCGCCCAAACACATCCTGCGATTTCCGAAGATCACGATCATCAGCGTTGAAAATTTGCCCGACCCAACGGCCCGCCGGCAACACCTCCCCCGTCACCACAAAAATTCCTGATCGCCAACAGTCGCCCTTTCGAGCGACGCACAGGCATCGCATTGTCGTCGCGAAAGAACAGCGTATGCGTACCGCCGGATGATAGCAGACTGTGCCTGGGCGAAGCCCGTGTGAAAAGCCGCGATAAATTGCTGGCGCGCATCGTCATCACTATCGAAGTCGCCCGGCGACTTACCGGCAGCGAGCATCTGGCGCGCGCCGGATTCGCACACTGTCAGCGCGATCGTCTCCAGTGCCGTAATGAATTCGTCATATCCGGAGCCCTTCAGCTGCAGCGGTACGAGTGGCCGATTCAATGCATCGCCTCACCTATCAAATATCACGGCCCGGACGGCTAAAGGAGGGTCCAACGGCTCGGCGCCTGCGCCGGGCTGGTGCGCTGCGGTTCGGGAGCTGAGTTCGTGCCGAGCTGTAGGCTCCCGGTGGTCATCAGCGCCCGTTGAGCGTGCAGTGCCGGACCCACCAATGGGGGTTTTGTGCGAATATACTCTTCGCCGCCCGCGCCGCCTCTTCATGGGTGTTGAACAAGCCAAAGCAGGTCGCGCCGCTACCGGACATCCGCGCCAGACGGCAACCCGGCTGATCGGACAATGCATCGCACTCGATGGCGATCTCAGGTACGACCCGACCTGCCGCCGCGGTGAGCATATTTTGGCGTCGCGCCAAAAAACTGATGAGCCCATCAAAGTCTGCGATCGTCTCCTGCTCGCCGCTGTGCGCCGCGAAATTCCCGTTGAATCCGGCGAAGACCTTTGGAGTGGGGCAACGCTTTCCGGGATTCACGAGCACGATCGGCGCGTCAGGCAAATGGCTCACCGGTCTCAGAATTTCACCGACGCCGGCGGCCCATTGCGGCTGACATGAAAAACACACGGGGACATCAGCGCCGAGGCGGCTCATGAGGCGCCGAAGATCCGGAACGTCGTCAGGCGACAGCTCCCACCACGAAAGAAGGGCGCGCAGGGTGGCCGCCGCGTTGGCGGAGCCTCCACCAATCCCCGACGCCAATGGCAAGCTCTTGGTGAGTGTTATCCGAAGCTGGAGGGGGCGCACGACCGCACGAGAGAGCGCCCAAGCCGCACGTACGACGAGGTTCGATGAATCCGGGCTGGAATCGTGTTCCTTCGGCGTGAAAGCACCGGCGAACTGGCCCTGCACGGAAAATGCGAACGCGGCCGCGGGTGCGAGGGTCAGAACGTCACCTATATCCGTGAACGCAACAAGTGAATCAAGAAGGTGGTACCCGTCGTCGCGCCGCCCGGTCACGTGAAGGTATAGGTTTATCTTCGCCGGGGCGATCACCGAGGCAGTCGTAGACGATCCGCGGGGCTCCATAGGCATGAAGTTTTGCAGGGCAAGAGTGCAGGGGCGTAAGGAAAGATTCTATCGTTTTTGTTGCCTGCTGTTTCATTAACGGCGCGAAGGTGACCATCATCAATTTTCCGGCAGGGTGCCTTGCAGACCTGAGACGCCGTTGAAAGACTAATCGCGGTCGTATGACCCGTCTCCGAGCGCGAGTCCGCCGGACTCGTAGACGTCCTTCCTGCGCGCAATTCTCAGCTCCAGAGCTCTGAGCGCGGCGCCGTCGCGCACCCCGCCGTCCTTCAGAGGCGCGTCGCCCACGCGCTGCCCAAACTTTTCCTGTATAGTTAGTACTTGACTAATACATAATTCGTATGTAGTATCGCTTTAGGAGATTTTATGGACCGGGCCTACGACAAGCAGACGGCCATGGCCGAGTACGTGTCGGAGTTCAATTTTGATGACCAACGCGAACTCGAAACGACCAACACCAGCATGCACAACACCTGCACAGAGTTCGTGCGCCAGGCGGAGGTGCATGAAATCAATCCAAACCCGATCCCGCACGCGCACACCCCGCACGAGGAGAAAGCTACATTCTGCAAAGCGGCATCGTGGTTCTTCACGGTTGTCGGTGTCGTCGTCACGATCCTGCTCACGGCGACGGCTGTCGATTGGCCGCTCGCAGGGGCGGTAGCGGCGACGGCGGCGTTCCTGATGCTCGAATTCGGCGTGAAGCTCGGGATCTCGGCAGCGGTTCCGGAAAAGATGTTCGCTCGCCGCTTTCACACTTTGTACTGGCCGTGGCTTGGCATTCTGCTCGGTTCAGTTGCGGTCCTGTGGCTTGGGCGCAATGCCGGCCCGGACCTGGCGGCTTTGCTGATGAAGTACAGCACGGTCGGCTGGTGCGGCGCGGAGGTGGCGCTTTTGTTTCTGGGTGCCTACGCCTTCGTCGGGCGGCGGCGTTTCGGCTGGAGCGGTGATGCGGTTCGGCGTGTGGCGGAGCTGGAGGCGCGCGTGGCAGAGCTCACGAAGCGCATTGACCGGCGCAATGGCAAGCTTCTGGCCGGGGTCCTTGTCTTCTTGTGCCTCGGTGCGACGTCGGTCCGCGCCGCCTGCCCGCTCGTTCTGCTGGATCGCTCTGGCAGCCTCGCCGAGCAGGATCGCGCAGAAAACCGGCTCGTGGAGGCTCTTGCTGCGAATGCACATCTCATCCCCTGTATTCGCCTGGCCGCCTTTGCCGCCCGGGCGCTCTCCGCCGAGGCGGTGACGATCGAGTTTTCACCGCCGGGCGCCGCGACACACGACGTCTTTCGCAGCGTGATCGAGGCGCGGCGCATCGCCATGCGCGACGTGGCCAAAGTGAAACTGCAGGCCGTATTGAACGCGGGTGACCGCAAGCCGGCCGTATGCACTTCGATGACAGACGTGGCCGCACGGGCGCTAATGGACGCTGGGCCTGTGCTGGTCGTGACTGACGGCGTGCATGACTGCGCGCCTTCTCGTCCGGTCTTGCCACCCCAGAGTTCGGCAGGAATCTTCATCGTCCTGGTGCCGTCGAAGGGCGACCAGGGGAACGAGTTCGAGGTCTTTTCAAAACGTGCGGCGGCGCTGCGCCGCCTTTTACCGCAGGCTCGAATCTTTCTCGATGGGCAACTTGCGGAAGCGGTCGCCGCCTGGGCTGCCGCGCCGGGGGCCGCCACCTTTGTAAAGGCGCTCTGGTAATTGCCGTCCGGGGCGTCGTCGCGTTAAGTACGTCTTAGCGGGGATCGATATGAGCACAACTCCGGTCAACCCTCCAGAAAACAAGCCAGCCACAAGCGGCGAGATGCCGCGCAGGATACCGCCTGCCGCGGTTGGCCGTACCTGGTTATTGACGCTGATAGGCGCGGTCACCCTGTTCAGCGGTATCGCTGTTTGGCTGGCATACCAATGGCCGCCGGCGCTGATCATCAGTTTTGTGACAGCCGTCTGTGGCCTCGCGAAGGTGTTGATCGAACTTCACCTTCTCTTCGAAAGGCGCGATCGCGAAGCCGGCGTGAACACGAAGACAACGCGCCGCCGCAAAATCATGCTGGCGCCGGTCGTTTCCGCGTCTTTGCTCTTTGGTATCGCCATTGGATATATCGGCCTTCCGCGGGTAATCGATGCGGCGTGGCAGCCGTCTGCCGACGTGAGCGTCCCCGCGAACGTCGACGCCGATCAACCAGTGGTTGTCAGCTGGCGGAACATGCCTGCCGACGAAGACGTCCGCGTCTTCGTCAAGGCCAAGGGATCGAGCATCAACTTCATCCAGCCGTGCCGCGGTCGAGGACACCGGGGCTCCATTGTCTGCCAACTCGAGATGGGGGGCAGCGAGGCGGCTGGGACCTTCGAAATCCGTGTTGTGCGGGTGGCGCACGAATTGAGCGAGGAACTCGGCAAGTCCCTACCAGAAGAAGCGTATCTGAGCAGCTGGCCGGAAGGGGCACAAGTCCTCGTTGTGAAAACAGTGAACAGAAATGGAAAGGACAGCTTATGAAAACGATGTCTCTCTATGTGTGCGTGCTGCTCGCGAGTTTTGCGGCAGCGCTGTTCCCCAACACCCTTGCCGCCGAACAGCCGTGCCTGAAGAAGGCGTGGGCGGCGATGAATCAGTCAAATCACCAGCAGGCGCTCGAAGCAGCCGAGGAGTGTATCGATCAATTCTCAGCCCGCGCCTTGCGGGATGAAACGGCGCTGGAAACGGTACAGGAGCGTGCCCCGGCGACCGGGCCCGTCGAGAGCGCATTCGACAAGAAGAAGATCTTTGACCGCGGAGTGCTCAATGATGTGGCCGCGTCCTACTTCGTCCGCGGGCAGGCTGCCGAGCGCCTCTTGAAGAAGACGCAGAACAAACGATATAAACAAATTGCAGCCGAATCCTATACAGCCGCGGCGCGCCTAAAATATGGCCGCTGTTGGGATCCCGGGGGATTCTTCTGGTCTCCGGCGGAAGCGGCATCCGATCGCCTCATCGCCCTGAAATAGTGACCGTCAGCACCGGACTGAGGCCAGTCTAAGGCGGCTTGGCGCGGTGCCATACATTTGGACAACGGTTCCGTGTTATCAGTTGGCAGCATGTAGCTGATAACACGGTACTTTATTTCAAGATTGCAGCTTTTTACCCCTTTTCAGCAACAAACAATCCGGTCTATGATAAGAAGTTCATGCGTAGCATTCATACAACGAATACGCCACAGAGGAGGAAAGGAATGAAGCCAGCCGCCGAGGTGTCGCGAAACGCACCGGCGAAGCAGGGCAAGCGATTCAACCTGGATTTGTCCCCTGAAGCCTATGAGGACATGGAGGAGCTTGCCCGCATGATCGGCGGCCGAACGAAGGTGGAGGTCTTTCGTGTGGCGCTGAGTTTATTAAAGACGGTGTACCCGGCAATTCTCGAAGGTGAGGAGCTCTGCCTTGTCAACCGGAAAACGAAAACGGAAACGAAGATTGTGATTCCGCGGTAGCAACCGTCGTAAAGCGCCGGCCATCAGCTGGCGCTGGGGAGACTGGCAGAATATGGCGGGCGCGACGGCGGGACGGGTATGTCTTCTTCGCTTACGAGAGCCATGTCCGGACCGGGCGGCACGTAAATCGGAGGCTTCTGGACGAGCGTGTGATCCAGCGGTTGTTGCGAGGTTGGCAGCCGGGCGATCGAGCTCACCCATTCGCCGGAGACGACGTGCGACTGGGCCATGGTCTCCCCCTTCCCCCCAAGGATGTAGTTCAGCGGTTCATTTTATAAAAGATCTGCCGCGCGCGCAATGCATCTTTCTCTTTTTCACCTGCCGATGTGAAAACCAAAAATATATTGGCGTTGAGATGTTAAGGTTTCGTTGCAACGCCGCGGAGGAGACCGCGCGATGAAACGGCCGCCGCTCAGTCGATCCGAAGAACTCCTGTTGATCGCGCGACTCTACTACGACGAAAACCTCAGCAAGACCGCGATCGGCTCGCGCCTCGGCTTGTCAGTGACGCACGTGGCGCGGTTGCTTGAGCAAGCGCGTGAAACCGGCCTCGTCCGGATCGAATACAGGGGCCCACGCAATGTGAAGCTCATCGGTGAGCTGAAGGCCCGGTATCCCTGTTTGCGGGATGTCGTCGTTATCGCGACGGAGAGTGATTACCTGATTCATACGCGGACTCTCGCCCGGGCTGCGGCCGATTACTTCGATGAATACCTGGCGACCCGTCGATCGACCGTGAAAGTGGGGCTGAGCGGCGGGTTGACGGTGTTCGAGTTCGTAAAGGCCCTCCCCGAACAGGCGCGCAACATTACGTTATACCCGACTGCGATCCTCGGTCGGGGCGACACGATCGTGAACCACTTTGATCCGATCGCATCTTTGATGACGTTGTGGGTGAAGAGCGGCTATCGGGAAGGCGGATTGTACATGGTGACGGTGACGCCCCTGGAAAAGAAAGACGGTCAGCGGTTGTCGCCGGCGGAGGTGCAGAAGCAGATTGACAAGATTCTGGAGACGCAGAAAGTGAACCGACTGTACAAGGCGATGTCGGACGTCGACATGATTTTCGCCAGTCTGCGGCAGTTCGCTGTTCCCGACAGCAAGAAGATCAAGAAACAGATGGGCGCTATGGCTTTGGATCTGCTCGACGACATCGGGATCAACAAGCAGGATCTCAAAGGTGCGGTTGGTGACCTGAACTATTCGTTCATCGACGAGAATGGCGATTCGCGTAAAGAGTGGCGGCTGTTCCTGAGCCTGCAGGCGGACCAACTGCGCGAGATTGCTAAGAACCCTTTGAAACGCGTCGTCGTCATTGCTGGCCAGCAAAAGCGCGACATTTTGCGGGCTGCCCTGAAAGGGCGACTCCTGAACGTCCTCGTTACGGATGAGACAACCGCCGCGGCTCTTTTGGGAGATGGGCCCGCGCCCGAGCAGTCGTTGCCGTCATAAGCTCATCTGATCGCATTTGCCCGAAGACGCAGACCGAGATGAACGCGCCGACGGCTCCGATCAGCCAACGTCTGTAGCCTGAAGACCCGCGGCCACGCGGTCAGCCAGAACAAGCTGCATCATTGCCAGATCATCATCGTAGGTAATCTTAAAATTCATCTTCTCACCCTTGGCGATCTTGACGGGGATGCCGGCGTACTCGCAGAACGCCGCGTCGTCCGTCACTGATTCCGATTCATAGCGTCGGTGGAGGTCGAGGATCATCTCGAACCTGAATCCCTGGGGCGTCTGGACGGCATAAAGGTCTTTGCGGTTCTCCGTGCGCGTCAAGGTTCCAATCACGCGTCGCACCGTGTCGTCAATCTCCACTCCGGGGATAACCGCATCGCAGCTTTTCAGTGCGTCGCAAAGGCCAGTAATTAGTCGGGGGGAAAGGCCAGGGCGCACGCCATCATGGATCAGCACATAGTCCGGTGCGGCGGCAACCAACGCCTCCAAGCCCTTCCGCACGGATTCTCTGCGTGTCGCTCCGCCCAGGATAGCGGCCGGGAGCTCTAGCCCCCCGACGGCTGCCCGGTAGAAATCCAGGTGATTGGGGTGGATGACGGTGTAAACGGCACTGATCTGCGGGTTTCGCAGGAAGGCTTCAATGGACCATAACAAGACGGGCTTGTTGAGTAAGGGCTGGTATTGTTTGGGTAGGACGCCGGGCAGACGTTCACCGGTACCAGCAGCCACGATAAGGGCAATGATGCGCCGATCAGAACTCATAGGAATGCTACAAGTGGGTTACAAAGAGAATAAGATACCACTGAGTGAATGGAATTCTTATGTGCTCCGGCGGCTGGAACACACTCGGAACAGAATGGGAACGGTGAGTCATTGTTGCTTTCGGTAACGCCATTCCAACTTCGAACTATCTCTGTTGCGCTAGCGTTCCCACCCGAGCGAACGTAGGCATCGCGCTGCGCGGTTTTTGTCCGTCTGATTCCACAGGCCCTGGGGTTTCTGCAGGCATTTCTCCAGAACCTCGCTGATCGAGGTGCTGGAACGTGGCTCCAACCACGGCTCGATAACTTCCTCCCAGGATCACCTTCGTAGCGTTCCATTTGCTGGTCCGCGGCCAAGTAGACCAGTTCG
>Ga0335078_10017930_pt1 | contig 10527 bp, 8 predicted proteins | sample Lox_Sample_32_FD_206711 | JGI IMG/M metagenome (GOLD analysis project Ga0335078, IMG submission 206711) | Soil microbial communities from Loxahatchee National Wildlife Refuge, Florida, United States - Lox_Sample_3.2 | ecosystem: Environmental > Terrestrial > Soil > Wetlands | place: USA: Florida...
CTGGGGGTGGCGGCGGCCGGCGCGCTCGCCGTGGCCGTGGTGCTGGCGGGGTGCGCGTCCTCCGACGGCACGGCCCTGGCCCTGCAGGCCTGCACCCACGTCGAGCGCTCGGTGGCGCTCTACGACAGCTCGCTGCACCAGGCCGATCCCCGTCGGGCCGGGAGCGAGCGCCAGCGGGCCGTGGTGCAGCTGCACGAGGCCCTGCCCACGGCGGCCACGGCCGCGGGCGAGGACGGGCAGTACCAGGCCCTCATGTCGACCCTGGCCGAGAGCGACCACCTGCCGGAGTCGCTCCTCGTGCACGCCCTGAGCGCCCAGTGCGCCGCCGCCCGATCGGGCGGGCTGCCCGACGGCTCGGGGACCGGGACCGGCGGCACCGGCGCCGCCTCGCCCCCGGGGACCGGATCGGCCGGGCCCCGAGGGCCCTGAGGGCCGGCTCCGCACTTCCCGTCGAGCGGGCCCCCGAGGGATAGCGGGCCGCCCCCACCCGGTGCCAGTACGATCGGCCCGGTGAGTGAGGGCGACTCGCAGGGGGGACAGCCCGGGGACGGGGACGGCGATCGGTCCGAGGGTCCCTTCCGGGTCGTGATCGTGGACGACCACGAGGTGCTGCGGGCCGGCACGCGCCAGGTCCTCGAGACCTCGCCCGACATCGTGGTGGTGGGCGAGGCCGACGACGGCGAGACGGCGCTGGCCATGGTCAACGACCTCGAGCCCGACGTGGTGCTCGTCGACATCCGGCTCCCGGGGGACAGCGGGATCGAGGTGGCACGACGGGTGACGGCGGGGTTCGCCGACACCAAGGTCGTGATCCTCTCCGCCTACGACGACCCCGACTACCTGCGCGAGGCGCTCGCCGCCGGCGTGGCCGGCTACCTGCTCAAGACCATGCCCCGGGAGGAGCTCGTGAACGCCGTGCGGGCGGCGGGGCTCGGCACCACGGTCCTCGACGCCGCCGTGTCGTCGCACCTCACCCGGCCGTCGCGCTCGTCGGGGTCGGGCGACGTGGCGTCGCTCACCACGCGCGAGCGCCAGGTGGTGGAGCTGGTGGCCGACGGCCTCGCCAACAAGACGATCGCGGCGCGCCTGGGCATCAGCGCCCGCACCATCGAGGGGCACCTCAACCACGTCTTCGCCAAGCTGGGCGTGACGTCACGCACCGAGTTGGTGCGCTTCGCGCTGGCCAACAACCTGAGCGACCTGTCGCGTCCCCCGGGCGAGGGATGAGCGTCGGGCCGCGGCCGGTGCTCAGACCGAGGGGCTGAACCCGGCGGGGAGGTTGATCGACTTCTTCTCGAGGAACAGCTCCAGGCCGTCGGGCCCGAACTCCCTACCGATGCCGGACTCCTTGAACCCGCCGAACGGCGTGGAGAAGTCGATGGGGATCGGGCTGTTCAGCATGTAGGTCCCGGTGCGCACACCCCGCGCCACCTTGAGGCCGCGCTCGGGGTCGTTGGTCCACACCGACCCGCACAGGCCGTAGCTCGAGTCGTTGGCGATGGCCACGGCCTGGTCGTCGCCCCCGTCGTAGGGGATGACGGCCAGGACCGGCCCGAAGATCTCCTCCTGGGCGATGCGCATGGAGTTGTCGACGTCCACGAACACGGTGGGCTCGACGTACCAGCCCTTGTCGATGCCGGCCGGGCGTCCGCCGCCCAGGGCCACCTTGGCCCCCTCCTCCTGCCCGATCTTGATGTAGCCCTCGACGCGGTCACGCTGGCGCTCGGCCACGAGCGGCCCCACGGCCACCTCGGGGTCGAGGGGGTCGCCCACCTTCATCACCGACACCTGCTCCACCAGGGCGTCCACCACCTCCTGGTAGCGGTCGCGCGGCGCCAGGATCCGGGTCTGGGCGATGCAGGCCTCGCCGTTGTTCATGATGGCGTTGGGCAGGAGCATCGGGAGGGCCTGGGCCAGGTCCACGTCGTCGAGCAGCACGGCCGCCGACTTGCCCCCGAGCTCGAGGCTGAAGCGCTTGAGCTGCTCCCCGCAGGCGGCACCGATCTTCTTGCCGGCGGCGGTGGACCCGGTGAACGACACCTTGTCCACGCCCGGGTGGCGCACCAGGTGCTCCCCCACCTCGCGCCCGGCCGGCAGCACGCTCAGCACGCCCTTGGGCAGACCGGCCTCGGCGAACAGCTCGGCCAGGCGGAAGGCGTCGAGGGGCGTCTCGGGGGCGGGCTTGAACACCACCGTGCACCCCGCCACCAGCGCCGGGGCCAGCTTGGCGGCGGCGATGAACAGCGGGACGTTCCAGGGGCTGATGGCGGCCACGACGCCGACGGGCTCCTTGGCCACGAGGACCTCGCCCATGAGGCCCTGGCGGACCTCGTCGAAGGCGAAGGTCGAGGCCAGGCCGGCGTAGTAGTCGATGATCATGGTCGGGGCGAAGACCTGGGCCATGGTGGCCCACGACACCGGCGAGCCCATCTCGGTGGTGATGAGCTCGGCGAAGCCCGCCATGTCGGCCTGGATGGCCTGGGAGACCTTGGTGAGGATCTCGGCGCGCTCGGCGGGGGTCATCCGGGGCCACGGACCGCTGTCGAAGGCGGCCCGGGCCGAGGCCACCGCCTTGTCGATGTCGCCCTCGGCGGCGTCGGGGACCCGGCCGGCGACCTCCTCGGTCGTGGGGTTGATGACGTCGATGGTGCCGGTGCCCGAGGGCGCCACCCATTCGCCACCGATGAACAGACGGTCGTAGGCCTTCACGTCCCCTCCTCCGAGTGGAACCTGTTTCCGTTGCGCGATGCTAGCCACCCGCCCCTGCCTCCGACAGCCGGGCGCCGGTCCTCCCCCGGCGTCGCGCCTGCGGGGCTGCGGTCCCCGGTGCCCCCGGCCCCCCGTCAGGGGGAGGCGACGAGCTCCGAGGGCGGCGGCACCGGGATCGACCCCGCCCTGCCCACCGTCGTGAAGGCCAGATCCACCTGCAGGCGGGCCGTGCCCAGCACGGCGGTGATGCGCTCGTCGGTGAGGAACTCCCCCTGCACCCGGGCCGACAGCGCCACCTTCGTCAGCTGGGCCGACGGCCGCCCCAGCAGGCGGGCCACGAAGGCGGCCTCGTGGGCGGGCACCAGCCGGAACGTCGTCGGGCCGCCCGTGACCACGGGGGCCGACGCCGCCGCCCGCAGGGGGGACAGGAACGTCTCGGCCGCCTTGGCGCCCAGTCCGGCGGCGGGTGGCAGCTCGGTCCAGCGCGACGGCCCCACCAGGCCGAAGCGCCGCGACCCCACCACCCGCACCGTGACCTGGTGCCCGGCGGCGTCGGGCCCGGTCTCCTCGACGGCGTCGGGGGCCTCGTAACGGACCCGGATGGTCACCGAGCCCGCCGTCCCCGAGGGCCCCAGGGGGGTGGCCGTGTTGGTGTCGGTGAGGTCGAAGCCCGAGGCGGCCAGGGTGGCGGCCGCCGCCGTGTGGAGCTCGGTCACGGCCACCGGCGGCGCCTCGGCCAGCGACAGCAGCAGTCCCCCGAGCGCCAGGAGGCCGAGCACGCCCACGGTCAGGAAGGGGGCGGCTCGCACCCCGAGCCCCCGCGACCGGTCCACGGGTCTCAGGAGGCCGGCGCGGCGCGGGGAACGCCCTCGTCGCGCAGCCTGGCCGCCAGCCACGACACGCTGTCGCTCGCCGGCATGGCGTCCTCCCATCCGGCGAGCACGGCGTCGAGGCGTTCCCGGTCCGGGATCCACCCCACCACGGCCACCGTCAGCAACTCCAGCGAGGGCCGCGAGGGGAAGATGTCGCCGAAGGGGTCCTCGAAGTTCCCGCTCACCGGTTCCAACATGACGTAGAGCTCCCCGGTGTCGGCCACCCAGGACACCTCGTAGCGGGCCCCCGAGGCGTCGTGCCACTCGCTGCCCAACTCGACCTCGGCCGAGCGACGGCGGCGCTCGTCGGCCTCGTAGAACTCCTCGATGTCCATGGTCCTCCCCGGGGGACGGTCGGCACGGGTCGTGGGCGGCACCGCTGTGGCCGGCGAGCGCCCATCATGACCCCGGGACCGGGTCCCGGCCACCTCGACGCCGCCGGGAACCCGGCGGCACCGGTGGTCCGGTGCGACCGCGCACGGCGGCGTCCTCTCGGATCTTCCCGTCGGACCGCGCCCCGGCGCCGGCGGGGCCGTGGAGAGGACCCTGGAGCGCACACCCCGGGGGAGCCCGGTGGCCGAATGTCCGGCCGATGGTGTGGCGGCCAGGCGGTGAACCGCGGGTGCCGGCGACGCCGGCACGCAGCACCGCCGAGGCGCCGGGCACCGCCACGAGCGTGGGGCCGGCAGGGATCGAACCTGCGACCCAGGGATTATGAGTCCCCTGCTCTGACCACTGAGCTACGGCCCCGGCGGCGCCACAGCGTAGAGCAGCCCGGCGGGTCAGAAGGTCGCATAGGGGTACCCGCGGGCCGCGTCGAGGTCGGCGTGGTGGCGCAGCAGGCGCTGGACGTCCTCCTCGGCCACGCCGTCGAAGCGGATGCGGGTGGTGCCGTCGCCCTGCACGTCGAGGACCTCGCCCGCCACCTCGATCTGCCCCGACGCCAGCTGCAGCTCGACGCGCACCCGCTGCCCGGCAGTGAGATCTCCGACCGTCGTCACGCACGCACCTCCGGGCGACACGTCGCGGGTCGTGGTCGGGAGCCACGACCCGGGCCCGTCGTCGGCTGCGATCCGCGCCGCCACCCTGGTCGGCATCCGCACCCAGTTCCGCCGCTGCAGGACGTCGGGGGTCACCACGAGGTGCAGCGCCACGGCGTACGGCGCGCTGCGGCGCACCAATTCGAGCGAACCGTCGAGCTGCACCACCTCGCCGTCGAGCCCGAACTCGACGATCACCGCCCGGCGGTCGAGACCGAGGACCCGGGCATCGGCGGACTCGAGCTGCAAGATGCCGTCGTCGTGGCCCACCGCCGTGACCTCGAGGACGTCGATGGCCTGTTCGAGGGCGCGGATCACCCGCTTGGACTCGGCCCTGATCGTCGGGTGCAGACCTCCCTGCAACCCCACGAGCCGGGACAGCACGCTCGCGTCGAACACCCGCCACCCCTCGGGTTCCCGTTCCCGCCTGATCGGGATCCCGCCGGCTTTCTAGCATCCGCCCGCTCGCCCCGGGGGGACTCCCGAGCCCTGCGGCACGGCGCACCCGGCCGGCCGCAGCCCGCCACCGCACTGCGGGGACTTGAGGACACGGCCTGCGGTGCCGACAACCATGGAGCAGTGCGGGGAGCCGCCGCGGGCAGGGGCCCCCGGGACGACCCCGCACGCCACCGCCACCAGGGCGGATAGCACGGAAGGGGGGGCTGAGCCGTGTCAGCTCTCGACGTCGTCGTAGGCCGGCAGCCGATCTTCGACCGCGCCAGAGCGGTCACCGGCTACGAGCTGCTGTTCCGCACCCTGAACGGGCCCACGGCCGCCGAGGCCGCCGGGAGCCTCGGCGACCAGATGACCGCCGACGTGATCTTCAACTCCGTGAGCCTCGGGATCGACCGGCTGGTCGGAGACAAGCTCCTGTTCTGCAACGCCAGCAGGGGGGTGCTCACCGGCGTGGTGCCCGTCGTGCTCCCGCCGCGCCAGACCGTGGTCGAGATCGTCGAATCGGTGGTGGCCCACGAGGAGGTGTTGGCGGGGTGCCGCCGGCTGCGCGAGGAGGGCTTCACGCTGGCGCTCGACGCCGTGTCGAAGGTGTCCGACGTCGGGCGCTTCGCCGAGCTCGTGTCGATGGTCAAGATCGACATCCAGGCCACCGACGACGACGAGTTGCCCGCCCTGGTCGAGCATTGCCACGCACGAGGGATCGCCCTCATCGCCGAGAAGGTCGAGACCGAGCAGGAGCTGGCACGCTGCGACGCCCTCGGCTTCGACAACTTCCAGGGCTACCTCCTGGCCCGGCCCGCCCAGGTGTCGGGACGGGCGCTCGACCCCGGACGCATGGCGCAGCTGCGCCTGGCCGCGCACCTGCTCGACAGCGAGTGCCCCATCGACGAGCTCGAGGACATCGTGCGCCGCGACCCGGCCATGGCCCTGCAGCTGCTGCAGCTGGCCGGATCGGGGGCGGCCGGGGGGATGCGCAGGACCGTGCAGACCGTGCGCGAGGCCCTGGTGCTGGTGGGGTGGCGCCGGCTGCAGAGCTGGGTGTCGCTGCTGCTCATCGGGGGCAAGGGCCAGGCGTCGGAGGAGGAGCTCACCACCGCGCTCACCCGCGCCCGCACCTGCGAGCTGGCGGCGCGGTCGGTGGACCACACGTTGTCGGCCAGCGCCTTCACGGCGGGCATGCTCGCCAGCTTCGACGTGCTGCTCGGCATGCCCCTCGAGGAGATCTTGTGGGACCTGCCGCTCGACCCGGAGCTCAAGCGCGCCATCCTCGACGGTGAGGGCACGCTGGGGCAGCTCGTGGCCGACGTCGCCGACTACCAGCTCGGGCACCCCGAGGACGCCGTCCGAGCCGGCCTGGGCGACGGGGTGCTGTCGAGCTCGGCGCTCGAAGGGCTCATGTGGGCCGTGGAGATGACGACCTCCGTGGCGGCGGCCTGAGCACGACGTCCGCGCCACGGCCGGCCGCGGGCCGGGAAGGCGGATGGCTCCGGGGGAGAGACTCGAACTCTCAACCTAGCGGTTAACAGCCGCTTGCTCTGCCGATTGAGCTACCCCGGAATGCGGTCCTCGGCCGGCGGGGCGCCGGCCGGACGAAGATACCAGCGGGGAGCGGGCGCCCCGGAGATTCAGACCTCGTCGAGGAAGTCCCGCAGGGGTTGGGCCGCATTGGGATGGCGCAGCTTGGCCAGCGTCTTGGCCTCGATCTGGCGGATCCGCTCCCTGGTCACCCCGAAGGCCTTGCCCACCTCTTCGAGCGTGCGCACCCGGCCGTCCTCGAGGCCGAAGCGCAGCTCCATGACCTCGCGCTCGCGACGCGGCAACGTGGCGAGCGCGTCACGCACGGCCTCGTGCAGCATCGACCGGGTGGCGGCGTCGTCGGGCACCTCGGCACCCTGGTCCTCGATCAGATCGGAGAGGCTGAAGTCCTCCTCGTCCCCCATCGGCTGCTCGAGCGACACCGTGTCCTGGTTGATGCGCTGGATCTCGCGCACCCGCTCGATGGGGAACTCGACACGGCTGGCGATCTCCTCGACGGTGGGCTCACGCCCGAGCTCCTGGAGGAGCTGGCGCTGGACCCGCACCACCTTGTTGATGGTCTCGACCATGTGCACCGGGATGCGGATGGTCCGGCCCTGGTCGGCGAGCGCCCGCGTGATCGCCTGGCGGATCCACCAGGTGGCGTAGGTCGAGAACTTGAAGCCTTTGGTGTAGTCGAACTTCTCCACCGCCCGCATGAGCCCGAGGTTCCCCTCCTGGATCAGGTCGAGGAAGGCGAGGCCCCGGTTGCGGTAGCGCTTGGCGATCGACACCACGAGGCGCAGGTTGGCCTCGATGAGGGCCTCCTTGGCCTGCTGGCCGCGGCGCACCTGCATACGTAGCCGGGTCCGGTCCTCGGGGGCCACGACGCGTGCGCCGGCGCCGGCGTCGGCCTCGGTGATCTCGTCGGAGGCGAAGTTGCCGGACTCGATGCGCTTGGCCAGCTCCACCTCGAGCTCGGCGGTGAGCAGCGGCACCTTGCCGATCTCCTTGAGGTAGGTGTGCACGGGGTCGGCGGCGGCGCCACCCCCGTGGTCGGCCGAGGAGTACGAGGCGATGCGACCGCGGCCGGGGCGTGGCGTCTGGCGGTCCATGACCTCGTCGACCGGCTCGCGCCGGTACGGCCGGCGCGCCCGGCCGAGCGCCGGTCCGGTCGCCTCGTCGGGTGGCGTCGCCGGTGCAACGAGCGTGTCGGCGGCGCCCGGCTCCGGCGGCGCCTCGGCTGCCTCCGCGCCGAGATCGGTGGGAAGGGCCTCGACGACCTCCTCGGCCACCACCTCGGCCTCGGCCTCGGCGACGGCCTCCTCGAGGACGACGGGCGCGGCGCCGCTGCGGCGCTCCTCGACGTACTCGATCCCCTCGGCGCGGACCCTGGACACGACGTCCTCGATGACGTCGTGGGTGAGCTCCACGGCCTGCAGCACCAGGATCAGGTCGTCCTGGGTGAGATACCCCCGGCGACGGCCGACCGAGAGCAGCTGCTCGAAGCCCTCACGCGCCACGCCGTCGGGCGCCGGCCGCACTGAACCGGCCGGCTGGTGTACCTCAGTCATGCGCTCTGCCCCTTCCGACGAGCCAGGCTAGCAACCGGTCAACGGCTGCGAGATCGCCTTCGCTCTCGTCGAGTTCATCGAGGTCACGGCGCACCCGTGCGATTTCGGGCGCGAGTTCACCCACCTTGTCGGGCGACAGGCGGGCCTGGGCCTCGACGTCGAGCAGCTCCCGTCGCGAGGCGTGGCGCACCAGGGTCACCACCACGTCATCGGCATCCGAGGCCGCTTCCTCAACCGCCACGCGCCGCAGCAACGACGCCACCCGCGGGTCGCTGCGCTCGGCCGTCTCGACAGCTTCGTGGAGGTCCTGGGCCTCGACCAGGATCTCGAAAGCGGCCCGCTGCAGCTCGTCGGGGAAGAGCACGGCTTCGAGGCGGTCGGCCACCAGCTCGGGCCGGTGCACCGCCAGGCGCAGGGCCTCGAGACCGGGTCGCAGGGTACCGGCGCCGTTGGCTCCGCCTGGACGGCGGGGGCGGGGGTCCGGTCCCCTGGTCCCCCTGGGCGGCCCCTCGCCGCGCCGGGGGCGTGCTTCGCCCTCCGGGGACGGTCCGGCCCTGGCCACCCGCTCGGCCAGACCCCGCACGGCCGACGGCTCGAGCCGGCAGCGGTCGGCGACCTGCATGAGGTACTGGTCCCGGACCAGCTCGTTGGGGTGCTCGGCCACCGCCGCCACGGCGCGCTCGGCGGCCTTGGCCCGTCCCTCGGCCGACCGCAGGTCGGCGGCGGCCAGCACCCGGTCCACCCGGAAGCCGAGGAACGGGCGGGCGCTGGCGATGGCGGCCCGCAAGGCCTCGGGGTCGTCGCGCCCCAGGTCCCCGGGGTCGGCCCCGGGCGGCAGGGCGGCCACGGCCACGTCGACCTCGTGGTGTCGCTCCCACTCGTAGACGCGGCCGGCACCCTCCTGGCCGGCGGCGTCGGCGTCGTAGGCCAGCACCACCCGGCGCCCGAAGTTGCGCAGCAGCCGGAAGTGCTCCTCCCCCAGGGCCGTCCCGCAGGTGGCCACGGCCCTGGGCAGGCCGACCTGGAAGAAGGCGATCACGTCGGTGTAGCCCTCGCACACGATGACCTCACCGCTGGCCACGATGTCCTGCTTGGCCCAGTTGAGACCGTAGAGGGTGCGCCGTTTGGCGTAGACGGGGCCGTCCTGGGAGTTCTTGTACTTGGGCCCCGCCGGGGCCTCCCCCCCCGGGGCACCGGGGAGCACCCGCCCCCCGAGGGCGATGGGGCGGCCCGAGGGATCGAAGATGGGGAACAGGACCCGGGCCCGGAAGGCGTCCTGGAGGCGGCCCCGGCGGTTGACGAAGCCGAGCCCGGCGTCGGTGAGGACCTTGGGCGCCACGTGCAGGTGCCGAGCCAGCACGTCCCAGTCGTCAGGCGCCCAGCCCAGGCGGAACTTGCGCACCACCTCGCCGTCGTAGCCGCGCTTGCGCAGGTAGTCGCGTGCCCGGCCGGCGTCGGGGGCCGACAGCAGGCGGTCGTGGTAGAAGTCGACGGCGCGGGCCAGCGCCTCGTACACAGGGGCCCGCTGGCGGCGTTCGGCCTGGGCACCGGGTTCCTCCGTGATGGTGACCCCGGCGCGCTCGGCCAACATCCGCACGGCCTCGACGAAGTCGACGTGCTCCACGTCGCGGACGAAGGTGATGGCGTCGCCGGAGCGCTGGCAGCCGAAGCAGTGGAACACGCCCAGTTCGGCGTTGACGCTGAACGATGGCGTCTTCTCCTGGTGGAACGGGCACAGGCCGACCCAGCGTGTGCCTTGCTTCTTCAGGGCCGCGTGCTCGCTCACGAGGGCCACGATGTCGGTGGCCTCGCGGACCCTGGCCACGTCCTCGTCGGGGATGGGCACGCCGAGGAACGTACCGCGTGGTCGTCGCGACGATGCCGGGGGCGCCGGGTGGGCCCCACCCCGGCCGGTCCGGCGACGGCGCCGAGGCCGCTACCTGGGGCGCCGGCCGCCGGCCGTCGGCGTCCTGCGCCCCCCGGACCGGATGCCGGCGGGTCTGGCGGAGGAGCGCCTGGCCGTGGCCTTCCGGGAAGGACTGGTGACCCGCGCCTTCGTGGTTCTCTTGGCCGCCGACTTCCTTGGAGCCGCCTTCCTGGCCGTGGCCTTCTTGGCGGTGGCATTCCTGGCCGTGGCCTTCCTGGCCGTGGCCTTCTTTGCCGCCGACTTCCTGGCCGTGGCCTTCCTGGCCGTGGCCTTCCTGGCCGTGGCCTTCTTGGCCGCCGACTTCCTGGGAGCCGCCTTCTTGGCCGTGGTCTTCTTGGCCGTGGTCTTCTTGGCCGTGGTCTTCTTTGCCGCGGCCTTCTTGGCCGCCGACTTCCTGGGAGCCGCCTTCTTGGCCGTGGCCTTCTTGGCCGTGG
>Ga0335078_10017931_pt1 | contig 10527 bp, 12 predicted proteins | sample Lox_Sample_32_FD_206711 | JGI IMG/M metagenome (GOLD analysis project Ga0335078, IMG submission 206711) | Soil microbial communities from Loxahatchee National Wildlife Refuge, Florida, United States - Lox_Sample_3.2 | ecosystem: Environmental > Terrestrial > Soil > Wetlands | place: USA...
TTCGCTAAAATAGCATTCGGTGACTCAGGCGGAATTCGACAAACTTGTCGAGAAGGCCATGACCGTCATTCCGGCGCGGTTTCGCCGCAAGCTGCACAATCTAGCCTTCATCGTGGAGGCGGAACCGCCGCACCCAGGGTTACTCGGTCTTTATCAGGGCCGACCATTATTGCGCCGCAGCACCGCCGACAGCTTCACGCTTCCCGACCGGATCACGCTCTACCAGGGGCCGCACGAGCGCCTCGCCCGGGACCGCCGGGACCTGGTGCGGCTGGTCCGCGAAACCCTCTGGCACGAAGTGGCGCACTACTTCGGGATGGACGAACGCCAGGTCCGGCTCGCGGAGCGGCGCCGGTCGCGAAGGGAGCAGGGGGGGCGCTAGTTGGGACTCGAAGTTCCGGGCTGGGTTCCCTGCTGCTGGGTCCCGGACTGGCTTCCGGACTGCCCTCCCAGAGGCGATCCCATGGGCTGTTGCGAGAAGCCGGACGACCCGGACAGGCCGGTCGCATTGGTCGGGTTCTGAGGTAGTGCGCCGCCCAGCGCCTGGACCTCATCCCGCGGATCGTAGATGAACTCCCACTCGTTGTACTTCGCGTGGTCCTTGTAGATCCTGATTCCCGTCGCTTCATACTTGCTGGCCACGCCCGCGATCCCGGCGCCGCCGCCCCCGGACATCATGCCGAACCCCCCGCCGGACGAAGTCGAGCTGGACGAAGAGGAGGAACTGCTGCTCTGGCCGCTGCCTGTCGCCGGGGTCCCGCCAGACTGATTCCCTCCGAAGCCTCCGGCTGGCATCCCGGGCAGCGGCACGTTCGGATACAACGGCTGGTTCGGATTGCCGTACGCCTGCATTCCGGGCTGATAGAGACGGCTGCCGGGCTGGCTGGGCTGGACCGGTTGGCCGGACTGATATCCCGGCTGGCCGGGCTGGGGCTGCCCGTAGCCGGGATCGCCCGGCTGAAGCGGCCCGCCGCCGGGCGGGATGTACACCGGCTGCCCGGGCACGGCCTGCTGCTGCGAATCGTCAGGCGGGGTGGCTTCGGGGATGGCGGAGGACGCGTCCGTGGCCTGAGGGCGCCGAAGCTGCCACCTCTGCGGAGCCTGCGAGGGATCGGCGGCGCCGGCGTCCGAGGAGCCGGCCGATACGGAATTGGCCGATCCGGAGCTGGCCGCGGCCATGTCGCTGGCGTCCGTGGTGCCGGGGATCTTGGGAGGCTTCTTGGTCAGCGAGTCGGTGAACATGCCCGGGCCACCGGCGTGGATGAAACGCCAGTCGTCCTTTCCGGTCATGGGATCTTTGAAGCGCCGCCGCAGGAAGCGTATGTTATTGGTGTTCTCCAGAGCCTCGATCGAGGGCGGGTAGCGGCCGAACTGCCTGAAGAAGAGCTTGATGGCGCGCTTGTACTGTTCGCCATGGGCGATGAGGTCCGCCTCCTTCTGGCGCTGGCCTTCGAACGCCACATTCGGCATCTGGGAATAGAGAAAGATGGCGACCATGGCCGCCGCGAGCAGCACGAACAGCAGCGCAAAGCCGGATTCCTGCCCCTTCCGCTCTTGGCTCATCCCGATTGCCCCGGCTTCTCTTCCTCGAGCGGCAGCGTCTGCTGGTGTTTGAACTGCACGTCTTCGAGCACTACGGAGTTGATTCCCACGCGCACCAGTTTGTAGCGGCTTTTCACGAGCTGTCCCTCGGTGGCTACGATGATGTCCTCACCGTCCAGAAAGAAGACGCGCTTGGCGCCGGAAGGAGCCGGCGTGGCGTAGCCGTAAAACTTCAGCGGGATCGGCGGAGGGGGAGGCGTGGGCGGCGGTCCGGGCGGCGGAGTGGCGGCCACGATGGGCGACTGAACCGGGGTGATTTTGGGATCCGGCTTCGTCACGGGCGACGAGCCAAACTGGAACAGGTTCCTGACGCCGCCGGCCAGGCTCACGGCCTGCACCCTGGCCAGAAGATCCAGCCGCAGTGTTGGATCGATCGAACCCGGGTCGGGCTGCTTGTCGCCGATCCCCAGTTTGAATTGCTGCTTGACCCGGCCGCGCCCGGCCTTTTGCTGCGGACGCTGGCGCGTCTCCGCGGGCGGGTTGAGCACGCTCGAGCCAAAGTCGGGAGTGGGGGCCGCGCTCGCGCTTTGAGCCGCCAGCGCCACCAGCGCCACTCCCAACATGGCGAGCTTCTTCGGCTCCGCTCCCAGCCCTTTCAGTTGGAGGTTCATTGCGCCCTCCCCGGAAGCTCAACCGAGGCCTGCTCGCCAACCGCTTCCGGCCCTACGTCCTCGCGCACGAAGGCGTTCAACTTGATGGTGACTTCCAGCACGCCTCCGGTAGGCTGAGGGGTGGCCGCCAGACTATCGATGATCAGAAGCCGCGGGGAATGATCCAGCAAGTTGAGGAACAGCGTCAGGTCCTTGTAGGCGCCTTCATAGTTGGCTGTGATCTCGGCCCGGGTCAGGGCAACGCTGCCCTCCACCGGCTCGAAGGCGAAGGTCACTTCCTTCTGCCGGACGCCGGCTTTGCGAGCCATCTGATCGAGCTCGTCGAGCAGGTTCGAGGAAACCGTCCGGCGATCGAGCAGATAGGAAGCCATGAAGGTGTCGCCATCGCCGCGCGCGGTCTGGACCTTGCTCACGATCCCGCGCATCCGCTCGACGACGGCCTGCTTCTGCTTGAGCTCCTGTCGCAACGACACGACGCGATCCTGCAGCGAGCCGGCCGAGCCCTCCCAGGGCTTGAGCACCACGGCCGCGGCGATCAGGTTCAACACCACCAAAACGGCCAAGACGAGGCGGGCGATGGACCGCGGATTCCGGCCCGACCCCAGCGCCGCGGCCAGCCTTTGGCGAACGCTCGCGATGTTAACGCGGGTCATGGAGTCTTCCTCCCGGCCCCGGTTCCGGTTGCTGCGACTTCCTGAAGCTTCTGCACATAGCTCACACTCACGCGGTACCGCAGCAGCGGCTCGGATTGCGTCGGCGGCCAGCGGTTGTGAATGAGGGTCGCGCCGAACATGGGCGAACCTTCCAGGCGCGTTAGCAGTTGTATCACGGGCTCGGCCGACTCCGCGCCCACCACCATGTCGAGTTGGATCTCGCCCGGTCCGCCGGCCTGGGGACGGATGGAGATCAACCGCACATTGAAAGGCATCACCTTTTCCAGGTCGTCGAACAGCCGGGTCCAACTGATGCCCTTGGCATACAGCAGGTTGTTCAGAAACAGGCTGCGCGCCAGCACCTCGGCATTCTCCGGCTGCCGCAGCGTGGCTTCCAGGCGCGTCTGCTCGGCATTCAGGGTTCGCCGATTCGCTTCGAGTTTGGCGATGGTCTGCCGCAACTCGGCGGCCTGCCCCCGCTCGTTCACCGACAAAGCCACCAGCACCCCGAGCAGGATCACCAGGAAGAACGCCGCGACGGCAGAAGCCACCAGCATCGGCCTGGTTCGTTCAAACGGCTCGCTGGCCAGATTGACCGCCATCCTAGGGGTCATTGGATCGTCTCCAGGCACTCCAGGTATCCCAGCAGTCCCGCATTGAACGGGTCGGGCAAGCCGTACCGGGAGCGCAACGGGACGCAGGGTTGCCCGATTTCCGCCGCCAGGTCGTCGCTCGCATGGCCGAAGCCGCAGGTCAGGACCTCTTCCGGCCGGCGGCCGAGTTGATCCTCCATGTAGGCGAAAGTCGGATGCAGGTGCGAGGCGACCTCGGCCATGCCTCCGTCGGCGAGCTCGATCGAGCGCAGCAGCTTGAGCACACCGCCATCGAGGACGGCCAGCGTCAGCGCGCGGCTACTCCGCTTGGCGACCACCGCCACCCCTGTCTGCTTCACCATCTCGAGCGCGCACAGAGTAGAGGTCGTGACCAGGCCGAGGTGGAAGCCGGCGGAGCGGAACGGCATCTCGTAGCGGGTCAGAACTTCGAGCGGCGCCGCCGCCACCACCACGTCCACGCGCTGGCCTTTGGGCTGCGCGTAATAGCTGACGGCGGCCGCTTCAATGTCGAACGGCAAGCCCTTCTTCAGCCGGAAGCGGACCAGCGGGAGCTGCTGCTTGGGATCGTCGGGAAAGGCGTCGAAGTCGAGCACTGAGACGCGCACGCTGTGGTCGGGAAGGATGAGCGCCGCGCGCATGCGCTTCTTCTCGCCGGCCGGCGCCAGCGCGCGCACCTGCTCGGTGAGGGCTTCCATGCGTTGCACGTTGTCGCGCACCGGGGAAACCGCGATGACGTCCGCGTCGAGCGGCTGGAAGCCGAGTTCGGGCGGAGCGGCGATGCGGGCCGCCGCGATCCCGCTCTCGGAGATTTCGAAGGCGAACCGCGGCGGCGGGTCGTTCAGCAGTTTTTTCAGAAAGCTCGGCGCCGTCATGCTTAACCCTCGATGAAAGTCACCTTATTGATTTCCTTGAGAGTGGTCACGCCCGCCCTCACTCTTTCGACGGCGCACTCGCGCAGGAACGTCATGCCCTCTTCCCGCGCCACGCGCCGGATCTCGGAGGTGGGCCGCTTGTCGAGAATCATCTCGCGGATGCGCTCGCTCAGATCCAGCAGCTCCGTGATGGCGGTTCGGCCGCGAAAGCCGGTGCCACCGCACTCGAAGCAACCGGCGCCCTCGTAGATAGCGAGGTTGCGCCACTGGACGGGGTCGAGTCCGCTCTCGGTCAGGTACGAATCCGGGTAACGCACCTGATGTTTGCAGTGGGGGCAGATGATGCGCACCAGCCGCTGGGCCAGGATGCAATTCAGAGCCGAGACGAAGTTGTAGGGCTCGACGCCCATGTTGAGAAAGCGCCCCAGCACGTCGAACACGTTGTTGGCGTGAACCGTGGTGAACACCAGGTGGCCGGTCAGGGCGGCGTTGATGGCGATTTGCGCCGTCTCCTGGTCGCGGATCTCGCCCACCATGACCTTGTCGGGATCGTGGCGCAAAATCGAACGCAGGCCGCGGGCGAAGGTCAGCCCCTTCTTCTCGTTCACCGGGATCTGCGTGATGCCCTTGACCTGGTACTCGACGGGATCCTCGATGGTGATGATCTTGTCCTCGTCGTTCTTGATTTCGCTGAGCGCGGCGTATAGGGTGGTGGTCTTGCCGGAGCCGGTCGGGCCCGTCACCAGCACCATGCCGTAGGGCTCCTTGATGTAGCGGCGGAATTTCACCAGGTCGTAATCCGGGAACCCCACCACGTCGAGCGAGAGCTTGGAGAACTTCTCGCTCATCGACTCTTTGTCGAGCACGCGGAGCACGGCGTCTTCGCCGTAAATGGTCGGCATGATCGAGACGCGGAAGTCGATGAGGCGCGTCTTGTAGCGCACGCGGAATCGGCCGTCCTGGGGGATGCGGCGCTCGGCGATATCGAGCTCGCTCATGACCTTGATGCGCGAAAGGATGGTGGAGTGCCAGTCCTTGGCGATGGGCGGCATGGCGTAGTGCAGCACGCCGTCGATGCGGTACTTGATGGCCACCTCGGCGTCGCGCGTCTCGATGTGTATGTCGGAGGCCCGGCGCTCGAGCGCGTTGAAGATGGTGGTGTCGACCAGGCGAATGACCGGGGCGATGTCGCTTTCGCCCGCCGACAGCCGGTCGATCGAGAGAGTCTCGTCGGTGTTGTCTTCCTCGGCCACCACGTCCAGCGCGAACCCTTCTGTGACCTCCTCAAGGACGCGCTGGGACTGCTCGGTCTTCTTCAACAGGTCGGCGATCTGGGAGAGCGAGGCCACCCGCACGCGCAGCTTCTTCTGCAGCAGGACGGTCAGCTCGTCCACCAGGTTCAGATTGCGCGGGTCCGACAGTGCAATCTCGAGCGTGCCGTTCTCCGCCTGGATGGGCACGAAGTTGTAGCGGAACATCAGGTCGACCGGGACGGAGCGGAACAGATCGTGGTCGATGTGCGCGACGGTGAGGTCGACGAACTCGTAGTGGTAGCGGCGCGCCAGTTCCCGCGCCTCGGCGATTTGCTCGGCCGGATCGGCCAGCTTGCTGCGATCGGTGGCCATAATTTACATCGCCTCCGAGAGAGAGAAGATCGGCAGATACAGCGACACCAGCACGAAGGCGACGAAAATGCCCATCACGATCATGATGATGGGCTCTATCAGCGCCAGGCTGGCGGCCATCTTGGTATTGACGTCCTCTTCGTAGAACTCGGCGACGCTGCCCAGCATGGCGGGCAACGCGCCGGTGGATTCACCGACCTCAATCATATCGATGGCCAGCGGAGGAACCAGCTTAGTGGTGGCCAGGCCGGCCGACAACGACTGTCCCTCCTTGACTTCCTTCTGCGCTTTCCCGAGGGCCGTGCGCAAGAGGCGCGAGTTCAGCGATTGGGCCGCCGTCTCAAGGGCCTGCACCAGCGGGATGCCGCCCACCAGCAGCGTGCCCAGGATGCGCGCGAACTGCGCCACCTGGTATTTCACCCAGATGTCGCCCAGGGCCGGCGTGCCCATTTTGATCTTGTCGAGCCTCATCTGCGCCGACTCGCGCCGCGACCAAGCGCGCAGCGCCAGCGCCGCCAGCACCAGCCCGGCGAATCCCACCAGGATGTAGCTGCGGGCGGTGGTGCCGATGGCGATCAGCAACTCCGTCATGTAGGGCAGCTTCGCGTCCATGCTGCGGTAGAGCTGGGCGAAGTTGGGCACCACGTAGGTGACCAGGAACACCACCAGGATGATCACCAGCGAGAAGAGCACCGCCGGATAGATCAGCGAAACGAGGAGCTTCTTCCGCATGGTCTGGGAGAGCTTCTGGTAGGCGATGTAGCGGTCGAGCACCTCGGCCAGGCTGCCGCTTTTCTCCCCCGCCATCACCGAGGTCACGTAGATCGGCGGGAAGACTCCCTGAGCGCGGAAGGCGTCCGAGAGCAGAGCGCCGTTCTTGACTTCGTCGCGGACGGCGCGGATGAATCCGCCCAGCTTGGGATCGGTGAGGCGGTCGGCCAGCAGATCGAGCCCCTTCAGGATGGGCAGGCCCGCGCGAACCAGCGTGACAAATTGCTGGTTGAAGATCAGGAAGCGCTCCATGTTGAGCTTTTGGCGCCGGCCGGAAAGCGTCGGGCTGAGGCCGGCGATTCCGCCCTTGGGCCGGACCGAGTAAACCAGATAGCCCTGGTCGGTGAAGCGTTCGCGCAACTCGTCGGCAGTAGCGGCTTGCGCAGTCTCCCGGTGCACCTCGCCCCGCGCGTCCGCGTACTTCAGAAGGAACTCAGCCATGGCGCCTCCCTATTCCTCCGCCTCCACAACCTCGGCGCCGGGCGGCGGCTGGAACCGGAACAGGCTCGCGGCCAGCGTGGGGTTGAGCTTCTCCTGGTCGAAGCGGAACTCCATGGTGGAGCCGCCCTCTTCGGCCACGATGAGCTGGCGGATTTCGTAAGTCGGGGTCACCAGGAATTCGACCCTGGTGAAGGGCGCCTTCGCGGAGCGGGGCTCGCCGGCCACCCAGGTTCCGCCGTCGCCGGCGTGGTAGGTGAAGCGCTTGAAGTCTTGCTCGAAATTCAATTTGCCCAGGAGGAAGGCGAGAGGGGCACGCATGTCGTCGCTTTCCTTGACCTTGGTCCTTTCCACGCGGTTGTTGGAGGGGGTGTACAGATAGACGAACTTGCCGTCGCTGACGAACAGCTTACCGGCCGGTTGGGAGTAGCGCCATTGCATGCGGCCCGGCTTGCGCAGGAACAGCTCGCCCGATTCAGTCTTGGGGCCGCGCTGGGGAGCCTCGTAAGTCTGCTCGAAATGGACCTGGAGGGTCTGCGCCCGGTTGTAGCGATCCTCGACGCCCTTGAGCAGGGTGGTGAGGTCCGTCGCGGCGCAGGCCGCGAGCGAGGCGAAGAGAAGACAAACCAAGGGCACGAAACGGCTCACATATTGGTGACGCGTAAGGGCTCCGAAGCGTGGAGGGGAAAACGGCGGGCTGCGTCAGCTCAGCCGCATCCGGCGGTGCTCTTTGAGGATGCAGCGGTCCATGACCACCGTAAGACCCGCGGCGCGGGCGCGCTCGGCCGCCTCCTCGTGCACCACGCCTTCCTGCATCCAGACCGCCTTGGCCCCGATGCGGATGGCGGCCTCGACCAACCCCGGCACGAACTCCGAGCGGCGGAAGACATCCACGATATCCACCGGGACCGGCACCGAATCCAGGTCCGGGTAGGCCTTCTCGCCGAGGACTTCGCTTTCCTGGGGATTCACGGGAATGATGCGGTAGCCGGCGCTCTGCATGTACTCCGAGACGCTGTAACTGGGACGCGCGCGGCGGCTCGAAAGGCCGACCACGGCGATGGTCCTGGCGTGAGAAAGCAACTCCGCGATGGTCATCCCAACCCCAGCGCTTTGCGCAGGCGCTCGATCTCGACCGCGGTCATTTGGCGGTAATGACCCGGCTTCAGCGCGCCCAATTCCACGAAGCCGATTTTGATCCGGCGGAGCTTCTCGACCAGCGCGCCGAGGGACTTGAACATCTCGCGGATCTGGTGGTGGCGCCCCTCGATCAGCCGCACTTCATACCACGGATTCTCGGCCTTCCGCACCAGGCGCAGCCCGGCCGGAGCGGTGCGCCGCCCGTGCAGCGGGATGCCGTCGCGGAACTGTTTCTCCTGCGGCGGAGTCAGCAGGCCGTTCACCTTCACCAGGTAGGTTTTGGGAAGGTGCGTGGAGGCGGACATGACGGCGTTGGCGATCGCGCCGTCGTTGGTCAGCAGCAGCAGGCCCTCGCTGGCGTAATCCAGACGCCCCACCGGGAACACACGCTCCTTGATTTTGATGAACTGCATGACGGTGGGCCGGCCCTCGGGATCGGAGACCGTGGTCATCACGCCCTTGGGCTTGTTGAGCGCCAGACACACGGTGTGGCCGGGCTGGCGGATGAGTTTGCCATCCACCTTGATATGGTCGCGCTCGGCGTCGGCCTTGGTGCCCAGTTCCACCACCACTTGGCCATTGACGGTGACGCGGCCTTCGACGATGAGCTCTTCGGACTTGCGTCGGCTGGCCACGCCGCCTCGCGCGAGGATCTTCTGGAGGCGCTCTTCAGGCATCCTGGCCCCTAGCCGGCTCGGGCGTGGGATCGGCGACGGGCTCTGCCGCGGGCTCGGCGGTTTCGGGTTGCTCGGCTGCGGCCTGGGCCTCGACGGCCTCCGCCGGCTTGGCCGATCCAGCGGCCTCCGGTTCGGGGATCGCGGCCTCGAGTCGCTCGCTCACCGCCTCCGGCGTCGCCTGCGCCGGCTCGACGTTTTCCGGCTCGTCGCCGGCAGCCAGGCGCCTGAGCTCCTCGAACTCCTTCAACGTCGGCAGCTCGCTCAGATCCTTCAGCCCGAACTGCAACAGGAATTCCTTGGACGTACGGTAAAGAATCGGCCGGCCCACCACGTTCTTGCGGCCCGCCGCCTGGATCAACTTGCGATCGAGCAGGGTCTTGAGCACGCCGGCGCCCTGGACGCCGCGGATCTCCATGATCTCGGGCGCCGTTACGGGCTGCTTGTAGGCGATGGTCGCCAGCGTTTCCAGCGCGGCCAGCGAGAGCTTCAGCGGGGGCTTGAGGCTCTTGGCGAAGGCGCGCACGGCTTCGTGGTGCTCGGGCTTGGTGGCCATCTTGTAGCCGCCGGCGACCTCGCGCACCATCAGCCCATGCTGCGGCGCGGCGAACTCGGCCACCAGCTCCGTGAGCAGGGCTTCGATCCGCTCCGGCGGTTGCTGGAGCGCGGCGGCGATCTGCGCCGCCGTGGCCGGCTCCTCGCACACGTAGACGATCGCCTCGATGGTCGCCTTCAGGCCGGTGTCGTCGATCGGCGGCGCGAGCGGCAACTGCTCGGCGACGGCGTCCGGCTGCTGCTCGGCGACCGCCGCCGGCTCCACAGCTTCTTCAGTTTCCAGCTTCTGGTCTTCTGTCTCCATCCGATCCTACTGATAGTCCTTCTCGATATTCTCAATGGCCCCGCCTGCGGCGAAGATTTCGTCGAAGCGCTTGTGCGCCCTCAACGCGATTTCGCCGAACGCGTCTTTCTGCACCAGCACGATGGCCTGCATCCTGACCATCTCCAGCATAGCGAGGAACAGGCAGATCATCGCGCGCCGGCTGCGTTGCTCCTCGAACAACGCGGCGACCGGGAACTTCTCCCCCCGCGGCTTCGCCTGGAGCAGCGACTTCAGGTACACGACCATGTCGGGCACGCTGACATCGTCGTGGTTGACTTGAAAGACGGGGCGGGTTCTGGCCCGGCCGAGCACCTGCTCGAAGGTCTTCACCAGGTCGATCAACGAGACGGCCAGCTCCGGCTCGTCCTGGTCCCCCAGGAACTGCTTGATTTGCGCGGGCGACCAGACGTTCTCCTCGATCATGCGCTTCTGCTGGAGCATTTCGGCGGCGTTCTTGTAGCGCTCGTGCTCGATCAGCCGCTCCACCAGCTCGCGCCGCGGGTCGTCCTCGGGCGCCAGCATTTCCAGTTCCGGATCGCGCGGCAGCAGCAGGCGCGACTTGATGTGGATCAGCGTGGCGGCCATGAAGATGAACTCCGAGCTCAGCTCCATGTCGAGGGCGGCGGCGCGGTCCAGATACTCCAAGT
>Ga0335078_10017932_pt1 | contig 10526 bp, 9 predicted proteins | sample Lox_Sample_32_FD_206711 | JGI IMG/M metagenome (GOLD analysis project Ga0335078, IMG submission 206711) | Soil microbial communities from Loxahatchee National Wildlife Refuge, Florida, United States - Lox_Sample_3.2 | ecosystem: Environmental > Terrestrial > Soil > Wetlands | place: USA: Florida...
GAGGGGTTGCCCCCAACACGCTTTCCAAGCGTGCGCCCTAGGCCACTAGGCGAATCCTCCGCCGGCCAGCCTACCGGCCCCGCCGGGCGGGCGCGGCCGCCCATCCGGCATCCGGGGGCCGGGCAGCCGGCGGGCTGGCTAAACTGGCGGCAGACCCCTCGCACGGCGTTTATCCCGCCAACTCCCCCAGGGCCGGAAGGCAGCAAGGGTACGCGGGCTCTGACGGGTGTGCGGGGGGTCCTCTCCCGTCCTGGTAAGGATGAGGCTATGGCAGGCGACGTTCCCAGCGCGGCCGCGCCGGACCCGGCGCACCGTGGCGCTCCGCCCGCGCCCACGGCCCTGTACCGGAGATACCGCCCGGCCACCTTCGCCGAGCTGAAGGGCCAGGACCACGTGACCGAGCCGCTGCGCCAGGCGCTGCGCAGCGGGCGGGTGCACCATGCGTACCTGTTCAGCGGGCCGCGCGGCTGCGGCAAGACGTCGAGCGCCCGGATCCTGGCCCGGTCGCTGAACTGCGAGCAGGGGCCCACCCCGGATCCGTGCGGTCAGTGCGCCTCATGCGTCGCGCTCGCCCCGTCGGGGCCCGGCAGCATCGACGTCATCGAGATCGACGCGGCCTCGCACGGCGGCGTGGACGACGCCAGGGACCTGCGCGAGCGCGCGTTCTACGCGCCGGTCTCGGGACGATTCAAGATCTACATCGTCGACGAGGCGCACATGGTGACGCGCGAGGGCTTCAACGCCCTGCTCAAGCTCGTCGAGGAACCGCCGCCGCACCTGAAGTTCGTGTTCGCCACGACCGAGCCGGAGAAGGTCATCGCGACGATCCGGTCCCGCACCCACCACTACCCGTTCCGGCTGATGCCGCCGGCCGTGCTGCGCGGGCTGCTGGAGGAAATCCTGGCCAGCGAGGGCGTCAGCTACGAGCCGGCCGTGCTGCCCGTGGTGGTCCGGGCGGGCGCGGGCTCGGCCCGCGACGCCCTGTCCGTGCTCGACCAGCTGCTGGCCGGCTCGGACGAGTCCGGGCTGACCTACGAGCGGGCCGTGGCACTGCTCGGCTACACCGACGAGAGCCTGCTGGACGAGGTGGCCGAGGCGTTCGCGGCCGGCGACGGGGCGGCGGTGTTCCGGGCCGTGGACCGGGTCGTCGAGGCCGGGCACGATCCGCGGCGGTTCGCCGCGGACCTGCTCGACCGGTTCCGTGACCTGATCGTGCTGGCCGCGGTGCCGGACGCGGGCCAGACCGGCCTGCTGGACGTGCCGGGCGACCGGCTGGACCGGATGCGCGACCAGGCGGCCAGCTTCGGCCAGGGCCAGCTGGCCCGGGCGGCAGCGGTTATCAATGACGGGCTGGCCGAGATGCGCGGGGCGACGTCGCCCCGGCTGCAGCTCGAGCTCATCTGCGCCCAGGTGCTGCTGCCCGCGCCCGCGGCCGGGGACGGTGACCTGCTGGCCCGGCTGGAGCAGCTGGAACGCCGGATCGGCTCCGGCGGCGGGGCCGGCCAGCCCGAGGCCGGGCCGGGCCGGGCCGAGGCGCCGGCCGCCGCTCCCGCGTCACCCCGCCGCGCCGCTCCCGCGCCAGCCGCGGCCGAGGCCCGCGAACCGGGGCCAGCGCAGGCCGGCCCGGCCGGCGCGCCGGATCACGCCGCCCCGCCTGCCGCCGCGAGGCCGGCGCCGGCCCGCCCGCCCGGGGGGGTGTCCCCGGACGCCGATCTCCTGCGCGAGCGCTGGCCGGAGATCCTCGGGGCGGTCAAGCACCAGAGCAAGGTCGCGTGGGTCCAGCTCAGCAGCGCGACAGTCGACACCCTGCACGACGGGGTCCTCACGCTGAGATTCGCCCGGGAGGGTGAGGCCAGGGGATTCTCGGCCCGCCGCTCCGACGGTGATCTCGGCCAGGTGCTGGAGCGGATGCTCGGCATCACGCCCCGGATCAGGGCGGTGGCCGGGCTAGCGGGCCGGGCCGAGTTCGGCGGCGGCGCGGACGAGGACGAAAGGCCGGCGGGCGGGCCGGGCGGCGGCAGCGCGGACGGGCCCGCCGCCGGGCCCCCCGGGCCGCCGGGTGCCGCCGGGCCCGGCGGTGCGGCCGGCGATCCGCCCGATGCCGCCGGGCCCGGGGACGGCGGGCCGGCCGGGTCAGCGGAAGCGCAGCGACCGGGTGACGCGAGCGGGCCGGCCGGGCGGGGCAGCGCCACGGCGGCCGATGCCGGCCCGGCCGGGGCCAGCGGACCTCCGGCGCCGTCCGCCCGCCAGGCCGCCCGGAACGCGGCGAACCGGGTCGCCGCCGCCGGGCCCGGGCGGAGAGCGGCCCGCGGCGGGCGGCCCGGCCCGGCGGCCGGCGCCGGCGCGCCGGACGAGGCGGAGTACCCGGACGAGTCCGGCCAGGATCCGGCCGCGGGCGCGCCGACCGCGATGGACCTGATCCAGCACGCGCTCGGCGGCCAGGTCATCGAGGAGATCGGCGGCGGCTGACGGGCCCGGGCGGGGAGCGGCGGTGCGTGCGGGATCCATCGCCGGAAGACCCGCGCCGTGCCGTGGTACCCCGCGCCGGCGGCAGGTCGTAGGCTCGGTACGACAGGCAGACAGAGCGACCGAGCGATGGGACAGGACGTGGACCCTAGCGGCCAGTTGGACATGCAGCAGCTGCTCGCGGCGGCTCAGCAGATGCAGAGCCAGCTCCTCAACGCGCAGCAGGAACTGGCCGACGCCGAGGTGGAGGGCAGCGCCGGCGGCGGGCTGGTGAAGGTCGTGGTCAACGGGCAGGGCGAGCTGGTGGACGTGACGATCAGCGCGGGGGCGATAGACCCGGCTGACCCGGAGGAATCGGCGCAGACCATCGCGGACCTGGTGCTGGCCGCGGTGCGCGACGCCTACGACGCCGCCAGCGACCTGCAGCAGGAGAAGATGGGGCCGTTCGCCGCCGGCATCGGCGGCGCGGGCGAGGCGGGCCTGCCGGGATTCCCCGGGCTGCCCGGGCTCGGCGGTGCGCCGGGCGACCCGGCGGACGAGCAGTGACGGCCGGCCGGGGGGTGGGCAGGAGGTTCTGAGGTGTACGAAGGCGTCATCCAGGACCTCATCGACGAGCTCGGCCAGCTGCCGGGCATCGGGCCGAAGGGCGCCCAGCGCATCGCCTTCCACCTGGTCACCGCCGACCCCGCCGACGTGCGGCGCCTCGCGTCCGCGCTGCTGGAGGTGGTGGAGCGGGTCAAGTTCTGCCGCACCTGCGGCAACGTCGCGCAGGAGGACGAGTGCCGCATCTGCCGGGACCCGCGCCGCGACCCGGCGGTGATCTGCGTGGTGGAGGAACCCAAGGACGTCGCGGCGATTGAGAAGATCAGGGAGTTCCGCGGCCGTTACCATGTGCTCGGCGGCGCGATCAGCCCGATCGATGGGATCGGGCCTGAAGACCTGCGTATATCCCAGCTGATGACCCGGTTGTCCGACGGGACGGTCACCGAGCTGATCCTGGCGACCGACCCCAATCTCGAGGGCGAGGCCACCGCCGCTTACCTGGCCCGGCTGGTCAAGCCGATGGGCTTGACCGTGACCAGGCCCGCCAGCGGCTTGCCGGTGGGTGGCGAGCTCGAGTACGCCGACGAGGTCACCCTCGGCCGGGCGTTCGAAGGACGGAGGCTGCTCGATGTCTAGTGAGCCGGGCGAGGACTGGCGGCCGCTCGCCGACCGGATCGCACGGCATGCCCAGGACTTCCTGGACGGCGTGACCGCGCTGGCCAGCGGGGAGGGCAAGGATGAGACGGTCCCGCTGCTGCTGCTGGAGGTCGCTCAGATCATGCTGGCCGGGGCGCAGCTCGGGGCGAGCCAGGACATCATCTTGCCGGGCAACTGGGAGCCCGACGTGGGTGCCGACCCCGACCTCGACGCGCTGCGGACCGGCCTGGCCGAGCGGTTGCGCGACTGCGACGAGTACGCCGAGCTGTTCGACCCCTACCGGGATACCAAGGCCACCCGGTTCCGGCTGTCCGACGACCTCGCCGCGGTGGCCGCCGACCTGATCCACGGGCTCAAGCACTACGAGGCGGGGCGCGCGGCCGAGGCGCTGTGGTGGTGGCAGTACTCCTACGTGAACCACTGGGGCACGCACGGCGGCGCGGCGCTGCGGGCCCTGCACGCGGTGGTCGCGCACGCGCGGCTGGACGTCGCCGAGGAGCCCGCGTCCGGCTGACGCCGGGAAACTCCGGCGGTCCCCCGGCGCCCGGGCGGATACACTCGACTCGGGCGGCCCGGCTGGACCAGGCGAGCGGGAGGAGCGGCCCAACCGTGGCTCTTGTGGTGCAGAAGTACGGCGGCTCCTCGGTCGCCGACGCGGACGGCATCAAGCGCGTCGCGCAGCGCATCGTCGCGACCCGCAAGGCCGGTCATTCGGTGGTGGTCGTGGTCTCGGCCATGGGCGACACCACCGATGAACTGCGCGACCTGGCCAACCAGGTGAGCCCGCTGCCGCCTGGCCGGGAGCTCGACATGCTGCTGACCGCGGGCGAGCGGATCTCGATGGCGCTGCTCGCCATGGCGATCGCCAACCTCGGCCACGAGGGACGTTCCTTCACCGGCTCGCAGGCCGGGGTGATCACCGACTCCGCGCACGGCAAGGCGCGCATCATCGACGTGACGCCGGGCCGGATCCGCGGCGCGCTGGACGAGGGCGCGATCCCGATCGTGGCCGGGTTCCAGGGCGTGTCCCAGGACACCAAGGACATCACCACGCTCGGCCGGGGTGCCTCGGACACCACCGCGGTCGCGCTCGCCGCCGCGCTGGGCGCGGACGTGTGCGAGATCTACACCGACGTGGACGGCATCTTCACCGCTGACCCGAGGCTGGTGCCCAGCGCGCGGCGCATCCCGAGGATCAGCTACGAGGAAATGCTGGAGATGGCCGCGTGCGGCGCCAAGGTCTTGATGCTGCGCTGCGTGGAGTACGCGCGGCGCTACGACATCCCGATCCACGTCCGCTCCTCGTTCAGCAACCGGGACGGCACGTGGGTCAGCGGGGAGCCGGGGGACGGCGAGACGGAGGGCGAGGGCATGGAGCAGGCGATCATATCCGGCGTGGCCCAGGACACCGGCCAGGCGAAGATCACCATCGTGGGGGTGCCGGACAAGGTCGGCGAGGCGGCCCGGATCTTCCGGGTCATCGCCGCGGCCGAGATCAACATCGACATGATCGTGCAGAATGTGTCCGCCGCCGCGACCGGCCGCACCGACATCTCGTTCACGCTGCCGCGCGAGGACGGCCCGACGGCCATGACCGCGCTCGGCCAGTTGCAGCAGGAGGTGGGCTTCGACTCGCTGCTCTACGACGACCGGATCGCCAAGGTCTCGCTGATCGGGGCCGGGATGCGCTCGCATCCGGGGGTCAGCGCCACTCTGTTCGGCGCGCTCGCGGAGGCCGGGGTGAACATCGAGATGATCTCGACCTCGGAGATCAGGATCTCGGTGATCGTCGACGAGAGCGACGTCGCCGTGGCCGTCGAGGCCGCGCACCGGGCCTTCGACCTGTCCGCCGGCGAAGAACAGGCCATCGTGTACGGGGGGACGGGCCGGTGACGGCGGGCCGCACCCCGGCCGGCCGCGCGCCCGGGGACCGGTCGGCGGGGCGCGAGCAGGCGGGGCGCCAGCGGGCTGGCCGCAAGCCGACCCTGGCCATCGTCGGGGCGACCGGCGCGGTCGGGACCGTGATGCTCGACGTGGTGTCCACCCGGGATGACGTCTGGGGCGAGATCAGGCTGGTCGCGTCGGCCCGTTCGGCCGGGCGGCGGTTGCGGGTCCGCGGCCAGGAGGTCGAGGTCCGGGCGCTCGCCCCGGAGGTCTTCGACGGCGTGGACCTGGCCATGTTCGACGTGCCGGACGAGGTGTCGGCGCAGTGGGCGACGGTGGCGGCGGCCCGCGGCGTGGTCGTGATCGACAAGTCCGGCGCGTTCCGGATGGACGACCAGGTGCCGCTGGTCGTGCCCGAGATCAACCCCGGCCAGGCCGCGATCAGGCCCAAGGGGATCATCGCGGTCCCGAACTGCACCACCCTCGCCATGATCGTGGCCGTTGGCGCCCTGCACCGGGCCTTCGGCCTGCGGGAAATGGTGGTGGCCTCCTACCAGGCCGCCTCGGGCGCCGGGCAGGCCGGGGCCGACACCCTCTACGCGCAGCTGGACAAGATCGCGGGCAGCCGGACGCTGGGCCAGCGGGCCGGCGACCTGCGCGGGGTGGTCGGCGACTTCGGCCCGTTCCCGGCCCCGCTGGCCCTCAACGTGGTGCCCTGGGCCGGCTCGCTGCGGGATTTCGGCTGGTCGTCGGAGGAACTCAAGATCCGCAACGAGACCCGCAAGATTCTCGGCAAGCCGCGGCTGCGGGTGTCGGCCACCTGCGTGCGGGTGCCGGTCGTCACCGGGCACTCCCTGGCCGTGCACGCGGTCTTCGCCCGCGAGGTCGCGCAGCGCGACGCGCAGCGGGTGCTGAACGACGCGCCGGGCGTCGTCTTGTACGACGACCCGGCGCGCGGCGAGTTCCCCACGCCGTCCGACATCGTCGGCACCGACCCGACCTGGGTGGGCCGGGTGCGGCAGAGCCTGGACGACCCGAAGGCGATCGACTTCTTCGTCTGCGGGGACAACCTGCGCAAGGGCGCGGCCCTGAACGCGGCCCAGATCGCGGAACTGCTGATTCCGCAGCTCTAGGCGGGCACGGCCTCGGCCGCGGGCCAGGCTGTCTCCGCTCGCGGCACCGGGCCGTCGGGCACCGGCGGGAAGTGGATCTCCACCTCGAGCCCGCCGCCGGGCAGCGGGCGGGCCCGCAGGTCCGCGTCGTGCGCGGCGGCGATCGCGGTCACGATGGACAGCCCGAGGCCGAGCCCCTCGCGGCTCAGCCGGGCCGTCTCGAGCCGCCTGAACGGCTGGAACAGCACTTCCACCTGCTCTGGCGCGATCGCGGGCCCGGTGTTGGCGACCGAGAGCACGGCCCGGCCCGCCCGCACTCCGGTCACCACCCCGACCCAGCCGCCCGGGGCGTTGTGCCGCACGGCGTTGTCGATCAGGTTGCTGACCAGGCGCTCGGCCAGCCGCTGGTCGCCCAGCGCGGGGGCGGGACTGAGCGTGCTGGTCACGGTCAGGCCGCGGCCGCGCGCCTCGGCCTCGCCGGGCGGCAGCGCATCCGCGGTCACGGCCGCGAGGTCGAGCCGGTCACGGCGGTCGAGCCCCCGCTGGCTGCGGGCCAGGGTCAGCAGCGCCTCGATCAGCCGCTCCTGCTGCTCGCCGGTGACCAGCACGCGCCGCAGGGTCTCCCGCAGCGATCCGGCGGTGGCGTCGTTGTCCCGCAGCGCGACCTCGGCCAGGGTCCGCTGCCGGGCGAGCGGGGTCCGCAGCTCATGAGAGGCGTTGGCCACGAACTGCCGCTGGGCGCTGAACGCCCCCTCGAGCCGGGCGAGCAGCCCGTTGAAGGTTGTCCCGAGGTCCCTGACCTCGTCGTCGGGTCCGTCGAGGGCGAGGCGCTGGTGCAGGTTGCTGGCGGAGATGCGCCGGGCGGCCGTGGTGATCGCCCGCAGCGGCCGCAGCACCCGCCCGGCCACCAGCCAGCCCAGCCCGATCGAGGCCGCCGCCATGATGGCCAGCGCGATCCCGGAGTCGGTGAGCAGGGCGCGCAGCTCGTCGTGGCGCTGCTGGCCGAGTAGCGCGACGCACCCGGTCGACGGGAGCGAGGAGGGCAGGCTGCCGGCGCCGTCGATGAAGCAGAACTGCTGGGTGGCGGCCCCGGCGGCGCCGGATCCGGCCTGGCCGCGGGCCGTGGCGACCATCGGCGTGGCCCGCGAGACCAGCAGGTAGGTGACGGCGAGCAGGGCCGCTCCGGAGGCCAGGAACAGCGCGCCGTACAGCAGCGTGAGCTTCAGCCGGACGGTGCGGCGCGGCAGCCGCAGCGCCGGGCGCGGCGCGCGGCCCGGTGCCGCGTGCGGGCCCGGATGCGGTGAGCCGGCGCCGGGCCGCGCGGGCGCGGTCATCGGCGGCCTCAGATCCGGTACCCGGCCTGGGCCACGGTCTCGATGACCGGCGGATCACCGAGCTTGCGGCGCAGCCTGCTCATCGTCACCTTCACGGCCGTGGTGAACGGGTCGGCCATCTCGTCCCACACCCTCTCCAGGATCTCCTCGGCCGAGATGACCCGGCCCTGCGCGGCCAGCAGCAGCTCGAGCACGCCGAATTCCTTCGGCCCCAGGTCGAGTGCCCGGCCGTCGCGGGCCGCCTGCCGCCGCGCCGGGTCCAGGGTCAGGCCGGCGCGGGCCAGGACCGGGGCGAGCCCGGGCTGAGCACGGCGCAGCAAGGCCCGGATGCGGGCCACCAGCTCGGCGAAGGCGAACGGCTTCGGCAGGTAGTCGTCGGCGCCGAGGCCGAGGCCGTCCACCCGGTCCTCGATCGTGGCGGCCGCGGTCAGCATGAGCACGCGGCTGCGGCTCCGGGCCGCGACCAGGCCGGCGCACACCTCGTCGCCGTGCAGGCCGGGCAGGTCGCGGTCAAGCACGATCACGTCGTACCCGGTGACCAGCGCCTGCTCAAGCCCGCTCTCGCCGTCCAGGGCGACGTCCACGGCCAGCCGCTCCTGGCGCAGGCCGGCGCCGATCGCCTCGGCCAGCTCCCGGTCGTCCTCGATCACCAGCACCCGCATTGCCGCTCCTCTTTCCCGCGATGATGATGCCGCCGGCTTAGGGCAGGCTGCCTGCTGACGGCGGTTCAGCTGGATCCTGGATCGCGGTCACGGTTGCCCGGCTGCCGCTCTCGGTGATCTGCGCGGTGACAAGATCACCGACTTTCACGCCCCGGATGCCGCTGACCTGGCCGGTAATCCGCGTCGAGCCGGCGATGACGGCGGTGACCGAGCGGTCCGGGCCGCCGATGGTGATCGATGTCCCGGTCACCGCCAGCACCGTGCCCCCGATGAACACCTGCTCGGTGCCGCCGGCCGGCCCCGGTGCCGGGCACCGCGCCGCCCCCGCTGCTGCTGCCCGGTGTTTCAAACGACGGTGCTCCAAACGACGGTGTTGCCAATGACGGCGCCCCGGCCGCCGGCGTGGCCGCGGCCGGGGCCGGTCCCCGCGTCACGGCCAGGGCGACGCCCACGCCCGCGGCCAGCGCCACGACCGCGACCAGGGCCACGGCCAGCGGACGGGGGCGTCCCGGTGACCCGCCTGCCCCGGCCCGGCCCGGCGGGGTCATTCCCGGTGCCGCGGGCTGATCATCGTCCGGCCATTCGTCGGGCCAGTCCTCGTCCGGCCCGTCCAGCGTGTCGGGATCGTCCAGCGTGTCCGGCTCTTCTAGCGACTCGCCGGGCCAGCCGTGATGCGGCGGCCGGGGAGCGCCCAGCCCCATGGAACCCGGTGGTGACTGCGGCGACATCGGGTGCTCGCCTCCTCGTGGTCGTGGTGGTTCGCCCGGGCCGGCTCGGGGCCCGGCGAGTCCCAGGGTGGTGCGAGGGCGGTTGCGTGGCGGTTACACCGCGCCGCCGGCGTAACCGCGACGCAACCGCCGGTCCCGTAGAACCGGAGCCAGCTGGTTATCGCTGATGGGAGAGCACATGTTCTTCGTGACCTACTTGCGGCGCGAACTGCGCCGCCGGATGCGGCAGGCCATCTTCGTCGCGCTGGGCCTCGCGCTCGGGGTAGGCCTGGTCGTCACCGTGATCGCCGCCTCCGCGGGCGTGAAGAAGGCCCAGTCCGCGGTGCTGCAGGGCCTGTACGGGGTGGGCACCGACGTGACCGTGACCGGTTCGCCGCCCGCGGCGGCCGCGCCCGGAAGCGCGCCGCCCAAGGGCGCGCAGACGTTCCAGATCGGCCCGGGCGGCGCGCAGATTTGCTCCAACGGGGTCTGCCGCAACGCGGCCGGCCAGACCGTGGACCACCTGGGCTCGCAGTACTCGCCGATCAGCGCGTCGGCCGTGGCCGAGGTGGCCAGGCTGCGCGGCGTGACCGCCGCCGCGGGCGGGCTGGCCCTGTCCGACAGCCAGATCTCGATCCCGAGCGACTTCGGCAAGCCCGGCAGCCCGCTGCCCCAGCCGAACAGCTTCACCGTCGACGGGACGCCCGTCGGCTCCGCTACGCTCGGCCCGCTCAGCTCGGGGACGATCACCTCGGGTCACTCGTTCACCTCCGCCGAGGCCGACTCCGATGTCGCGGTCGTGGACGCCGGCTACGCGAGGGCCAGCAACCTGACGGTGGGCTCGGCGGTCACGGTCGACAAGATCAAGTTTGCGGTCATCGGGATCGTCACCCAGCCGCAGAGCGGCAGCCCGCCGGATGTCTACATCCCGCTGGAGCGCGCCCAGGCGATCGGAACCGGCGGCGGCGAGAGCCTGAAGGGCAAGGTGAACACGATCTACGTGACCGCGGCCAGCGCCGCCGGCATCCCGGCCGTGCAGAAGGAGATCTCCAGGCTGCTCCCCGGGGTCACGGTCACCACCGCCTCCAGCCTGGCCAGCGAGGTGACGGGCTCCCTGTCGAGCACGGCCAAGCTGGCCAATGACCTGGGCAAGTGGCTGTC
>Ga0335078_10017933_pt1 | contig 10526 bp, 7 predicted proteins | sample Lox_Sample_32_FD_206711 | JGI IMG/M metagenome (GOLD analysis project Ga0335078, IMG submission 206711) | Soil microbial communities from Loxahatchee National Wildlife Refuge, Florida, United States - Lox_Sample_3.2 | ecosystem: Environmental > Terrestrial > Soil > Wetlands | place: USA: Florida...
AAGGCCGGAGCAGCGTGGACGAATCGATGCTGACCGGCGAACCGATCCCGGTGGAGAAAGTTCCCGGCAGCCGCGTGACTGGGGCCACGGTGAACGGGACGGGCGGATTCCTGATGCGCGCGGAACACGTGGGGCAGGAAACATTGCTGGCGCAGATCGTGCGCATGGTGAGCGAGGCGCAGCGCAGTCGCGCTCCTGTACAGCGGCTGGCGGACACGGTGGCGGGATATTTTGTTCCGACGGTGCTGGCGGTGGCCGTGGCGACGTTTGCGGTGTGGATGGTGTACGGCCCGGAGCCTCGGCTGGCGCACGCGCTGGTGAATGCCGTTGCGGTGCTGATTATCGCGTGTCCGTGCGCGCTGGGGCTGGCCACTCCCATGTCCATCATGGTGGCGATGGGACGGGGAGCGACGATGGGAGTGCTGTTCCGAAACGCGGAAGCCATCGAACAGATGCGCGAGGTGGACACGCTGGTGGTCGACAAAACGGGAACGCTGACGGAGGGGAAACCCGTGCTCGCGACCGTGGAGGCTACGGCAGACGGGAACGCGGACGACATCCTCGGGCTGGCGGCGAGCCTGGAGCGCGGGAGCGAACATCCGCTGGCGGCAGCCATCGTGGACGGCGCGCGGGCGAAATACCTGTCTCTCACCGCGGTGTCCGGGTTCCAGTCGCACACGGGGAGAGGAGTGGAGGGCCGCGTGGAGAACCACGCAGTGGCGCTGGGCAACCGGCAACTGCTGGAGGAGTTGCAGGTGTCCGGCGGAGAGCTGGCGGGCCGTGCGGAAACGCTGCGCGGAGAAGGCCAGACGGTGATGTTCGCGGTGGTGGATGGCAAACTCGCGGGCCTGGTGGGCGTGGCGGACCCGATCAAAGAATCCGCGGCGGAGGCGATTCGCACACTGCACGGGGAGGGAATCCGCATTGTCATGCTGACGGGAGACAGCCGCGCCACGGCGCATGCGGTGGCCGCACGGCTGGGAATCGATCAGGTGATTGCAGAGGTGCTGCCGCAGGCGAAAGCGGGAGTGGTGAGGGAATTGCAGTCTGCCGGGCGATTTGTGGCGATGGCGGGAGACGGAGTAAACGACGCGCCGGCGCTGGCGCAGGCGCAGGTGGGAATCGCCATGGGAACGGGGACGGACGTGGCGATGGAGAGCGCGGGGGTGACGCTGGTGCGGGGCGATTTGCGGGGAATCGTGCGCGCCCGGATGCTGAGCCGGGCGACCATGCGGAACATCCGGCAGAATCTGTTCTTCGCGTTCGTGTACAACTCGATCGGCGTGCCTATTGCGGCGGGCGTACTGTATCCGATTTTCGGATTGCTGCTGAGCCCGATGATAGCCGCGGCGGCGATGAGCTTCAGCTCCGTGTCTGTGGTGTGGAACGCGCTGCGGCTGCGACAGGCGGCGCTGTAGGCGCCGCGCGTCCATACGGCGCGGCTCTGTGATACCCTTCGGCACATGACATTCATGGACGTGACCTACGAACTGGCCGCTCCGTTGAAAATGGAGCAGCTCCGCCGGCTAGGCGAATTCGCGAATACGTACGGACTGCGGCGTTTCCACGTGGATGAGGAAAAACTGCTGCTACGCTTCGAATACGACGCCTCGCGGCTGCGCGAGACGCAGGTGGAGCATGTGCTGCGGGCGGAGAGTATTCCGGTGAAACAGCGGGTCATCCAGGCCGGGGCCTAGGCAGCAGCGGCGACGGGGCGAATCGAAACTTCCGGGCGCAAAAAATTGGGGCTCCCGCTTGGGCACAGGAGCCCCGGAGGAGTGCTCGGTGGCCGATCCGGCGCTTTCGAGCCGAATCCTGGGGTCTTCCATCCTAGCTTCCCTCTCAGAGGCAGGTAGGTGCGGGTCGCTCGGAAAAGCAGTAAGCCCCTTCCCTCTCACAGCTTTCCCTCGCAACCCGCTAAGACGAGCACCCCGCACGCCCATAGGCAAATGCGAGGCCAAACGCGATTTCGGGATGCATTGAATTTTCAATACCTTCCACGAGCGATGAAAACGGAAAGCGAGGCGCGCAGTACGCACGTGCACCGAATTGGTACCGCGCCTCCCAAAACGGCTCGGCGGCAGCGTCATGTGCCTTCATGCGTGTTTGACTTCCGGCATCGCCGTGCGTAACGTTTGCGACCCGTGGAATCCGCAGACCATCGTCCCACGCCGAAAAAACCTGGAACTCGCACGTTCTATCCGCTAGCCGGCAGCGCGGCCTGTTATGCGGTGGCAGCGGCGCTGTGGGGCGCGGGCGCGCATGCCGCATCGGGGATTGCACAGGCTGCCGGACTGGTTCCGCTGGCCGCGTACGCCTGGCAGAGGAGATCACTTTCGGCGTGGATCTTCGCGGCGATGGTCGGCGGGATTTTGTTGGGTGCGTGGTATCCGGCGCAGGCGGTGAGCCTGCGCGTGGGGGGACTGATTTTCCTGCGGCTGATCCGGGCCATCGTGGCCCCACTCATCTTCGCAACGTTAGTGGTGGGAATTGCCGGCCATGCGGACCTGAAACAGGTGGGCCGCATGGGAGTGAAGGCGATCGTATACTTCGAAGTGGTTACCACACTGGCGCTGTTCATCGGGTTGGGAGCGATCAACTGGTCACAGGCGGGCGCGGGCGTGAAAATCCCGCCTTCACCGGAAGGACAGCAGGGGACGCATATCGAGCAATTGTCCGGGCCGGACGTGCTGCTGCACGCATTTCCGGAGAACATCGCGAAATCGATCGCCGACAATCAGATCCTTCAGGTGGTGGTGTTTACGGTGCTGTTTGCGATTGGGCTGGCGCGGGTGCGGGAATCGCGGCGCGAGCCTGTATTGCGTTTCTGCGAGGGCCTGGCAGACGTGATGTTCGAGTTCACGCGCATCGTGATGTACTTCGCGCCGGTAGGTGTGGGAGCGGCGATCGCGTACACCGTGGGCCATGTGGGACTGGGGGTGCTGGGAGACTTTGCGCGGCTGATCGGGACGCTGTACGCCGCGCTGGCGGTGTTCTTGTGCGGCGTGCTGCTGCCGGTGGCGCTGGCCGCGCGCGTCCCGCTGCGGCGGTTTCTTCTCGCCATAGCGGAGCCGGTGGCCATTGCTTTCGGGACGAGCAGCTCTGAGGCGGCGATGCCGCGGGCGATGGAAGTGATGGAGGAGTTGGGGGTGTCGCGGCGGCTGGTGGCGTTCGTGATCCCGACGGGCTACAGCTTCAATCTGGATGGCTCGTCGCTCTATCTCTCCCTCGCCACAGTGTTCGTGGCGCAGGCGGCGGGGATTCACCTGACGTTTGGACGGCAATTGGTGATTCTGCTGGGGCTGATGCTGACCAGCAAAGGCGTCGCCGGGGTCTCGCGCGCGGCTCTGGTGATCCTCCTGGCGACAGCTTCGAGTTTCGGGCTCCCCAGCGAGCCGATCTTCCTGTTGCTGGGAATCGATCCGCTGATGGACATGGCGCGGACTGCGGTCAATGTGGCCGGGAACTGCCTGGCCACAGCCGTGGTGGCGAGATGGGAGGGGGAACCGATTGCGGGGGGCGCATGAATGTGGCGAGAAATCTCCGTGGCGCGGGGGGCGGAATGCGAACTCATGCGGATAAATTCGCGCCGATATGGGCACTTTCCGGCGGCACGTGGTCCTTCCGTTCATCGCTTCGGACTAAAGACGTTGGGCTGTTACCTCTCAGGACAACATAGCCGCCCATTTTGGGAATTCCCGATGGCCCGCGTAGTTTGTCCGGCCTAGAATTCCGGGCAGGGGGTGGTATGAACGACCGGCGAGCAGCGCGGCGATACGGTCTGGCAGTACCGGTGAAATTCGAACACGAAGAACCGTCCGTCAAAGCAGAGCCGCTGGGGTTCACCCGGGAGATCTCGCGCAGCGGACTCTACTTCACCGCGGATGCGGCGCCGGAGCCCGGTTCCACGGTATCGCTGACGCTTTCCTTGCCTCCGACGCTGACCGGAGGCGAGGGAGTGCTGGTGGAAGTGATGGCGCGAATCGTGCGCGTGGAGCCGGCGAACGAAACCGCCGATGGACGGATCGGAGTGGCCGCACGGATCGAACGCTATGAGATTATGCGCGCCGCGGCCGCCCGCGCCAATTAAACCCCTGGGCCGGGCCGAGTAGCGCGATTTGCGGCCGCGGGGCCGTGGCCCCCTCGAGCAAAATTCCAGGCTAATCCGAAGCGCAGGGCGACGGCATGGCTTGCAGGCCGATGGAGGCCGGGCGCCCCTCGTGTCGTGGCACCGGCCGGAGCGCGCGGCCGATGAGCCGCGAGAGCTGCCGCTTGGCGCGGTGCAGGCGCGCTTTGAGAGTGCCCTGCGAAATCCCCAACTCTTCGGCAGCCTCTTCGGTGGAGAATCCTTCCATCTCTCGCAAGATAAACGCAGAGCGCAGCACGGGCGAAAGAGTTTCGAGATTGCGGCGGAGCAAATCCTCCAGCTCGCGACGCGCGACAATCTGCTCGGGATTCGGCGAGGAATCCGGGAACTGATCCGCGAAGGTCATCTCGTCGTCCTCGGCCAGGCGTTCGTCCAGCGATACGGCGGGCCGGGACCGGCGGCTGCGCAGGCGCATCAGCGCCGCGTTGATCACTATGCGGGTCAGCCAGGTGGAAAACTGGGAGCGGCCTTCGAACCGTCGCAGGTTGCGGTAGGCGCTCAGCATGCCTTCCTGAAGTACGTCTTCCGCTTCTTCCGGCGTGCCCACCAGGCGCAGTGCAGTCTGGTACAGAGCAGGGCTCTGGTTGGAGAACAGCTTTTCCAGTGCCTCTTGGTTGCCTGCCTGGGCTTTTTCAATCAGCTTCTGCTGTGGGTCCTGATTGAGGAGCAGATGCGCCTGAAAATTGGAGGACTGCTGCCTTTCTTGATGTCCCGTATTCCTGTTCATTTTCCCCCCTCACGTTGCTGCTCATTCCTTTTCCTGCGGTTCCGTTGGTTCGCCCGCCCCCGTGGGCTCCGGAGCACAGCAGGTGATCCCCTCCACGATCGCTCGATTCAGACAGCCTTTGGCCCGAAGCACCGCGCCTCGGTTGTGCAACTCTCTGAGCAGTTGCTTTCCCTCAGCATCGATCAAGGTGACCCCCATCAAATCCACCAAGATCGGCTGACCAACTCCCGCTGTGCCAGGGATCGCTTTTACCAACTCCGCCAAGGGACCCAGGGTCGCCGCCGTGAGTTTTCCCTCAACTATGATTACGGTTTCTGCGCCGTCCTGTTTCCTAGTGACCCGAAGCATGAGCCGGAGAATGCGATCCGCTCATAGGGTAGCACTTGGCAGGCCAATTGGGACTGATCGGGTCCTAATTTTCCATCTAATTGAAAACAGACAAGATAAATTAAATAAAATGGAGAAACTCGAAGAGGGTCAGCGATACTCTGGTGCGACTGACTGCCGATATATGGGCAAATGACGAAATATCGGCAGCAGATTCCTGGTCAACTTGGTTTCCTTTGGATGCCCAGCTTCTTCATCCGTGACTGAAGGGTCGTGCGCTTCATCCCCAGATGCGCTGCGGCGCCACGAGGGCCCGCGAGCTTCCAGTCTGCATTACGGAGGGCCTGGAGGATGTGGTCGCGTTCGACCTGCTCGAGGGTGGCAGCCGGAGTCGCGGGGGTCGCTTCCGTGCCGCGGAGCTCGGCGAGGGGAACGCGAAGTACGTTGCCGGGGGAGAGTATCACGGCGCGCTCCATCAGGTTTTCGAGTTCCCGCACGTTGCCTGGCCAGGAATAGCGCACGAGGGCTTCCATAGTTTCGGAAGGGATGGTTTCGATGTTGCGGCTCATCCGCTGCGAGTACATCTGAACGAAGAAGCGGACGAGCAGGGGGACATCCTCGGCGCGCTCGCGGAGGGGCGGGATACGGATGGGGAAAACGTTCAGGCGATAGAAGAGGTCGCTGCGAAACTGGCGGTCGGCCACCATGGCGGAGAGATCGCGATTGGTGGCCGCGACCATGCGGGTGTCCACACGGATAGTACGGCTGCCGCCCAGGCGCTCGAATTCCTGTTCCTGGAGGACACGCAGGAGTTTGGGCTGGAGTTCCAGGGGGATGTCGCCGACTTCATCCAGGAAGATGGTGCCGCCCTCGGCGAGCTCGAAGCGGCCGATTTTCTGGGCGATGGCGCCGGTGTAGGCGCCCTTCTCGTGCCCGAAGAGCTCGCTTTCCAGCAGGCCGGTGGGAATAGCCGCGCAGTTGATTTTGACGAAAGGGGCGTTTTTCCTGCGGCTCAGGTTGTGGATGGCGCGGGCGACGCGTTCCTTGCCGGTTCCCGTTTCCCCGAGCAGGAGCACGGTGGAATCGGTCGGGGCGACCGTCTCCACCTGACGGAGCACCTCGCGCAGGGCGGCACTCTCGCCCACAATGTCCTCGAACTGATATCCGGAGCGCATCTCGTCTTCCAGAATCAGCTTTTCTTCGGCCAGGCGGTTTTTCAGATCCTCGATCTCGCAGTACGCCAGGGCATTCTCCAGGGCGATGGCAAATTGGACGGCCACTTGGCCGAGCAATTCGATGTCGGCATCCGCGAAGGCGCCGGGACGATAACTGGCGAGATTGAGTGTGCCGAGGACGGAGTTGCGGGTGAGCAAAGGAAGGCAGACGCCGGAATTCAGGCCTTCTGCGAGCAGGAGCCGCGCTCCCTCACTACCCAGCCGCTCCAGCGATTCGCGGTCGAAGCGCACAGGCTGGCGTGTGCGGATGGCTTCCGCGGAAGGGACCTGGTCAACGGGGAACACCATCTCATCGCGGATTAGGCCCTTTCCGGAGGGAAAATCGAGTGCGTGGAGGCGGATCCGCTCCGGGCTGTCTTTTTCGAGCAGGGCCAGGCTGGTGTATTCGTGATTCAGCAGGTCGCGGCAGAAGGCGGAGATGGCGGCGAAGACGTCGGGCAGTTCGAGATTGGAGACGACAGCGTTATTCACCTCGAGAAGCAGGCGGAGGCGGTCGCGTTCGCGCGCCAATTCCGCCTGGGCCGCTTCGGCAGGAGGCTCGGGCGCGCGGACGGGTTCCGCAGCGCCGCCGGGAGCCGATGGAAGGGTTTGGGCCATGCCAGGAGACCAGCCTACCCTCGGTGCAGCCGGAAAGGCAATATGGGCTCTCCCGGACGGGACTGGAGGGCAGTGTGCGCCCCCGGGAGAGCGTTCCGGAGCTGCGAGCGGGGCCTGCAGCGGTTCCGTGCCATGAAGCGTAGTGGATTTTGAGAAGTGAAACGCCGGATTCGAGGTGCCTTACTTCTTGACATCTGAGTGGCTCCGTACTATTCCTCTACGGTCTTTATTGCAGTTTCTTGCGGGTGGGTGTTCCGGGGTCTGCCCGGCGCGAAACTTGTCCTCTGAAATCTAGAGAGTGTTCTGGATCCTCTCACCGTCCGGGAGCGTGCCATGTCCAGAAAGTTCTTCGTCGCTACTGCTCTACTTTGTGCGCTCGCATACCTGCTGAGCGGGCAAAGGCCACCGCGGGCCACGGCCCAGCGGCTGGCTGTCCGTGGGCCGCAGGGATTGCTCCGCGATGCCGCGCTCGAAGGGCGTATCCGCGAGGCTCTGGCGGGCACGCCGCTGGAGTTCGAACAGAACGTCGGCCAGTTCGACCCTCGGTTCGAGTTCGCCGCCCGAGGCGGCAATTTTATGTTGGTGCTGAACCCGCACGAGGCCGCGCTGCACATTCATACCGCGCACATGCGTGAAAAGCGGCCGCCGCAGCTCGAACCCGAGGGGCTGGGATGGGCGGATGCGATGGCGGCGTCGGCTCTGGTCCAGGTGAAATTCGCAGGGGGCAACCCGGCGGCCAAACTGAAAGGCCTTGATTCACAGCCAGGCAGGATCAATTACATCAAAGGGAGCGACCGGAACCGCTGGTACCGCAACGTGCCTCATTTTGGAAGGGTGCGGTATGAGGGCCTGTATCCGGGGGTCGACGCGGTGTTTTACGGCGACCGGCGACAAATGGAATTCGATTTCGTGGTGGCTCCGGGCGCGGATCCCTCCGCCATCCGTATGCATGTCGAAGGCGCGGCGAGCGTGGAACTGACGCAGGAAGGCGGGCTGCTGGCTCGCACTCCGGCCGGCATTGTGGCGCTACGGCCGCCACGGCTGTACCAGCAGCATGCCGGCGGCCAGTCGGAGGTCGCGGGCCATTACCTGTGGCGGGCGCCGGGCGAAATCGGATTTGAGGTCGCTACGTATGACCGCAGCCAGGCGCTCGTGATCGACCCTCAGGCCTCGGTAAAGGGGCCGGGAGCAAGGCGTGCAGTGGTGAATCATCCGAGTGGCCGTCCCCACGGTAAGAACGGGCCGCCGCCCGATTCCCCGCCACCCACGGGAGGCAGTATCGCCCTTTCCACGCTGCTGGGCGGCAGCTATGACGATTCCATTCAGGCCATCGCGATAGGTGCGACTGCCGGCCATGTGTACGTGGCGGGTTTCACGGATTCCTACGACTTTCCGTATGTGTCGGAATCATCCGGATACGGCAACGGGGGAACCCCGTACGCAAATTGCCAGATTCCGCAGTCGCCCTGCGGCGATGCCTTCGTCGCCGAGTTTGACGTCAGCACGATAACAGCTCCGCAGTTGATCAATTCGGTGTACATCGGCGGATCGAACGACGACGTGGCCTGGGGGATGGTTTTGGACAGCAACGATGATCCCTACATCATCGGCCAGACGGATTCCCTGGATTTCCCCACGTCTGAAAATGCTCTTCAGACCCCGTATGGAGGCACGTTGGGGTATCCGGTGCCGAACTCGAGCTGCGGAACCGGCGCACAGCCTCGGGCATGCCATCACGTATTCTTCTCGGCGCTCAGCTACGACCTTTCGGAGCTCTATTTCAGCACGTATCTGGCGGGGTCGGACGACGACGAGGGCTACGCGGTGGCCGTGGATTCGAACGACAATGCGTATCTGACCGGCGCGGCAGGCGAGTACTTTCCGACGAGCGCATACGCATGTATAGGGACCGATTGCGAGGTTACCTCCCTCCAGCCGTATTACAACGGAGGGGGCGACGCCTTCGTCGCGGAGATCAGCGATCCCGGCTGTCCCGATTGTGAAGGCGGCCAGCTACTCTTCTCGACCTACATGGGCGGCTACGAAACTGACGCAGGACTAGCCATCGCGGTGGATAATGCAAGTCCGGCGAACGTCTTTGTCGGGGGCGTGACGTTTTCGACCATCGATGGAACCTTCGAGTATGACCCTTCAGGCTCTGAGGGCTATGTGTACCTCATTACAGAAGGATCCATGCAGGAGTTTACGAACGATTCGGCCACCTGCGGACCGGGATACGTTTTCACATGCGGGGACGGCTTCGTCGTTGAGCTGAGCAATACCGGGGACACAGTGAATTACGGCACGTTCGTGGGCGGAAGCGGGGCTGATCAGGTGAACGCGCTTCTCGTCAATCAGTACGAAGGCATTGACGTAATCGCTGTTACGGGCCAGACCCAGACGGCGCCGACCGGCGAGTTCGGCGGAGTGTCCAATTTTGTGCCGGTGCAGAACTGCATTGACGGCTGTGGCGGCGGTTCCCCAGCCGGTCCCCCTTTCCAGGCCACAAATGGAGGGGGCTATGATGCCTTCCTGGCCGTCTTTTCTCCCGGCTTCGAGATTTACGCGACCTATCTGGGTGGGCAATACGATGACATCGGGCTGGGAATCGCCAGTGACGCCAACGGCGACATCTTCATCTCCGGATCCACAGCGAGCGGGCCCTGCCTTGCTCCGGCGTGCGAGGGCGGCTTCCCGGGTGCCAACCCGCTTCAATCTCAGACGAATGCGGGCAATTATGGCAACTCTCCCTCCACCTCGTTTGTCTCCGTGTTTGGTATCACCGGCAATCTCCTGTTCTCGACTTACTATGGCGGGCTTTACGACTACTACGGGAATTACCCCACCGACGTGGGTACGTCGATTGCGCTCGATTCCTCCGGGCAAATCTATCTAGCGGGGCGGACCACATCCTACGCGAATGCCAGCAACACGCCCGGTTCGTATTACGGGACGCCGGGGTTGTGCCTGACCAATCAGGTCCCCAACGCAAACCAGGACAGCATTTATTACAACGACTACAACGGATTCGTGGCCATCATCAACCCGCAGGACAGCGCGTCGGCGTGCTTCTCGCCGGCGTTGGTGACCTCATTGCCGAGCGGACCGGTGCCGCTCACCTTCAGCTATTCGCCTACGCTCCAGAACATGACCAGCCCGCAGACGCAGACGCTGACCATCTACGATCAGGGCAGCGCGGCACTGAGCGATACCTTCACCTTCAGCGGGGCGAACCCTGGAGACTTTCCCCTATCGTCGCCGAATTGCACGCTGACTGGGTCGCCGGGCGGGTTCACGGTTCCGGCCGGCGGAGGTTCGTGTCAACTCACTGTAGGTTTTACGCCTGTGACGGCCGCCGCCGAATCTACCACTTTGGTCATCTCCGACAACGCGAACTGCCCCGCGTCGCATCCATGCACGGTCAGCTTGCAGGGGCAGGGGCTGCCGCCGGCGACGGTGACGCTCACTCCGAGCCCGCTGAACTTCCCCGGTT
>Ga0335078_10017934_pt1 | contig 10525 bp, 9 predicted proteins | sample Lox_Sample_32_FD_206711 | JGI IMG/M metagenome (GOLD analysis project Ga0335078, IMG submission 206711) | Soil microbial communities from Loxahatchee National Wildlife Refuge, Florida, United States - Lox_Sample_3.2 | ecosystem: Environmental > Terrestrial > Soil > Wetlands | place: USA: Florida...
TTCTTCGATGCGCCGATCGAAACCCTCGACGTAAGCGCGACAGCCGCCGGACGGTCTGCTGGAACCAGCGGTTTGTTGCGCTGCGTGGCGGGGGATCGCTCCTTGGATCAAGGCTGGAGCGCTACCAGCTACCCATCAAGGTCGGCTCCCCCCTGGAGCGCCAAGCCGTCAATCACCCGTTCCCGCTCGTCGCCCGACACTAACGAACGGCGCCTCGATCATTCGTCACCGGCGATCGAGGATTCGAAGCCTGGGGTTAGATCCTCGGCGGCGCCATGGTCGCGGGCGCGCTCATCGAATCGCTCGTGCACCACGCCACCATGGGGCACGTTGAAATCAAAAGCTCCGTTTGCGCGAACGCGGGACCGCCAACGACCCCCGCCTGGCGATCGAGCGCCGGCTGAAAAATGACCCCCAGCGCGGCGAGACGCCAGACGGCATCTCGCTCCGGCCGCCTATGGCTCGCTGTGCGAGAAGCCATCGCAACCCTAAAGTGGCCCAGCTTTCATTCGGCGCCGTGGTGTACTATTCAGTTCCTGAGGCTGGCAGACTTTTCGTTTCTGTCGACGGCCCATGCTGCAGCTGCAGCAGGCGGTGTATCAGATCGCTCTGAAAGCGGCCCCGGACAAGCAACCGGCGTTTCGAATGGCGTGCCTTCGGGCACGGAACTGCATTAGTTCGGCAAGAACTGGTTGGGGACTGCCAGTTCTGCGAGACGATCCCTGGCGGACGGAACACATCGCCGTGGTGTGACCGAGGGGCACCGCGGATGTGTAGCCTCCGTACGGAGCCCAAGATGAGCGAGCTCGGCCTCTCGATTCCTAAACGCTTATCGGCTATAGCGTGCTACGCCCTGGTGCTTTTCCTGGTGTTGGGCGTGGTGACAGGTGTCAGCCGGGCAGCGAATCCGCACCCACACCACTACATCCTCAGGAGCGAGCCAGTCCACCGGAGATTTGACTATTACACGCATCAGGTACCGACTTCGGGTCAGGGGCGAAAATACGGGAATCGCAAAGTGTCAACGTCCCCGCGGCTCTTTTCGCCGCACAGTGTGTGGAACGCGCCCCTTGCGGACAGTGCACCGCTTGACCCTGGTTCAGCAGCGATGGTGAGCGGACTCAATGTGGAGGTGGCGCGCGAGGAGGGACTGGGAATTGGTCCGTGGATCTCGACAGACACCAAGATCTACGTAGTCGGCCCTAATCAGCCGACGGTGCTCGTGCGGCTCGACGATCCCGCCGCTTCGTGGCGGGCTGCCTTGCAGCGAGCATTCAGAGCCGTACCCATTCCCCCCGGGGCGCAGCCCGCCAGCGGTCCGGATGCGGACATGACTGTCTGGCAGCCCTCTAGTGACAGGCTATGGGAATGCTTTGAGATGCGGTTGTTATCGGATGGCTGGCACGCCGCCTGGGGTGGCGCGATCCGGAAGGTCTCGCAGAATCCTGGGTACTACGACGCCCGCGCATGGCCGGGCGCCTCGAGGAGTTGGGGCGCGACTGCAACCAGCCTCCCAGACGCTGCGGGTGTCATCACACTCGCGGAAATCAAGCACGGCGCGATCGACCACGCGCTCGCGGTGAACCTCCCGTACCCATGCCAGGGCGTCTACTCCTGGCCTGCCCAGCGCACGGATGGGACGGGAACTGCAGCGAACTGCCTTCCCGAGGGCGCGCACATGCGACTCAACCCTCGCCTGGACCTCCGTACGCTTCATCTTCCGCGGCTCGTGCGGAAGATGGCGGCAGCCGCTCAGAAGTACGGGATGATCGTTACTGACCAGACCCACTGGGCCATCGGCTTCTTGATCCAGAGCCCTTCCCCGACTGCGAGCAACATGTTCTACAGTAACGGACGGCCTGGATTAGCCGGACCTTTCCAGGGAAAGTGGCCTAATCAGCTACTGAGCTACTTCCCGTGGAGCGCCGTTCAGGTGCTGAAGATGAAGGTGACCCACGGATGAGCATCGAGTAGCGCGACCCCCCGACTCGGATCTCTCGCGCAGAACGAGGCGACCCTGCGTCGGTGGGTTCGCGAAGGTCGAGGAACGCGGTCGTGCCAGATGGTGAGCATCCGGATCGGCACGTCGGCGGCCCAGTACGCCAATGGCAGCGTGGAGCCGCGGAGTACGTGTGGCTCGGCGCGCGGCCAGCGCGCTCGAGGCCGAGCGCGCGAGGAGTCCGGCGCGGCGGCGGAGCTCGCGGAACGTCGAGTGCACGTTGGTATAGAGCAGCCTCGTCCGGGCGGGGGAGATCAGTGCAGCGTCGGTGACCGGCTCCGGGCACAGACGACCTCGCCGCCGCAAATATGAGCGCAGCGCTTCGACGGTCGAGGCGTGCACCGGCAGCTCCCGGGACTTGCCGAACTTCGTGTCGCGTACCGTCAGCACTCCGTGACGCAGGTCGAGGTCATCGCGATCCAGCCGGATCGCTTCGCCGACGCGCATGCCGGTGACTGACAGCAGCCCGATCAGTGTGCGGTACGTCGCCTGGCGCAGCTCGCCGTGCAGCGTGCTGGTGGCGGCCATCAGCGCGAGGATCTCCTGCTGTGAGTACAGGTACGGGCTCGCCCGATGGACCCGGTTGGGCAGAAGGTCCGCTGGAGGCACCTGATGGGCATCGTCGAGCGCGTGCAGGTATTTGGCGAAGCCCCTGAGGACCGAGAGGCGGAACGCCCACCAGTGACCGTCCTTGCCGACGGCCGGCAGCGTCGCCCAGGCAACCGCGTTCTCGATCGTGATCTGCTCGACACCGAGCACGTCGAGATAGGTCAGGTACTGCAACAGCAGCTTCTCGGCCCGCTCGAGCTTGTATCCCAGCGCGCGGCGGATCTTCAGGTAGTCGGTGAGCCTGTCGTGGAGCGCGCTCACGACGCGCCTCCTGGCCACGGCAGCGCCAGCTCCCTGAGACGGTCGCGGTCGACCTTGGCGTAGATCGTGGTGGTCAGCTCGGTGCGGTGACGCAGAAGCTGGCCGATCTCCGCAAGCGGCGCGCCGCGTCGCAACAGCTCACTCGCGGCCGTGTGCCTCAGCCGGTGTGGCGCCAGCTCACCCAACCCCGCCCGCCGGCCGGCGGCGGCAACAACCTGAGTGATGCCCGCCGGTGTCAGTGCCGCGCGCGGCGCCCGCATCCGCATGAACACCGCCCGCGTCTCGGCATCACGCGGACGGCCATCACGCAAATACCCAACCAGTGCCTCACCGACATCGGCGGACAACGGCAGACGCTCAACCCGCGGCCCCTTGCCGCGCACCAGTAGCTCGCCAGCGCGCCAGTCGAAGTCATCCAGCCGAAGCGCGGCGACTTCGCCGCGACGCATCCCCAGCCGCACCAACAACAACAGGATCGCCAGATCACGACGGCCGTTAGCGGTGTCGGTGTCGCAGCAGTCAAGCAGCGCGCGAACCTGGCCGGAGTCCAGTCCGCGCGGCAAGCCCTGAAGCCGCCAGAACGCAACCGACGGCACAACCGGCGCCAACGGCCGGTCGATCAACCCCTCAGCATGCAAGAACCGAAGCAGCGACCGCAGCGCCGTGACCATCAGCTTCGCCGAGCGCCGCTGCCTGCGCTGGCAGTCCGCCAGCACGAACCCGAGCACATCCTGCGGCGTCAGCCCAGCGAGATCGACCTCACCGTCCCCGCGAGCGCGCGAGAGCACGAACGAGCGAACACAATCGACATAGCCGCGTGCGGTGCCCGCCGTCAGACCGCGCTCGACCCGCAGATAAACGCGATAGCGATCGAGCAACCGCTCCGCGCTTGACAGCGTCGGCTCATCCGCCACCGGGACCACACCCAGCCCACGAAGGTAACCGAGCAGCGGCACCAGCCCGTCAGCAATCCGCAGGCTCCTCACCAGAGCCAGGTCAGCCGCTCGGAACCGTTCCAACTCAGGCTCACGCAGCTCGCCCGGATCGATCCCCTCCCGCTCAAGCCACCCGCTCAGGTGCGCCAGGAGCCGCAGCTGCACCGCCGCCGCGTTCGGCCGATACCCGGACTCCACAAGCTCGGCCACGAACCCGCCGGCATACCGCTCAAGCGGCCCGGCCACCCGGACCCGCGCGGTCCTCGTGACGATGGCCGGCGATCCGATATACGGCGATCCTGTCGGTGAACGCACCCCACAGCGTCCGCCGGGCGCCTCTGAGTCGCCAGCCGGTCTCGTCCACGTTCAACCGGCCCGAGCGCCGCAACCCGCGCACGAGATCCTGGTGGGGCAGCTCGAGCGCACCCGCGTTCCGGATGAGGATCTGATCGACGCTGCCGGCACAGATCCGGGCGCCGAACAGCTCGGCCATCAGCTCGACCCTGTCCCGGCGCGAGATGCGATTGCGCACCGCCAGCGACGCGACCGCGGCCTGCAACCTGGGACCGAACGCGCTGCCGGCGTCCTCAGCGGGCAGGTCACCCGTCCGCTCGGCTCCACAACCAGGACAGCGCACCCGCTGGCATTGGTGCTCAGTCACGACGGTCGCCAGCCGGGGCAACTCCTCAACCTGATAGCGCGCTGGCTCCCTCACCGCGACACGCTCGCTCCGGCAGAACACATGCCCGCAATCGCAGCGCTCGGGCCAATACTCCACGACCTCATCCACCGCCCAAGCGGGCAACAGATCGCGCCCCTTGCCCCCATGCCCGGGCTGAGCGCCCTGCCGCCTGGGCGAGCGCCCCTTCGGCCGCCCACTCGACTCGCCACCGGGCCTATCACTCGACGGCGGCTGCGAGGAGTTCCGCGAGTTCTTGCGCACCTCCCGCTCAAGCCGATCCACCCGCGTGCCCAGCTGCTCGATCTGACGATCCGTCCGCAACAACACCTCGACCACGACCTCACGACCAGCCTCATAGATCGCCTCGGCCTCAGCCCGCTCCACACTCCCTAATTCGACGAAGCGACGTTATGTCCCCCCACCAACTGAACGCTTACATTATCCGATTATCCGCTACACGGGAGAGGCATTACGGCGAGCCTTCGTGTGTGGGGCGCACGGGCGCGCACCGCCGCGGCACTCAGTTCTGGACCACGGGCGCAGGGATAGGGATCTCCTCCGCCTTGACCTCCTCGCCGAGGATCACCGCCGCCACGCGCTGCGATGCGTGGCCGTCCCAGGCCGGGGGAGGCTCGGAGGGCGCCGGCGCGCCCGCCCGGAGCGTGGGCAGGATCCGGGCGATGCCGGACGGATCGAGGCCCAACAGGGTGTTGGTGCCCGTGTGGATCGTGACCGGCCGCTCAGTGTTCTCGCGCAGCGTGAAGCAGGGCACGCGGAGGTAGGTTGTCTCCTCCTGCACGCCGCCGGAGTCGGTCAGGACCGCTGCCGCGTCGGCCTCGAGCGAGAGAAACTCGAGGTAACCGATCGGGTCGAGCAGCAGCACGCCCGGGTCGACGGAGGCAGCGTCGATCATCTTGCGCGTCCGTGGGTGAACCGGGAAGACGACCGGCAGCTCGCGGGCGACCGCGCTAAGCTCGCGCATCACTTCGACCAGGAGCGGCCCATCGACCAGAGCCGGCCGGTGCAGCGTTACCAGGAGATACTCCCCGGGGCGGAGGCCGAGGGCGGCGGCTGTTTGCAAGGTGCGACACCGCGGCTGCATCGCCACTAGGCTGTCGATCATCGTGTTGCCGACGAAGTAGATCCGCTCGGGGCCGATCCCCTCGGCCCGCAGGTTCGCCTCCGCCTCGCCGGAGTGGGTGAATAGGTAGTCGCTGAAGCTGTCCGCGACGATGCGGTTTATCTCCTCGGGCATCGTCCGATCGAAGCTGCGCAGCCCCGCCTCGAGATGCGCCAGCGGCACGCCGAGCTTGACCGCCACCAGCGCCACGGCGAGCGTCGAGTTCACGTCTCCCGGGACGATCACCAGGTCGGGTCGCTCGTCCTGGATCACCGGCTCGATCCGCTCCATCACCCTGGCAGTCTGTAGCGCATGGCTTCCCGGGCCGACGTCGAGAACATGATCGGGATCCGGCATTTCGAGCTCCTCGCGGAAGATCGCGGACATCATTCGGTCATAGTGCTGACCAGTGTCGACGAGCACGTGTCTTGCGTCCGGGAGCCTCCGGCGCAGCTCGCTGACCACGGGCGCCATCTTGATGAAGTTGGGACGCGCTCCGACCGTATAGAGGATCCTCATGGCGGTCGAGATCTTAGTGGCGCCGCGGCAGACGAGCTGGCGCGTGCCACGCGAGCCACCGGATCAGTAGAGCTCGCTGACGAAACCACGAATCATCCGAGGACGTCTGACCGTCGATGGCGTTTTCGGCCGCGTCTGTCTATGCGGGACAGGCGACTCCCCCTCGCGAGAGTCACTGCGGCGAGTGATTCGGACCGGAGACTGCAAATTGCTCTCATCACTAATACAGGCTGACCTAAGAGAGTCTTTGTTGCTAATCGAGGATACTCGTGCACCGACGGTTGCGGTTGTCTCATATAGTTGTTTCGGAGCGGTCGTAACCCACTCGTCACGATGCACGGAGGCCCTAATCGCCCGCGTTTTCGGGGGCGGCCAGATCGTTTGTGTCTCCTGAGCCTCGCGTGGGATCGCGAGGGCCGGCTGCCGTGCGGCGAGCGGCGGTTGATCGGCGCCCTCAAGCCGTTCGAGTTGGCGAAGTTTCGTGTGCCTTGGCATAGCGCCGCGAGGTTTCGCGCACCGCCAACACGGACTCGAACCATCAATACCCCGTTTGGTCTGCACGGAAGCGCGCGCCGTCGATTGGACGTATGTTTGATCGAAGGACGCGCGGAATTGCGGCATGATTCGTTTCGTCGTCTCGACCTTTGAAGATCGCCCGACGACTGCGAGGGACGATGGTCGGCAGCTCAATACGTAAGCGACTATCCGTTGTTACGCGCTCCGCTATCGTGGCCCTTCTCGCGTTAGGCGTGGCAGCGGTCGCTGGCCAGGAAGCCAACGCATACCAACACCACCCCCGGCACCCGGTACACCGTGTCCGGGCTCGCCATAGTCGTCGGCGGCCTCGGTCGGTGACTAAGCATCACAGGCGAAAGCACCGTCACCCCAGGCATTCGGGATCCTCCACAACTCCCACTGGAAACAACGGTGCTGGAGCAGAAGTGAACGGACCGCCCACGACTCCTCAGGAAACCACGCCAAACGACCCGGCTTCGTTGCCCATAACCTCAGGCCCGGCGCCTGGACTCCCGTCGCTCTTTTCGCCAAGCAGTGTGTGGAATGCCCCTCTCGCGGACGATGCGGCGGTTGATCCTGGTTCAGTCGCGATGGTGAGCGGACTCACCGGTGAGGTGGCGCGTGAAGAGGGACTAGGGATCGGGCCGTGGATCTCGACGGACGCCAATATCTATGTGGCTGGGCCTGATCAGCCGACGGTGCGAGTACAGCTCGACGATCCCACTGCTTCGTGGCGGGCGGCGTTGCAGGCCGCATTTACCGCTGTGCCCATCCCCGCGGGGGCGCAGCCCGGCAGCGGTTCGGATGCGGTGATGACCGTCTGGCGGCCCGCAAGCGACAAGCTGTGGGAGTTCTTCGGCATTCGGCTCTTGTCTGATGGCTGGCACGCGGCGTGGGGTGGTGCGATCCAGAACGTCTCCCAGAGTCCTGGCTATTACGACGCGAGCTCGTGGCCGGGTGCCTCGACGAGTTGGGGCGCGACTGCAAGCAGCCTTCCAGCCCCTGCCGGCGTCATTACGCTGGCGGACATCGAAGAGGGTGTCATCGATCACGCGCTAGCGGTCGCCTTGCCGTACCCATGCCAGGGGATCTACTCGTGGCCTGCGCAGCGTACGGATGGGACAGGAACCGCAGCGAACTGTATCCCCGAAGGCGCACACCTGCGTATCGACCCCAGCCTCGACATTCCTGCGCTTCATCTTCCAGCGCTCGTCCGGATGATGGCGGAAGCTGCTCAGAAGTACGGGATGATCGTTTGTAACCAGACCCACTGGGACATCGGCTTCTGGACCGAGAGCGCTGCGCCTGGAGCTGCCAACCTGTTCTATAGCGATGGAGCACCTAGCCCCACCGGAGCTTTTCAGGGGATGTGGCCGAATCAGCTACTGAGCTACTTCCCATGGAGCGCGATTCAGGTGCTCAAGATGGATTTGTCCCCGACGTGAGCGGCACCCGACTGGCCTGTCAACTCAAGGCCCCTAGCTGAAGCCCCAAGGGGACCCCACCTGCGATGAAGGGAACACAACACGTTCAGAACATTCGATCTGGCTGCGGATCGAGCGGTCGATCTCCCATCGATGCCCCGAGATCTCGTCTCCTGTTGATGTCACCGCATCCGAGGTCGCGCGGTGCTCGCGAAGGTCTCGGCCTCGCGGTGGCTTTGCGGATCAGAAGTCGGTCCGGGCCGAATGGCGGCGCCACCGATGGGTTGTCCTGTGGCGAGCATCTCCCCATGCCTGGCCTGGTCGGCGGTGGGGGCAGGGCCTCGGGCTGTCATCTAATAATCGTGCGCATCGACTGCGACCCCTTGCTCGCCCGCCTCCGCAGGGTAGGGGCGAACCGCAAGACCAGGTTGCCTGACGGACCATCGCGACCGCCAAAAACGAGCGCACGTGCCGCGGACTCCATTCCGCTGATATGGAGAGTCGTTTGTCATCCATGAAGGGGCGGTTGGTGTCAAGTCCACGTTGGCGTTTTTCCGTCGGGGGTGTGTCAGCTGTTGTGGTAATCATCGGAGTTGCCTGCTGTTAGGCGGTTTTCGGGCTCTGCCCGGAGTTGGTTGTGGTGTTGCCGGGCGAGGCCTGGCCGGGTCAAGCGCCTGCTGTGGCGGGAAGGGTTCAGCGGCGCCTCCGGTGGAGGCGCTTGAGGCGGCAGGTCGAGTCTGGCAGTCGTTAACAGGGCGGTTGCTCATGGTGCTCTGGTGGTTGGGTGCCGGCTGGTTGACTGCTCGCCGGCTGGGGAGGTTGCTCCAGTCATCCATCCGGTCGCGCGGGGCGGACCAGAGTGTCGTGCGGTGCTCGGGGGCTCAATCAAGTGGGCGGCCGTCCTTGGGTTAGCGAGGCCATGACAAACGTCGAGCTCGCCCGAGCGTGCGCATCGCGCCGTGGTCGTGGGCGCAAGCCTTGCTGCTTGCGCGTGCGGCGGGTCATGCCGCCAGCTTCTCTTTCGCGCTCGCGCGGCTGCGGCGCGCTAGGCAACGGATCTCTCCGTCGCGTAGTCCGTAGTAGGCCAGGGTGAGGATCTCGCGAGCGATCGCGACCTTGGCGATCTTCCGTCCGCGCCGTTTGGCGATCCGCTCGAACTTCTCGCGCAATAGGCCCGGATCCGGTGGTGATCTTCTGCGCGGCCTCGACCAGCGCCCAGCGCAGCGCCGGGGAGCCCTGGCGGGAGATGTGCCCGAGGCGCGCCTTGCCGTCGGAGCTGCGCACACTCGGGGTGAGCCCGGCCCAGGAGCACAGGTGCCGGGCGGTCGGGAAGCGGTGGATGTCGCCGATCTCGGCGATGATCAGCATCGCGGTGTAGCGCCCGACGCCGCGGGATTGGGTCAGCACGTCGACGCGGTCATCGGCCTGGGCGCGCTGCTCGATCTCGGCGGTGGTCTGCTCGATCTCACGGTCAAAGTCGCAGATCAGCGCGATCAGGCTGTCCAGCCGCCGGCGGGGCGCGTCGCGCAGCTCCAGGCCGGCGAGGAACTCGCGGCCGCCTTTGTGCTCGCGCGCGATGCCGTGCTTAGCGAGGATCGCGTGCACCCGGTTCTTGACTGCCGAGCGCATCCTGGTCAGGGTCGCCCGGTGCCTGAGCAGCTCGCGGAGATCCCGCAGCTCCCTGGGCGCGATGTACGCCTCGGGCAGAAACCCGGCGCGGAGCGGGTGCGCGAGGTGCACGTCGTAGTCGGCTTCCTCGAGCAGGTCGGCCAGCCATTCCCAGCCGTAGGTCGCTTCCAACACCACATGCGCGCTCTGGGGATCGCCGAGCAGCTCCAAAAACGTCTCGCGGTCGTTCACGATCCGCCTCGAGAGCGCTAGCTCGCCGTGCTCGTCGATCACCGCGATCTGCGAACGGCGGCGATGCAGGTCGATGCCGATCCAACGCGTAGCGTTATCCACGGTCGGTCCTCTTGGGTTGTCCGGCCGCGCGGCCGTAATCCGCGCGGTCTCGAACTTGCGATTCGAGGCGGAGGGCCGACCACCTGCCGCCCGGGGCGCCGACCGCCCGAGCCGCGAGGGGCCGCCCGCCCCTTCATGGCATCAACGGGCGCGTCATGATTTCTCGCTTTCGCGTGTCGGTCTAGGGGGGTGTGGTCGGCTGGGTTGGTGGCGGTCCGGCTTGCTGTGCGCGACGCGGGTCATGCTGATATACGCGGATCCGGGTGGCCGCAGGACCATGGTTCGTCGTGGGGAGCCGCTGTCTAGGGTCGGGCGTGGCCAGTTGGGGCTGGTTGCTCATAGCGGAGTCGCGGGTTCCCCGCGCGTTGCCGGGCCGCCATCGACCCAGCCGACGGGGTGTTCGTTGTGAGTTTCGGGGGTTATTCGATCTGGGTGATGGCCCAGCAGAATCTGGCGAGCTCGCGGGCGGCGGCGACGGCGATGATCGTGCGGCGCTTG
>Ga0335078_10017935_pt1 | contig 10524 bp, 9 predicted proteins | sample Lox_Sample_32_FD_206711 | JGI IMG/M metagenome (GOLD analysis project Ga0335078, IMG submission 206711) | Soil microbial communities from Loxahatchee National Wildlife Refuge, Florida, United States - Lox_Sample_3.2 | ecosystem: Environmental > Terrestrial > Soil > Wetlands | place: USA: Florida...
GCGGACACTCCGCGGCATCGAGCACGCCCAAACGGCCGCTGGTTCCAGCGCCGATGTAGAAGAGCCGCCCGCCGCCTTGGAACGCGGTGACAATGGCATCGACCGCGCGGGCGATCGCAGGTATTTCGCGCTCGACCGCCTCCGCTACCTTTTGGTCTTCCGCATTGATGACGCGCAGCACCTGCTCGGTGGGCAGGGCATCGATCGAAGCCGACGCGAGGTTCGATTGTTCGGTGAGGAGCTTTTCGAGCACGCTATCTTCAGGATAGTGCGAGGGCGGCGAGACGGGCGCTACGGCCAAGAGACACCCGGAAGCGACCGGGACAGTAACGGCCTGGCATAAGGTGGCTTCCAAGGCGGTCTGGAACGGGTTACACGAGGTGCGACGCGAGTTTCCTTCGGCCGGCCAGGTTGGTCGCGTCCTAATCTTTAACGTGTTGCGTGGAAACTACCGGTTGATCACAGCCCCCGTTTATCGCCGACAGCGCCTCTACGTGAAGGCACTGCCTACGCACCGCGAGCACGATCGCAGGCCAAGAAATTAGCAGAATTCTTTCACGTTTCCGCGGAAGTCTTTCTCTTAGCAGCGTTGCCGGCGGTCGCGTTACATTCAGAATAGTGCGATCTTTCCTCCGCCGCTCCCACCCTCCCGTTCAGGCCATTTTGCTGGTAGAAAGCGGGTCGCGCCACCTGCTGGAAAAACTCCTGCCGAACCTGCGGCACAACTGGGGCAACGACACCAGGATCGACCTGGTCACCTGCTACTCCGGACTTCCCGAGGGATTCCGTCCGGAGACGACGCGCGTCTATCGGGTCGGCGAGTATCGCGGCCGTGCGCTGCGGCGCCAGTTGTACCGGCAACTCCGCCAGAACCGGTACGCCATCACCGGCATCATTTGTTCCGGCGAGCTGCTGATGACCAAGTGGAAATGGGCGCTGGCGCTGCACGTTCCCGCCAAGGTGTTCGTGATCAATGAAAACGCGGACTACTTCTGGTTCGACATCCACAATCTGTACAAGGTGCGCATCCTCGCGATGCAGCGTTCCGGATTGGCTGGGGCCGGAGCGGCGCGGATGCTGGCGCAGGTCGTCGCGTTTCCGTTCACTTTGCTGTATCTGCTACTCTATGCAACGGTCGTGCATACCCGCAGGGCCTTACGCAGGAGCTGATGGATGAAAATCATTCACGTGAAAGAACCCGGCGGCGCCGAGGCAATGCAATTGGCCGATGTCCCCACTCCCTCGCCCGCGCCGAAGCAAGCGCTCGTCCGCATGGCAGCCATCGGCGTGAATTTCATCGACGTGTATTTTCGCAAGGGGCTGTACAAGGCAGACATCCCGATTGTGCTCGGCAATGAAGGCGCGGGCACGGTGGAATCCGTTGGTGCGGAAGTGAGCGAAGTCGCCGTGGGGGATCGCGTGGCCTGGGCCATGCAGCGGGGGTCGTACGCGGAATACACGCTGGTGCCCGGCAACCTGTTGGTTAAGATTCCGGATGGAGTGGATTTTCAAATGGCCGCGGCGGCCATGCTGCAAGGCATGACGGCGCACTACTTGACGCATTCCACGTACCAACTCAAGTCCGGCGACACTTGCCTGGTGCACGCCGCCGCGGGCGGCACAGGTAGCCTGGTTGTGCAAATGGCGAAGATGCTCGGGGCGCGCGTATTCGGTACGGTTGGCACCGAGGAAAAAGCGCGGGTAGCTCGCCGGGCGGGTGCGGATGAAACTATTCTTTACACCCAGCAGGATTTCGAAGCCGAGGTGAAACGGCTCACGGGCGGGCGCGGCGTGGACGTGGTTTATGATTCCGTGGGCCAGACCACGTTCGACAAGAGCTTGAATTCTCTGCGGCCGCGCGGACTGCTGGCGTTGTTTGGACAATCGAGTGGTCCGGTGCCGCCGTTCGATCCGAACATTCTCAATGGGAAGGGGTCGCTCTATCTCTGCCGGCCCAGCCTGGCGCACCACATCCTCACGCGCGAGGAACTGCTGTGGCGCGCGGGTGATGTGCTCCAGTGGATCGCCGCCGGACAACTCAAGCTGCGCATCGAACGCACCTATCCTCTCGCGAATGCGGCCGCGGCGCACCGCGATCTGGAAGGGCGCAAGACTACGGGCAAACTGCTGCTGATGCCGCAGTGATTCATGACCCTGCAGGCCAAGCTGACGCTGGGTTCGGTGGTTCTGGCGAGTCTGATGGTCGGCATTGTCTCGGCCGTCGATCTCGCCACCGAGATGCAGCGCCAGTTTGAATCCACCCTGGAACGCGCCGATACGCTGAAGAGCGTCGCCTCGGACATGATCAGCCAGTCGATTAACCGGCAGCGCACGCTGTCCCTGCGCGATGCGCTGCGGGACAAGGACCTGCAAAGCCTGATGATCGATATCATCACGGCTTCGCATGCCATCATCGAAGTGGCGGCGGTTGATCCGGGGACCAGCGAAATCCTGCTCGACAGCGATCCCGGGCGGGTCGGACGGAAATCGCTGCAGTACGACGATTTTCAGCCGCTGGTTGTCTCGAGTTCCCTGTGGAGCAAGCTTCAGGTACTGCTGCAGAGCGGGCGAAGCTATTATCAACTGGAGCAGCCGCTGGGAACCGAAGGAAAACCGCTCCTGTACGTTCGCGTACTGATCGCGCCGACCCTGATCCGGCGTGATATCAATCCGATCATGCAGAAAGAAGCGCGCGTGGCGCTGCTCTCGGTGATCGGAGCGGTATGCCTGACTTTCATATTCTCGGCGCTGGCTTTTCGCCCGCTGGGACGGCTGGGTAGTCTTCTTGACCAGGTGGCCCGCGGGGAATACGACCCGGAAAAACTCGCGGTCGCCCAGCCGGTCGGAGATGAGTTGGCGGTGATGGCTTCCAAGGTCAGCCTGCTGGGCCAGCGGCTGCGCGGCGCGCAATACGAGGTATCGGATCTGCGCGGCAACATCGACCGGCTGTTGCAGGACCTCGAGGACGCGGTCTTCATTTTCAACCGCGAGCTGCGGCTGATGTTTGCCTCCGGCTCGGTAGAGAGGTTTCTGGCGACGGAGCGTTCGGCGCTGGTGGGCAAAACCATCGCCGACGTGTTTCAAGCGAACCCCACGCTGAGCCTCCTGATCGCCCAAGCCTCCCAAACCGGCCGCCCCATCCGCAATCGGCGCGTTCCGGTTCCGCTGCCGGCCGACGGAGCCGGCCCCGCCGTAGTATTGCTCTCGGTCGATCTCCTGGAAAGCCTTCCGGGCACCGCCGCTCCCGGTGCGGGCGTATTGGTGCGGCTGCGCGATCCGGAAGCGCAGCGCAAGATCGGACGCGAGCTGCAAACGGCCGATCGGCTGTCGGCCATCAGCCGGGTGAGCGGCGGCGTAGCTCATGAGGTCAAGAATCCGCTGAACGCCATCCTGTTGCACGTGGAGGTGGCGCGGGCCAAGCTGGCCGCGGGGGATTCCGAGGTCGGCCCGGAAATGGAGATCATTTCGCGCGAGATCCTGCGGCTGGACCGCGTAGTGAAAACGTTCCTCGACTTCACGCGCCCGGTGGAGCTACACCTGACCACGGTTCCGGTGCAGGACTTGGTCGCGGAGATTGTGGAGTTGGCGAGGCCCCAAGCCGAGAGCTCGCAAATCCGCGTCACCGTGCAGCAAGAAGCGGAGAATGCGGAAGTGCGTGTGGACCAGGACCTTCTCAAACAGGCGTTCCTGAATGTAGTGGTCAATGCCATCCAGATCATGCCGGAAGGCGGCGAACTGGGGTTGCAATCCTCCGTAACGGAGGAGAATGCCGAGATTCGCATTTCCGATACCGGACCGGGAATCCCTCCGGAGTTGCGGGATAAAATTTTTCGCCTCTATTTCACGACCAAAAAGGAAGGCTCGGGAATCGGGTTAGCCATGGCGTTTCGGATCGTGCAACTTCACGATGGTACAATCGATTTCACGAGCGAGCCCGGGAAGGGCACGACGTTTGTGATTCGCCTGCCCCTCGCAGCCGTCTGAGAAAAGGAACCGGGATGAGACGCGCACGAACGGCATTGGTGGTATGGTTCGCGCTGTCCTCGGCCGGATGCGTGCTGCGTGGAAAGCAACAAACCGCGGTGGCGACGCCACCTCCGGCGCCGGCGCCTGCCGTGAAGCCCGCTCCGGCGCCGCGTCCCCAACCGCTCTCGATTCCGCAGACGCAAGCGCAGTTGCCACCTGCCCAGGCCATCAGCCCGGAAGCATTAGCAACGCTGCAGTCGACACCTGCTCCTGTGGAAACTCCGGCGGAGCCGCGAGCCCCGCGCCGCACGGCCGGGCCCTCGTCTGCACCGGCGCGCGCCGAGACGCCGCCAGCCCAGGCGCAAACGCCCACCGTGGTGGTGACACCCGAGCCGGAACGGCCTACGGTGCAAGAGATCGTCGCTCCGGCGGAGTTGAAGCGGCTGCAGGAGTCCGCCGAAGCCCGCAAACAGGAGATTCGCAAGGTGCTGGAACAGGTGCAGGCACGCGGCCTGAGCCGCGATCAGCGCGAAATCGTGACGCGCATTCAGTCGTTCGTGCAACTTTCCGAAGAGGCCGAGAAGCGCGGCGACATGCGCCAGGCGGATGCGCTGGCCGAGCGTGGACAGCTTCTGGCGCGGGAGTTGCAGAATGGCGGCCGCTAGCGAATTCGAACGGCGCCGCGAAGCCGTAAGCTCTAGGCTGGCGGAGCGCAAGCTGGACGCGCTGTTGGTTTCTTTTTCCGCGAACCTCCGCTACCTTTCGGGATTTACCGGCAGCAATGGGAATCTCCTGGTGCTGCCAGGGCGGACCATTTTGTTTACCGATCCGCGGTATCAATTTCAGGCGCCGCAGGAAGTCACGTGCGAAGTGCGGGTCGCCAAGGGACCCCTGGTCCGGGACGTGGTCGCCGTCATCCGGAAACTCCAGTTGCGCCGCATCGGGTATGAGCCTCCGCGCATGACGTGTGACTGGTTTGAGTCGCTCAATGCGCAGCTTCCGATGAAGGCTGCGCTCACGCCGGTAACCGGCTGGATCGAAGAATTGCGCGCGATGAAATCCGCAGCCGAGATCGAGCTGATTCGCCGCTCCGTCGAGACCAATTCCCGCGCATTCGAACAGGCCGCATCGCGCGTACGGGTGGGCCTAAGAGAGCAGGATTTCGCCGCCGAACTGGAATACCGCATGCGGCGCCTCGGTGCGGAGAAACCGGCATTTGAGACCATCGTCGCCGGGGGTGTGCGCAGCGCGTTGCCGCACGCGCAACCCACCGCGGCGCGCCTCGAATCGGGCGGCTTGGTGGTCGTCGATATGGGCGCGATGTGTAACGGCTACTGCAGCGACATGACGCGGATGCTCTTTCTGGGTTCTCCTACGCCGAAGGTGAAGCGCATGTATCGGGCGGTTCAGGAGGCGCAGCAGGCGGCCATCGACGCGGTGCGCGAGGGTGTGTCCACAGCGCACGTCGACCGGGAGGCGCGTCGGGTTTTGAAGAGCTACGGGCTGGAACAGGCGTTCATTCACTCGACCGGCCACGGGCTGGGCCTCGAGATTCACGAACCGCCGCGCATTGGCAGACGCGACAAGCAGCGTCTAAAGGCCGGCATGGCCATCACCATCGAGCCGGGCGTGTACCTCGAAGACTTCGGCGGGATACGGATTGAAGACACGGTGGTGGTGACTTCCTCCGGCTGCCAGATTCTGACTCCCACGGACAAACAACTGCGGGTGATCTGAGGTACTTTTCGTCGACCGCAAAACGCTTGACACGCATACTCCCTCAGGCGCATAGTGACAGTGGGAACGAATTAAGGTTCCCAGGTCCCTTTATCGGTAAGGGAGATTACTAAAAGGAGGGAGTTCATAGAACCAGTCCACAATGAGGGCGGCTACCGGCTTCCTCGGTTGACCAGCTGCGAGCCTTGACGCGTCACGAAGGATTGTAGTTTCGGCGCCGCGGTTTCATACCGCAGTCAATCCGGCTCGTTCGGAGATCACAGGAGCGGGCGGCCGCCCTTTTCGGTTTGGGCTGTTGTTCGCAGGCGCACGCGGACCAACTCCGCGAAGTGGCCAGTTCTTTCCTCCAAGTCCCGCTTCTGGCTGGCGAACTTTCCATCATCCATCCGGAGTAGATTCGCATCCACGCTGTTCAGGATGGCCTGCACCGCGCCGTTCAAAAGCGCGGCGGCGCCGCCGACATCCGCCGCGACTTCCCCTCTCACGAACTCCGCTGCCTCCGCGCAAAGTTCCATCGCTTGTACAGCGGAACGAACCGCTCCCAGCGGCACCTCGGTAGCGTGTGCGAGAGCCGTCTGCATGGCGCGATGCCGCTCCGCCCGCTCGGATTCGGACCCTCGAGGCAGGCGCGACGCCTCGAGATAGGCAGCGTACGCGGCGCGATCATCATCAGCCGCTTGCCGCAAGTGTCCGGCCTCAATTTTGGCAGCGTCCAGAAGCTGGCGGAGCCGCTCCGCGTGGCCTTCTGAGTCCTTCTTCCGGGAACTGATTTCCAACACCATGCGCAGCACGCTGACGGCGCATGCGGCGCAAACAGCAGCTACCGCGACCGCTCCGGTAACCGCATCACCTTTAGTGATTTGCCTGTCGAAATCTTCGAGAGTCGACAGCCAGACCGAAGACTGCGGCTGCATGTTAACCCGCTACCCGGACCACTACTTTCCCCAGCGGGCCTTGCCCCAGTCGCGTGAACGCGGCCTTGACCTCCTCAAACGGAAAAACGCGGTCAACCACTGGGCGTTTTCCCATCGCATCCACGCGGCGGACGATCTCCTGCCATGCGCTCTGCGCACCTGCGGGCGTGAAGTCGCTCACGGCCACACCGCCCACGCGATTCCTGCGGAAGAACAGACTCGCCGTGTTGAAATCGGGCACAGGACCGGCGCTTCGGCCCACCACGCTGATGCGGCCGGCGTAGCCGAGCATTCCAATCACTTCATTGAAGAGCGCGCCGCCGATATTGTCGACTGCGATATCCACGCGCTTCGGCGAGATCGCCGTGAGTACCGCCTTGCGAACGTTCGGATCGGCCGGATCGAAGACGAAATCGGCCCCGAGCTTCTTCAGCGCGTTGCCTTTTTCGGCACTCCGGGACAGCGCGATCAATGTGAGGTTCATCGACTTGCCGAGCAGGATCGAAGCGATGCCGACACCGCCGGAGGCGCCCGTAACTAATACCACCGATCCCGCGGGAGGCGGCGCCGGCGGATCGCTCCATTGAGTCAATGCTTGCCAAGCGGTCAGAAAGGCGAGAGGAGCACCAGCCATTTCTTCCGGTGTCCAGCCGTGCGGAACTGGCGCTATGCTGGCCGCCGGGACTGCGGTCTTCTCGGCGAGCGTTCCCCAGGTCGCCACGCCCACATCACAGCGCAACACGCCAACCGTGTCCCCCACGCGGACTTTGTCGACCCCGGACCCTACGGCGATTACTTCCCCTACACCATCGCGGCCGAGGATGTGCGGCAGCGGCGGATTCGCCGGATACATGGCGCGCGCGAGGAAAGCATCAGCCGGGTTCAGCGCGGCGAACCGGACCTTCAAGAGCACTTCGCCCGGAGCGGGCTGCGGATCCGCGACCTCGCTCAACTGGAGTTTTTCGGTGCCCTCGTACGAGTTCATCAGCCATGCACGCATGGTGACATTCTCGCACGAGGGCGCCGCGCGCCCCTTATTTGCGATTCAACGAGTAGGTCCTATCCCAAATCGGCAGGGTTCCGATGGGATCGCCGGACAAGACGATTTCGATGCGCCGGTTCTCGGCCGCACTGGCCCCGAGCGGCCGCGAATCGCCGTAACCGCGGCTGGACACCATGTTGGCCGGCAGGCCCGCCGCAACCAACGCATCGTGAACGGTGTTGGCGCGCTCGGCCGCGCGTTCGGCCGTGGCGGCTGTATCGGAGTATCCTTCCACAGCTACCCGCAAACCGGGATGCGAGGCGGCGACCATCGCGAGGCGTGCCATCTCGCCCGACGCAGAGGGCGCAAGGGTCGCGCCGCGGAAGTCGCCATCCGCGAGGGTGATTACCAACCCGCGTGGCGTATCACGCGTGACCGCGATCCCATTGAGGCGCTCCAGCAACTGGGCGCGCATATCCGTCTGCGCGGTCTGCCTGTCTGCATGGGGAGGGGGCGGTGCTTGCACAATCACCGCTTGCACGCGATCGGCCTGGCTGGCGCGCTGGCGTGCCGCGGCAGCGTCGGCTTCGGCTTGCTCGCGCGCGGCGCGATCGGATTCGGCCTGGGCACGCGCCGCGTCTGCATCGATGCGGGCTTGCTGCGCGGCGGCCTCCGCCTGCGACTTGGCTTGTTGCGCGGCCGCCAGTTGCTGCTCCGTTTTGGCTAGTTGCTCGTCCTGCTTGCGGCGGCCCGCAATCACGCGGGCGTCATCGGCGGTTTGCGCGGCCGCACGGGCGCTCTGCACGATCAAACTGGTATCCGCCTTGGAAGCCTCGAGACGCTGTGCTTCGCTGAATTCCTGCTCCGCTTTCGCCAGCGTGTTGGGCGCATACAACTCGGCATTGGCGGCGCGCGCGATGCCGATGGCATTCTGCGCCTGGTACACTTCCACAATCGCCTCATATCGATTCATGGACACTTTGGGAGCATTGGCCACGCCGTTCGCCAAGCTGTCCTGGATCTGCCACGTGTATTGCCCGCGCGGCAGCAGCTCATACTTGGCTTGAATCGGCGCCGTCCGTCCCACGGTATCCGGCCGCACGCGATTTTCGAGCACCACGACATCACTCGGCTGCCGCACCGCCGAGTACGGCTCCGCGGTCACGATCATGCCGAATGCCTGCAGATCGGTAGTCACGTGAATATGAGCCTTGTTCGATCCGTTGGTTACCAGTTCGCCGAGATTGTGAGGGGCACCCTCGGGGCTGATAGCCCAAAGCACATAGGTAAGATATTCACGCCCGAAGCGCGTGGCCGGAGCGAGCTTTTCGAACTTGGCGTCGATCTCCGTGCGGCCGCGCTCGGACTCGACGGTAGCGTCGCCTTTCGCTTCGGAAAGCAGCACTGTCCCGCGGAAATCAATCATCGTGGGGCCCGATCGGTATTGGTAATTGACTGCATCTACGTTACGTTCGACTACCGTGACACGATAAATCGGCGCGGGTGCGCTGTGTGAACCGGGTGCCTGGCTGATGCCAGGCAGGGCGCAGAATAAGCCGGCCATCACGCTGCACCAGACTGCTTGTCTCATTTCTCCCTCCTATCGGAGGACAAAACATGCAGGTATCGTGCCGCACCGGACGACTCCGGCGCGAAGGTGTGAGGGCCGGCACCAATTAAAGCTGAAGCAGCGAAGCGAGATCGGAGGCAGGTACGCGGAGGCCCACATAAAAGGTGCCGAAAAGCGCATATACAGCGCTAACCTCGTCGAAGCGCATTTCGTAGATCAACTTCTTGAAGACCAGCGGATCGTCGGCAAACAGATCGACACCCCACTCCCAATCGTCGAAGCCGATGGAGCCGGTGATGATCTGGCGAACGTCGCCGGAATAGCGCCGGCCGACCATGCCATGTTCGTGCATCATCCGCTGGCGATCGGCCATGGGCTCGCGATACCAATTGACGGACTCTCCCCGGCGGCGATCCATGGGATAGAAGCAGACGTGTTTCGCGGGCGGTATTTCAGGCCAAAGGCGCGACGCCATGGCCTGGCGCTGGCGCATTAAGGTCTCCTCGATATCGCGATTCCACTCCTCCGAGTGAAGCTGCACACCGCGGGCGTTCAGGGAGGCATACACCTTCGAAGTGGATTCGTAGAGCCCAAGCTCGATGACGGACAGGTAGGAAGCGGTGGGTTCGAAATAGTCGCTGAGCCTCAGCCGCGCCAACTCGGTTTGCGCCTGGTTGAGCTCGTCGAAGCTGCGGCGGAAGTGTAAAAAGAGGAGATCGCCCTTGTGTCCGAGGATCGAGTACAGCGCGCTCTGGCGTCCGTTGGAGGGCTGCTCCCGGGCGCCCAGTAAACGCGTGGCCTCTTCCAGAATGGAGGCGCGGGCTTCCGGGGCAAGGGCGCGCCACGCGGGCCACCGAAACCGCATCATCTGGTGCAGTACACTGGCTCCCTCGACCGTGAGCGGCACAGCCGGCAGAGTGGTTTCGGTCCACGTCTCTGGTGTCATGGACCAATTATAGAGAACGGTTAACGGCTTTGCCGCACCAGGCCGGAGAGAAAGGATTCGGCGGCGAGCTGTTCCCACTCGCGATCGGCGGCAGTCTGCCATTCGGCCCGTTGCCGCTGCTCCAGGCGTTCCAGCAGACGGCAACGCCGGCGCGCCTCCAGCAAGGCCTGCTTTTGCGACTCCAGCAGCTCGAGGGCCTGCCGGCGCCGCGCGGCCAGATCCTGCTCGCGGTCTTGGACGTGACGGTGAAAGCTGGAGAGTGCGGCCAGATCCTGACCCGCCAGCGGACTCCAATTGCGGGCTTCGGATTCCAACCGTATGGCCCTGGCCTCCAGTTGGGCCCGTTCGCGGTCCAATTCCGCTACGGCCTCGATTTGCCGTTGGAGCTCGGCCTCCTCCAATTGCAGCT
>Ga0335078_10017936_pt1 | contig 10524 bp, 13 predicted proteins | sample Lox_Sample_32_FD_206711 | JGI IMG/M metagenome (GOLD analysis project Ga0335078, IMG submission 206711) | Soil microbial communities from Loxahatchee National Wildlife Refuge, Florida, United States - Lox_Sample_3.2 | ecosystem: Environmental > Terrestrial > Soil > Wetlands | place: USA...
CGGCTATCGGGGGGACGTTGACCAGTATCGAGAACGCGGCTCCCGCGAAGCCTATCTCAGAGAACGCGTGGGCCGTGAACGCCGAGCGGCGGAGCACCACGAAGTATCCTGTAACCCCCGCGATGAGCGCGATGAGGGTGCCCGCCTCGAAGGCGTGCTGCATGAACTGGTACTTCCACATCTCCTGGAGGTCAACGACCGGATTGAGGTTGATGCTGAAGAAACTGCTCAATCCACTCGCCCGCTCCCGTGGTGCTCCTCGACGCCTATGATAGCAACGTTCCCGTGAGGGTCGCGGAGAACTTCTACCTGGATCCCGTACAGGGCGGTGAGACTTTTCGACGTCAAGACTTCCCCCGGCGTGCCGGTGGCCACCCTGCCGTTCGCGATATACATAACCTTGTCCAGGTGAGGAAGGAGAGGGTTGATGTTGTGGGCGATGAGGAGAGCCGTCACCCTTCGCTTGCGCACAACGTCGTTGACGAGGTGCAGGAGTTCCGTCTCGCGCCTTATGTCCAGGTTCGATAGAGGCTCGTCCAACAACAGGACATCCGGGTTGCTCACCAGCGCCTCTGCGAGAAAGATCCTCTGCAATTCCCCTCCTGACAGGACGCCGAGTGGCCGGCGCGCAATCTCGGTTCCTCCCACCGCCTCCAAGGCCTTGTCCGCTGCTTCTCTGTCCCAGTGGGAGAAGGGGTTGAATCCCCAGCGATTTCCCGACAGCCCGAGGCGAACGAGCTCCTGCGACTCGACATTGGTCTCGGCGTCGATTATGTGGCGCTGGGGGACATATCCTATCCTCATGTTGCCACGCCTCGGCTCTGCCCCCAGTATCCTGATCGACCCGCGGATGGGCGGCTGGAGGCCCAGCAGCATTCTGAACAGCGTCGTCTTCCCGGCGCCGTTCGGCCCTATGACGGCGACGAACTCACCCCGCCCGAAAGAGAAGCTGGCGTTCTCCCACACCACCTTCTCCCTGTAACCGGCCGAGACGTTCTCCGCCACGATGAGGTCGGAAGAAGCTCCGACCTCAAGGGGTGGGGCCTGTGCCGGGTCCATCTGGTCACTGACCGAGGGCGGCTGCGTTTAGGCAGTTTGCCAGGTTAGCAACTTCGCCCTGCATCCAGCTCTGGAACGAGAGATTCGGCGGCTGTATTGTCTCTGAGACCTGGGTGGTTGGTATTTCGTACTGAGCCGCCTCGGCCTTTAGCTGCTGTGTGACGGGGGTCACTGTCTGCACATTGTAGATCAGGCAGCTCACGGTGCTGTTACCCTGAGCGAGGTCATTCTGGAACGTCGCAACATCTGCAGGGGAAGGGTCGTCCCCTTCGGCTACTGCCCTCAAGAATGATTGCGGCGTGATGACATTCAGCCCAGTTGCATTCGCCATGAAGATGAATATGCTCTCAGTGGCCGCGACGTTCGTTCCGTTCTTGGCCGTACCATCCCCATAAGGAGTCCCTCCCCACTGCGCCTTGATTTGCTCCTCTGCTTGCATGTAGTCGTGGTAGAGCGAGGAGTTCAAGCTAGCGTAGTTCGAGTTGAAATATGATGTATCTGTGGGATCGATCTTCACGAGGGCACTGTAGAACGCATGAATGCTGTCGTTGACATAGAAGGGACTGTACCAGAGGTGGGGATTTACCACCGAAGTCACCCCGTTTATCGTCTGCTCTGTGTCGGGGGACTTGATGCCCACGACTTGTTGGACGTTAATCACAGTCTGGCCCGGAGTGTTGCTCGCGTTGATAATCAGCTGCGCCCAGGTGTCGTAGTTCATCCCATTTATGATGACGAGCTTCGCGTCGGCAATCGCCTTTGCGTTAGCAGGATTGCTCTGGTATTCGTGCGGGTCGGTATTGGGGTCAGACACTATGCTGGTCACATTGCCGTGCACCCCCGCAAGTTGCGACACCAGGCTGCCCCAGAAGTTCTCTGCGGCAACGATCTGAATCACCGTACCTGAACCACCGCCTGTTGATGTGTTAGAGCCCCCCGCCGTCACCGTGACGGTTGAGGTCGAGCTCGAGCCCTTGTTCAGATACAGCCCTGCCCCTATTGCCACCACCAATAGGATGGCAATTATCACCGCCGGGAGTATCAGCCTGTTGCTTGACTTGCCTGTGCTGCCGGACATCGGCATCGCTGAGGCCTGTCGGGTTAATAAGTATTCTTCGATATGTAATAATTAACAGCACCTTTAGCGCCTACGGGTCAGTAACCATTAAGGATAGGACTGCTAAATCATCACAATCTCACCCTCGAACGATAGCAAAGATTATGAAAGCTCGGAACCCAGCAGTTCAACGGCTGAATCGGCACATTCCAGATGCAGCTGAAGCACGGAAGAGGAATGGTCCGCTAGATTGGCACGAATTTCGTGCTCTTCATCTTGTCCTCTGCCTGGAAGGACCTGCTCATGGCGTTGATCTTCTTGGCGTCGCCCTGGAGCATGAAGAGCTCTATGCACATCGATGTCTTGGTCTTGTTGTGGACGTGGGTCGTGATTATGTCCTCGTACTGGTGCTTCAGCTTCGTGACCGGTGCCTCCTCCTCTTCGTCGTGGGTGACTATCAGCAGGCCGTTCATGTCGCCGGTTGCGTTCGCCTTCTCCCGGGAGTCCTCCAGGAGCATCCGAATTGCAGCGCGAACGAGCTCCGACCTCCCTGTGAACCCGGAGGTCTTCTGGACCTCGTTCATCTCCTTGAGCATGTTGTCCGGAAAAGAGAGGCTTACCACGGTCAAGATTGAATTTGTATCATCGGAAAGAGGTTAATTAAGTTATGTTTCTATTAATAACCGGCCATGTTCGGCGAACTTGGCGGCAATCTCGCCTCCAAGGACTTGGCTGCCTCCTCGATCGTTAGATGGGTTATCTTGAGTTGAATGACACCGTTCAGGTTTCTCAGCCGCTGCTCAAGCGAGGCGATGTCAGCGACTCTGCCGCTCACGACCATTATGTAGAGATAGTTTGGTTCCGGCAGGTGGACATGAACGGTCGACACGACAACCGTCCCGAACGTGTGAATAAGCCGCGTGATATTCTCGACACTCCTTCTCGTGTGGTCGAACAGGACGAGTATCGTTCCCGCGGCACGCGCCTCCTGCGACTCGTCATTCCGAGACTGGTCGACAAAATGTCGTACGGCACTTTGGAACGCCTTTGAGCGCTCTTCATAGCCTTCGCGTCTCGCCACCTCGTCGAACTCCTTCAGCAGTTCGGGAGGGATAGAGATGCAGACTCTTGCCGAATACTCCTTCTTGACCCTGGCTTCGAACGGAACCTGTTCCACATCTACGGGATTCACCGAGTCCCCTCACTGGCTGTTGTGCTCTGTGGATCTACTGTTTGATGATATCCTTCTGATGATCTCGGGGCTAAAAAGGAGCGCCAAGAAGACAACGACTGGAAGGGCAATCGACGCCAGTATTCCGAGCGACGCCACCGAGTCGGGAGTGGACGAAACCGGTGAAGGATAGTACCAAAGCTCGTACTTGTACGGGCCGCCCCAATGAAAGGAGAGATATCCCAGTGTGAAGTAAACAAGCGTGGAACCCAACAGGACCGCCAGGACCGCCATCCCTAGTCTGGGATACTTCACGCCGAATACCGTTGTTAATCAAACTGGCCCGTCATTTAAACTTTTAATAATATTTGTCTCCATGCTATTAATATCAAGTTAGCTTCTCGAAGGAGAATAACATCCCGTCCGAAGAGTCCGCTCACCCTCAGGCACGCCCTGGTGGCGCCAAAACTATTAATGCCAACCCCTCCCCCTGGAGGGCATAGTTGACAAACCACAAGAGAAAGGAAATCGAGACGAGGGTTGCGAAGATTCACGGCCATGTTCAAGCGATAAAGACGATGCTTGAAGACGGTAGGTCCTACCCCGAGGTCGTCCACCAAATCGTTGCTGTCAGGTCTGCCCTGGACAGTGTCGTACAGGTCGTCCTGGATGATCTGGTTGAGGACTGCGTCGTAAAGGCCGAGCAGAAAGGCGCCGTGACAGACAGCTTGGTGGAGCTGCAAGAGGTCGTCGCCTCTATTCGATGAAGACGGATGCGAGAAAGGTGAAGGTCGACCGGGCCATGGCAGAATCGGAGTCAGAGGACGTCAACACGCGCGCTGACCTGGTTCGCCTGTGCATCATCGCCGTCGCCGCAGTTTCGAGCGGGATCGGGATCTGGCGGCAGCTCCTTCCAATAGACGTCGTAGCGATAGCGGCAACCCTCCTCGGCGGCTATCCAGTGTACAAGGAGACGGCTACGGCCCTCAGGCATGGGCAAGTCAACATGGAGGTCTCCATGGCAGTCGCCATCTTCGCGTCGCTGCTCGTCGGACAGTTCACGGTGGCCGTAGTGATCACCTTCTTCGTGCTCCTCTCCGAGTACATCGAGACCTACGCCGTGGACAGAGGAAGGCAGACCATCATCCTCCTCGAAAAATCGGCGCCCAAGGTCGCCCTCGTAAGACGAGGGGGACATGAAGAGGAGGTGGACGTCGGGAGGCTGGAGCCCAGAGACGTGGTCATCGTAAGGGACGGCGAGCGTGTCCCTGTCGATGGGACCATCGTTGTAGGTTCGGCCTTCTTGAACCAGTCATCCATAACCGGCGAGTCCGCGAGGGTCGAGAAGGGCCCGGGCGAGGAAGTCTACGCTGGAAGCGTGGACGAGTCAGGGCTAATCGAGGTGCGCGCTGAGAAGGTGGGGACGGAGACCGTCTTCGGGAAGATCATAAAGTTGGTCGAGGACGCCGAGAACAGAAAGGCGCCGATACAGAGGCTGTCCGACAGGCTCGCGACGTGGTTGGTGGAGTTTGCCATCGGGTTCGCCGTCCTCACCTTCCTTGTCACCAGAGACGTGACCTCAACCCTCTCCGTGGTGGTTGTCGCGGGTGCTTGCGGCGTCGCCGCCGGGACCCCCCTGGCGATAGTTGCGATAATGGGAAAGGCGGCGAAGAAGGGCACGATCGTCAAGGGCGGCGCATACGTTGAGGAGATGAGCAGGGTCGACACGGTCGTGATCGACAAGACCGGGACCCTGACTTTCGGCGAGCCTCGGGTCACCGCCGTAGTCGGCTTCGATGGCACGACAGAACGGCAGGTGTTGGAATACGCTGCCGTGGCGGAGAGGTATTCCAACCACCCGGTGGCGCGGGCAATCATGGGCAGGGCTGCCGAAGTCGGAATCGTGGTCCCCGACGGCATCGCGTCCGCTTCATCAAGCTACATAGTAGGGAAGGGGGTCATCTGCAAGTACGAGGGAGGACAGATAATCGTGGGGAACGAAGCATTGATGGCAGAGAGGAATATTGGGTTTCCAGGTAGCGGCCTGGAACAATCTCAGTCGGCCCGGTTCTCCAAAGGCAAGTCTATCGTGCTGGTCGCATACCAGGATAGGGTGTGCGGGTCGATAGCCATCGCCGATACCATCCGAGGAGAGAGCAAGGGCGCAATCGAAGACCTGAGGAGGATGGGAATCCGAACTGTGATGCTCACGGGCGACAACAAGTCTGTCGCCCAAGAGGTAGCGAGGGAGGTTGGGATCGACGAGGTCTTCGCGGAATTGTTGCCGGAGGACAAGGTCTCCATCGTTGAGAAACTCGTAGCCGACGGCCGCAAGGTCGCGATGGTCGGAGACGGCATCAACGACGCTCCGGCCCTCGCCAGGGCCAACGTCGGGATAGGTATGGGTGCCGGGACGGACGTTGCGATAGAGGAAGCAGACATTGTGTTGATGACGAACGACCTTCAGAAGATAGCGGATGTGGCGAGACTTAGCAGGAAGGCATATCGCACCATAATGGTGAACTTCTATGGAACGGTGGCAGTGGATGGAGTGGGCGTTACCCTGGCCTTCCTCGGCTTCCTCAATCCCCTGCTGGCCGCGGGAATCCACGTAACATCGGAGCTCATATTCATAATAAACTCGGCGAGGCTAATCAGATAGTTCGCCACGCCCTTTTCTGATCATCACCCTATTGGCGGGGTACATCGTTCCGCCTCAAACTAGGCGAAATAGCGGATGCGACTCTGTGGTCGGGCTAGGTTAGAATAGCCATTCAACGAGCAATTCGATAGGGTCTCGCTTGGACCTTTCGGCCGACTTGTCGCCGACTTCATTCGCACCGGCGAAGGTGAAGAATTCCCCGCCAGACGGGCGGTCGGACCAGCCTGAAGTCTTGGACGCGGGAAGGCGGTTCACCTTCCGGTGGATCGACATTGGTCTGTAGATTCTCCCGCGAACCACGTCTAGTATGCTCATTGCCGAAGGAACCAAGTTAATACAATATAAGGATATGTTATTACTCAGAATATATCATATGGCATATTCTTTATCAAAATAAGGGCCACCCGTTCCGCCCAAGGTCAGGGAATGGAACGCGGGGCGTTGCCGATCAGATAATGTCGCAGTATTTGCCTCGGAGGTCAAATCAAGGCCGCAGAGGCCGTAGTACGAGATTGCGAATAAAAAAAGGGTCGTGGCCAAGCTGACCCCGTCCAATAGGAAAGCTTGGCCAAACCCCTGCCGGCAGCGTTGGCGCAATCCGGGGCAAGGTTACCTTTTCCGAAGCATATCGCTGTGGATTGAATCCACCAACTTGTGAAGGCTGTCCAGTTCATTGTGGATCTTGTCCAGCTCCTTGTGCACGGAGTCTACCTCTGTGTGCACAGCGTGGACTTCGGCATGGATTGCATCGACCTCTTTGTGGTCCTTGCTCATGCACCTTCCTGGCTTTAATTATAAATTAAAGCATAGTTATTACTAAGCCCTTAACTGAATGATAATCTACATATAAAAGCCATATAGATTCCCCGCGGTCATGCCGACGGCGCCAACGGCGCTGAGAGCCGAATCAGTTCTGCAGGGTAACGAAACCAGGATCAGAAAACAAATTTTGAGCGGGCCCGGTGGGATTTGAACCCACGACATGCTCACCGAGTGCTCGCGCACCTCTGGTTAAGAGCCAGCCGTTCCAGGGATTCCTCTCTGACCTGGCTGAGCCACGGGCCCGCGACTCTGTCGCATTGGGGAAGCCGATTAAAGGCTTGCCCCGGTCTTTGGAGCCGCCTTGTACCGAGGACGCACGACTTGAATGAATCTTCTGATTTGTTGCTGATTCGCGAGCCTAAACGTGTAGACTCCATCCGCCTCTCCCACCCGAGTCGGTCCGAAGCCGAGTCGCTCGACCGCGTGATGCAGTTGCAACATCAGGGTTTTCAGCTTGCACCGAAATTGAATGACAAGGAGGTTGTTGTAATGCTTGGCGTGGTGGGAATATCTCTTGGAATACCTGTAGTAGATTGACCCCTCCGCATGGTAGAACCCTCTAATGAACGGTATGATTAGTCGGTTACCAATCACAGACGGCGGGATCGAAGCATCCTTCTTCTTCCCTAGCGGAAGTCCCAACGAAAGAAGGTGTGCTGAGAGCCGTTTGCTCCTGAAGTGAAGCCTTACCATATTGTCATCACGGACCCAAAGTCTCCCCTTTACAGGGAAGCGGCCCTCGACCACTGGTTTCAGGAAATCACGGTAGTAGCCTACCTCGGCGAGATTGCCAGTGAACGCAACCTCGAAAATTTCCTTGCCGCGGTATACAAAGCGAGAGATGCAGCCATCCCCAAGAAGAACCCCCAAGAACTCGGCAATGTCCGCGTCGACACGAGCTGAGAACGACCGCATCGGAACTACTGTCCGGATTCGCTAAAAAAGAGCCACGGACACAAAGCGGAACCGGTCTGATTCTGCTAGCCCCGGGACCACGTGCGAACGGTCGCGTGGCCAGATACTTTCGACCTAATCAACGGGTATTTCTATCCCCATTTTGCTGCGCAATGACTAGTGCGATAGTAGCTTGGGAGAACTAGCCTTCGTCGGACTCGGCCTGGGAGAGGGCGGCGTCAGCCTCGCCGGCAAGGAGGCGATCGCCTCTTCAGACATCACCTACCTCGAAGACTATACTTCGCCTCCCGCGCCCGGCCTTGAGGAGGGCCTATCAGAGGCGACCGGGAAGAGGATTTCCAAGGTGGGGAGGGAGTTCATCGAAGACGGAAAGAAGGTCCTCGAGGAGGCCAAGACCATGAAGGTCGTGGTGGCCGTCCAGGGAGACCCGATGATAGCGACGACCCACAGCGACCTCAGGGTCCGTGCGATGGCGAAGGGGATCCAGACCAGGTTGTTCCACGGAGCGACTATTCCAGCCGCGGCGGCGAGCGAGAGCGGGCTCCACTACTACAAGTTCGGGGGGACAATCACCTTCACGAGAGAGAGCGCGTCCCACCACCAGGAGGTCTACCGCCGGGTCCATCAGAACCTCTTGGGCGGGCAGCACACCCTGCTCCTGCTGGAGTACGACGTCGCGAGGCAGGTCGGAGCCGATCCGGCCTTCGTCTTCGAGAAGCTGCTGGACGCTGAGAGCAACTTCAAGCGAGGGGTGATCTCCGCCGAGACGTTCGTGGTCGTTCTGTCGAGGGTGGGCATGAAGAGCCAGACCATGCGAGGCGGGCCGATCGGCAAGCTCCGCGGGTCGGACTTCGGCGCGCCGCCACACTGCGTCATAGTCACGGGGAAGCTGCACTTCAGCGAGGAGGAGGCGCTCTGCGCGTTGCTAGGGATCGATGCGAAGGAGATAGGCGACAACTCGGCAGCGGTCAAGCGCACCGCCGAGGTCTTGATCCCGCGTTACGTGGCGAAGGCGAGAAGGGCGATACAGGACGCCAAGAAGGACCTTCAAGGGAGGCACCAGGAGCTCATCGAGAACGCCGAGATCTACCTCAAGGACTCCGAGGGTTTCCTCGCGAACAACGAGGACGAGCTCGCCATGCTTAGCATCGGCTACGCGGAGGGGCTGGTCGACGCCCTGTCGTTCACGGGTGAGGTGAAACTCTCATGGTAGCCGGGAAGGCCAAGCGAGCGGCGCCGTCGGGCAGGAAGATCCTCCCCCTCCTTCGGGAGACGTATGTTCAGGGGCTGAAGGGATGGCCGCCATCGGCGGAATCGATATCGTCGGCGTTGGGCGAGACAGTCCGCGAGGTCCGGGGAGCCCTCGAGGGGGCGAAAGCGGCCGGGCTCGTAAAGGTGACCAGAAGCCGCGTCGAGCTGACGCCGGCCGGCAGAGGGAGGCTGAGGGTGGTGATGATGGGGGGAGCCTTCGAGATAATCCATTCCGGGCACGTCCATGCCCTCACCGAGGCCAAGAGCATGGGGAACACGCTCGTCGTCGTCGTCGCGACGGATGAGAGCGTGGAGAAGAACAAGGGGAGGGTACCCGTCACTCCGCAAGATGCCAGGGTCGAGCTCGTATCCTCCGTCAGGGTGGTGGACGCGGCGCTCCCTGGGAACAAGGGGAGCATCTACGAGATCCTCGCGAGGATAAGGCCGGACATCGTCGCGCTAGGTTACGACCAGCACCACAACAGCGACGTGATAGTGCAAGAGGCGTCGAAGAGGGGGATACAGCTCAGAACCGCGCGACTCGGTGCCCAGGCCCCCGGCCTCAAGACCTCGAAGATACTGGAGTCCTTCTAACCGCTCAGGTCACGGAGACGCTGACGACGATCTTGTCGCCGTCCTTGAGGCCGAGCGCCCCCCGCAGGTACTGAGGGGCGATTATCTCCATCACGCTGTCGTCGTAGTGTGTCCTGTCGATCACCAGGACCGAAGCTGGGAGCTTCTTGGCGCCCACCGTCGCCTTGTAACACCTAGCCCCGCCGTACGTCCTCCCTTGGCTCTGGAACCCGTCGATTCTTTGACCGTCGAAAGCTCGTAGCTGCTTCTTCTGCTCCGTCTGGATCGAGTCCTCGAGCCTGATGTTGAGAGTCCCCGGGTAAGGGTCGAAGCCCAGTACCTTCGCGAACTGCTTTCTATAGCCCTCGAGCCCGATGTAATAGGCTCCCTCGCCGAGGCCCTTGAAGACCTTGCCGGCGAACCTCATCTCCTTCGGCTTGCTCTCGAGGGCCACCTTGAGGCTCGAGTAGTAGGCGCGGACGATGTCGCGCCCCGCCTCTGTGAGCTTCACCGCCGTCTTCGGTCCGGACCGTCTGCGCTCGATGTACCCGAAGCTCTCGAGTTGCCGGAGGTGCTGGGATGCAGACTGCTGGCTCTGGCCCGTCTTCTCGGCAAGCTCCTCGGTCGAGAGGGGGACGAAAGAAAGATGGGCTTCGAGCTTGACCAGCTCGACCAGGGTCGGGATCAGGACGGGCTTGATCTTGTCCAAACTCTTCCCTCGACGGGACTGGTCGCGGCCTTCCTCCCGGTGATATAAGTCAGGCGGGTGGAGCGCGCATCTCATTAATACCCCGTCGCGGACCCGGCGCCCAGGTCGCGCCGACATGCCAGACGACAGCTCTGCCGAGGTGATGCTCGCCCAGGAGGAGGGAGTCATCTGCCGGGGCTCTGGGACCCGCAAGGAGGTGGAGGCGGCGTTCGGGGTGGGCGAGACGCAGGGGACGCTCGTCCTCACGGACAGGAGGCTGATCTACGTCCACGGAGGAGAGAAGGAGGAGGACCTCAGGATCGGCG
>Ga0335078_10017937_pt1 | contig 10524 bp, 8 predicted proteins | sample Lox_Sample_32_FD_206711 | JGI IMG/M metagenome (GOLD analysis project Ga0335078, IMG submission 206711) | Soil microbial communities from Loxahatchee National Wildlife Refuge, Florida, United States - Lox_Sample_3.2 | ecosystem: Environmental > Terrestrial > Soil > Wetlands | place: USA: Florida...
AGTAGTGCACCAGCGCCACCCTCAGGTTCTGAAGAACTTTTGTCATGTCACTACGGCAGGTGCGCACCAGCTGGTTCGCGGAGCTTGAAGCCCGCTCAGCGGCTCAGAGCCACTTCCCCAGCCGGCGCCGGTATCCGGAATGAGGCGCGCGTGGTCCTTTGTGCCTGTTCCAGGGCCCTCCACTCGATCCTCGAGCTTGCGATCAACATTCCGATCAAAGACATCGCCACCATGACCACTGAGCCCTTGCCGAGCATGTGCTCAGTGACACTCATCATCAGGATACACAGCATGCAGGCCTTTGCGGCCTTATGGAAGCCCCTCAACCTGGTCTTCGCCATCTTCTCTTCGTAAAACGAGAGTTCCGCCCAGGCATACCACCAGATTCGAAGCGTTAGCCAGAGTCCGATGATCCCTCCTTCGGCCATGAAATGCAGGTAGGAGTTGTGAGCGTGAGCGTCGTTGTTCTGGATCACCCCCCTCACCCCGACCCACACCAAGCTCTTCACACCCGCCCACCCTGTAACGTCGTCGTTGAATCTCCCGTACCCGATGCCGATTATAGGGCTCGCCGCAAAATCGTCGAGGGCTTCGCCCCAGATGACGAACCGGTCGGCGGCTGTGCCGTAGTCGGGGTCGGCGATGCTGTCGATTCTGTTGAACACCGAGGAGGTCATTAACCCCAGCAGTACGACCGGAATCCCGATCAAGAGCGCCGCTCTCAATGTGGTTCCGACCTTTCGCAAGGGCAGTATGAAAGCGGCTCCCACAAGAAACCCGAGGTAACTCCCGCGGGAATAGCTGAATAGGAGACCACCGAGGCAAACCAGAAACAAGACCTGGAGGAGTTGCTTCATTTTCGGCGTCAGCGGAGCGTCCCGGAGCAGCGCCAGCGCCAAAACGCTGGCCAGGGCATAAACGCCGCCGGTTGTGTTGTGCGCTTGCCAGAAGCCGGTGAATTTGCGGCCCCAGACATCGCCGCCTACGATGCCCAATCTCTCCAGGTAGTAAGATTCCGGAGCCAAGTGAAGGCAGTATAGTAAGCCGGGTACGGCGAGCAGCGCACAGAGAAAAATGAAGAGCAGCCAGTATCTTCGAAACTGAAGCGGCTTCAGCCCCCATCCGAGGAAGCCAAGAAAAGCTGTGTAACTAACCAGGAGCGCGCCATCCTGGCGGATGAAGGCAAACGAAATGAAGTTGTGAAAGTCGCCGGTGGACCAGAAATAGCTGGCGATCCAGTAGGAGAGGCAAATGACGATTGCCCATTCGAGTCTTTTGAACCCCAGTGCCTTTGAGAGGCGCAAGGACGCCGACCACAGCAAAAGCATAATGATCGCCGCCAAAGCCACATAGGGTTCCCGATTCTCCAGGAGCGCGATGAGAACCGCTGCTCCAACCAGGCCGTTGATTAGTTTCAAGCTGGCTTCCTTGACCCTCGCGCTCTACGGCGAGCCCGTCCTGCCACGGGGGCCCCGGCGTATCCGCCTCAAATTCCGTTGCATCAGATGCCGTCGATCTGCAAATAGCCGATGAGGCTTGCCCCATTCGCTTGGAGGTCCGATCGCGGGATATTAACCGTGAGGCGGCCACCCGAATACTGGCCCTGGATGGGCCGCGCCTCGCCGGTAGTGCTCAGGATTTGAGTGCTGGAGGGTGCCCTCGGCAGAGGCACCTGCACCGAAACGGTCTGGGTGCTCCGGTCATTCACCAGAATCACACCCACCACAGCACGGTCCTGCCCAACTTTGAATCCCAGCACCGTGGAGGTTGTGCCATTCGGCTGCAGCGCGGGGCGAGTGGTAATGCCGTTCAGGACCGACAGGTCCCCAGCGCCCAACAAATCGTTCAGAACCTTGAGACGGGTGCCCTGCGCAGTGAGAGCGTTACCCTTGAGCAGACAGCCGGGCGCATCAGAACCCGTGCTTGACAGAGTGAACCAGAAGAACTTGTACTGGTTGGGATCGGTCCATCCGCGAGAGAGCGCGACATACAACCCGAACAGGTAGGTGCGAGGGATGGAAGCTGGATCCGAGGTGTAGCCCATCTCCGACTGCCACACGCCACGACACTTGCCGGTCTTGACCCAGTCGTCGCAAAGTTGCCTCCAGTTCGGCATCGGCATATAGTGCACGTCGATGATGTCCGTCCACTGCCAGGTGTTGTGATAGTTCAATATCTGTTCGAGCTGGGTCAGGGGATTACTCAAAGGCCAGCCGCCAAATACCACATAGCAGTGATGCCGGCGGATAATTTGAGCGGCGGGCAGATAAACCTGATCGATATATTGCTGTGGTTTTCCGATGAAGAATCCGGCTGCCTGGGTCGGCTCATTCCAGATCTGGAAGTAGCGCAAATTGAAAGGCGGAGCGCTATAGTGGGCCACCAACTGCTCCACAAAGTTCGTCCAGTCCTGGGTGTCCTTCGGCGCCGATTTCGGGTTTTTGGGATCCGTCGCCGCCCAGGCAGGCGAGTAGCCCACCATGGGGAGAAACTGCAGGCCCATGGCTTGAATTTTTCTAACGGTGGCGTCCCCGGCGGCCCACTGGAATTGGCCCTTCTTCGGCTCGAGTATCGGCCAGGGAAAGTCGCTGCGCACCCAGCCGATCCCGAACTGCTGGGCCGTCTCGGCGCTCGTCGGCACGCCATTGGTTCCAACAAAGTCCTTGAAAGTGGGATCGGCACCTGACTGCGGTCGAGGTGCAGCGGGCATTTTGGGCCCCACTGCCGCCGCACCGAAAGCACATAAGACGGCCACGAGCATAATTCGAGCGGTCATGAACAACCTCCCTTTGGATATCAACTGTCGTTCCGCCCCTGTAGCCGCTGGCAGGAGCAGTCCCGGCCCGTTCTGAGTCACAAGGCCCTTCCATTGATGGAGAGCGGCCCGCGTTCGCTCACGCAACCCAATTATTCATTATAGCAGCTTGATATTGGCTTACCCTTTCCAACAGCCGCTTCGGGTACTGGTGTCATTTTGAAATGACACCAGTACCCCGCTTCGGACCAGTTCGTAAACCTCCAGATAGCGATCGACGGCCCGGTGCCTGGAGAACTCCTTCGCTTTTTCTGATGCCCGGGTCCCCATTTGGGCGGCACACTCCGGTTCGTCAACGCACTTGCGGATCGCGGCCAGGAAAGTGGAAGGCGATTCAGGGTCAAACAGAAATCCGGTCCGGCCTTCTTCCACGATTTCGGGAATCCCGCCGCGCCTCGAGGCGATCACCGGCACGCCATGAGCGTACGACTCGATGATAATCATGCCGAAGGGTTCCTCCCATAGTGAAGGCACGACCAGAGCGTCAATGCGGCGGAACAGTTCCTCAGGCGGAACGAAACCCAGAAAATTCACCCGCGGCGACGCGTAGCGCCGGCGCAGATCGTCGACATAGCGGGCGTCTCCGGCACCGGCAACCCAGAGTTCCCACTGCTCGAAAGAAGACCGCCGGAGGGCCTCCAGCAACCACTCCAGTCCCTTGGTGGGCTGTAATCGCCCGAGAAATCCGAGTCGAACCGGAGCCGCGACTTTGCGGGCCCGCGTCGCTGGGTCAGACCGGGGTTCGCAGCTGTTGAAAATGACGTCCTGGTGCCGGGCGCCGGAGAAAAAGCCATACTGAAGGTGGCGCTCCAGCACGAAGCGACTCACACCAACCACCGCATCCACCAGACGGGATGGGCCTTTCTTCGAAACCGCGTACAGGCGGCAGCCCAGGCATTGCCCTTCACAGTTTTCGGACTTGAACATCGATGAACGGCCGCAAAGTAACGAGTAGTCGTGAAGATTGTGCACCAGCGGCAGGCGACGCTTCTTAACTGCTCGCCATGCCGCCACGGAGAATCCGGGAAGATTGTGTGTATGGACCACGTCCGGCTTTTCGCGGTTGAGCAGACGGTCGAGCCGACCCACCATGCCGACGGTGAGCGAGTCGAGGCCTTTCCAAATCAACTTGACGTGCTTGGGATTATATCCCGGGTAGTATGGCCACAACAGCTTCGGGACGCCGAGATAGTGGGCCGTGACTCCGTTCACTTGCCGGGTTTGTGTCCCATGCCCCGGCGCAGCGCTGGCGACGGTAACCCTGTGCCCGCGCTCCACCATCGACTCAGCCAGCAACTGAACAACCCTCTCGGCGCCGCCCAGCACATGGGGGTGGTAGAGATTGTTGATCATGAGAATCTTCATGAAAACGGAGCACCAGACAACGGGGGGTTAAAACGTCTGCCAGCGATCGCAACCAGCGACCTGGGCTTGCGACTTCCAAGCGCGACTCAGACCGCCCTGGGCCTGCGGCCGATCGCCAGCAGGCTCTGGCCCAGGGGCGGATTCCAGAACTGTTCGATTCTTGAGGCCCAGGGCACCACCCAACGATCATAAAGGCGAACCTGCCCGGGCCGAAGTGTCTTGCGGCGCAAGATTCTTCCGGCCAGAAACCAGGTCAGGATGCCGGCGAAGTTGATATACCGGATTTTTTCCAGGCGAAAGCCTGCCTGGGTCAACTTGCCGGCCAGTTGGGGCTTGCTGTAACGGCGGTAATGCTCGAAGGATGCGTCCAGGCTTCCATAAAGAATATCGAGCGCAGGGGCAAAGAGTACGACCGAGCCGCCGGGAGCGAGGGCGCCAAATGCAGTGTGAAGAAACGCGGAGTCGTCGCGAATGTGCTCGATGACGTTCACCGCGATGATCGAGTCCATTTCGCGAGAACAGACGCCTTCGCCGAAGTATCCTTTCAGCACTTTGACGCGCGCGTCTGCCTCAAATCTCCGGGCAAGCCCGGGGAAGAGATTTTCGGCAGGCTCGACGAGAAGAAGCTCGGAAACAGGAACGTCCTGAAGCAGGGCGGCAGCAAAATTGCCCATGCCGGCTCCCACCTCCACGACATTACTGCCGATAAACGGGCCGGCGATCCGCAGAATCCATTTATAGTAATTCCGCGCCTCGGCCATGGCGTCGAGTTCGCTTCCGGAATAGGAGAACGTATTCGCTTGCATTCGTGAGACCTCATCCCACCTGCGGAGCTATACTCAGCGCTTTGGCCCACCCTCTGTGTGGGGATCGTGCTACCGGCCGTGCGCTCGTTCCTCCGAAGTGATCAGGCGCCCCGGATCGCCATCGATTGTGCGCTGCAAAGCCACTCTGTCTTGCTGATGAGCCCGCGCCTGCCTTGCGCGCGAAGCGTAGCGCAGAATGCACCAGACACCCCGCACCCCATCTTTCCAGGTAATCTTCTTTCCTTCCGCATAGGAACGTCCGTAGTAGGAGATCGGGACCTCGTAAACGCGCCAGCCGTCTTTTGCGACCTTGCAGGTAATCTCCTGCTCGAATCCGAACCGGTCCTCTTCCAGCTCGATCTGTGCAAGCACTTCGCGGCGAAATGCCTTGTAACACGTCCAGACATCAGAAAGGTTCAGATCCGTGAACATGTCCGAGAGAATTGTGAGAAATCTGTTGCCAACATAGTGCCAGAAAAGCAAGACGCGGTGGGGCCCGCCTAGAAAGCGCGAGCCGTAGACCACGTCCGCATCTCCGTGCAGGATAGGCCGAACGAGGGTATGGAAGTTCTCGGGATCATATTCAAGATCGGCGTCTTGAATAACTACAATATCGCCCCGGGCCTCTCGAAACCCGCGACGGAGCGCGGCGCCTTTGCCCTGATTTGTCTCCTGGAACAGCACCCTGACGTTGTCAACACGCAGCGCAAGCCCTTTTGAGGGAAGGCTCATCGCCCCTGTGCCGGCACTTGCGTGGTGCGCGACCTCCGCCAGAAATTGGCGAGTTCCATCCGCAGAGCCATCGTCGACGATGATGATCTCTTTGGCGAGATCCACCGCTTGAACGCGCAGCATGATCTCCTCGATCGTGGCGCGCTCGTTGTAGACAGGAATGACTACAGAAACCATGAAGGGGACCTCGGAAGGAGACCGTGCGGGAATCTCGGTCTTCAAACGTCCAACGTAAGCTGGCATATACCTCCGTCCTTCGGGCGATCGTGGCTGCATTTTCTACCGTGGAGGACCGGTCCGAAGGGAGTACTCCGGCGCTGACGGGTCCTTCGTCAACTCTCTCTGCTGGTAGTACCCCAGCTCTATTCTCCTGCCCGTCGGGCTGAACAGCCTGAAGCGGGCGAGGCCGAGACGCTGGCACAGCAGCTTGAGCGTGGTCGCCAGCACACCAAATCCATACTTCACGCTCCTGCGCAAGTTGATCGATGAAGCTTCCTCAAAGTACTTCGTAGGGCACGATATCTCACCCATCCGGTAGCCGAAGAAGATGCACTGGGCGAGCATTTCGTTGTCAAAGACAAAGTCATCGGAGTTCTCAAGAAGAGGAAGCGTGCGCAGCACATCGCTGCTAAAAGCCCTGAAGCCGCTGTGATATTCCGAAAGCTTCGCGCCTGTCACCAGATTCTGTACGGCAGTAAGAACCCGATTCGACACGTACTTATAAAACGGCATGCCGCCCTTTCGAGCTCCTCCGCCCAGGATCCTCGAAGCCAGAACGACATCGTAGACGCCGGAGGTAACCATCCCCGCCATCGCCGTCACCAGTAAGGGGGTGTACTGGTAATCGGGGTGGAGCATCACCACGACGTCGGCGCCCGAGGCAAGGGCCTCGCGGTAGCAGGTCTGCTGGTTACGGCCGTACCCGTAGTTCCGGTCATGAACGAAGACCCTCAGCCCAAGCCGCTCCGCTACCTGGAGAGTCTCATCCGAGCTGCCATCGTCGACCAGAATCTTGAAGTCCACCGAATCCGGTATTTCGCGAACCGTCCGCTCCAAGGTCCTGGCCGCGTTATACGCGGGCATCACTACCGCGACGCGCCTGCCCTCAATCATTGCCGTTGCCCGTCTGCCCTCGAAGACTCGATTTCATGTCTTGGTTCTGAGCGGCCGCGGCCGCTGCCGATGGAGGTCAAACCTCATGAGGAAACGTGGGCATAAATACGGTAAAACTCGTTTCCGGACTGGCTGGCGAACACAAGCCTGTATTCGGTGCCGAGAACCCGCTCGATGTGTTCGCGCAGCCCTGAGTTCGCCGGCAGAATTCCCCAACTGTACTGGTATTCCTTGTCAACGACGATATAATCGGGCGTCTCTCCGCTCGAATATCCGAGGCTCTGATCGTCTATCACATGCTGTTCGAAGCCAAGTCCAAAGCCGATTTGGCCCGGTCCCATCACGACGGTACGAGCTCGCACGTGCTGCTGCAGAAAAGCTATGGCAGGAAGGAACGCATTCCGGTAACTGTTTAGCTTTACCCGGTAAGCAACCGCCGCTACCGTGAAGATCAGGAGAAGGGCCACGCAGCCTTTTCCAAAGACCGCGGGCCAGCTCCCGCTGCGGACGAGACTATCAAGCCAGATTGCCATCAGCACAAAGTACAAAGGCCAGATATAGATGGTGTACCCGTAGAACTTGTATGGGACAAAAAACGTCAGTAAGAAAAACGAAAAACCAGTCAACATGAGCAGGAACTTATATTCCCGCTTGCGCCGGATCTCTCGAGACGCAAGGCACCCGAGGATGCTCACGAAAATTGCCGCGAGGATAAGGATTTTCACCCTCATGTATACGGGAACATCTGGTCTCCATCCAGCAATCTGAGCGAGGTATCGTTCCACCAATTCCAGGCGCAGGCTGGCCAGCAAGTTGAGCTCGGGCACCCGTGTCTTGGCATTCGCGAAAAACTGCTCTCGAAACACCCCGGGAGCTTGAGCGATATACAGGCCCCAGCTCGCCAGAGCCACGAGATAAGGGCACGCTGAAGCAACAAGCTGCTTCCACCGGATTCGGGAAAGGTCCAATCCAATTACGAAGAGGGCAAGCGCCACGAATCCGAAGAAGGCATAGGGATGAGTCATAAAGCCCAGCGCGGCGAGGGTATTGCTGAGCAGTAACGCCGGCAACAGACGCCGTTCGCGCAGTTGCAGGTAGACCGCAAGACCGGCTGTCGTCAGCGCCACGCACATGATGTCATAACGGCCAGAGGTGAGGTCCACATAGTCGTAATTGAGGCCAACGAGTATCAGCGCCAGGATCGCGATCCGGCGTTCGCCCGAGAGAGCGCGAATTATGAAGTACCAGGAAACCAGGGCGACAACGCCCCAGAATGCGGAAAACAGCCGCATCGTCACCATGCCCACACCGAACGCCTTGAACCACGCCGCCAGTCCCAGGGAGTAAAGGGGCATGATGGCATACTGATGCCTGTCGAGGCCCGGAAGCCAGACGTTGTTCAGCATCGGCATCGCCAGGTAGTGCTGGTTTTCGAAAACAACAGCTTCGCTGCCGAAATTACCCTCGTCGGCATCCGGAGGCCGCACCCGGGCCATTTCAACCGCCAGAAGCACATAAGCCAGGAGAACAAGACACACTACAAAAACGTGAGAGACCCCGAAATCACGTGAATCCGTTACACCGACCGCGCTGCGCTCAGCGACAGGAGATGCCATTCGATCCGACTCCAGGTTGCGGCACTTGGGAACTCCATTGTATCCGATTTGACTGAGACCTGAGCAGGGGCGGGGCCTTTGACCCCGTCCCGTTCCCGCTCTAGGAAAGCCCGTAAGCTTGCAAGCACCGGTCGACGACCCGCTCCCAGGTGAACAGCTTTAGCACACGCTGCCGGGCGGCCACTCCCATCTTTCGAGCGGCGGCAGGGTTAGTCCGCAGCCAGTAGATCTTCTCAGCGAGGGCGGCCGGGTTATTCGGCTTTACCACGAAACCCGTCACACCATCCTCCACAACCTCCGGCAAGCTGGCCACGTCGGTGACGATCGCGGGGAGGCCGCAGGCCATACCTTCGATGGCGGTCAGGCCGAGCAGCTCGGGCACCTGCGAACAGCCTCCGTAAACATCGGTGTACACGCTGGGAAGGACGATGCAGAGCGATCGCTGGCAGGCCTGTACGATATCAGCGTCAGTGGCGTCTGTCTGGAATGCAACAGGCCTACCTTTGGCGAGCTCCAAAAGAAGCGAGTAGTAGCGCTCCGCATTCCGCCAGGGGCCTCCAGGCCGGCCAATGATCCGGAGCACCGTCGTCTCATCGACAGCCTCAATCAAATAGTTGATTCCCTTGTGAGGGAGAAGGCGGCCCACGTACAGCACTTCACCGGTGGATTCGGCAGCAGGGTTGGGCCTGTATTTATTGGCATCGACGCCGCCGAAAATCACCTTGTCTCTCGCCGGATCGTCGTGCCCAAAGAGGCTTCGGCTGTATGCGCTGATATGCAAACGGCCATCGTACAAGCCACTGAGGAGCCCGTACATTCCAAAACCGCCCCCTCCGAGATGGGTGGTAAACACCGGCCTTCCGGACGCGCGGCCATATAGCAAGGCGAGGCTCGACATCATGGTGCGGCTTTGATGGCAGTGGATGATGTCAGCCTTCGAGAGGAACCCGAGCAGGAAGGGGTTGAACGGGTCGAACCTGAACAGTCCGCAATTGACCCAGTTGGGGATCACCTCGATCTGGAGCTTGCCCGCCTTCTCGGCATATCGAGAAGCGCCAAAGCAAACGAGCGCTGTTGGCGTCCTCTCGGCCATTGCGCGGGCCAACTCGAGAGGGTAGCGCTCACCCCCGCCAATGGCGCCCGCCTTCCCGAACAGAATTGGTGAGACATGCACAATTCGCTTCGGGGTTTGAAGTTGTGTTGCCATATGTGGCCCATCGGCAGGCTGTCTTTGAGATTCCCAGCGAGCCCACCATCCGCCCGCGCGCTGTACTCCCTCTCCCTTGGAGCAACGCCGTGCCGAGAACTCAAGAGTCTCCTACATTGATTTCGGGCTACCTGCCGGCCGGGCGACCTCGGAGTTAGCTCCGGTGCTTGAAATATTCATGCGATCCCCAGCGAACATTGATCGCAGAACTGTCCAGGAGGTGCGCATGGCACCGGACAGCTCAGCAAACCGCGGGCCCCTCTTCCACATCCCGTAAAGCGCAGCCACCGGCATCCTGCAGACGAATGCCGGCACCAGGAACGCCCGGAACAGGTTGTAACTGGCACGGCTGGAATGCTTCCTCAAAAAACGTACCAAGGAGATGTAGTACATCGCGGCTTGCTCCGGCCGGCGCCCGACCTTGCGGAAAGATGCGGAGCCATAATGGACCACGCGTGCTTCGGTAACATACGCAACGTCCCAGCCAACCTGTTTAATCCGATAGCACAGGTCAACATCCTCGTACCAGAACTGGAATCTCTCATCGAACAGGCCCGCCGAGCGCAGCGCTTCCCGCTTCGCCAGAAGGCAGGCGCCCGCAATGTGATCGGTTCTGCAGCTGAGCTCCGGGTCACTAAAGTCGGTGAAAAGCAGGCGGAGACGCGGATTCCAGTAGAAAATCCGAAAGAGCGGCGACATCTCCAGCAGCACGCCTCGCAACCGCGGAAAGCGTTTGTTGGTGAACCAAAGCTGCGTCGATCCATCGGGATTGAGCAGTTTGGGACCGGCGGCTCCAATATGCGGATCCGATTCCATCACCTGCATCAGAGTCTTCAAGGAGTCTTGCTGAAGGACGACGTCGTCATTGAG